>Ga0247765_1000060_pt1 | contig 82121 bp, 89 predicted proteins | sample UWRJL106311C6_FD_179949 | JGI IMG/M metagenome (GOLD analysis project Ga0247765, IMG submission 179949) | Plant litter microbial communities from Arlington Agricultural Research Station in Wisconsin, United States - UWRJ-L106-311C-6 | ecosystem: Environmental > Terrestrial > Plant litter >... | reverse complement strand
ACGGTTCTCTCGCCCTACGGGCTGGCTATCTCCGTTTGCGACTAGCATACCGTGATTTGCGACCAGCATTCAACCACTCGATTCATTGCCGCTTTCATGGGCCGGGCTACCCTGACTCCTTCTCCCATGTCCCGCATCAAAGTGCGGCCTCCAAAGACGGATACTAAGCCCACCCCAGCAGTGGCCCCCTACATGGCTCACCGCGCACCGTTGCAGAAGCTGCTATTGACCAACGTAGTCAAACGCCTGTCCCAGGGAATGCCCCGCTCTTACTCAGAACCACGAAGCCTCGTTCACGGGCGATATAGCCTTTCATAAGACTCTATATAGAAAATCATTAGTGTGAATCACTTCCGAGGTGAATAAAGCCAAGCCCAAGCCATCACATTGAGAATTTGAAACCTCAGTTGCTGCCTTGACGCCCTGGAGAGAGCAGTGCAACATGAGGCTGAGGTAACAGTAGGATGACGACTTGCCACTGACTGACTGGTGTTGCGAGATAATACGCAGTTGACTCACCTTGTAGATCATGTTGGCCAACAGGCACTCGACTTCGTCATTGTCGATTGCCTCCTGGCTGCCAAGACTGATTGCTGCAGCGAACTCGGCGATGGGGACACGGGTACGGCGCACAGGTTTGTCTTCTTCCGACTTCGGTTCTTCAAAGCCACCAGCCATGAAAACCTTTCGAAGAAGGTTACGCAGTGCAATATCCCGGCCGCGCTCCAAAGTAAGGTATATACGGCGCTTGACAAACTCATCTTCGCCTTGCTGAAGGTCAAGATCAAAGGCGTGAAGCTCACCCTTCCTGATGTGTTGTGCAAGAGGCAAGAACAGCTTCTGGAGACGCGGGTATGGTTCCAGGAGTTTTCTGCTGGGAAGCGTATGGTTTGTGAGAAGATGGCAGGGAACCAGATACGTCAAAATCAGCCTAACATGGGCTTATTAGTTACGAACTCAGGATTGCATTTCGCGCGAACTCACTCCTTGTTCCTCTTCGCATCTTTGTAACACATATTCCAGGCCTGCGTGAGATGTTCTTCTGCCTGGCTCTGACATCAGCAAGCAGAAGTATACAACCACTTGGATGCGGTCTCACCTGAACATAGTTTTCCTCGAGGAAGCACAGAACTCCTTCATAATACTTGAAGGTCACCTGCTGTGACTTGGGGAAGGCCGAAAGGGGAGGCATGTCACCCCTCCCGGCCGACAGAGCTTTTAGGATATTCTTGGACAGGCTCGCCGAGTTAAGCTTAAAGTAAGTTTTGAATAGCAGGTTGATCACATAATAGATCCCCCATTTCCGTGAATCTTCCAACGTTGACCTAAAGTCGACTTAGCATACGGCCATTGGAAGGAACGGCGCTCTACGAACCGGTCGCTCAGGCAGAGGTTGAAGACCCGGTTTAGCTGACGGGCACAATCTTCCAGCGTCTGGTTCTGCTCAGACTCCGGGTTAAAGTCGTCCTGGAAGGTGGCTTCTGCCGAATTGTCTAGTGTGCTGCTGTTGTTACGCTCGAAATCGGCTCGAATGGCAAACTCTCGCAAGTGCTTTCCAGTGACGTAAAGGCACGGGATAGTCCAGGCTTCGAAGCCGTTGGAATTGTAGCCACGGATGAGTAGGTTGAGGAGTTCCTTCCATGCCTCATACACCTTTGTCCAAACCAACTGTGATGTCTGTATCGTGATGGCGAGATGTTAATTCAAACAATGAGCACTGGTGGCGCCATGATGGCAGGGAGAAATACTGACCTTTCCTGCACCGCTAGGTCCGGCCTGGACTGCGAGAAGCTCACCAATGGCTTTCCAGAATGCAGAATAAACTTCTGTCCACCCAGCGACTTCATCTTTAGAGAGAGCCCCGGGTCTCCCGAAATCACATCTCTGAATGTGGCGCCGTATGCTATCTTTCACACTGTGAGAGTTGCAGGACTTCCAGATTGCCTGAAGATACTCCTCAGGAAGCGCCGGCGATAGTGTTTGCGACAGACCATAGCCATCACCCTTGGCATAGGCTTTGGCGAATCTATCAAATACGGACTCCATGCTTGCCTCAAGTAAATGGGCAGTGATGCCCCACTATCGTCTGGGGATGATTTGTCGTCAATGAAGTCCTCGTGGTTGGAAAAAGGCGCGCAATGCACAGGGACAAATTTTGGGGTTGTGAATTTGACAAATGTATGTCCGGAGTCATAATCTGCATCAACGGCAGTGTTTGAGCAAGACGAAAGTCCGCCGAATGTGATCCGATCGCAATGCCATTATTGTCTGCGAGCTTCCTTTCAGTTGGAGGCAGGTACACTTTGCCTTGCGGGTTTGCCCCACTACGCTGGATGCATCGTTCAACCAGCCAAACGTGGTGGTAGGTAGCTGAGGCGGGGTAGTTATGTGGCGCATGTCATGGGTATAGGATTCCACACCGCCACAAGAAAAGTGGCCCGAGCTTCTTGAGCCCTAACCAAGCACCGAACTAAGCACACCTGGATTTTTTCCTCTTTGCGATCGTGAATTCGAGATTCCGACAGCACCTCACCAAATCCTCGCGATCCATAGCGACGAACAATCAAAGTAAGTCTGCACTTATGAGTCAATAAGTTAATATTATAGCTACTAACAGTATTAACAGATGGGTAAGCGATTTTCTCTCCTTCTGTTCCAGCCCGACGAATTTGATCAAACGCAAGATCCGATGCAAAATCCGTTGGAGCCGAAAACAACATCGATAAAACCGCCCCGAGTACAATCGAGACACTCTGTCGTATCGGGAGTTTGGCTCATTGGCCTACATTGCCTGGTTTGAGGGTTGTTTCCGAGTGCCAGAATCTCCGGCAGAGGATGATTTTCATCAGCCGAGCACAATACCACAAGACATCCAACGGTTTGCGAGGATGGCGCAAAACACCAAACTAGAGAATGGAATACCTATTCAACAAGATGCTGACCATAGGCTTCAGGTCGTCTTCAGGAGTACCAAATTATCGGGCGCCATTTGCCCACGGAGTCCAACCCGACTCCCGCACTGTACCGCATGCGCATCTTCGCGCCCAATGCAGTCATCGCTAAGTCCAGATACTGGTATTTCATGCGCGGTCTGCACAAGGTCAAGAAGACCACTGGCGAAATCGTTGCTGTCAACGTGGTATGTATGGTTGATAGGGATGTGTGGCAGGAACGCTCACAAGTTTCTAGATCTCAGAGAAGCGGCCCCTCAAGGTCAAGAATTTCGGTATCTGGATCCGGTATGATTCGCGATCGGGTACCCACAACATGTACAAGGAGTACCGCGAGACGTCCAGAGTTGCCGCTGTCGAGGCCCTCTACTCCGATATGGCGGCCCGCCACCGCGCCCGGTTCAGGTCGATTCACGTGAGGCACCACGAGCACCAAACTTGTACCTATACGCAATACTCACATGACCATAGATTCTCAAAGTCGTCGAGCTCGAGAAGACTGAGGACGTCAAGCGTCCTTACATCAAGCAGCTGATCACGAAGAATCTCACCTTCCCTCTCCCCCACCGCGTTCCCAAAATCAGCACAAAGAAGGTTTTCAGCGCGAAGCGCCCGGCTACATTTGCTTGAGAGGTTTCATGATTGCGGTTGGGGTTGGCAGGTTCTTCAGGTGTTCATTACGGAAAATGGGATTTCCTGCATTTGCTCCCTAGTTCGAGCATGGAATGAATAAATGGTCAAGCACAGGGCTTCGTGGGTTCCTCCGTGACCATTGGATTTGCCGTGGTGATCTGGTGTTCCTGCCCACATAGGCGTACAAAGCTTCATTCGGTGCGGTGTGGACTTTGGGGATGACCCAGTTGCTTGCGATAGAAAGCCCTGATATATCTATCTCTAAACAGCGAAGGTAGACTTCTGGAAGACAGGAGCTATTCAACCTGCCCACCAGGTGACGTCGCTTTACTCGTGAGTTCGCTCGGGGATCTCCTCCCGGAGCCGACCCTTCTCCCGTAAATACGAATTGGATGAGGTCACTTAGTTGGCGATGGGCTGCATTTTGCGGCCGCAAGAAGCAGGGCACGGGCGCCGTTGAGTCACCCCGATGGGTGCAACATCAAAACGGCTTTGAGTGGGTTGTAGGCCCATCCCGGAGAGTCTGCAACGAGAATCTGGAACCTCGGGGTCTTCAATCTAGGGTCTAGGTTTTCTTGAACCGCACAACATCGAGTGTATCGCCCTTGCGGATATGGCTTCACACAACACGACGGTAGTCATGGCATCAACAGAAGCGCCCAGCGAGGATGTATTTGTCAACGTCAAGACAAGCCTGCCCCGAACACCGCTCCCATCGCTCGCCGACCGGCCGATCATCACTACCGAACGTCTTGCGATTCGCGCCTTTAAGGCATATGACCTTGATGCGCTGTACGAGCTGCGCACGCAGCCGGAGGTGATGCGGTGTATGTGCGACTCATGAACCCCGACTCGGGGTCCGGTTCCAAAAAAAAAAAAAGCAAAGTTGTGTAAAGGACCGCACATGCTGACAAGACACGACGGCATACAATAGGGACATCGACAGGCCGGGTTGACCAGAGCAAGGAGGAGACGAAGGCGAAACTGGATCTTTTTATGCCGCCGAATGATGCAAAGACTTACAATTTTGCGATTTGTTTAAAGGAAACGGGCGAGCTCATCGGCATGGGCGGGTCGCACCAGATGGTCTCAAGCCTTGGGTGGCCGGAGGTGGGATACATGATCAAAGAGAAGTACTGGGGTCAGGGTTATACTCCGGAGTTTCTACACGCATGGCTCAAGGCGTGGGATGGGCTTCCGAGGGAGGAGGTTGAGCTGCGTGTTGATCCGAGGTCGGTGGTTCCTGTAGATGGGAAGGAGGGCAGTTCCAGGGAGATGTGCATTGCGGTGACGGAGGAGAGCAATGATAAGAGCCAGATGGTGCTGAGAAAGTGCGGGTTTGAGCATTTTCTTACGTGGATTGTCGAAGAGGCGAAGAGGTATGTATGCTTTTTTTGTGCCACCTGATTCACCTTCTCTGTCCTGTTGGTTGACAGATTGGTTGACATGTGCAACAGCGGGGAGGACACCGTGAAGGTTGTGCTTCCAAGCTTTCGACGCTTGAGGGAAGACGACTGATGTGGAGGTGTTGAAACATGCTGTGGCAGGACGCCTCGTTTTTTGCTAGCGAATCATGGTTGGATCCAATCAGTCAACTCGTGTTGATCGCGCACCGCATTGTGTGTCAACTTACAAAGTCGCCGAGTTGGTATGATTGGATGGGAGTAACGCCAGGTCGACGTCTCGTCCATGAACGGAAGCTGGTAGGCAGCGATGCGAGTGTGAGAACGTGACGAGCGGGGTGATGAACCTGCAGCGAACGCGACCGCTCAATCGGTCCCGTCACTAGGTAGATGGACGAGGTAGATAACGAGTGTTCATGGGTGTTCCCCTTCATTGAAATATCAACCCAATCGCCGCTGAGAACAATGTTTCATGTGTAGGACGGGAAGCAGAGGAACGGCTGCAACTCACTTTCCTTACCCCCCTCCCCCCCCACCAGATTGTGACAAGTTAATATATTCCTCGCATTTTTCTCGGTTCTGAACCTGACATGTATCCGAACGTCGATGTGCTGATCGATATTGTTGGCAGTGTTTTTACGGAAAAGTGCAAACTCCATACCAAGAGATAGTAATCAACAAGCAAGCTGGGGCCGCTAAAATTAGCGGAGACCTAGCCCCAGTTGCACTACGTCAGGCCTCCGACTGACGGCAATCGGACCAAAAACCGTCGGGATTGTTTTCTAGTGCATGCAATTGCCAGCAAGGGGCAATCGTACGAACAACATCTGAGCATATTGATGGTCCACGGGACTGTTTGCCGATAGCTTGTCAGGACGCTGTGCGAACGTCGTGATCAAGGGACTTCTCTTGAACTTTGGGGAAGTGTTTGTGAGAGAGCAGGAGTGATTCTGCCTGTAGGTTGATACGGGGCACGCAACCGCCGAAAGTGCACGTGTCGCATCCTCAAGCGTCAACTGCCTTGAATGCCCCTCCTTGAACCCGTCTCGGCAAGGATCTGAGCCAGAAAGCCTGTGGTTGCATCGATGCGTCAGCCGCGCTGGATTGTTGGTTTTAGCACACTCGCAGCTTTTCTCCTGCGACGCTGTGTGGTGCCTGCTGCCCCAGGCGAGCCGCTGCGACTCATCATTCCGAGAAAACGTCCCAATTGCGACCCGACGCCAGCTTAGGGTAGCCCTTGACTCAAAGCCATCCCCAAGCCGACAGTCCCAGCTTCCCCAGCCTATCAAATTCTTTTCAACGACATGTTAGCCCCACGATAGATACCTTGCTTCAGCCTAGACCTCAAGGACCTGGGTTCGAACATCTGAGGGCTCCGGATCTACAGCTGACTTATATGTCCTGCCGTCAACCCGAGGCACTCGCATTCTCCACAGCTTCCAGAACTACCCAGCAATCACTTGCCCCCTTGCGCAACGTCGAGACCAAGTGTCATGTCCGTTGGATGGTCCTTTGACTCGATCTCACACCCCGCGTCGCGGATGAACACGATCGGAAATGGCGGCCCAACAAGGCGATGCGAAAGCTACAAAAAGTGGGAAGGAGTTTTACGGCTATCTGTACGACAAGCAGAAGCCAGTCCCCGCGCCGTCCCCTATTCTTGACGCTCTTCTTAGAGCGCTTGCTCTGCATATCGTACGTAGTAGATGACTGAGGAAGCCCCCATCCCTCTAATACCGCTCTCTAGATCGACTATATCGGCGATAAGAAAGACAAGAATCTAACACCTACGAAACTGGCCGCTTTTTATAAAGCCGCGGACTTCAACTATGATGGTGAGACGCTTCATCCGGACTGCGATTGATCCTCTAGGCTGACTGCTGGTGCCCAACATCAGGCTTCTTCCTCGAGATGCCCGCGCAGTCTATCTCATTTATCTACCAAGTTCAAGCTTGTCAACATATGCTGGTGCAACCGAACAGCGACTCAGATGCGCCATCGATACCGGCCTTGACTGTCAAAGGGTTCGTTCGCTGGCAGTCGATTCAAATTTTGCTGGCTCCGGAAAACCAAGTGCCCGTTATGCAATCAGCGGTGCGGAATTGGGCACTAAAGAACCCCGACAGCGGTTTGCTGTTTCCCGTTGACTTGCCAGCGGAAGCGTTTCCGCCAAAAGTTGACCCTGAGGTGGAACGGTGGCACCAGCAATGTGCCGTGAAGCTACGGGAGCAAGCAACGCCGAAGGAAGAGCCCAGAGTCAATGCCTCTGAGCACAAGGATGTCCCTAGACCGCCATTCCCTGATCGCCCGTTCCCATATGCTCATGTCCGGGTTGATCCCTCAGCGCCACGCGATTACTTTGGCGGCGTGGGCATGGCGTACATCGTCCCTGAGCCAGCGATCCCACGCGTCGTTCCCATCCCTGGAGTTGGTCGGTCACCCGAACGAGATCGGCACCGTGATCACGACCGCGACCACACTCGTGACCGAGACCGAGACCGAGATCGAGACCGATCACGGGAGCGGGAGAGGCATAGAGATAGGGACAGAGACCGCGATCACTTCCGAGACCATCATGCTCGTCGCCAGGGCTCATCATCTGATGAACCAGGCCGCCGGCGTCGCAGCGATGATCATGCCTACTTTCCGCATGAGACTCGTTCTATGCACCTGCCACCAAGAGTACCGGAACACGAGCGGACCCGACGGCGCCATAGTCAACCACGGCATATTAGCTCATCAGACTCTGAGGATAACCCTCTAAGTCCCCGGGCGGAGATCCGTCGCCGAAATGGCCGTTCAAACGAGCCGCCACCGATCTCTGGACGCCAAATGTACGGTCATGACGAAGGGAGAAGAGTGGGCTCGAGTCATCCCCACCTTCCGTCAATGGCAGGCGACTCGAAGAGGCGAAGCATATTCGACATCAAAGACAAAGTCATGAGTTTCTTGCCCGGCGCCGACCACGAACGACAGCGTAGTGGCTCAAGAGGGCGTAAGGATGACGGAGTAATTCGCGTCAGATCTGTTCACCCCAAGGATGGGTCTAGACTTCGATCCTCCGTGTCAGACTACAACTCTGATGAGACCGACACAGAAGAATCCCCCCACAGTAGGAGGCGTCGAAGAGAAAAGGAGAGAGAGAGGGACCGGGACAAAGATCGGACCCGGGAGTTGAGAGAGAGGGAGAGGGAGAAGTCCATGGCACGTGAGCGTGAGAGGTCCTTCTACGTGAAAGAACGTCCTCGAGACCGCGACCGTGACAGCGATGAGCGTAGGGAACGAGATAGAGATAGGGCCAGGGATCATCCTGGGGCAGACCGCATCCAGCGAAGAAGCCGAGAACCCTCGGATGAGGACTTGTCACCAAAAACACGATCACGAGGAGGGTCGTATCTGGCCCGCCCTGAGGAAAGCTTCCGGCGTGCTAGCAGCCACGCAGATATCGACAGGAAACGCGACTGGGACCCGCGAGACCGCGACAGAGCGCGAGAAGACAGATATCGGGACAGGGAGCGCGAACGAGACAGAGATCGAAGCCGATTGGAACGGGAGGTCAAGGAGCGATTGTCTAGCCCTTCAAAAGGCGTGTCAGGGAGGGTGTATCCTGACCCTTGGAATTAAAACGAGCGTTGCATTATTTGGTTGCTTTCTGGCGTACCTGGCAAGAGGCGGTGTTTAGGCGCAATACATGTAGACCCTGGATGTACCGCGGAGCAACATAGGAACTATGACGTGTTTTCTTGGGAGAATGTAACATTAGGTATGAACCTGGAAGGACCAAGTGGGCACGGGAGGGATTTATCATGAGCACGACAATTTCTCTACTCGTAGATGGAGGACAAGCTGCAGATTGTTTGGTTAGATTCCTCATGCACAAGTCACATACAACTCGAAGCCACTTTAGAGAGATGTCACACGAACAGCTGGCGATAGAACTTGATATCTTATCTCGCAACCCAGAGGGCAGACACGGAGACAGGCGAGGAATAACAACATTATCAACAACAGTCAACCACTCACTGAACCTCCCGCGGGTGGCAGCGATAGGTTCTCACGGCCACATCGACGGCGACTCAAGTGACCTGCGTCGGCGCGACCAACCTTCCGGCCGGCCGAGCAATCCGGGCGTGACTTGAGAGCGCAACAACGACCTACGGAGGCTCATTTCCACAACGCGAGTCATATTGGTCCATCTAGTGACCAGTCCGCGCCAGCCCTCGCCAGTTCCTCCCACTCCAACCCGGCCGCTCCGTCCGGCCGGCCCACCGCCCTCGTCATTTACGTGCTGCCTTGGCCGTCCTGCAGCGAGCGATTCGATCAAGTCGGCCGGTGAGCCCCACCCGCGCACTGCGGGCCGGACATTGTGGCCGGGGCCCATTTTGAGACCACACAAGGGGGGTGGATTTCCCAATCCAAGAGAGAAGGGGGAAATCTGGTGGTTAGTATGCGGCCTGGTGCGGAAAGGGGTGGTATGAACGTATACTCGGTCGGCCAGTCGATTGGTTGTCGTCTATGCTCTACAGTTCACTTGTGGAAGTGAGGGGACCGGATTCTACATAGTTCGACAGGACGTCTACGGTCTACAGGCTACGGGCCCGGGGCCGAGTTGTACTAGATTCTCTACCGGCTCGGCGATATCTTTCAATAGCCAGGTCGGTAATGTGTGCACTCTGGTAACTAAGCGGAAGAGGTTGGATAGAGGCCCCGGATGGGTCGATATTTGAGCATTGATGCCGTGTTTCGTGTTGCTGTTATCACCTCACCACCTTACCGCATAATGACATTTCCGAACCTGTGACCTACCTACCTGGGTGCAGTGCGAAGTATGTATTTGGGATGGGATGGTGAGTGAAGCTGCTCGCACGTGCAAGGCGGAGGCGGGGACGCCCAGACGCTGATGCAAAAACTGGGCGGGTTAGACTGAAGGCTTGTTCTGTGTGTTTCGACTTGGGCTGAAGGATTACTTTTACTCTTCTCTTCATGTCCTCCGAATGGAGAGAATGGTCCAACAACACAGAGGAATCGTGGGGGAAATCCTCCTTGCGCTTTGCCCAATATCTTTTCGCGCTTGAGGGGTTTCTCTGTCCTTGCCCCTTACCTACCGCAAAGTTGGCCATATTCCTCCGGAAGTGTTCCGGCGACTCGCCGACAGTGGATGGCCGCGATTAGTGGCCCGGTGAATCTCTCGAGTGACTGGCTGACCAGAACCCTCCCGGAGCACGTATTAAGCGCCAGCATTTTTCGGCACTCGCTCCAACAATACAGAAACATTGACTAGCCACTATTGAACGTCTCTCCTCGCGTCCACCTGAGTGCGTCTTTTGCCTGAGCCGAACAAAAGAGGAGACATGCTTTGCTCGGGTTTGAGATCTGAAATTGCCGGCCCATGCCCGGGGAGTGGGTGATGTCGCTGGCATGCCAGTGCCGTGGAGGGCCGCAAGACATGGCCGAGTTGGCCGCCTAACCGGTTGAGGCGGCCATACTCGTGATTTGGAGAGAAAGGTGGGAGGACTTTCGGAAGGTTAGGGTGGGAAGAAAGTAGTTGGCAAGCACGGGTTCCGTAAGTCTTTGCGAGCTGAATGCTTCATACGCTATGGGTGAAGCGGTAACTAGGTAGGTACCTAGTGAGTTGTGTACGACTCTTCATGATAGGATATTACCTTGGTCTTGGCGCGCTGATGGGGAGAGGCCGGTGCTGCTGTTGGTGACTGGACAGGCGCTGCAGCAACTTGCCGCACGATGCACCACCAAGGGAAGTGGCAAAGGCGCGAGCCTCCGAGCCTCCCTGCTCCGTCAAACTCGTAAACTTTCCCGTTCCCTTGTCCTCTCTAAGTCTGGCAATGTGCGCTGGCGATCTGCAGGCGGGTATAACAAAATTGTGAGCCCAAAGTAGGCTGTCATGTGTCGGTTATGGGAAAGATGGAGGTGGAGATAGGGTGGTGTGTCTGGCCAATGTTGGATCCGTTAATCAAGGAATGGCGCAAGGCCAATCGTGTGGCAATCAGCTTCCTGAGAGAGAGGCGGGACTGGGATGGAAGGGCTTCCCTCTGCATTGTTACTGGGATAGATAAGAACCGAGAGAAAACATAGAGCCTGCCAATTGTCTGCTGCATATCATGGCACCGCGCAGACGTGGAGCGACAGGAGATTTAGAAAATTACAGCTTGTAGGTGTGAAGGTGGTGGGTGCTGCATGTTGAGCTGCAGGCACGAACAAATCGGCGTTCGTCCTTTTCGCATTTTGCGGCCTTCACCGTTCCCCATGGTCCAAGTTCGCCCCTTGTTTGGGGCCTCTTTTAGCCCCGTGCTCCCGAGCTTGAGACCCTGGTCCCTGCTTACTTGGGCTGGCCCCAGGCACTCACTCCCAGGGCACTTCGCCCTTCTCAAAGATCAGCTCCCCAATCCGATTTACTTCCTCCCGTCACGACACCGCCGTTCTCAGACCTACGACCGACCAGCGCCACCCCGCTCCCCTCAACGGCCATTCGCAAGACCTGCCCGAGATCAGAGAACCGTACATTAAGGATCCGTCACCGCCCAAATACGCTGCGAAGGCTTGTGACGATCCCCCTTATTTGTTGCCCACCTTCCTACTTCCCCCGACTGCTACTCGTCCCGGCGGTCCCGCACACCGCTTACCGTCTGCCTGCAACTCGCCCAGCCACCACCGACCAACCCACAGCCGATAATCTCAGATCTGATGCCCTGGATTTGAAGGCCAATATCCCTGACTAGCCACACCTTGAGCCCTGCGGAAGACTGCCGCCATCCCCGCATCCCCGATCCCTTACTTTCCAGAAGCGATACCAGCAGACAAGTGCATACAAGCCCCTGGTAGACAGACAAGATGAAGGGGCGTTCCGTTGAGCAACTGGTCTACGAGACTATGTTCCCCAAGCCTCGGCAGCAGGACCCCCACAACTTCCAGTCTCTCCTTCAACGCTACCTGGTGCTGGAGGTGAGACAGGAGGTGCATTCATTCTACGGACATCTGGATACCCCCGAAGCGAAATACCCTGGACTCGACTACACACACCCTGTCCACCGCATCCGCTTGAGCCGCTGGCCTTGGCACCGGCGCCTGTTCCGCGCTTTTGACGCCCTCCGCCTGACCCATGCTGAGATTTCAGGTCTGACCAAGTGGGAGGGCACAAAGTGGGCCAAGGAACGCTTTGAGCGTGAGCAAGGCATTGTGATCCGCGATACCGCCGCCGATGGCTTCACCGACTTCGTTGAGCCTGAGGATCGAGCCAACCCCGAAAGCCAGGACGAGGAATCTCAGGATGCCGAACCCACCGTCGAGGCTGTGGTCCGAGCCGTGACTGAAGCGAGGGCAGAAGCCTCGACCTTGATTCGAGCTGAAGCAACGAGGCAAACCGCTACCGAGGCTGGTCCTGACGATGATAGCGAGGGAGAACTTGAGAGCGTCGGTGTCGCCCTCAATGAGCGCCTTCTCGAGCGAGTGACGCTCCGTAACGTCTCAGGAGACATGAGCGTCCCCATTGACGAAGAGTGGGAATCATGGTTCAAGCATGCCGTTGAGCAAGGCGTGTTGGATGGTGGTATCCGGCTCAACAACGTGCCCAGCACGCCTGGTGGCACGCTGACAGTTGACGACATATTCCCGGCTCCCATGGTCGAGGCGGCTAGAGCCGGTAATTGGGAACAGGTCCCCGATTTTCTGCGTGACATGATCGCGCAAGCATTGCGCGTCCGGCTACCGCTGGCCTTTCAACCGAGACCGGAGGAGAGCCACGGCCCAAGAATCCCAACCACTTCGGGCATCCAATCTACTCGGAGAATTCGGACCAGAACTCAGACTACCCCGAGGGCTCAACCACGCGATATCTTCCCCCGTTTCCGTATCCCAGGCGTTGTTATTAGCCGAGAGCAGCGGCAGGCACAAGACTCGCTGTGGAACGAAGCAACAGCAATCAGGCTTGCCGCTGCCAGTGAGGCCCGCGACGCTGCGAACACGGCTGTGGAGCCCCAAGCGTGATGCATAGGATACCCGTCTTGGCCAACAGATCGGCAACTTCTAGTTCGGGATGTCGTCAAGGATGTGTGTCCACTTTGCCTCGCTGGGCTGGATCTTGAACCTACAGTATACCCGCACGATTGTCCCAACAGCGCAGACAGTGACCCACTGACCTACAAAATAATTGCCAACAATATACCTAACGTCAGCCGTGCTGTTATCTTCAATCCCTGGCAGCTCGGCGTTTTAAGCCTTCACTGTGAGCTATTCGGCCTGATTTTGCGTCATCTTTTCAGTATGCACATATTTGTGGGAAATTTGCGAAGAGGAATGGGAGCAGGCTGGGGAAAGGATGGGAGAGACAACAATATTTTGTTCGAAACCGGAATTGAGACCGCCTCGTGGCAAGCCCCTGGTCGGCGTTCGACCTCCTGTGTCCCGCAGGGCCCATGGGATTGGAAGTCGCTGGGTTCGGAGATTTGCAGCTGAAGGTACGCCCATAAATCCGGTGAATCTCGCAATTGGGGGAGGCCGGCAGATTCAGGGGCGAAATCGAGGAGCCGATATCTCTTTGACGGAGGAACTTCCACGGCGACAAGAGGATCGAGCAGTGACGCGGAGACTCACAGAGTGTGTACCGACCCAGATGCATTACAAATATTGCAAACCCGTGTGTATATTCGCGTCCATGTGGCGATGCCCTCGCTCTGCCCTGTGATGAGGTTATTTTGGACTGTGTGCCGCGTTTCTGGCTTCCCACTGGCTTTCTTGCAAATATGGTCTGGCAGTGAGGATCCAACAAAGAGGAGAAAATAAAATAAGAATAGAGACAACTTCAGGGCCAACCATCCAACCATTCAGCATGCACAAACCTCAGTGGAATCAGGTACCGGGATGCATAGCCTCGGCGATCAGGCAACAACATGTAAATGGGGCAGGGGGAACGGACGGAAAATGTTGGATCGAATCAAGATCCCTCCGCCCTCTCCTGGCCAAGAAAGCCTACGTAGTGTATCATTTTTTTTTTAAAAAAAAATTGATCTTTTTAGAAATCCCCAAAGTCCCCCTCGAGGGATTCCTCTGTCCCCTACACCAACCACCCGCAGGGGGAGAGACGGTGTGGCAACCATGTACAGAGAGGCGGACGCACGACGCGACATGACGGAAGCTGGCATCCTGCAGACAAGGCAAGGTGAGCGGCGCTTGGCGGTCGAGGGGAATGTCAGTCACCCCCTGGCATGGCGGGCCGCTGCATCTCGATGGAGTTGCTGGTGCGGCCCGGGGTTCTCTGTAGATCGGGATCAGCTATTACAGGGTTGTCCACTAGAGAAGTTCCCTAGCGTAGATTTGACGTGGTTGACTTGGTAGAGGAGGGGGTGGGGGTAGTGTAGGGCAGAGATACGGGATCTGGATCGGGTTTGTGTCGTCAGCTGCGGCGGTGCAATAATCTCGGTGTGCTGCGATGATGGGAGGAAGAGGGAGGTGCTCGCGAGAAGCTGGGCTCTTGGCGGACGGTAGTAGTAAGAATAAGCTTTCTGGGGAAGCAGGATGAGGCAGTGTCCTACTATAGGACAGTGTCTGTTTCGGAAAAATAGCGTTGCCTTGCGTTCAGCAATGACCAGTGTTATGCAGCGATCATGGTGGTAGGTGCTGCTGTCTCGGTTGCACCGCATACATCGTAACCGAGTAGGAAGTCCGTAACAGCTACTGCGGCGGCAGCATCGAGATGGAAGGAAGGCGTAAACTATTTGAGATTATGCCACACCGAGACCCGAACGAGAAGCGAAACACTGGTAAAATTAGGACTCACCGCAGTACGATACTAGGGTTTGGATTGCTTCGTCATCGTGCATGGTACTTTGCCTACGCGTGGGGGTTCATTTCAGATGATTCTTGTTGAGTTGTGGCCTCGGCGTTAACGAAGCCCAGAAAGGTGTTGGAAGCAAGGCCATCTCCTCCTTCGCTGCCGGAACTCTGCCGGGATACACCGGGGAAGCCGGCGGTACTGCCGGGACGGGTTTGGGAGGGTCTGGGCGTCTTGGCCAAGCAATCCGATGCGATGAGCAACGACGCTGCAGGTTGGTCTGAATTTCATCGTCCCTATTCGTACTGGATCATGAGGATTGAGTCCCGTGCATGGTACCTACCGCGTAAGCTGTTTGTCAGAATCTTCACGCGGGGACCTCGGAACCTTGTCAGCGACCAACCGCGTGTGATCGTGAGGGTTTGGGTTGTGATGGCGTCGGCGATGCCATCAAATCAGCTTTCTTTTCAAATCATAGGCTCTATCCATATGTTGTCTGGTCATCTGGAAGAGGTATGAAGCTGCGAGTTTTTTTTTTTTTTTTTCGAACGGCGAAGGATTGAGCCGCGTCCTAAGGTACGCTACTAGCTGGAGATTTTCGGCAGTAGTCTCTATTCTCCGTTGGAGAACGGCGGCAATGAGGTGAGACCCTCCGGGATGAGAATAACCTGCGAATCAGAAAGATTTGTATAGCCAATGGGCTGACTACATGTCGGATGGTGTTGCTCTAAAATCAGCGTCACATACGAGTTGAACCGAGTGGACGAAGCCGACAAAATGATTTGACAAAAAAAGGGGATTGCTGGGGAAGGTTCCACTCCCACGCTGCTGGGAAGGAAGAACACACCCTGTGGCACTCACGGGCTGGTTTCGACGGTAGGGCTGCAGGTAAATCCTTGCCGCTAGAAGCATTTGTGATTACCGTGTACATTGGTGATTGTGGCCCCAGCCCTTCAACATACCGCCCCAGGCTGCGACTGGGCTCGGAAGACACGCGAGCTCGATCCCGCTCAGTCCTGACCGCTAACACTCACTGTTGAGTTGGTCTACGTACAGTGGCGAGTGCGAGCCGGATCCGTGGATCCGAGCAACCTGGAAGCAATTGCCTGTGGTGCACCTTCCTTCTATACCCAGTTGGTGGCTGATTACGGGAGGTGCCCCCCTGAATGTTGGCTTCCGTCTTGTTCCACCCGGTGGAAACAGAAAGCACCCGGCGGTCATTGCATCTGGAGGTGATTGTAGGTGACAGGCCAGAGAGATACGCTGCCCATCATTTTGCCAAGTCGACCGGTGACGTTCCTCTTTCAATCAATCTGACTCAGCTTCTGAGTCTCACGCTTGCCGCTGGGAGCGTGGGTGCCAGGAATTCTCAGGGATGACACCAGCCACGGGAGGATTGTCAATTGTGTGCAAAGCAATCCTGATCTAGAAGAGGTGTGGCGACCGAGAGCGCCTGACAGCTCGATACACCCCTCCCCCCGCCTCTGCTCGCCGAACAGCCCGAGCCCCAGTGGCTTTGCTCTTTGCCGGTGCGTCGGGAAGTGAGCTAGTCAACGCCTTCTCGGTGTGCACTATGTATGCCGCGGGTTCCCGCTCCATATGACGGTGTAGCAGCAATGGCCATGCTCTCGACAATGAGGACTCCCTCGCGCTCACATCCCACATCGTTACGCCGCTTTCCATCGCCACCAGACGAGCCCCATCCACTGACGAATGGACGAAAGCGGTGATGAATCGATAGTCATGGAGCCAGAGAGGCCAGCCGGCTTCTTCTCGACGTTTTCCATCGCCGACCCCGACGGTAGCGCCCGGGAAGGTCTCGGGAGGACCCAGCGGCGCAACCGACGGGTATTTGTTTGCATCCCCTGTCATCGCCGCAAGCTCAGATGTGACAAAAATCAACCCTGCTCCCGTTGCGTAGCATCCGGTTCTCCTGCAGACTGTATCTACCAGCAAGTTCCCGGTACAAAGCAAGAAGCTGCCGAACCCGAAGGCACCCCTCGACCTGAAGCGCAGCCCGCTCGGCGGCTTACTACTCCAGATGCGCCCAGAGGTGTTCCCAAGGCCCGTCTTGAAGGCGCTACTCACTGGAACAGCGTCGCCAAGGAGGTCAGTGTGGCCCACAAATCTTCCGATGAGCGTAGACCTCTCTAGCCATCTCGGAGCAAGCCGGGGAGGCTGCGTGCCTTCGTTCCTAGCTGACCAACGACCATTAACTAGTTCTCAGAAGCTTGGCCATATGTCGAGGGCTCTGACCCACAATGGCGGCCTCGACACCAACAGATTCTGGGTATCGAAGCTTTATTTCCCTCGCTGCCCAACAGCAACTTCCCTTTTGGCAGCGCCTTCAGCTTATCCCAGAACAGAGCCCAAGCCCTCGAGAGTTTACCGCCTCCCCAGATTATCAACGCCCTAATTCAGTCATATTTCGGGACTTTCGAGTCGACTCATCGACTAATACACAGGCAGGAGTTCGCCGACGAGCTGAACGCTTTCTGGATCAATAACGACCAGCTGTCGGAAGAATGGCTCGCTCAGTTCAATATGATGCTCGCCCTGGGCTGCCAGGCAACTCCTGGTCGTATCTTTGCGGGTACTGGCCGTAGCGTAGAAGACTGGACCGATGTCTTCCTTGATGGGGCTCAGTTCTTCCTCGGCCGCAGTCCCTACTTCGCAAGTCCAACGCTCACGACAATTCGGACGCTTTGCCTAGTTGTCATTGCCCGTATGATGGAGATTGTTAAGGGATCCGAAATGACTCATCCCGTCTTCCTCATGGGCTTCGTTGTCCGTCTGGCTATGACAATGCAACTTCACCGAAAAATCGCGCTCCTGCCAGAGACAACAACTTTTGAAGCTGAGATGCGGAAACGTATATGGGTTACGGTTCAACTGCTCGATCTTGACGTTGCGATGCGGACAGGGACGTCATACTTATACCGGGAGCAGGATGCTGATCGTCCACTCAACTTGAATGATGCGGATTTCCACCGCAACGAACACGGCTGGGTTATACAACCCCGGTGGGCGACTTCGGGAGCTCTCACCGACAGCACTTTCCAGATCAAGCTGGCCAGCTTTCTCCCCATCCTTACTGAGGTTGTAAATACCATCAACTCGCCGACATCACCGACAGTAGACCAGGATAAGTTAAGATCCTGGGATGGTCAAATCCGGCAAAAGCTGCAGGATGCAGAGTCGGTGCTGAAGGTCCCACCTTACGCGCAGGCAGGGAACGCTGATAAAGTCAGCACACAGCTAAACTTTTTGAAGGTCTTGGTGCACCGAACCTTGCTGGGCTTGCACTTCAGCTACGTCTGCGCACTCCGAGCTGGCCAGTTTCGCGACTCGACAATCTATGCCATGCAGAGCTCCCTGGCTCTGCTTCGAATGCAACACACTTGGAACGCGACGCCTCGAAATATATCGGGCGGTGTCCAAACTAGGACATCTTCCACTTCGACTTCAACCTTCATGGAGTCCTTGGATCAACCGACCGTTCCATTTAGCTGGCTGAGTGACCTTTGCCATGACGACTTCGGTATCGCCACGTCCCACCTAATTCTCACCCTCAGATGGGGTGGCTTTGACGATATCAACAACCAGTCAGGCCTCCCCACGCGGTCGGGGGCCTCAGCAATTCTCCGTCAAAGCCTCGAGTTACAAAAGGCGAGGGCTTGCCGTTCGGTATCGCACTTTCGAGAGTATGTTGGCCTCTCAATTCTCGCTGGATGCCTGAGAAGTATCGAGATGGGTGAGCCGATGCTGCAGACGCTGCTCGAAGTTGCTGGCCAGATCGAACAGACGGTTCTCCAAGGCAGACAGGATCTGCTATGGACGCAGGGGAATAACCCCTTTTCTGGGCAAGCCGGCTTGCCCGCTGTTCCTTTTGGGTATGGAGGTTATGGCCAGTGATTTTCACCAGTGTAGGTCGTACTGGTGGCTTGGCTTGGGTCGGGTCGGTTAGACTCGATTTATCATGAGGATACGGATAAAGGCGAAGGGGTCGTTTTGTCTATAGATAGGATCAGTCTTGAATCAGAAGAACAGTCTCCGCAGATCAATCTTGTCGAAGCGGTCAGCAAACCGTAGCCAATTTTGACTCTAAAACTCTGTTATTGTACACATGTACAGCGAAAACACGGGCTAAAAAAGAAACGTCTATGCCGTAGTGTCGAGTGTCCTGGTATGATACACAACACCTGCCAAGTTATTCGTGAGGATGATCCGGGTTCCGCAAGGATGACCGCGGCTCCCGCAGAAATTGACAGATGTGCTCCCAGAGGTCATTACTACCATAAGGGGCTTGCATGTTTGAACCAAGTCCAAGCTTTTATTTGTCAATCCGCTGCCTTCTCCCTCGGTCCCGTCTTGGGCGTGTGGTGCTCGGAAGCTCGCCAGCTCTATTCCAGTTGCAAACCCCAATTACTTTTGCTTCATAAAGTCGTCGAGCCAGACCCCAAAGTCAAAGCTTGGGTCATTTGGATCTTGATTCGCTGTTGTTGTTGTTGTCACGAATCAGTCTGGTTTCATTCCTCACTTAAAAGCTTCACAGCTCCCCGATCATGTTGATCACGAGGAAGAGAAACTTACTTGCACCACTTGTCGCGACCACGGCCGAAGGGGGCTGGTGGGCCCTTGCGTATGCCGCCTTGGCCTGGTCTATTAGCTTTTGCTTGTGCTCATACTCGCGCTGCGCGCCCGCGGCCTTTTGCACAGATGTGATGTTCCGCTGGTGGTAGAAGCCGTAGAAGACGCCCAAGCAGAGGGCCGAATACCGGAGGACCTGGTTGTTGGCGCAATGGTTAGCATACGGTTTCGAGAAGTGACTACTTTATTGGATCGAAGGGTTCGAAATGAAGCGTTCGGAGTTGGGTTTGGGCAAGCGCATCGGCCTGGGTGTTATTCTGTTGGGTTCGCAGGCTGAGAGGTTTATTGGTGGGGGTTTGTTGTTGGTTTGACGGTCGGGGGCTTGCACTCACGTTGGCTCCGGATGTAGCAGACATTGTGACAATGACGACGGTTTTCTGATTCTTTGCGACGAGAGCTCGGGATCGGGACACGGTGGTTCGCACTCGACAATTGAGCCAGAAAATCGACCAATTGGCGGTCAATGTGTCCCTGATAGCTACTCGTCGAGGCAATTGCCAGGGGAGGGTCGGCTGTTTGGGGGAAATGGACTGCAAGGAGCAAGCTCGGGTGTTGTCGCGGTTTTTTTCCTCCTGGTGATGTTGACCCACGGCAAAAGGCCCCACATCTGTCGGACTTTGGTGAAAGACAAGAGCTCATCGGCTGTATCACGTGACGCCGCTTCGCTTGGGAAACGAGCCGTCGCGAACGCGATCGAGAAAGGAGTTCAACATTATGATTCCTTGTCACCCAAGTCTCCGACACTAGTGCGTTATTGTAACTCAGAACCGCACGTTTCTTCCTGTTGCCTGGTTCGCATTCCGTTGTCTCTGATGATTTAGATAAAAGTGGCAGTCAATCTCCACGATCACAGCAAAACCTGAATTGCAAGTCGGCCCAGAACCGGGAAGCGCTGCGCTCTGCGCTTCATGCCTCTTCCCGACCTCAGTGAACCTCGACGAGACCGAACGGCCTGAGATGGGTCTGTGGGACTGGCAATATGCAGCAACGTCGAGATGAGATTCTCGCAAAGAAGGCAAAGCTCGCTGAGCTCAAGCGGCAGAGAGAGATTAGGACTCAGGCTACGGCATCTCGCCAGAGCATAGGAGCTACCGATGTTGGCGCTCCTTACCGTAGTTGTTGTTTCAGAAATTGGTGGCTGATAGTTTGTCTACAGTTAGCATCTCCTACACCAGGCAGGACGAAAGCCGATCGCTCGGACATCGAGCACCTCATCAACAGTGTGCTTGGCGAAAGCAGGCCGGTCTCAACCTCAACGGGCGCAAACTCGCCGCTGCGGCGTGGTAGCCGCCCAAATAGTGTCCTGAGCACGGGCGAGCTTAGCAACGAAAACTCAGAGTACGCCACACCAGCAAACGGACAAGTCGTGCCCTCCCCAAAGCTACCCCAGATCCTCTCGACTGCCCCGCTCGCCACCGTCTACGAATGCCCCCCGTCTCCTGTCAAAGAGGTTTTCTCTTACAGCAAGGGTGTGCAGACGACGGAGGAATGGACGACTCCAAGCAGGCCACGGGCCTTTTCCGAATCCGATAGTGAGGAGACCATGACATCAACGCCCAGCAAGAGGTTGAGCAGGAGAGACCGAGACCGAGAAGAGGAGCTTCGGGAAAATATCCGGAAGGAAATTGAAGAAGAGCTTCGCGCAGCTAAGGAACTAGTAACTGATGGAGTGCTCAAGCCCTCTGCAGCAGCGAACTTCCCCGCCAGGACCCTCAATCAAGAAGAGCTTAGGGCAGTCACTCATTCTGAGGATTTTATGGATTTTATTGACCGATCGACCAAAGTTATCGAGAAGGCGCTAGATCAGGAGTATGATATTTTGACGGATTATACTCTCCAGGCCCACAACATTGACGATGACGACGAGCAGCATGGCAACACGGGCGGCAAAGGACGGCGCAAGGTGAAAGAGCTAGCTCAGTTCTACGATGAACGGTGGTCTAAGAAACGCATGATCAGCTCCATCAACTTCTCGCCCAAGTTCCCTGAACTCCTGCTCGCTTCTTACACCAAGAATCCGACAGCACCCCACGACCCAGATGGCATTGTGCAAGTCTGGAACGCGCACCTCCACGACAGGCCGGAGTTCGTATTTCATGCTCAGTCGGATATTCTTACGGCCAAGTTCTCACCCTTCCACCCAAACTTAATTGTTGGTGGCGCATACAGCGGCCAGGTTCTACTCTGGGATACACGGGCGCGGTCGGCTCCCGTCCAGAAGACTCCCCTTACGGGTACGGGCCACACACATCCTGTCTATTGCGTGGAAATTGTGGGCACACAAAACGCCAACAACATTATCTCGTGCTCTACGGATGGAGTTGTCTGCGGTTGGACGGTCGACATGCTCGCACAGCCCCAGGAATCTCTCACGCTCGTTCCGCCAAGTCCCGCCAAGTACGAAGACCTGAGTCCGACGTGCATGGCGTTTCCAACAGCGGACCCGACTTTCTTCCTAGTGGGATCAGAGGAAGGTACCATCTTCCCGTGCCACCGATATGACCGGGCAGGCGCAAAGGCTGGCATGGACCAGCGTGTCAGTTACAAAGGTCATGCCGCTCCCGTCATGTCGGTGCACTACCACCCGTCCCATGGGTACATCGATCTTGGCGACCTGGTGTTGTCATCCAGCTTGGACTGGAGCGTCAAACTCTGGAAGGTCAGGGCGCCAGCGGCTACGTCGACGGTGGGAACTGGACTACTGGGGACAATTACTGGCGAGACACAGGTTGCGCCACTGCTCGATTTTGTACGCGAGGATGTGGTGTACGATGCGGCCTGGTCACCTGTCCGACCGGGAGTCTTCAGTCTAGTGGACGGCGCTGGCTGGCTTGAGCTGTGGGATATTACGGTCGAGACAGAGGAGCCGGTAGCACGCATCTCGCCCAGCGCGCGGAAGGACGGACGCACCATGCTCAGCAAGAGTTTGAACCGGGTGACGTGGGAGCCTTCGGAGGGAAAGAGATTAGCGACAGGGGGTATTGATGGGTCCTTGACCTTGTTCGAGGTGGGGCCAGACTTGGGCGGGAAGGTGGGACTGAAGAATGAGGAGTGGGTTTCTGTGAGGAAGTTGGTTAATCGTTTTGAAGCAACCGAGAATGGGTCGCTATTGTGAGAGAGAGAGTCATAGGTCAATGTTGCGTACGGGTCATTGTGGTTTGGGCGCTCCGGTGAATATAAGGAGGAGGGCCTTCTCATTTATACCCCCGCTGAATCTTGGTGAACCGAGCTGGGAAAGAGGTTGGAGCGGACCCTAACCCAAAAACCGTGGCCAAGTGTCACGGGGCTTATGTAATCTTCAATGCCTTTCCCCAAGCCGTGTTTTCCCCTTTGCACTCCAACTTCAACTTTCTTCACACCACTCCGCCATCTTGCCATGCGCCCTAATAACATCGTCTCGCCCAAACCATTGTATCTCAAATCCGTGTGTTTGCAGGTAATTTCCTATTCTTTTTCTCCTCTCCGCATCGATATCTTGAATCGAGAGTACAAAACCAGCGGCTTGTGATGAATAATTCTTCTATGAATTCTGCAATTCTGAAGAGGGCTAATCTCGTTTGTGGACCTTTTTCACTGTTTTAACTTCTGAATTGATCGCTTCGTATGGATGATTGTTTTGTTTGTCCTCACAAATTTTGCCTAGGATGCTAACGGAACGAGGGTTAGGTGCTGCAGTGTTCAGGCTGGTTATGTTTGTTTGGTAACAGCTTGCCTTTTTACACCTAGGTGATTGCGCTGGTTTAGTTTCGAGTTCAAGTGCAGATACGAGCAAGCGAGCAGGTGTTCAGCAAGTAGGTGTATTCTCCACTCTCAGTCTTTCCACCACACCCTATATGCTTCTCTTATGTGTTGACGGCGTATCCCTCGGGGTACCTCGCCCCTTTGACCTCAAAGCGCCCCAGCGTGGCATCAATCTCATCGAGTTCGGCGTCGGACAGCTCGACAAAGGTGCCATTCTCCTCCACCGTAGCCACCTTGGTCGCGCCAGGAATTGGTATGATAGCAGGAAGGCCTCGGCGACGCGCGTCGTTGGCTGTCCAAGAGATGGCAAGCTGTGCGACGGTGCATCCCTTTTTAACGGCGAGACGCTCAACCTGCTTGACCAACTCTAAATTGAGGTGGAAGACGTCTGGATGGAAGCGTGGGTAGTTCTTGATGAGGTCTGGGAGATCATCGCGGGTCTTGACCGCGCCACTGAGAATCTACAAGAGCGGTTAGCTTTCTGGAGGGTTACTGGGCCGGGACAGCTTACACCGCGACTGAGAGGCGAGTACGCGACGATAGGAATGTTATAGTGGGCACAGGCATCGGCAACACCGTTGGTAAAAATGTCAGTGCAGAACAAGCTGACCTCGACCTCGACGAAGGCGACCTTGGTGATCTTCACAGCCTCATGGATAGTGGCGGCCGAAACTTCGCTGAGGGAGATGGCACCGACAAGACCCTTGTCAATGTACTCCTGAATGGCGCCAAAGGTAACCTCCAGAGGGACCTGGGGATCACGACGGGCGCACTCGAAGAAGTCAATCTTCTTGCGGCCCTTGAGCAGCTTCAGACAAGTGTCGATGGAACGGCGGATCTCTTCAGGCGCGCCAGAGTTCCTGAATCCGTCGGGGTTGATGGCACCCTTGATGCTGAGGAGCACTTTGTCGGCATCTTCCGGGTACTGGGCGAAGTAGCTCTCGAGAAGAGTCAGTGAGTTGACTTCGGGCGTGCCGTAGAACTCGCCGCCGTTCCAGAAGTTCATGCCCTTGGACAGAGCGGTCCGCATGGCTTTGAAGGCTTGCTCGTGGGAGACGGGCTCGGGACGCCAGGTGAAGCCCATTAGGCCGTAGCCAATTGGGCCGACTTCTTGACCGTTGAGCTGTGGCATGTTTTCCGCGTTAAGAAGCAGTCGAAGAAGCTCCGTACTTATTTATCTTTGCTTTGGAGAGATGAGGATATGTTGAGGTCGATGATAGTGAATTGAGGCGAGCGCATTTATGCACATAAAGTGTCCAGTAGTCAGCGCTGAAATGCATTCGGAGCAACCACTAGACAGTCCGGAGTTTGACGTCACGAAGGCGCGAGATGGGAGATGGCGATGAAACGGTATTTTCAAGGGCTATTACCGGCTCTCCGGGCGCGAGAAGATAATACCCAAAATTGAATGGACAACATTGTACATCGGGTGGGCAGGACAAGGCTTTGCGGCTTAGGTCCTGGCTAGTGGTGAGGATAGTGTCTCAGGATTTACCACACCTCGGACTGAAGTGTAAGGCCCTCCCGTGCATGGCCAAGAAAATGCCGTTGACCGAATATGTCGCGCGAACGGAAATGTCGTCACAGTAGCTGCTAAATGCGATGATAAAAGCGAGCGAGGAAGGGTACTGGACGACAATCGGGTCAAGGACGGATTTTGGGTTGCTCGCTGAGCGCAAAGGCTGCGGAAACGCGAGGTGCGGCGCTTCGTTAACTCCGATCCGATTTGCACCCCCCGTAAAACGTAAACTAAATAAGGTACCTAGTTACCCCAGTTCAGCGCCTTGTCCCAGTGAAGAGACCTTGCATCTTTTTGCAGCTCTAACCTCCAATCGGATGGTGCATTTGGCTATTTCTACGCAGTGCCTAGATGGTTGCTGGAGCATTTCATGCAGACTGTAGTCAATTTCTCGTGGGCTGCGATGGATGAGAAATCCTGCCAGTGCTGTTGTCAACTTCCTTTAGGTAGAGGGCAATCCTGTCAGTTATCTAGATATGCCCGCCCCGTTTACCTGAACAAACTCAATGCAGCCATCTTGTAGACTTCATGCGAGCCCCAACTTCGTCCACACAGGCATGCCAGGAGGTGCACTCGCAGTGATTTTGCGTCTATCCCAACCCAAACGCCATCCCAGGTAGCCACAAACTAGGTAGTCAGAGGTCACACAATGGCGAGGAGAAAACAGCTAAACATCGATCAACTTCTCCACCACCACAGACTGCATCACCGTGCCAGGGGCACCTTGAACACCTCGACGGCTGCCATCCAGACGTTTCTCCCCTCCCACCGCTCCAGCCTGCTGCTCCTGTCGCCCAGCCCGCGCGAGCCCCTGTGCCTTACCCATTCCCACCCCCAGTTGCGTCTGTTCCGGAGCCTTGACATCCGCCATCTTAAGAGGCTGGACCCCATCCCTAATTATGGCCGCCATCGCCGCCTCAACACCCAATCTCTCTTTACCCATCCCACTCACACCCACACTTCCGTTTCCACCACCATTAACGGCCCCAGTCACAGCCCCAGTGACATTTCCAAGCCCAGGAGGCATATTCACACCCCCGGGCAAGCCCAATTTCAACTTTCGATCCAAAGGGGTGGTAATATCTCTCCCTCTCTGTGCCCTCCCACCGCTACCCCCCTTGTAAATCCCCGGGGTCGCCACACCCAGCTGGTGGAGAAGGGAGACGGCCTCGCGGAGCTGGGCTTTGAGTTTCTTGTTGCTGGGGGAAATGCCTTGCTGGTTCTGATTCTGATGTTGGCCCTTGGGTGGGTGGTGTAGTTGCGGCTGGGGGTGAGGACGGGGATGGGTTTGGGGTTGGGGCTGTACGCCCAAGGAGCGCATCGCCGCCAGTGCAGCAGTGGAGGGGCGGAGGGGGGAGGTGTTGACTCTACCCCCCGTATCCGTACCAGTAACCTTAACCGCATCTGTAACCGCGCCTGTTCCGACACTTGCACTTACACCCCCCGGCGGCACCGCAGAAGACGCCGCCAAAGGGACAACAGCACCAGCGCTACCGATCACACCACCCATTGCCAGATCCGGAGAAGGGGAGGAGGAGGAAGAAGAAGGGGAAGGCAAAGCACCCAAACTCAAGCTGCGAAACATGGCAATGATCCACCACTGTGGAAATTCGCGCAGTCCTACTTCAACAAGGTCCTGTGCCGTGGTGGGCATGGTGTGAAGGTAGCGGCATTGGGCGCCCCATTTGCAGGTACCGTGGTGGCACCAGTGACGGCAGTATTCGGCTGTCTCGGGAGTTTGTGAGGCGACAGATGTAGGTGCTGGCGCGGGTGCGGAGGAAGATGGGAATGAGGTTGCTGCTGTTTGGGTCTTGTTCGCCGGTGATGCCGTTGTTGTGGCAGCTAAGGTGGTAGCGGCTGCCGTCGAAGCCGGTGCTGGGGCCAACCGAGGAGCTTGTTTGCTGTTGTTGGGGTTGTGAATACTGTTCTGAAGACCGGGCGTTGTGAGTGGCGGCCTGTTGACTTGACCTGTTGTGGTTGCTTTCACAGGCTGTGCCAACTGGGACGGCTCTGCCACGGCCCTCCTGACAGAACCAGCACCAGCGCTACCAGCAGCAACAGCGGGGACAGTATACACTGTCTTGGGTTGTTCCGCAAGCTCAACCCCTGCCAGCTCCGCGGTTGGGACACCAGCCGAGGGCAATGCCGCCATGGAGTAAGCAATGCGAATAGGGTACACAGCCTCGGTCTTGGGCCACGTGCCGAGATTCTTGAGGCCAACAATGCCCTCGACAGCAAGCTCGCGAGGAGCGCCGGAGATTTCAATCCAATCGGGTAACTCATCGACAGCGATGAGCGGCACAATGGGTCCCAGGGCTTCCGTTGACCCCTGAGCCGTTGTTGCAGCCGGGGAGCGGACAATGAAGAACATGGGACGGGGAGACATGGTGTGTTCTGGAACAAAATGTCGTTTCTGGTTGACTTTCCTCTGCAGGCTCTTGCAGTGCATTGGGCATCCCTCAGAAATATATAAATTTCCCTTGTCCGCCTCTCAACTACAAAGACTATTTGTTTTGATCAGTTGACAAACGCTTGTTTGTATACCCTCCAAGCCTGCAGACAAGCCGCAACACTCACATATCCCGCGAGCAAGCATGCGGGCGGAACACTCACCGCTCCCATCATCCATCAAACTGCCGCAATGGTGAATCACAGCGGCTCCACCCGAATCTTGACTTCCATGCCATCAACACAATATCCAAGCTGTCTCGGCCCATCCTTCAGCTCCATCTCCCGCTTCACCCACCTACCTGCACCCACTCCTTCCTGCTGGAACACTGCCTCCCCCTCCACCCTCCTCTCCCATTCCCTCTCAAGCAGCTCCTCCTCTTCGCTGCTATCGCCGCCATCTTCGTCAAACCCAGCCACAGGATCCCACTCCCCTGTTTCCCAAACAAGTCGCATTTTCAGCGGTGACAGCCCAAACAGCTTGCCTGCAATGCCCTTGACGGCATAGATATCAAACGCCCTGGGGATTCTTGCCGCCTTGACCACGCGCTGAGGCCCAGCCGTGTAAAACTCCACACCAATGAGACGAGCTTCCAGGAAGTTGGGATTGGTCTCACGCCGTCGTACCACAACCGGCTCGCCGTATAGCTCGCACAGCTCGGTCCAGCGGCGGTGTGAGGCCAGAACGGTGCCTTCGGCAGATTGAGGGACGCTGGCGAGTTGACGTGCAATGCGTGAGAGGTAGAACATTTCGGCGTTGCAGCGGTCTGCTGCAGTTACCGTGCTAAAGTTAATCGTCTTGACCGAAGGGGGCAGTCGTGCCAATAGAAGCATATAGGCCTCATCTGTATTGGTCCCAGCTTTACCAGCGTTTGCAGATGCAGTTGCAGCAGCACCCTGGGCGTCAAGTTCCGGGTTATCGTAGATGGGGTTGTGGGCGAAGCGGAGGGATGTCAGGCCTGGGAAACTCTCGGGTAGAGCATCGATGAACGCCCACGATGAGACTTGGTTGTAAGAGATATCCAGATAGTGAAGATTCTCAGTGAACACTGGTGTTTTTGTGGCGGGCGGCGTGTCAGGGGCAATGCACGAGATCTTGTTCCCCTTGAAGTGCAAGTTGCGGAGCGTGGTGATTGCCACCAGTGGTGCTACATCAGCGATCGATGTGAACTCGTTGAACTCCATATGAACAGAAACTAGGGTCGAGGTAAAGCGCGCCCGAGGGATCGACGAGAGAGACGAAAGCTGGTTGGCGCTCGAGAAGAGAGAATTTAGCACTAGGAATCTCTCAGCGATGTGACAGATCTCGGTCCAGTCCAGCAAAGTCTCGTCAAGCGCCAGCTCCTTGATCGTCTGAAACACTGAGTTTGCCGACTCGAGTTTCTCATCATTCAAGACATTCAAGAAACGGTTCCCCCTGAACAAAACACAGCGTTAGCCCGATGGAAACCTGAGTCGGGTCGGGTACAGAGAGCATACTTTACGCGGAGAATCTGCAACGCCTTCAGCTCCGAGCAGATATCTACCACCGTACTGAACTGGTCAAACAGATTACGGCTAATGTCCAGCTCAACTACCTTCGGACAAGTCTGACTGATAGACTGCTCAGCGCCTTGGGATCCAGATGGCGGTGACGCGTAAGCAACCCTGGCCCCATCAAGAAAGACATTCTTCAGCTCGGCGAGCTGGGCCTGCTTCCGACGTATCTTGTCGAAGCCAACCTCCTCGGCCACCTTCCCCGAGATGACAATCTGCTTGTGTGGTGCGCCATGACATTGGCTATCTGCAGCATCCGACGCGTACTTGAGCTGTAGCGCTGAGACGAAGGTGTGCTGCGCATCGACAGATCGCGTTGGGCGAACAAAGGATGCTGAAGTGGGCGACTTGGATTTGCCTGGCCCTCCGCGTCAGGTTCATTGTCTTTTCAGAATAAGAGTAAAAAAAAGAAGAAAAAAACCCACAAGTGAAATAGCGGATGCCTCTATGCTGCCCATCGTGTTTGCCGCGAGAGGGGTCGTCCCATTCAACGCCCAACCATATACCGCTGGTTCCAGCGACCTCACCGCTGTATCGGACAGTGCAGAGCGCTCCATTGTAGGATCTTCGCTGGCCGATATATGCAGACATTTTGGATACTTTTAAGTTAAAACCCGTTTTTTTTTGGTTCGTGAGAGAAGATGAAGACCCCGCATTTGATTTGATTTTAGCGACTGGCTGCTTCTGTCTGGGTAAGAGACAGCGACGACCGTTTTTTGTTGGGTTTCCCCAAGACCTCCAGGCAGCGAGATGGACCGTCTGGAGCAATCGGGAATCCAGCGAATCCGCTCGCAATACTAACCAAATCGAGTATTTTGTTTTTCTTAGTAAATGCTCCCATAGATAGAATGGAACACAGAGTAGGACATTTTAATTTAGTTTGTTTTGTTTTGAAAGAGCAAAAGCTCACCACCAAGCTCCCTTGATGGAGGTTGGTGGTTACGAAAACCCCGGATGGTTTTTGCTCTCGGTACTTGGATACGCTGGGCTGTCGATCTGGTCACCATTAGCATTGGAATTGGAATATCCAGGTTGGGAAGCAAGCTCTTACCTCGAGGGGGAAGGGGGTCTGACTCCATCGGGAAACCCCCGGAATCAGATGCCACACTCGGTATTGGACCCGGGTGCTCCGGTCCCTGTCTTCAGGGGCGAGGACAGCAGCTACGATGGTACCACCACTGCACCATTTTCACTGCTAACCTCGCCGCTTGGCCCCGAGAGGGCGGTGGGAACAATTCGGCTTAGTCAGGCATATGAAGGACGGAAGGCGCAACGGCAGACCATCCAGCCCACCAGGGCTGACATCAAATGGTCAGTCACTTGGTCGCACCAGTCCCTCCAAACTTCTTTCAGATCGTGATTCATTATCCGAGATGGTGAGGTACAGGTAGCTATACAGATTGTCCACGTCGCCCACCCAAGCCTCCCCGAGGTTTCTCAAAGCTTACCCTTAGTCGGCCCAGTCTTCATGAGTGCCCGTCCATTGCTCAGGCAGACCATGCCGTCCTCCACCTTGACCTCGAAGCGGATCTCCTCCCACTCACCCTTGTACTGCCCAGTCCGCCACACCGACGTCACAAGCTTATCGCCAGGTCGCACCGGGCTAGCGAAGCGAGCCTGGTACTCCTTGATGTTGACCGGGTCGCTCCTACCCAGGTGTTTCAAGAGACCATGAGCGGCCCAATTGAAGGAGTACAGACCGTGGATGATGACACCACCGAAGCCCATCTTCTTACCTGGCTCGGGCGTCGCATGCAGCGGGTTATAGTCGCCATTGAGTCGGTAAAGCAGCGCTGTCTCGGCCGAGGTCCCCGTCTCGAACACAACATCGGGCTTGCGGTCTTTTGGCGGCGGGAAATTCTCGGTCGCGGGACCCTTGGGGCCACCCCAATTGCCTTGACCGACGTAGAACGCCGATCCGATGGCTCGTGAATATACCTCGCCATTGCTGGCGTCGACAAGATCCGTCTGTGTCTCGATAACAGTGCCGGGCCTCCCCTTGTCGTAAATACCGAGAACCTTGGTGCGGACCTCAAACTTCCTGCCGGCGGATGTGGGCGGGAGAGGCTTGAGGAACTGGACAAGCCGCTGGCCATCAACTGCTCTGGATGGGTCAAGATCAGGGGCGCCAGGGATCTTGACGGCCTTCTGGGCGGCGTAGAAGTCAATTACTTCCTGGGAGCTGTGCTTGAAGGCTGGCGAGGGAAAGATCAGACCTCCAACCACACGGCGTGAAGAAACGGGACAGAGATCGCCTTACGCAGAATGACAGGATATGTCGGGAAGACAGCGAAGTTGGGATGAAGCTCGTAGAGGAAATGGAGCTCCTCGGCGGTGCAGCCGATCGACTGGGCGAACAGCAGCACATCGCGCTTCAACCACGTGACCTCGGTCGGCGGGTACTCGAATCCGACTCCGGGACCAGACATTGCGATTGACTCGATCGACTGCGGGCGAGTCACTTATTATTAAATTGGTTTGGAATGGGAAAAAAAGAAAACAATTGTTCTCCGTGACGGGAAGCCGTCCGGTGATATATGTAAGTTCGCCTCTGTCGCGGAGCTACCCTGTCGCATCGAGGGCTCAATGCGGGGGTGGGGATCACCAATTCCCCGACGCCTGCTGCCGAGGTCCATCATGTGGCGGGGCCAATTCTGAGCCGCACCAACCAGCACCGTGGACCAGGAGTCCTGGTCCTAGGCTGTCATGTCGTTCGCTTGAAGTTTTTCTTTTGCTTTGGCAATGGCAGTCTCCGCGATTTTTTAAGGTTCGGCTGTGCGCCATTGGAGCTTGAGGCACCGGTGAGGCTGCCGTTGTGGGCGTTCATGCAGTGAAGTGGGGTCTTGGATGGGAGTTCTCAACTCTGGATTCATCGAAAGATACTCCAACATATCAAATACAAGTGATGGCGTAAACAAGTCAAAGATGGCACGAGATTGGTGTCGGAGCCACTGTTTACATCAGGAAGGCCCAGGGATTCGTGTTCCTTCGTCCGAATGTAATGGCAATGGGAACATTCTATCCATGATGACATGTAGTTGGATGGGATGGGGCTAGGGTTCGCCAAGCACACACACACACACACACACACACACCACGGTGTGGGCCGACCCCAACCTTCAAAACACCGAGAAAAAAAACACTCGAAGGGTCAAGAGGTTGTCCCTTTGTGCATTCTGAAAAATTTTCCTCTATATTTTCTTGTCTAAATTACTCACCAAGCAGGCGCAGAGTTCTTTCCTCTTTTGGTGAATGAATTGGTTTTCTTTGAAAACCAGGCCATTGTCGGCCTATTGCGCGCTCCAAAATGGCAAGGAACAATGGCGCAAAAGCTGGCAACAAACGCCATACAGTGGCTGCCAACATAAAGAAACCTCCACACGTCAATGGCTCTGAGCTGCGCCAAACTTCCGCGGTACTGCAACGAGGAAGTGCTCAACCTAAAATCAAAAGCTCTGAGAGGGTCAACTTCAGCTCTGCTCCCCTTTACAACCGCCCACAACGGCCTTGTCATCTATGCAAACAACCGCGCCGTGTTATAAAGTGCCACTTTCCGCGCGAACAACGCATATATCGCCAAATCGGGCTGTGTCGAGATTCCAAAGTCGCAAAACAGAGCAAAACCCTTGCCAAGTTGCAAAAACTGTACGTTCACCAATTTTCGCAGCAGATTCTGCCGGCTAACACAATCTTCAGGCACCTATTGTATAAACTCAAGTTCATAGACCCAGCCTTAGATATGGCTAAGCTCAAGAAGAGGAGGACCGAGCTGGCCATCCCAGGCCTAGTTCTTAACCCGCTCGTCCCCAAGGGGAATGTCTCGCTTGGCCAAGCACGCGTCGGGGAAGCGCCCGTTGAAGAAGCAGCCGACTCATCCAGTATCACAAGCTCCGATGGCCAGGCCAAGTCAGTGAGCAGCGAGGACTCGGTCTCACCCCCTTCCACTGCCATCACGACCCCCGACCTCTCCGACACCGAGTCTAAATCAGCTACCAAAGTGTCGACTATCTCGACTGTCGCTGTTGAGAGAACCATCATCTCTACCGTAGCGAGGACGGTGTCTGCCACGCTGATCTCAGCCGCCCAGTCACCGAGGGCGATCAGTCCCCTTAAGGCCGCTCCGACCGACATATCTTCCAGGTTTGTCCCTCCCAAACCCGTGCTGCCCCCTCGGATTCCGACATCGAGCAAGCCACTGCCGGTATGCACGCCAGCAAATCAACTGTCGACATGTACTCCAGCAAACTCTTCCAAGAAGCGCAAGTTCGCTGAAGAGGAGAAGCCTGCCCAGCCCCCCTCTCCCAAGAAGACCAGGGTGGTCCAGTCCAACAGACCAAAGGAGTACTTTGAGCTCCGCATCGACGAGATGCTCAACAACCCACTGGGCTTCGACGACCTCGTTCACCACGATCTCCGCCCACGAAAGGCGCAGCAAATCTCCAACACTTTCCGCAAGTACCGCAAGGCACAGGGCCGGCCAATCTCCGTTACCATGAGCGGTGCGATTGGTGCTCCACAACCGTCGCCTCCGCTGTCCCCGACGAAGAAGGGCGAGGTCAGTCCGAGGAAGACTCCCAGTTCCCCTTCCCCAGGGCCTTCCCCAAGGCGAAATATTTTCAAGAATGGGCCAAAGAAAGAGCACCAAAAGCAAGTGACACAGGACATTGTAGCGTTGAAGAAGGGGAAACGCCCCCTGGTTGCTGACTCTGGCGAAGATGAGGAGGAACAAGAAAACGGCCACAGAAACAAACGTGTCAGAAATGATGAGTCTCTATGGGTAAAGGGTTACATCGGCAACGTAGCAGACAGGACAAATTCGGAGGGTGGAATCCTTCTGGGCGTCATCAGTCCGAAGCTGAGGACCGGGCCGAGAACTGTACGGAACACGCATGGCCAAGATCGTTGGAGCAATAGATTCGGAAGGTGATGCAGTCCGTTCATGCATAGTCTTGAGTCCGAGAGTTTGCCTTGTGATGCGTGCACACCCACATTCCTGACTGGACAGAGTTAGAACAGACGGGAGATTGAGATAAAGCGCTTGTACCTCAAGCCAGGTGCCATACTCTATTAACGGAACGTAGACACACGGTTCTGACGTTGTGTGCACTGCATCGCCCAGCATCGTCTAGGAACCGGGCTTGCCGGGCTGCCGGGGAAAAAAGCATCATGCCAGACCAGGCTTGGTCAGAATGGCATCACCCGACTTGGCGCCTCAATGGCGAGACCATCGCCCGATTCTAGCCCCGAGGACATTTGAAAACCTCGAAATCAAGAAGATATTTGGCTAATCGAATCCCAAGTCCCTGTCGGCGTTCTGTGTACCATTGATACTGTTACAAAAGAGTGTGATGTTGCGTCGGATTTACACCACAACCAGTCCCCAAATCCAGTTCCAATCCCATTTGCAATCCTAATCATCCATGCATATTTGCGTCGTAGACCTCCCACGGGAAATAGGACAAAAAGTATCAGCCATACGAAAGAGAAACAAATGAACACACTACCGAACCACCCTTGCACGATCGCATTCCTCAATAAACCGATATATTCCCTCTAGCCCCTCAAAGTTCTCCGAGAGGGACACATCGGAAATGCTCCTCCTCAGATTTGAAGACTGGTTCTCATAGCCTTCGGGCTCTGACGAAGACGACAGCCATGGGTTCTGCTCATACTCGTCCAGGAAAAACATCTCTTCCACCTCCGAGTCGCCTGAGTCATGCGACCTGACAGAACCGCCCGGCGATGTGAGAGTTTTGATGCAGCAGTTTTGGTCTGGCGCGAACGGGAAGCGTAGCGCAACGGGAACGCCAACGCTAATATCAAACTCGGGGTCCTGCTTCACCACCCCTCGCCGTATACCAATGTCGTCGCACAAGCTTTCCACCGTCTCCGCGTCCACGCCTGGGAAGCGCACCCGCAGGACGTTGTTCTTCTCCAACGTCACGGGCAAATCACCAAGCGACGATAGGGTCTTCAGATCCATCATAACCGCTGAAAGATCTTTCAAGGTGCGCGCAAAGTCTACCGACAGGACATCCAAGAACCCATCTGTATTGAGCGTCGCGGGCTTGACGCTGGCGCCGAAAGCCCCAGCTGTCGCAAAAGGGAACACGACGCCCAGTGGGCTCAGAGCCGTGACCGTTGGGCTGATCTGGAAATCGATGAACGAGCCCGGGGCATTACGCGGGACCGAAGCAAGACGCACACGGGTGTCCTCCTGCGCAGCGCTGACAGCGCGGTAGCGCTTCTCTCCATTAGGTCCCACGCCGTCGTATCTGGCGCGATGGCCGTTGAGCCAAAAAGCCCGCATCGCTTGGCTAACATTGTGCACTATCTCAGCCGGCGCCGCGGGGGTGTGACTGAAATACCGCGAGCCACCACCGCCAGGCATGCTGTAACCACCTGCCGTGCGAGGGAGCGCTCCGCCCGTGAGGTTGGGGCGGATGGTAGACGCGAAGGGGGTTCGGCCAGTGAATCGCGAGACGGCGCGGGAGGTCTGCGAGATAGGGAACTTGGATCGATCGAAGCGCGGGCCCGCCGTCGAAGATTGGCGGCCTCCGGTGCTGAGGAAGCGACGGAGTGTGGCATTGAGTTGAGTGTATGGTGCGGTCGAGTGCCATTTTCCACCACGCTTCTGTTGGCGAAGCCAGGCAACGGGATGGATGGGCTGGCGGCTGCTGTTGTTGGGTGCATTTCGCACGTACACAGGTTGTATTTCAGCATTGACAGGGCGGGTGGCGTTGACGAGTTTGGAGCGTAACATCTTGGCCGCGTGCCCAAGGTTCTTGGATAGAACCCGCAGGGCCGCAGTGGCCAAGAAGCCGCTACCAGGCGGCATCTTGGATAGTGTTGACGCTCGAGGGATATGCAAGCCTTGTTGGATATGGGCTTGCCTTGTGCAAGTACCTGGATGGAACGAACCGGGAGAGTTCGGGATCTTAAGGATCACGGCCTTATCGATAAGGCGCATCGCCACTTGCGCACCGCTTGCACAGTTTATAGTATCACGTCATCCTGAGGCTGTTGAATCCCGGTAATCAAATAATTGATCTGGAGAACTTCATTAGCGTTAAGTTAGTATCGGGTTATGCAGTTAACCAGGTGTTTTGCAAAACAAGGAACTTGCTCCACAACGGCCCTGCTGCCCCACAACCAAATTCGTTTTTAACCTCGCCCAAAATTTCGAAGCTCCAACTTTCTACCTTTCACAGCACTTCGCCCAGTGAGGCACCATCGGCAAGGTAGGTGTGATCTTTTCTCCCTTTTTGCGCTTGCGGCGAGAGCTGCTCGCTTCTGTGATGAACAATTCCACGAACAATCCAATTCCGACATAGCCCGTGGGGACACCAATTTACTCTAGAATTACCCTGAGAGCACACAGTTCTGTTCTGACGCGATGGCTCTTACCCTAGACCTAATGCTGACTTTTGCTCCAACAGTGCCGATGGCGTCCCACATCCACGGCATCGCTCTCGCTTTCATCACTAAAAGGTTCGTCACATTTCTCTCTCACATTCTGGCACCGTTCTGTCCCCCTTCCAAAGTGATGATCGAAAGACAATAAAGGAATTCCTCATGCCGAAACACACTATGTGGAATCTTTGTTTCAGCCTTGTCTGATTTGGATCTTGCTCTCCACTTCATAATCTGCAGCTTTCTTCGCCAGATATGCTAACTAGCAATTGCTCTGTAGGTATGCTCCGCGATCTCTTTGACAGCATGGCACAATGATGAAATTTGAACGAACGGGCGGACATATTACGAAGCCTACTTGACTATCCTCATCCAAAGCAGGGCTGTACTCCCTGTGAGGTTGGCTCGGGTGGGAATTCTTGCTGAGAACTCGTCACCTGATCGTGCCGGCGATTTTTCCAGTTTGACGATGTTTTGGATTTGCTGTTGGCTAACAGGTCACGGCCAGGTAATAGTCAGAGTCTCTCTCGCGTGCATGTTTCTTCTCTACATGATGATCATTATTCACACTGTTTGATCCGCCCTTTGGGGTTGGACATGAACATAAACCAAAATCTGATTTAATGAGGTATGTCGACGCAACTGGGAATTTGCTCGCCGCCGCTAACCTCATCTGCTAGGCTGAACTTGTTTCTGCACATGACTTCGTGCTTCATTGACAATTTGGAGTCCTGCTGACCATGGGGGAGAGTCAGGTAATCTTTCCGTAGCCACATCCATTATCTATCTGCATTACGATGTAAGCTTTACTCTATTTTCTCGTTGCCTCTTTGATGATGATACCATTTTTGAGCTTTTTAACACTGAGTTCATCGTGATGAACAAAATTTTCACCTTGGAGAACTGATAGGATTTCGCCGCTCACTTTCTACTCAAGCCTCAGCCTAGAATTACCAGCTGACTTGGTACACAGGGCTTGTTTTGTAGTGCTGGAAATTGTGCAGCCGAAGGCTGTGTTGTCAAAGTGCAATGGGCATTTACTCGCTAGGACCGATGAGGAGAGGGGCTCGAGTTCCCTGCCTGGATGGACCAAGATGATCGTGTGCAAATAGTATGTACTACTCGCATTGAATCTTGCGTACCTAAGCTAGCCCGCCTCATAGGGTGCGCAAGTTCCCATGTTGGAGTATCTTCCGTGTCGTGAAACACGTTGGGACAGATAGAATTCGCGCTCATGATCTGGCTTCCTAGACTGGGCATGGAGTATTTTCTTTTTTGTATGACCCACAATCATGGTGTCCGTAGTAAGCCGCACTCTGCGGCTCATGAATATCTATGTTTTTTAGTCTGATGCCCACGTTCCCGAGTTGCCTGTCGTAGGTTTTTGCAGTGCATGTACCCGGCCATGGCGAACACGAGTAGCTGAGCACGCTATCCTTTCAGCTGCAACCGTGCATTCCACCCCACAATACACCTCACCAAGTCCCAGTCACCGTCATGGCCTACCCAGTCCATGACCACAACACCGGTTCCCGCATCGCCAATCGTGAGCTGGCCTGGTCCCTTGCCTGGCGCCCCATGGCCGGTACACAGATACTCAATGATGGAAGGGTTGATCCTGGCGGCGATCTTGTCCGGCCAACAACTCGCATTGAAGAAGCTGCTAGCACTCAAGAAGTTGATATAAATGGGCAGTGGCATCTCCTCGGGCACGCAGACCTGCTGACCGGCGCGTTCCAGTTGCGCCTGCGCAAAGCCAATCTTCTTGTTGATGGTCTCGGTCTGGGTGACATCATAGAAGTCTTGAATGCGGATCTGACCGCCACCACATGTCCCATTGGCAACATTGTCAGGCCATACCGAGCCGTCGATGCCTAGGCCCCGTCCACCGTGTTCACTGCGTAGGCTGTCATCGAGAAGAAACCGACGAATAAGCACCAGCTTTCCCCGAACCTCGCCTAGTGTGGGAATCCGCGGCTCCGTGTACCAGTGCAAGGTGTTGGCACCAGCAAAGTAACGCCGCGCGAGGTACTTGGACAGAGTCTGGTCGGAACCTCTGCCAGTGCCCTCACGCTTGATACTCATCAATACCGTCTCGGAGGGGTTATCGTCGAGGAAGGCGTAGACATGCGCAAGTAGGTCGTGGAACCACTTGGTGCCGGTTAGGCTGATGGGAAAGGCCGAGTGCACGAGGGCGAGATTGTCGTCGCTGAGACTCTCGTCGGGACAAGACACGCGGATGTCTAGGAACCGCACCCCGTTGTCAAGCTGTGCGCGGATTCCTACTGCTTGGCAACGCACAGAAGGGAGAGCGAAAAAGTGTGTTGGGCTATTATGTGTCCCAGGGATGCTGAGCGCTGAGACTGGCAAGGCTGAGGGCAGCTCCGCCATCCAGGCGATGAGACGAGCACTGCTTAGGATGGTGAGATACCGTGCCCGTGGGAGGTACACGACAGTGAATTCCTTGCCCGTGATTTCGCCTGCGGAGTGACGCATGACGATACTTTGCAGAGTTGGTCCGGGGAACTCGGCCACATACCGGTGGTCTGTCCCGGGCTCTTGAAACGTCAGGCGGAGTTTCTCGCCGGCGTTGGGGTCCGGTGCTGGGACGGGGGCTTCCGTTTCCGAGAAGGGGGGTATCATTATCCCCCCTGTGAAATGTTTTTGACTCCCATCGGATGGGGCTGGCGCCGTGCCCCCGCCAGTCCTGTTCGCCGTCAGTCGAGCTGACCCCCCGAGACTATCACCGTTTCCACGCCCATTGCTAGGGGTAGCTCTGACAGTTTTCCCAAGGCGTTCGGCCTCTTTGAGCTCGAGGGGAGTAATGGTCAAATTCCGAATGCTGATGTTGCCCATGGCGTCGACAGAGCGATAAACCGGGCGGTGGTGGTAAGAGCTACTGACGATGCCCATCTTGTCTCATGGATCCTGGGGACTGGCGGACCCCGAGGGCTTGGCGAGGCAGGTGTGACGTGATGTGTGAGTGAGGTAGGTGCCGTTGAGTAACACCTAAGGAATAGAGTTCGAGTGGTTTGGATGCAACGGTCATGGCCACGCTAGGGATTAAAATGTAATTTGAGCGTAGGTATACATATCAAAGATGAACAAGCGTCGGTGCCAGCGACGTCTCAAGTGAGACACACTTCGTGTTGGGCTGCTTGGTTGCTCGAGTAGCCAACGGCAAGAGAAAATCCCTTGCCCAGATAGACGTGGAATCCTCTAGTTGGGTAGTTCTCGATTGTTCGTCTTCTTGGTTCTCGTGGTTTGCTCCTACCTCGTGGGCAGATAAACGAACTTTGACCATGGCCAATTCCGAATGTCATGTCGCTGTGGTGATGGTGCCAAGCTGATTACATAAGGACGATTTAAACATCCCCCTTTCCGACAAGGAAATGGCCAGGTGCTTCCTGACACAATTTCGAAAAAAGATGGGGTGTCCATGATGTTATTTAGCGATTTTGAAGAAACTGCAAGAAATAGATTTCTCTTTTGGCCTATAATCTGATTCCCCAATCAATGCGGGGCCGACCCCAGCAATGCTTCATGGAAGGTACATATATAGAAACATAGGCCTATTGAAAAAAAGCAATTGGTGCCACACAGGGGAAGAAATGGATACCGAGGCGCCGGGTCACGCCCACCATGCAGAGGTTTTCTCGGGCGGATGGTTCGTTTTCCAGTATCTGTCCGATTTGCCCCCGCTGACACATCCTCGCTCGGGAAGACAACCTGAACACCTTCGGTGTGGAAACCCGAGACGTGACCACCATCATAAAGGGAAAAAAAACCCTTTGCCTCTTTTTCGCGTTCTGTTTTTACGCTATTCTCCGCTGCAAAGAGAATTAAACATGCTTGGCCTTGTTTGTCAAGTGGACTTGCCTGCCAAGTGGCTCCGATGCGCTTACACCCGATGCTTGACTTGACCATCAATGTGTTTAATCAGAACAGCCAAGCACGGAAGGAGTCTTGACCCCAAGTGAATCATATCCCTCGCCCAGTGCCGGATTGAACATATTCTCTGAAACCCCGTGATCTCGTTCTGGCGACCGAATCGCCAAGTCCTGGCGATACTTTAGCCTCCCCACCACCGCTCTTATGTGGAGGTTGAACATGGCGGAACCGCGCGAATTGGGGGCAGCTTGATTCGCTACCGAGATGGATAAGGAGAATTCTGGAGAAGTTTCCCGAGCCCGAGGAGCCGCCAGTTGACTGGTCGCCAAAGAGAGAATTCGTCTGCTTGCAACGGCCGTCTGGAAAAAATGGATTGAGAAGTTGAATTCATCTAGACCTATCCGCCGGGATTTTGTCGGATGGACACCTTGCACTTGCGTCTCGATATGGTGACATCGCAATCGCGAGAACCTCCGCGAGCTCGAAAGGGGAAGACCCATTCCACAGGACAATGCACAAGAACCACTGCGGCTGATGAGCCTCAGGATATAGATGCTACACACCACACCTGCTCCAGCAGCTTGGTGCTCTCTGCCACAGCCGCGATGTCCCGGAGGGGAACACCTCTCGGTTGCTTATTTCCTCATATAACACGCAGGAAAGAATTGATGAATGAAGTGCTGCTCGGGACCGAGACGTCCTTGGTAATGACCGCACATGGCTGCTTGATGCAGCAACAACCGATTCTGTCCCCGTTCAAGCGGTAGAGCGCCAAGCACCATGGCGCTGGCGCCGAAAAAAAAAAGTTCAGCAGCTGGGGAAGACGTCAACCCGGAGCAGAGGTTGAGCATTGTTGACCGGACGTCCGTGAATCGGTTATTAAACCACGCCGGGGATGCCTGGATAAATACAACCCCTAATTTGGGCGACGACCCTGCAACACTGGAGACATCGGTGGCGATTACCTACTCTTACTTCCAGGCAGGAGAAGAGAAGAAGATTCCGGGAACCTGTGGTAGGAGAGGGATATAAAGGGGGTGGATCGCGACATGATGGGCCTGGTCCCAGAGCTGATTTGCCTATCGGTCTCGTCACAAGCAGTGATATCTCAAGCAGACAATATGCGCTTTGCTCTCGCCGTAGCCGCCTTTGCAGGCTCTGCACTGGCCTTCCCCTCCCTCTCGCTGCCGTCTTTTCTCACACGTCGGGCAGACTGCCTCACTGAGGCTGAGGCCAAGGAAATCGTCGACATCTATGTGCGCCTGATCGCCAACTACAAGGACGAAGATTGTGAGAAGTACTGCGCCGACAGTTTTGTCGACAGATCCGACAGCATCAACACCTTCATCTTCCGACCATTGGGCGAGCCGACCTTCGCGACGAAGAAGATCTTCATGGAGGCCCAGGGCTCGAACCCTCCTTTCCCCGTTGTTGTCGACGGCATCGACGCTGTTGCCTGCCAAGCCATTGGCCTCCGCTGGCACGCCACCTTCGGCGCCGCAAACCTGCCTAGCAGAGGCATCACACTCATCGGCACGACCAAGGAGAAGGGATGGTGGCAGATCAAGAGCCTCGACCTCGAGTTCAACAGCCTCATCTGGCTGCGCAATATGGGCGGCAACTACACCTGGGAAGGCTAAATGGGAATGTCCATGTGTGGTGCGTGCGGGGGAGAATCTTCCGATGAGCCGGCAATCGTGGATCGGTTTCAGGTCCCCTCCGAATTCCATGAAAAACATGGCGAGATTGGGCAGCGTGGGGACGACAAAGCACACACGTTGGTGCGCGAAGCCTGTACATAGGGAACAAGTAAGCTGAGATTGGCTCAAAATACACACCTTAATCGGCCATAGAGGTGGATTTTATCATAATGTGAGCACCGTTGGAGTAGTACGGTAGTGTTTGACCAATCGACCATTGCGGCGTTAACGCCGTGATGTTGGACATGAAGTCTAGGCTCAGGTGAGAGTCATCAGGGGAATGTAAATGCCGAAAAGGGCCATTGAGTGCGATACAAACCCATTCGCTTGAATCTGGTGAGACGTGGTGTTAGATGGGGTCGTGGCAGGGCTGCATGACTGGTCTTTGTGTGCAAGAGGTACGGAATGAGGCGAGGCAGACTTGGCTCTGCTCTGGTGCGACTCGATTCTGCTGTCAGACTGTTCTTGCAGCTGTCAAGTGTGTCGATAGTTGCACCGCAGATGCAGCTCGCTGAGAACTGAATGATTTCAACCATCATATTGTGGCTGGCTGTTGCAGAAAGCGCCCAGATTGTGCCCGAGCGCCGTCTGAAGCTGTCATCCAAAGACCTGCAATGGGATTGGAGTTAGATAGGCATTGGGGGCTGCGGCGGCCGTTTTTCAACGTCGTGTCTGAAGATTGAACTCAAAGGGTTGGGAGTGGACCGGTGGACCAAACCTAAGTTCCATGCCTCATAGCCAAACCACGCTTTCCTGATGCCGACATTTCCCGGATTCGGACCACAAACATCCAACGTCAGACCCCACGATGCAGTAAGAACTGTAAAGAATCACAAAGACGCGACGACCAGATCCTTGAAGCGATCATGGAAGCCGGGAATTCCAGTTCAGAGCCCCTGACCGATTGCCACAACGTGCATGCAGGGCCTTACCAACTTGGCTCTGTGGCGCACCAAAATCCCTCTGCGTAACCTCAAGTCATGTCCTCATTGGCTATCTGCCGCCCAGCCAATTGGGCACGGGCTGCTGGGCCCCATCGTTAATTTCACGGGTGATGCAACCCAAACTCCAACGAGAGCTCTCCCCTTTTGAGCACCGCCAATTTTTCAGGTCAGCCTTCGGACGAGCTGAGCATTCCTTCAACGAAACTTTATCTGATTGGAAGTCCTTACCGTGGCAGCGCGGAATGACCATGGGTGGGTCTAAGCCGCGCAAACCCGTGCGTTACAGGTAAAGCTGGGCGGGTCGAAGGCGCCAGGGTGTGGTTTCATTTTACCTACCAAGAGGTAAGGCGGAGCAGGGCAGGATGGTGGATTGAGGTGAACCGAAGCGTCAAGGTGCTTGGCACCTCCCCCCAGTCGTCGCAGTGGACGTCCTCTTTGGATGCTGCCGCGCTTCTGGTTTTCTTCCCGCCCATCAAATTCTAGTGTGTCCTTCGCTGTCTGTCCTCCCAACCGTCGTCACTCCTTTTATTAAAGTTATATTCACTCTGTCTCCCCCATTGCGATCGACCACCTCCTTCCTCACCTTCAGTCTCTCATTTGTGTAACCCACGCCGTCGATCATTCAAAATGCGCTACACTTTCGCTGCCGTCTTCGCTCTTGCGACCTCCGTCCTGGCCCAGGACGCAACCAGCGGGTTCGCCGCCATTTCCAAGCCCACCAAGGATGAGAAGGTGCCCGCTGGCCAGACCTACCAGGTCACCTGGGCGCCCAACCCTCAGTACCCTGGTGCTGTGACTATCGAAATCATCGCTGGTCCCACGAACACGACCCTGCAGCTCGTCAAGCCCGCGATTGCAAGTACGTTCAAATAAAGGGGGCGCAACCTACGCGCTGCCCTGTCCTCGCTCGCCTACTGAGTGCTTGACTAACTGTCTCCTAGCTGGTGTTGATGGCGAGAAAGGTACCTATGACTGGGCCGTTGCGTCCACCCTTGGGGATCAAGCCGTCTATGGCCTCAAGATCACTCTAGAGTCCAACACCACCGTCTTCCAGTACTCTCTGCCTTTCCAGATTACTGGCGGATCCGACAAGCCCAAGGACAACTCGACGACTACCACTCGCGGCCCCTCTTCTTCAACCACCACTTCCGCGCCCAGTATGTCGACCGACTCGACCGATGCCGACTCGACCAAGACCACCCTGGACATCACCACCACCGCTTCTCCTACTACTAGCTCTACGAAGACCCCCGCTACTTCCTCTGGCGGTACTGTCAGCTCTGGCGCTGCTGCTCCGATTGCCGGCAGCACGCTGGCGCTTTTCGGTGGTCTCGCCATGGCGATCTTTGCCCTTTGAGTCGCTGTTCCATCTTGAGAGGCTGCATTTTGGATTCTTACCGTCGGAAGTCTTCGTGATGTTGAAATGGGTAATGGTGTGTGGTATAATTGGTCGGTAATAGAGGAAGATCATCCATCATTGGCGTGTATTGGTTTTACGTTGATACCACCTTGAGCAGTATTATTGGGCTACCCAGTTCTGGTCTTTCCGGCTGGGCACAACCTGAAAGCAAATATCATTCCGAGATCGTGCCGACCTGCACCTGTGCTCCTCGAACGTGACGAACATGATGACTGAACCGCACCAAAGTGCAAGGCCTCTCGTTTCTGAAGTAATGGTGATGCGTGAGGAGTGAGCGTCAGGAACCTGAATGTGCTGGGCCTACCTACTGAATCGCGAATTCTATGGCACTCTTGCCTCCATGCAGATGATCGCTGAGCAATCAGATTCAGTTTCACCTTCGGCATGCAGCTTGGATCATCGGCTCTGCGCTCCCTGCGCACTGTCAATTCCCACATCTTGTCTGGCATCTGCATAGTCGGTCCACGTTCCTGGAGCATCAACGCTCACCGATCATCAACATCCCAGCTTCTCAAATCTGCGGTATGGGTTCGGGACCGTGCCTTGCATCGTGAACTTGACCGCCAGCAAATCAGAGGTGCTCCAGTTGGCAGATGCAGAGACGAGGCGGTGAGCCGCCCACGCTTGAGACAAGGTGCGGGGCTAGACTGAGGGATGCAGGGACAACACAACCTTCTTTGAAGTACCGATGACCTCAGGCTTGTCTTTTATCCGGTGGCAAACCTTGTACCCCATACTTGAAGCTCTGGTGAAAAGTGGGCCAGCTCCACACAAATTGCCCCTCTCTCTTGAGCACCCACAAATCTCCACGACTCCAGCAACTGAACTTCGTCTTCAGCCGACCCAATTTCACTAACTTAGGCCCTTTTCTCTCCCCCAGCTGCCTGTCCTCCACCGCGCTGCGCGCTCAACACCTCGCTCACCTCCGTTTACTAACAGTACCTGTCCCCCAAGACTCCAGTCAAAATGAGAGGCGAGGTAAGCACATCCTCCTGTGCGTTTCTGTTGTCCATCGGCATGATACCGTCCCGGCGATTGCTTCAGTTACCCCCCTTCTCAATGCAGCATAGCCGGGGAGCTTCCGTCACAACCATCAACGCAACCACACGGCGATGGAGCCTTTTGTATCTGATTTAAAACCGGATTGCTGAGTTCAAGGCTATCTCAACATGATTGAAACCTATTCTGCACCTTGTTCGCTCTCGTCGCCCAGCCCCCGATATAGATCGCTCTGTGCCCATCACAAGCAACAAGTTTGGGATCCCACGACCGTGTCCAAGCAACCAGATTTACCACGGCCGATCTCGAAGCATGTGAAAGCTAACTTTACTACGAATAGATTCTTCATCTTCACCTGGGTCAGGCTGGTACCCAGCTCGGCAACAGTGCTTGGGAACTGTGCGTCTTCACCGCTCTTACGAACCTCTTCAGACCTCAGCTAACCTATGCCCTCCAGTTACCTCCTCGAGCATGGCCTCGGAGCCGATGGTCGCCCGGACCCCAACATCAAGGACATTGGGGAGGGCGGTTCTTTTGAGACTTTCTTCACTGAGACAAGCAATGGCAAGTACGTGCCGCGGTCTATCTTCGTCGACCTTGACCCTTCTCCAATCGACGAGATTCGCACTGGCAGCTATCGTCAGCTGTTCCACCCTGAGCTGTTGATCAGCGGAAAGGAGGATGCGGCCAACAACTATGCGCGTGGTCACTACACCATTGGAAAGGAGATGGCTGACAGTGTTATTGACCGCATCCGCCGTGTTGCCGGTAAGGGGATTTTTCTCTAAGCTATCTTGAGCCTTGAATGGCTAATGCATCCCAAGACAACTGCCATTCTCTCCAGGGATTCCTTATTTTCCACTCGTTCGGCGGTGGTACCGGTTCCGGCTTCGGCGCGCTCCTTCTTGAGCGTCTGGCGACCGACTATGGCAAGAAGTGCAAGCTCGAGTTCGCCGTGTACCCGGCCCCTCGCGTTTCTACTGCCGTCGTCGAGCCGTATAACGCTGTCCTTTCCACCCACAGCACCATTGAGAACTCGGATTGTACCTTCTTGGTTGACAATGAGGCTGTGTACGATATCTGCCGACGAAACTTGGATATCCCCCGTCCCAGCTACGAGCACCTCAACCGCCTGATTGCTCAGGTTGTCTCCTCCATCACATCGTCTCTACGCTTCGACGGTGCTCTCAACGTTGATCTCAACGAGTTCCAGACTAACTTGGTCCCGTATCCTCGAATCCACTACCCGTTGATCAGCTACGCCCCGGTCATCTCGGCCGCCAAGAGCTCGCACGAGAGCTTCAAGGTCTCGGACCTCACCTTCCAATGTCAGTATCTTGCCTTTTGTGTCTTATCCTTCTAACCCATCGCAGGCTTCGAACCCAACAATCAGATGGTTGTCTGCGACCCGCGCAACGGAAAGTACATGGCGGTTGCTCTTCTGTACCGTGGCGACGTGGTTCCCCGCGACTGCAGCGCTGCTGTTGCTGCCCTCAAGGCTAAGGCCTCGTTCAACCTCGTTGAGTGGTGCCCCACTGGCTTCAAGATTGGTATCAACTACCAGAAGCCTGTTGCCGTTCCCACGGCCTCACCCTCTGATGGCGGTCTTGCCTCAGTCGACCGCTCGGTTTCCATGCTTTCCAACACCACGGCCATCGCCGAGGCTTGGTCGCGTCTGGACTACAAGTTCGATCTCATGTACAGCAAGCGTGCCTTCGTTCACTGGTACGTTGGTGAGGGTATGGAGGAGGGCGAGTTCAGCGAGGCTCGTGAGGATCTTGCGGCTCTGGAGAAGGACTACGAGGAGGTTGCTGCTGACTCGACCGAGGCTGATGAGGGCGATGCCGAGTACTAATCGTTCTCGTTTCTGTGCGTTTTTACGAGTAAACATTGATTGCTAGCGGATGCACGGAGTTGGAAGACTGATAACTGGCTGCTTTCCCCCTCCAGCAAGGAACATACCCCCAGCCTGTACAGTGGTTTCCCCATGGAATCTATGGATGTTGATGACGAGGCAAATTACCCCCTTTCGCCCAAAATACTTTATTCTCCCCAAATTCTCTGCTCAATGTCCCTTTATCATAATCTGGATGGTAGTATTGGCAGACCCTTAAAGGAGCGTTGGTTCAGTGATCCCCCGTTTGTTGAGAGAGAGTTTTGAGACAGTTGGGGAAAATTTACCACCCTCTTCGTGCCTTTTAATGCCCATAGCTTCTAGATAAAGTCAGGGAGAAAATGTAGTCCCCCAGACAAAAACCTTTCGCTAGTGTTGGCTCATTTTGAGAACCTGATGCTGTCTGGCGTGTTGTGATTAGGCCGAGTGGCGCTGTTTTCGGCCATCTTCTGTGGGAACACAAGTTATGGCTGGGGTAGGATTATTACGCAAGCCAAACACTCGCCGGTCTTACCCGACGCAGCGGACCCCGGGAAAAGCTTACATGCTAGCAATGACTACCCTCTCGCACACAGAGGAACATTCAACGTCCATCAGGCCCCTTCGAGTTTCCTGCACGAGGATTCTATTTGCCCTCGCCTTTCGCCGAACCAGGCGATTGACGACTTGATTTGACAGCCCACAACTGCTACTACATGTGTAATTCTTCTTGCTGAGATGAACACCTGGGGGCCGGGGCCGTGGAGCTAATTCTTTTTGCCCCCGTTTGACTTCCACTTTGCGGCTCGCGCCGCAGCCCGGCCGGGCTTGGGTCCCTTCTTCCCGGCCGCCTTGAATTTACCACCCGAACCTTTGAATTTAAGATCCTTCGGCTTTCCATCCTTTGCGCTGGCACGACGGCCCTCATAGACGATGGCCTCTAGGGACTTCGGCGGCATTTTCCCGGCATGTTCAATGCTGGCGCCGCCACTTTGTCGTCGGGACCCACCCCCGTTGACGGTCTTGTGACCCCTCTTCTGACTCGTTCCACTGAATTGCGAGGCTGCGGCCTTGCCAAGGAGCTTTGCTGCCCGGCCTGCAAGTGGCTTGTCTTGGTTTGTTGCCTTAGGCCCCTTCCCTTTACCGTTTGATAAAGCATTCTTGCTCTGCTTGGCCTCCATGGCCCTCGCCGTTTTGTGCGGCGCCTTACAGCGGCTGATACGGAGCTCGCGAGGAAGCATAGGCGGGAACTGCTTTCCATTCAGAAGAACAGCTGACTCAACAGCGTTGGCATCCTAAATACTGTTAGTGCGATAGTCGACGCAGTCCGAGCACATAAACTCACATAAAACTGGACATAGGCAATGCCTTTCCCAATACGGGTAACGGGGTCCCTGACTACTCGGACACTCTCAACCTTCCCAGCCTCTTTACCGAACACCCGCCAGAGACCCTCCTCGACATCCATAGGCACCTTTGTCCGCTTCTTCTTCTCGGCCATCTCTTTTCCTTCTTCATCTATCTTAATCTTCAGGATGGTCTCATCATCAACGAAGCCAAGGTTTCCGACGAAAACACACCGTCGGTGGTCCACACCTGCCGGGTGCGCAACGCTGTCAACTCTAAGATGCCGATCGAGCACAACGGTGCCGTTCAGCCCAGAAACAGCTAGCCGTGCAGCCGAATGCGAGCTATATACAACGTATGCGTTCGTTGACTTTGTCGTCGACTCCATGACGGACTTCTTAATGAAGGCCGCGCGCTTCGGCACGGAAGTTGTCGAGAAGGCAGTTGAACGGAACCGAATCGACTCAATCTTTTGAGGCGGTGAAGCCTCCTTCTCTAGCACGGAGGCAAGATGCTTCAGTAATGTCTTTTTGGCTGTGCGAGAGGTGATTGCATCTGCCGAGACATTGCTGAGAAATACTGTACGATTGGCCTTCTCAACTTCATTTGCGGCACCGTCAGCTGCTAGAGACTCGTGTGTTGGTAGTGTCTCGTCGATCTCGGAATCGCCCGTCTCGTCATCGTTACCAGAGCCCTTCCGATCCACTGGAGTCGCATCTTCGGCTTTAAGTCGTTTTCCAGACCTTTCGTCATCGATTAACCGATTTAGGTATTTCAACTCAAGATCATCGTTGTCCCCGTTTTTCCGTTTTCTTTTCCGTCCGTCCTCGAGGTTTGTCGGACGGGTCAATGCAGCCCCGAGAACTTCCGCGGTCTCGATCTCTTCATTGGCACTCGAGACGGCGCTCGCACTGTCAGGTCTCGAATCTGACCCTGAGGCATCCGAGATCTCTTCCTCTTCAGAAACATCGTTACCAGAGGTGGCGTCAATAATCTCGAGCTCGTTGTCGTCTTCGTCATCCTCATCATCGTCAGGGGTTTCTTCAATGACCTTTTTTGGCAGCAATTTCGCATATCGGGATTTCGGGGGGGGCTTGACTGGACCAGCCTGAGCAGCGGTTAGTGACCACCACAATAGATTCTGGTCGGAAACTTACGCTTGCCGAGAAAAGCGCAACGAGGACAGGGTCCACCGCCTTGGATTGGGCAACCAGGCCGGCTTTGCTGAAACCAAGCCGTTAGAAGAGTTCCAACAAACCAAAAATGGAAGAAAAAAAAGCCCCTGGCATTTCTTACTTGCTGGTCATGGTGGTGGGATTGGCTTTGTGGCCCGTGGTTCAGAGCACAGCTTTTCTAAAAGTCATTCGGCGAATCGGTTCTTTGTGGAGCAAAGGGAAAAAGGTCCAGTAAATGGCCTCAATTCTGATCCTGAAACGCGTCGAAAACGGCTCAACGTCTAGCAAACTGCTTGTCGCGATGCGGACTTCTCCTGTCAGGATTGGCGGCGGTTCGTCACCAGGCTTCTTCGCTCGCCCGCACACCAGAGAAAGATAGGATGGCAGCCAAGCCAGAAAATTCGCTTATCGGCTCTTATCGAACTGCCGCAGTTCACCGCCAGTCAACCGCTGCGCGGCGGGCAGGCAAGCCGCCGCAAGGATTGCCAGTCTCCGCCTGCTGTGGGCGGCGCCGCTCTCCCAGCTCATTCCTGTCAGTAGTGACCCTCCACCCCGTTTCTCTCAACCCCCCTCTCTCTTCCGCTTCGGCGAGCACCCTACGCATTTCCGCGTCCCCAGGACGCAGTGTTACGGTATTCCTTTTGATCTTTACTGCAGTATCATTATCCATCTTCATTCCAATCACTCTTCGCTGTCAGCAACCGTCGCGCAGCGAATTCCCAGCCGGTCGAAGCTGTCCTCCTTCGAACCTCCCCGAATTTGCGCTCTTGCACCCAGTCGACGACACAGACGTAGCCCAATATCGGCGCTACATTCCGAGGTATTCCATCGATCAAGTTGCATGACTGATGATGGCTACCGGCGGTACCGCGCCTCCTTTGGCACTGCCGAGCTCCCCTCCGCCGCTTCTTGATGACAGTCCCAGCAACCTCTCGAGCCCGCTGAGCGATGTTGAAGATAAGGACGCAGATCCCGACGAGATGGACCTGGACATGCAAGATAATGGCTCCGGTCGTCCCGGGACTCCGAAGCGGCACAGAGACGACGCCGGTGAAGATTCTGACACCGATCCAGCGTCGGACGAGGAAAGCAAATTGTCAGAAATAGACATCAATGACTCTGAGGCCGAAACAGAGCGGCTTTATGATACGCCGCTAAAGAACGGCGCGGTGCGCGACGTGCTAGGTGATACTGGTGAGGCTGGGGGTCGCCAATTCGTCGATCGCCGTGGCCGGGTATTCGAGCGTAGTCCCAGCAAGCTTCAACAACAACTCCAGGCCGAAATTGATGCCGAGAACGCACCCAGCGACAATGATTCACTTTCTGACGCCGAGGATGAAGAGGACGACGATGCTTCCGTTGCGTCGAGCGAGCCGGAACCCGAACTTGAACACGAGAAGGCTACAGGCAAGCGATTGCGATCCCCGATCCAAGCCAAGAAGACACAAGAAGCAATCTCCGCAACCGATTCGACCGCGTCGCAACCCACAAGGCAAGATTCACAAGACTCACGGAAGCGCAAGCGCTCATCTATAGCGGAGCAATCCGAGGCAGAACAGCCTTTGCGCAAACGCACAGGGTCGATTGGTGTCCGGGAAGGTGATTTCTCGGCCGATGACGCTGCTGTGGCAGACGATGAGGGCGGCATATCAACTAATCCCCAGAGCGGCTCGCATACCGGCGAGGAAGACAATGATGAGTCCACGGCTCCTGTAGCTCAGGATAAAGAGAAACCGCTTGCTTCAGTGGAAGATGAGGCAATGGAGCTAGGAAGAAGCAAGAGGTCGAAGCGCACCGCAACCAAAAAACGGAAAAGTAAGAGCCTCGAAGATTCTGGCGGCCAAGCAATGGAGGAAGCCCAAGATGACCCCCCAGACGATGTGGATGAGCCCGCAACAGAGGATGCTGTACCCCATGCCGAAGATGAGCACGCCGAGGATGTTGACGAAGTAGAAGCCGCACACAAGAATGAAGAAGAATGTAAGAGATTGACAATTCCCATGCCTTCGTCATATCGGCTGACAATGTGGACACAGTGGAGAGGAAGAAAGCTGCATGGGAAGAACTCGCGGCGATCGAAAAGCAGTTTAGTAACTTCCGTGAGCGGTAAGCACCATCACAATGCACGGGATTCAAAGAGAGGTGATACTGACCCTGGAACAGTCTCTACCAAGAACGCTTGGATCAACTCAACCAGGAGGAGGCCATGCTTACATGTGATAACCCAACACACCCCGAGTATCTTGCGATGTTGAAATGCCTCGACGAGAGGCGGGAAGAAAGGATACGCCTCAGCAACTTAGAGTTGCAGCTCAAGCTGTCGGTTCTAAAGAGACGAGCAGTTGCTGAGCGAGCACAGATGATGTCGCAATTCTACCAGGCAGTTCGCGAATCTCGGGAGAAAGTCCTCGAAGACCTCGGTCAGGAGCGGCACGAGCTTCAACAAGAGCGCAGGCGCTACGCCAACAACATACCCGATTATGGGATTCGCTTCCCAGCCTCCAGAGCACAGTCTGTGCGACAGGCAGTTGCCTATAATAAGGAGGTGTCGATTCTTTCCGGCTTCGCCAAGCATGTCGGCTTTCCCGCTGCCCCTGCCATCCAGGGCGCTTCGGAAGACCAGATTGAAGGGGACCTTGAGGCCATTACTGTAAATATAACCGAGAAGCTTGCACGCAGTATCAGTCGCTAATGTTTTCATGTATAGCGTTCTCGTGAGCCTTCACGACCAGCCATTAACCATCCGCAACCATTTCACACAGACTTTTCCGGAGGACTTCCATATGGTCGAATCCTTGGTCCAGCCGGGGAACAGTTCATAGAGCAGACGCCATGGGCGAACCCCAACCATCCCGCCCATCAACTTCAACGTCAACTACTACAACACGAGGTCGCCACCTCGGCCCCTTTTGTGGGCCCGTCATCTGGAGCTCGAAGGCCACCACATCAGCCAGGTGGTATTTTCTCCGCGAGCACCACAACCATTCTCAATGGGGAATCGCCAATACATATTCAAAAAACACATCCCTCCGCGACACATGACCATATCATGCCACCTAAAATAGCGGTGGAGCAATCGAGCAAGAGGGATGCCATTGCGCAGGCATCCTGATAGTTTTTTTTTGGTGTTGGATATCAGTAGGAGATCGATCATCTCCAGCGAGAGCGATTGGCACGGGACGGACATATTATTTTGGGCATTTTTATATTCACGCCTTGTCCTCTTCATGTGCAGGCTCACGGAGGGGTATTAGTGTGGGAGCCACCGGACGACACACCTGCCTATTGGTACATACGTAGTCGAAAGGGCGTCGGCGTGTATGAAGCAGGAGGATGGTTTATATGGGTTGGGTGCCCAGGTTGGGCCTTGTCATTTTTCCGAGTTATATACCTCGTGTCAGATACGCTCTTGTTGTGGTATTTCAATGCGCGAGACTCGCAGCCTCATCAATTCTCCAATCATCCAATCCAGAACGCCGTAAGAAATGCGAGGGGTTGTAACGCCAGCCTTGGTATATAGCACACGGTGGTTAGGCCTATTATACCGCTCGCTTCTTCGAATCCTTAGGAGCCCCCTCCATATCTTTAATGGGCGCATCGGGAACCTTTACATCCACGAACTCGTCTTGGCCGACCACGGAAAGGGTGTAAGCATCTAGGGCAGAGTACAGTCAGTATCTGCATCGTGAGATTGGTTGCTAGCAGCTCAGGACAGAGGTTGACCTCCGTCCCGACACTGCAATACGCACATATACCCAGCGCGACGACGCAGAAGCTGGACCCAAGAATTGCATTTTTAATGAGATACGGCCGGCGTGCGCGAATAAGGGCGGGCGAATGTCGGTTTTGGCGGTAATAGCTGTCGCGCTGCATGCTGTCAAGGCATCAGATACTGCGCTGCCATCTCAGTACTCAGTCCGTACATACCCAGCCATGGCTAACCGCGTATTGATCAGGAACACGCGCAGTAGGGTTTGGCAATGCCAGTTGGCGTCTTGGACTGCGATTGAACGATGTGAAAAGAAAGGCCGACTGAAGATGATAACCTTATCAGCTGTCAACCAATCATTCAGTGGGGGCTGCAGGAGCTCTTTCCATATCGGTAAATTCTCGGCTCTGCAGCAAGCTTCAGCAAGCAGGGGTGGCTTGCAGCGACGGCAAAGCGACAGTTCTTTTTGGCGCGTTGAACGCCTGGGCAAGCTTTCCAGGTCTCATCCCTCCACAACGAAGCACGACGTCCTCTTTGTCCTCTCCATCTCAACTTTGCGCAATAGCCCCCCTCGTAGAGTCTCTTGACAGCATCCTGCGCCCTATTTCCCTGTAACCACGACTGCAGGTTCTCATCGCTAAACTGAGTCAGCAGCGCACGACGCGTTGCCAGGAGAGCTTGTCCGCTCTGGGCAATTACTCTCCCGAAAATGGCTGCGCCTATAAAGAACCTGACTGTCGACGAGCAAATTCAACAGCTCAACGGTGCTCGGAAGATAGTGCTTGGCGATCCCAGCTACTACGACAAAATCATCAAGGGGATACTCCCCATCATTGGGCCTTCGTCACCTCTCGAGCTGCGAAGATGGGGCGCCGATTTTCTTGCCGAATCGCTTTCTACTCCGGCACTGCGCAGTAGCGACAAGGAAATAGTAACGGTGGCAATCCTGGATACGTTGCGGACTTTACTTGAGAACCCCAATGAGGATACACTGGTTCTCAAGTCCAGTGTCATGGCGGCCGCGAGTGCCTACCCGATCGCCATGCGATGGATGTAAGTGCTTAGTATAGTTGCTTCGATTTTTTCTCCCGCAGGGAGATTCGCCGTCGCCTGCCACTACCTCTGCCGTGCTATGCCCCAATGGTTCCAATCCCCACTGTCTGTCCAGTTTCGGGGGTTTCCCGGACCGGACCGACTGCACTGCCTGACGAGGTGCGGTCTTGCGTGTTCCAAGGTGCTGAGGTGCTGACCTAGCGTCTGTCGCAGTATTCACAACTCGTACCATAAGGAAAGCTGGGAGGCTATGACGGCCATCAAGGCGAGAATACTCCGAATATGGGAGACCTCTCCCACCCCCGTGAAGTTATGCTGCATCAAATTCGTTCAGCGAGTCATCCTTGCCCAGACGGTGTCCAACGGCATGGAGCAAAAGGTCAGGAGCTCACTTTAAGAGGTACACATACTGTTCGCTGACAAAGGCCTCTCCAGGTGAACGGTCTTGATGTGTCACTTGCCATGATACCACCTAATCACGACGTTCTCGACCCCCGATTGCTCGAGGCTGAAGCCGCCGGGCTCCTGGACAGAATGCTGGCTGTCCTCCAAGACAATAGCAGGTACAGACAATCTATACCTCATCTTGGCGTGTATCTTACTTACCACAAAACTATAGTGACGCTCTGGTTGTCGATGCTACGCTAAACACACTCTCGGTCCTCATTCGGACTCGCCCGGAAACGTCAAATCGCATCATGAATACTGTGCTCAGCTTCAACCCCTTGAAGTTAGCAAACTCACCTCTCACTCCTAAGAATAAGGTCCTCATCAAGTCGATGGAGAAAACAACTCGGATGCTACTCATACACTTGCTCAAACGGTACATACCCAATAAGGAGCAGCCGTCAGAATCCTCTCACTGACTGTGATCAGAGATCCCACCAACCCCATGTCACCGCGTATACAACAGCACGTTGAGAGGCTTGTGAGATCGCGAGTCGAGATACTGGACGAGAGCAACAGGAAACGAGCCTACCAGCAGCCGCCTGCCTCGGACTATAACGATGCAAAGAGACAGAAGATGGACAATGCTGTTGCTCAAATCCAAATTCCCCTTTTACCGCCCGGATCTCACAGCCTTGCAGCACTCTTTACTGTTACAAATAATGCTGGCCTTGCCGGCTTCGATGCACTCCAGATACCACTCGAGTTAGCCGCTAAAATCAACGTCAAGGCCCTAGCAACAACAAGTCCACGGGTTCTTGGACAGGTCATAACTGTAAGCATGTTAGTCTCCCTAATAAGTTAACCACCTATCTTACAATTCATAGGGGATTCGTGCCCGATTGGCAGCTCTACACGCGGCGCTTCCACCAAGTCAGCCTCCTCCCATCAACCCCGAGACAGCCCCGCTAGGCGTCGAGGAGGATGACGACGATGCCTACGAACCTGATTACTACGCGGCTGAAGATAATGAGCAAATTCTCAATAAGCTAGATAGCGCACCCCCTGAAGACCCAGCAGACCAAATTGCAGATGCTTCTGCATTGGCCCCATTGGGGCCGTTCAAGCTGCCGCCGCCGCCCATCGTCGACGTGGATCTTGCGACCCGAGTTGGCCAGGTCGCGTCATCTCACATTTTCGGGCCACTGCCTGGCCTAGCAGAGGCTGTTGTGCGTAAACAGAAGGCTGGCATCAATCGACTGGCAGCAAGCTCCTATGACCGCGACTCCTGGTTGACGCTGATCACACGATTGGCAACTCGAAGCGTGGCCGGCCTAGAAGACGTGAGCAGCGGAATTAAAGCCGAGGACACGGGGTCTGCTCTCGACAGGCCACGTATAAGCCTCAGCAACATCATCCGAGAGCTTCTATACAGCTACGTCCTAGAAGACTGGCGCCGGCGAATAGAAGTCGCCGTGGCGTGGCTCTGTGAGGAGTGGTATAACGATCAGCTGACCAAGAGGAGTCAGATTGATGCACCGCTTCATTACGAGAAGTGGGCGTTGCGGTTGATTGATGGGTTTTTGAACTACATCACGGCCCAAGACAAAGTGCTCACACGCTTTCTGGGTGAAATACCCGAGCTCAGTAAGGCTATGCTCGGGCGCTTGAAGTCGTTGTGTAGCGACCCCACAAGAGTGCAACTGGCGCTGACGACACTCCTGTACCTCGTTATGATGAGGCCACCAGTGAGGGAGATCGCACTGGATACCGTTGCTGCGATCTGGGTCGAATGTAAGTTGTTCCACTTTGCATCCAACCGGATTGCAGGACTGATATCAGATTACAGATGAGGACGCCAGACCCTTGGCTGGAAAGTATCTTGACAAGTGGCGACCCGGCTTGATCGAATCCCTGATAACAAGGACTGAAGGCTCGGGAATGCAGAAATGATGAACCTCGCGGATTTCGGTGCGACATAGATTTCAGTGGACTTGCGTCATCAAGGCGTTTCGGTCATATATCTTGAGGTCAGGACAAGGCGTTTCAAAGGTATGTCACACAATAAATATGAAAAGTTTGCCTAGTGTACTCTTCGCGTGTTTCCCGTGGATGGAACATTTCCTCAAGTTGAAGATGACAAGAAGGGAGCGATGTGGAAGATTGAACAGGGATTGCCGAACGCGCATTCCCTCTTGTTATCACCCAGCCGGGTGGAAGCGACTTGACAACGCGACTCTCTCGCGTGCCAACAGACGGGGCCACCCCAGGAGAATACCCGCCGGCATAAACCACCAAATTAGGTACTGTCGATTAGCGTAATCCGTAACTTTCAGTTAACACATGTGTTTGCCTAGTGCAAACCCCTGGGACAAAAGGAAAATTACGGCAGAAAGCCAGCGAATGTCGTATGCCACAATCTGTTCGCGGAGCGGTCAGCGAAACCTTGAAAGGCAATAGTTCAGTGCCCCGACCCGACTCTGGGCACAAATGAGAGAATCCCCCAATTCCCAGGGGACAGGATCCAGCCGGCGTGGAGTGATTTTGTAAAGAACCCCAGGGGCGGATGTAATATCGGGCTTGATATAACTGACCAACTATCTAGCGTGCATTACACTGCTCTATACCCAATGACCGTTTGTCCAAATATTGCATTTCATAGTTCGATTTCACGGTTCCACATGGCGAATAATAACTACACTAGGACACGCTATCCATATGCCACAGCCAGTGAATGTGTTAATGTCAGAGTCGTTGAAACCCTGTGTCATAGTTTCCCCTACTAATGATTTCCGATGAACGTCGCAACGTCCAATCAACAGACTTTAGAAAACACATATTGATACAAGGGGTTCCCCAGTTCGCAGATGCAGCGCCCAGGCCTTCAACAACCACTGGGGCTTGTTCCCGGAACCGCTGCCCGGCTCCCTATAATGCTCTGCACCGAGAGGATTTCTCTTCAACGATAGCATTGCTAAAAGGGGGTTCGAGCTGGTGAAAACCGAGTAGAAAACCAGGGGGCTAACGATGGGTTCCGTTGCTAGGGCAGTGGGTCGGATACCGCCCTGACTGTTGAGGAGAAAGTGGGTCAACTTCCCAGGCCGCGGTCACGTCTTGGGCGTCTTGCACGGGCCCCGTAGGGCGAGGCTTGCAGACAGAATCGCAGCAAACAAATACTCGGGATGTGAAGGGGGGTTCCTGCATTGGCCGTTTCTATTGTTATGTGTTTATGCTCCAACTTCAGCGACACTTGTCAGAACACAAGCATCATTGCGGGCAGAACCTGATCCAGGACCGACCGCCGCGCGTGCCAGTCGCACAATTTCCCTAACAGACCCTCCACCGTTTTTTGGTCTCGGATCGTTTGACCCCTGGACGTCCATGTCTATCTTGAGTGTCTCAGCAACTTTGCGCCGTCATCAAACAACACAGGCAGAAGTTTTCTCGGCCAGGGCCTTCGACAGTTGGAGTCACAATCGCGATCACATCCATCGTTGAAAACCAAGACAACTAAAAACAAAAGCTAAGCCCCAAGACTCGCGGCATCGAAACGCAAGCCGCGGATTTTTCGCGGCCAGTATTCCCCAGGCCAAACCATTCGCAGCGGCTCCGTCTCCGCCTCTGCCGCGAAAACCTAACTTACTTGCTCCCGACACGGTTCCCTGTGAGAAATGCGGAATCGGCTTGTCAAGGCTCGTCCACATTCCAACCATACGTCCGGGTTTCCCATTCACCAGGACGGCAGTGAGCACGGTATGTATCTCCCCAGGCTCTCCCCACAAAGATCTTCAGACAGACCCTGAAACAGCCGCGACCCCAATGCACAGTCTGCAGAATAAAGGCGACTGTTTACCGCGTGCATCGAGAGACTGCTGCGCCGAGAGTTCGGTCGTGGCGGATCCCGGATGCCCGCGATTCCTCTCGACGGATTTGTCCAGATTGCCGGCAGCAGCAAGCAAGAGGAGCAACATCCCCTCCAAGGAACAAAGGGCTAACGAGCTGCGCCTTTACAAAGACTCCTCCATATCCATTACCCTCGAAGAAGAGAGTCCAAGCACACCATCGAGGCCGCTGCATGCGCGTCTGTTAGTCCGGCCGACTCTTGCCGTCGCCTCAGAAGGCATCGTAAACGCGGCCATGTCTCGAGCGCCCGTGAATGGCGTCAATCGCAAACCACTCCCTTCCATCCCCGCATATATGCAACAACAACAACAACAACAACAACAACAACAACAACAGCCCCTCACCCGTATGAGCTCTACAATACGCACCGTTACCAGTTTCGACGACAGACTACGTCGCTCAGAAGACTCAAGCAACGACGACTCAGTTACAGCATCGAGAAATTCAGGATTTTCGAGCTCGCTCAACAGCAATGCAAGCATGTCCTCGGCGTCGCAGGACATCACACCAACGCAGAATGGCGGGAGCAAGACGTCAAGGCCAAGAACAAGTCTCACAGCAGGGCCAGACGGTTCCCTTGAGGTACCGAGAACCACAAGTGCGAGGTCAAGTGTGGAAATTCCGCAACGGGAAAGCAGCCTTAGCGCAGCGACAGGAACGACATCAGCATTACCCAGCAGTACAGAGCCGCCGCCTGGTGGCGGGTTGAGCCTTAATGAACTCTCAATCAGCGCGGGCGAGGCGCATCTCTCCAACAGCTGGGACTCAACGGTTGGGAAAGCGGGGCTCGGAAAGACAGGTCGAGTCATTAACCGGCTAGTGTCGGACAACGAGGCACTCAAGCGCGATCTCAAGATAGAGCGCCTTCGAGCTGAGGAGTCTAAACAAGCGGCTAGGGTCCTTGAAGACAAACTAGATCAGACGATATCTAACTACGAGAGCCGGTTGCTGGAGGCAAACGTCACTAAAGCGCTACTCGCGCGCAAGGAACGCCAGGTAGAATCTCTGCAAGCATCCGTCGAGCTTGAGCGAAAACGGGCAGCCGACGCCATTGAGCGCGAGCGCATGTGGAAAGAAGAGATGGAAAAAGCCCGGGTCGAAGCGAACCGAAAAGTGGATGAGGCAACGACTCACGCAGCCTTGATGGAGGGCCGTTACAACGCCATTAGCAGCCACTGGCGCGAACAGGGTGATGAGGTTAGGAAATCCATGACTAAGATGCGGGCTGAAATTGCCGAGCTTCTCGAAGAGCGCCGAAAAGACGATGACCGCATTGAGACCCTGCGCGAGCTGTGTGACCAGCAGGATGGGAACATCCGCGAACTGCAGCAGCAAAAGGATAATATTGCCACTCAGTTTGAGCGCTATAAGGCCGAGCAGGAAGAGTCACTCCGGAGCATCAAGGACAAGGCCAAACAGCGGGAGGAGGAGCAGGAACGGACGCTACAGGAGTCGAGAGAGGTGCTGAACAAGTTACGGTGGGCGCTGAACGTGAAGGAGAAGCTGGATTGGGCTCAGTAAGGTCGGTCTGACCTGGCTTTGCATCGCAGAACAAATCACCACGTCGTTTTTCTTTTTCGTTCATCACATCGATGTACTACTTTCGGCATGCCCGATGGGTCATAGGCAGGCAAGTCCGGGTTTAGCGAGCGTTATTTGCCAAATTTCGTTGGTGCTATTGTAGGTTACTGGTCATTGGAAGGAGTTTGAGGAAACGGCAATTTTGGGTCTTGTGTTTTTTTCATTCTCTTTCTTTTCCCGACTTACCTGTACTGTTGTTCATCCATTCATTGTTCTTACTTTCAGAGGCACACGCACGCACACACTCTCTCATATCTTGATGACCAACCATAATGATGACCAAAACTGGACTACTCAAGGTGTTATAGAAGGGGGTAATAGGCTTTTAATCGGTCTTTCTTTTTTGCGGACCTTTTTCTTCCAGTCTTTTTTTGTAATGAAATGGGATGGGTCATATATATTGAGCGCAATTTGCTTCGTGTTGGTGGTGTTTGCGTTGAGGGAGTGTTGATCGGGAGTGATTTTCGTGAGACATTGCAATGTTGTGTTATCTGATCTGTTTGTGTTTCTTCTCGCTGGTGGCGAGGTGAGGTGAGGTGTCTTCTGTGAGGCCAGGTTTTGACTTTGTTGCTTAGATGGGTAGGGTAGGCATGATAGTCTGCACTGCAGCTTAGTAGTGCGCTATGTAGGAGACGTCGTGGGTGCACTCAGTCTAGGACGTGTTTGGGCTCCTGAACACGCTTCGGGTCCATGTGTAAACTAACTGATCCGAGACAGCGTAGATAGGGCTTCGCCCGACATAGAACACACTCCATTGTGCCAGGTTGGGACGAAGCAATTCTCTTTGAGACTCAAGCGCACAGCAAGCAACCATCAAGGAACTAAAAGTTGCAGTCAATTTCTCATGTGAACGAGTTCCCATCCCTTTCCCTGAGACGCAACCATCCCCGATGCCCTATCGCCAGCGACAGTCCATGAAGGACGCAAGTCCCTGTTCAAAGACTGGATGGATCTTTATCATGGCAAATTTTCTCAAGCGGCGATACATGCTGATCGTACACATGTTCGCTGCTACCTCCTGGTTCATAATGCCCTCTTCAAACGACCTACAGCCGTTTATAAATGCACAAAGCTCCAGCCAGTAACCCTCCTTCCCAGACCCAAGTAGCTGTTTCCGTCTCAGACTCAAGTAGCTCCTCCCTCCCCAAACCGTCACCAGTGCCCACGTCCCTTCCCAAAAAGCGAAGACAGCAACGCGCTCCGAATTTATTTTATTATATTATAAGCAAAAATCCTCTTTTTTTGTATCATTCACTTGTCTATCACACCAACTCCCAAGCTTTGCCACCCATCTGTCGCTGCCCTTTCCACCGCCTCGTACCCACGTGGATCACCTCCTCTTCCCTTCCGGGGCAAGAACCTATCACAGATTGACCCCATGGCATTTCCGCGCTCAGTCGTGAAGCGCTGGTTGCCCACTGCGGGCTCCGAAGACGACCGAGATGCCTTCTTCGAATCAATTGGCGGCGGTTATATTCTGGAACCCCTTGGCCGCGAACTGGGGGTTGACTTTCATGTTGAGAGTGGCAGTGCCATTGCTATAAGAGCCAATGATATGATGGCGATGGATGAAGCGGAGCACTATATTGGGACTGCGTTGGCTTCAACTGTACGTGCTTTTTTCCTTCCTTTCCTCTGTCTTGTTTCCTCCACACCCGGCCCCCCTTTTTGCCCCCTCTTCCGAAACTGACGTTCATGGCCAGATCCAATCCCGGGCAGCTAGCATCTTCCATATCATGTATACCGAAGACTACATCGAAAAGATACTCGCCGAACCCATCGTCGACTGCGTCGCCATGGGGCGACTCGGAACCAGATTAGTCACAACCACAATACTCGACCGAGTCCTGATCAGCGAACAGGGCTACGAAAAGCTCTTGAATGCCGTCACCTTCCGCCTGGCGGAGTATAACCCCTACTTTAAACGCCACGAGAGTGTTCGGGATGCGGGCATCGAGGCTCGTAGCGTGGACAAGGGCCTGACCTTGGAGCGGCCTAAGCCTTCCAAGAAGGTGCATAGCAGCCTAGACTCTACGTGGGATGTCGTGGAACCCCAGCCCGAAGCCACTACCCTGCACGCCGGGTCTGATACATCCAACGTGACGCCCGAAGACGACTATATCGTGCCCCCAACCGAGGATTCGCTCATCTCTTTCGGAGAGACAGAGTCCAATGTCTACACTAGCCGTCACGGAGATCCCGAAATCGACTTGGTTTTAGCCAAGCTCTCCCTTGCGATCCCTTACCTTCGAGGCAAGGTCTCTGTGCGTGCACAGATTGGCCGCTTTGTAAGCTTAGGTCCCGCACCGGGGAGACGGACCCGAACCGCAGCCGCAAGAGAAATAGGCAGGCATGAGGGCACGTCGCATTTCACTAAGGTTTTAACCAACCAGTTCGGGGAGGCCCGGGAACTGACTGCCCTCAAAATCAACGGTTATCCGCTTTGGAGATCAAAGCCCCTGAAGACAGAAGTCATCCACCAGTTTATCTGCACCGACAAAAACGCCCGGAAGCGATTCGCTCTCCACATTGAGCATGTCGGCCATGGCAACCACTTTTCATACTCCATACATGATTTCTCGAAAGGGGTTGGTTTGAAGGATATTGTGTACGTGCACTCTCTTCGTCGCAATTAGGATGTGCGGGTTGCGATCGAGTACGTCAATCCCGGAGCGCTCGAGCAGCAGTACGGACGGTGGGCCAAGCGATTCTTCCGGCTTACTCAAATCGACTACGACGGTAAAGAAGTGACGACTACGTTCATGACGCCCCGAAACAGCGAAATAGTGATCGATGACGTTCGAGTGCTGGTGACGTGGCGTCACCTTAACGACAATTCTGAGAGTGCGCTTGATGTCACCGAGGTGACGCCATTGGAACTCACGCCACTAAATTCCACAAATACAGAGAAGCGCTGGATCAAAGGAGCTTCACAGCGTGTAGTTAATGGTGTGAAAGAGCCAGTTGAGCGGTGGTTCGAGGCCTCTGTAGCATCCACAGTGATGGAGAGGCTTCTCCTTGACAACGAGGTCCTACCGTTTGGACACAAGACGGGCTTTGAGAAGGAGCAGCTTAGGGCGGCCATTTTCCGGAATATCTATGGCCCCGCTCTGGAAATGGTCGGCGTCATGTCCCCTCGTCTCGGGTCCAATATGGACAATGAGTTGGGGGTCAAGCTCAAGAGTACAGGAGGAGGAACTGGCAGCTAGGGGACTGAGTAATTTTTGGGAGGCGGGTTGGGGTCTTTGTGGCATGCCGAAGCTGTCAATATGGCGACGTGAGATCAACTTGGTGATCGTATCATCGCATGGGCTTCAAGAACCTAGAAATTTATGGCTGCAAACCTGATCAATTGAAAGAGCGCTGCTTAGCAATGGCGGCAATTTTACCTTGTAGTGGATATTGTGGCTTGTGTTCTGATTTTCTGATGGTAAAGTCCTGGCTAAGGGTTTCCCTCTTAAACTGTACGTGTGGGACAAACGCAGCAGCGTACAAATCATATTTCACCTGGCCACTTGGTATAATTCGGCAAGGTCTCGGTTTGGGGTTCGAAGATATACGACATCAGACAAAGCTCGCAACTTCAGCATAGACAAGGCAGCGATACCTAGAGATACAGGGGGCAGTACTGACCCTGACCCTGACCCGTCATTCACACAATGATAACTGGCAGCGGAAAAGGAGAAGGGTCGGTAAGCAAGACTCCGGAATTAAAATCGACAAACACCAGCGATACTATGCATACCGCGGATGAAGATCTCTTCAGCCTACTCGGGGGACACGAGCCTGTATATGCCGCAACGATTAAGTTTATTGAACCGCGAGGTATGCCGTCTAGATTTTGACACCAACACAGTGAGCAGAATAGTGACTGAAACAACTCACAGTTCGAAACCATCGCCATGGGCACCAGTGGTGACGGCGGTGGCGGTTGCGTGGGCGTTGTTGAGCAATTTCGCTTGTCAGGAGAGGGCGGCGTGCGCAAAGGGGGATAATATGGGATGGGGGTATCTCCTGATTACAATGAGAGGTTTGACCTTGACTATGTTCCCGGCGAGGTTTGCCTTTTTTTCCCGTCCACAAGTCACCCAAGTTTCTAGTAGCAAGGGGAGGAGATGCGGTAGCGGTGGGGATCATGCGCGATGTGGCATGACGGAACGGGAAGGAGTGTACTCTGATGGTGTCTAATCTCAAGGCGTGCGAGCTGGTAGACTATGTTGTCAAGAAGAGCAAGGCGGATACCCTTCGTCGGCATTTTCTAGAGGTGTTCCAGACGGATAGAGTGCGGGATCTATTTCGGACTAGGACCCTGGCACTCTCAACAGGGCTGATCATGGCCATCTGGGCGCTCACCGGGTTGGTATATCCGCTCTACAATGGGGTTTTGCCCTACAAACAAGCATCACGCAGGGCCGACATACCGAACATACCGAGACTCGCTCGTTGTGGCGTCGGTGGGAGTTCCTGGTGCGTTGCTGACAACAGCGGCCAACTCGGGTGCGCTGCTGGGCTGGAATTATACTTTCAACGTCTCGAGCAACATTACGAATGCTGTTCTGTACGGCTACACACCCGAGCTGTTTTCCACACCACAGAGAGGCACGGGGAATGCCCCAACGGTGATGTGTAACTGCGTGTTTGGCATCATGGCGGTAAGTCCCCCCCTTATCTCGGGGTGCGATGATGGAGCTAATCCGCCTTCAGCCGATCGTTGCCATCTATACGAATCTTCAAACAGCGGCGCATATACACACCAGCGGTGCCTTGCGAATAGCCGCGGCCTCTTGGCTTTGCTGCTGCCATTTGAATCCAGGGGGAATCAGCCATTCTGATAATGCTGTGTTAGAGGAAGTCGGAAATGTATGGGTGATGTTGCCCCTGAAAGGATGCTTGGCGCTAGCAAGTTGAGCGGTACCTATCTCCTTCGTAGGTACCTAGGTATGTTCGGATCTACCCCAACCTGGCATGCAGTTGACGATGCCTTCTAAACAAGAAGCTCTTCGGTATCTCGTCATTTTCGCGTCCCGGGGGGCCTTAGCAGCGACCGATCCATTTCATCACCGAGGGCAACGGTGTCGATCGAAGCCCTTTGGGTAACTCCATGTCGCCCGCGTCGGTTGCACGTGCACAAGGTTCCGCTGCCCTGCGCCCTGCGCCTTCGGCTGGTATCCATGCACAGCATCTGCATTTACATCGCGGTGTGAGGGACTGACTACCTTACGAAATAATACACAACATCTCCAAGCCCCGAATGGCATTTTCTGCACAGATAGATACGAGTGATCGGCCTTGCAATTCTGGATTTACGAGTTGTCCATAGCAAGTGTGCGGGCCAAGCACGGAATTATCGCATATGGGTATGCGTTCCACATGCGAACCGATCCACCGCATCGCCTAGGACATACTGTAACAGCATATCCCGTGTCTCTAGACTCGTCGCTGGGCCAGGTACGAAGCTTGGAGAACACTCCTATCGGTATGCGGCTCTACAAGACTTACCATTGACAGCGACGGAACTCCCCTAAAATCAAATACCCCCGCCACCCTGCAAAAAGGTGATCTTTAGTTAGCTATTGCGGATGAGTTTCCAGGGTTATTGAGGCGTCTGGTTTGACAAGGATGAGGATCGAGATACGTATCCGGAAACGTGCTGGCCCTGGCCTGTGTCTCGGCCCACTCCGAAGCCCCGTTCTCCCGATAGTTTGGAAATGTCCAACGGTGTGGCTGGCCTTGTCCCACAAACTTCCACAAACAAAACCATGCGACAAAGGCAAACGGAAGAACTGCGTTACCGGCAGGAATCATGTAGAGCTTGCGAGCTGATTTGAATACGAAGTGCGGGTAAGGACATGCCGCCCAATCAATATGGACCTTGTGCTGGAGGTGGAGAAGGTGATTTTGATGGAGTGGTGCTGTCCCAGGTCCAGGGGGGCAAAACATCAGGAACCTGCTTTTCTGCGCCAATCTTTTTATATTCTCGGCCCAGCTTGTGGCAACAGGTTTCTCACTGCCCCTGGAGCCGTGGTACAGAGTACAGAGCTCCGGAGTATTAGCCCCGTACCTTGCTTTGTTTGCCCGCTTTGCGGGAGCGTCTCGGTTTGAACTTGATTGCGGCGTGCCGCGCGTGCAGCAGCAGTTCCAGGTTTTGGTCAATAGCCGCCGTGGTAAGCTCGGCTGCTTGATCATACCTTGTGTTGATGCCCATCTGGCTTTCAGGAACCGAGCCGGAGACTCACTTGGGACTACCTTGCTTCGCTCGGCAATCTAAGAGAGGCGACCGTCCTCAGCCCAATTATGCCGCGATGTGAGTAAACATAACGGTACCTACCTGGGGTAATGTAGCAAATCACTGAACAACAGGCACGTCATCAGCAAGGGATCGACTGCCCATCAGCACTGTCACGCCGGGGACCTGTTGCAAAGTGTCCCTATGTGCAAAACAAGGTGCTCCATTGTAAAGTGCTTGCAGCTTATCAACATCAGTTGAAACCCAAGCGGAAAATCATCGGGTCGAGCTGTGGAAATGGCACAAGCCAAGACCAGACATGCGCTTTTCGGAATCCGATGGCGTTGTGATTCATGCAACCCTGCTTCGAAGCATTCCACGTTCCCCATTGCTAGGCAACCGGCTGGGGCAGCGCGGAGCAACGGCCGATAACGAAGTCCGCCCCAGGAAGGAATGAGGGGCAAAAGGACAGTGATTGTTGCGCCTTTTCATGGGGGCGCAGCCCGTATTCCCCGAGTTCCACTCGCCAGCCTCAGGACCAATGATGTGTGGTGTGCCACACTTTAAGTTAGGGCCTGCCTGGGTTGCCAGTTCAGAATCAGAGCCAGATCTCATCAGAGCATGCGAGGTCGATGATACATGTGGGTCCTGCCATCCCACCGCTTGGGGCCGTGTAGGGAGACTTCTTAGGAGACTTGTGGCAGCATCCTGTCAGCGGCAGGAGACCGGATTGCGGTGCAAATCAACGCAGATCGAACTGGTTGGGTGGTGCTCCCCACTGCGCGCAGCCACTGGCTTCATGCACTGCCAACACCCTCCACGCGGCCCTGGCTGCTCGCTCTGCATCCGGATCGAATCATTCTTAAGAACACCAGTGTCCTGCCCACTCGCCTTTATCCACCAGTCCATTTTGAAACTTTCGACACCCGAACAACGTGCTGGTGTCCCCAGAACTCTCGTTACATATCCCCTCATCGTCCCTTTCATTTCGATTTTGTTCACAAGGACCGCAGTTGATCTCGTTCGTGCAATCCTCAATCTGCCAAACCATCAATTGATCGGACGACATCCGGGTGCATCAGCCCCGCCCTTCGGTAAGAACCAATCCGGTGGAAGTTCGTGGCTGGCTTGTAGCGTAGCGCGCAGCTCTCGCTGCATTGCCATCCATTGCCCTGCGGTCGGGTCTTTGAAGCTGAACTTCTCGAGCTAATGAAGCATTAGCTGCCCCGTCACGTTCAGTCACCCATCAAAAGATACACCTCAGACGACTAGAGCAGCACTAGCCTCCCTAACTCATTCGAGAGACATTGGATTGTTGCACCCCTGCCCAGCGCCACGCTAGTGGTGGTGTGAGTGGTTTCGGTGGAGCATCCGACCCTGACGTCAGCTGTCAAAGCGAAGCAAACGGCAATTGGCACAAGGGCATCCCCGCAGTCATCGTTTGGGGTAATCAGATCAGGAGTTCTTTCGTGTTCCTGATATTTCGAGCTCGAGCTTGGGTTGGCAACAGCTGCTTCATCGGGAGGTGTCATTTTGAGAATCGAGTTGGCGACCGGAAGAAATCGTCCGCAGCTGTTGAAATTTGTTGCGCTGTACTGCAGAAAGCGCCGAGCACCTGCAGGTGTCCCAGGAATTCGCCCCTGTCAGAGTGCGTGTGTGCGTCTCCGACTTTCCACTTGCAGAAGAAAGAACACGCATTTCTTCCTTTTGCGGCTGGTTTGGGATTAGGACAACCCGACCATTTTGTTTCGTTGTTTGGGCGCACCCCTCCCCCCTCACGGCGCTGTGCCTTGATTTCAGCGATCCTGCGACAGAATCATCGTGGATCCCGCCCACTTGCGCGCAGATTTGGCAAGAACACCCTCGCAACACACAGGGATCTCAATCTCTCGGCCCACTCGCGACTGCCTCCAACAAGAGAGAGCTCGAGCTCTGATAAGCAACCCCCGCGATCAGCATCACGGACCTGGGTTCCACGCATTGCGCGCCAACTCAAAGAAGAAAGGCCGCTGTGATAAAAAGTGGCGCGCCTTCCCCGGAAAGTCGAAATGGCGACAGCAAACCCTCTCCCTCCGCCGCCACAGGCACCTTCCCACCAGTACCTCCAACACCAATACCAGCAACAACCCCAGCAACAGTACCAATATCAGCAGGCGCCGACCCAGTATCAGCCTCCCAGGCAACCCGCCCAACCACCTGTAACCCAGAGGCCGGCAGCACAGTCCCGGAAGTCGAGAAGCTTCAGCTTCCGGTCAGACAAGTCCCACGGGTCCAACAAGATCGACTTGACCGAGACTTCGGCGGAAAAGGAGGCTAAGAGGTTGCACAGTAAGGCCGATCCAACGCTGGCTATGAACGAGGCCGAACCGGGTATGTTGCACTTACTACACCGTCCTCGGTGTTACGCACTAACGGCGATGAACAGCTGAGGTTGCGGCGATGGTGAAGTCGTCACTTGCTCCTCTGCGAAGTATTCAGCACAAGGATGCATTTGGGAACCCTATCGGTAGGTGGTGCGAGATGCAGATCTTGTCCACAACTCAGCTCAAAGCTAACTTTGTGGTAGCTGACCCCGACCGCTCCAACCCCACGCGCAGTCGCTGGGAACGTCCTCTAGACACTATCCGAAGCTTCGAGGCTGCAATTGATAGCGAATACACCAATCGACGGTCAATGCTTCGCTCGGACAATGAGTCGGTTGTTTGGGGAAACAATCGGCGCAGTAGCTACTACGGTGGCAGTAAGCGACCAATTCCACGCAGCCACCCGCCTTCGGCACTGACAAAGCTGGTAACAGACGGTTACGGCGGCCGTTTTTCGCACGACAGTTATTACGGCAGTCGACCACCATCGATGATGTACAACGGGCGGCCGGAGGGGTCCCACAGCCAACATGACTTGCGTCAGGGAGGTTTTGGGCCCCGGGATAATTACCACGACCAAGGGCACCATCAGGGGCTCCCGAACCGCCGAGGATATCCCAGAATGTCCTCAGAACCGCCACCATTCGCGGGTCCATACCGACAGCAACACCCGAATGAGTATTCGATCCCCAACAACCACCGTTCGTACGAGACAGTCGCCTCGGCATCAGGTAGCGGCTCCTCAGGCGAGCCTTCCGGATACCAAACGGACCCCACAAGCGATAATAGCTCAGTTGAGCGGGTGCAACCACATCCGAAGCCGCAGCAGCCGGTCAATGATTATGGTATCGGCTTTAGCCAGAGCTCGACGTACCAGCCACCGGCATTCACTGTCGGCCTACAGAATAACGCGCCTGGAGCGGAAGTTCGGAACAGTTACCGGAATGGTGGTACTGGCGCGCCTCCGCCAGTACCGCAGAAGGGCCCAATGCCGATCTTGAGGAAACCTACCGCTGTCGAGCAAGTTCAGCAACGACCGGCGCCACCCGAAAAGCGGAAGAGCTGGTTCGCACGTCGCTTCAGCAAACACGGCTAGTGAGGTGAGCTCCCGCGCTGCTCAGAACCTCGGACCTGTTTTATTTGATTTCTTGTTTGATACCCGACGTCCTCGACCATCTGGCATGCTGGGAGGAGTCACCTGATTCTTTTCAGAGGCCCACGGATTGGCCAGGTTTTCCGGGAGGCTTGGTGGAGGGTATCCTATGTTGCAAGAACGTCTTGATGGTGAATGGAAGACGAGAGGCTGGACTCTAATCAATTCTGATTTGCTTGTGTCCTGAGCGTTATTCCATGGGGCGCTCGACCCCGGACACCCGGGGGACTTCATAATGGGGTGGTTAATGTGGTTTGATGAAGTGAATAATGAATGTTTTACCTCTGGAGGTGGTCTGGCTCCCTTTTTGTCGCTAACTACATCTGCGCGTTACTTTGCACGTCTCTATTCTCTTCAGATCAGTACATATAACGCGAGCCGCCAGCATGAAAAATGGGGCCAAGTGAGGATTACAGGTTAGCTTAGTAAGAAGAGCAGCTTCAACTGAGGAACAGCGGTTGTCTGATTGAATCACACTTGATGTGAAGTCGGACAGAAGAAGTCCATTGGGACATATGGAAATATTGGAGTGAAAACTGGTATGAAGATGATAAACAAACATCCCTCAGCATCCCTCAACGGTCTTTCTTCCCATCCTTTGCAGCTTCCTGGTCAGACTGGTCCTCAGCCATCGCTACGATAATGTACCCGATGAGCACGGCATTTGCCATCACGGCGGCCAATGCTCCCGCATAGGTCGAGTTTCCTGGCGCGCAAAAGTCAGTTCCTCGCGCTGACCAGTGGAGACGATGGAAATCAACAGGGGTCACGGAACCTTTGAAGAAACTGTCAACGGTCAAAAAGTATGACCCAATGGGCACGACTATCATGGCTAGAGTGAAGCCTAGGAGCTTCATGATAACAGATCTGGGGTTTAATTGGTTAGCTGTGATAGATATGTTAGCACCTGGGATGAGGGCACTCCGCACGTGGGCACGGCGGGCGAGATGTTGGACTTCTCGCCTGCGGCAGGGCTCGAGCCGATTTTATCATCTTTTTCAAGTAGGGTCTTCTCTTGTGAGATGATTCTCCGAGTAGCCATTTTCGGTTGTGGGTGGATTAGTCAGTCCAGCGCTTCCGTGGGTAATTGGTTGATGGATGGATCAAGCGGGCAGGTCAGTGGAATGCGTTGTTCGTGGTGAGCTCTGTGCTTTGTTGCGAGACACGGCAAATCAAAGAATACAAGGTCTTGATAATTTGAGAAAGTCTTTGATTGGATTTCGGTGAGACAGCTGGTCAGTTGATAGATGCGTAGTAGTACGATGGTGGTGATGGGTGAGGTTCGTGATGTGTAGTTGGTCGTCCTCGCTCTTTCCAAGGACTGGACGCTGCGTGGATGCTTTTCATGCAGAAGCGGATTGTTTGCGCAGCCACCTCTTCTGTTCAATTGCCTCCCCTGCCACCACACGTGGCAGCGCGGCACCCGTGGTCGCGTCGACGGCCAGAAATTTAGCGTGTCGCGTGTGGGGCATTGGTTTCCGTAGGGTGTCGGTGAGAGTTCTGCTGCTATTGTTTCTATTCCCCCTTCCTGAGCCTATTGATCTTTTTCTCCAGCAACCCACAATAGGAAGAGACTCACCTAAAAGAGAAGGGTCCTCGCAACTTCTCTTTGGCGCATCTCTTTCTCTCTTTCTCCCCCTTACTTTTCCTACAGAGGTACTTGTCAGAGAGCCGTACTGCAGTTATCTCTTCTGCGAGTGACTTCGACTTGTTGAGCCATTCAACAGTCGGAGTCAAGGCAAGCCCCGACTGGTGACCCCTCAGCCTACTTAATCCGAGTTCTTCGTTGCTTCGATCAAAGACACTTCCCCCACCATGGAATTTTCTTCTTCCCCTCAGGCGGCTCGCCGATTCACCGGCAACCCATCCGAGAGCCCAACCAAGAGCACCTACTCGGACAGCATCTTTGACGATGACGAACTGAGCATTGTCGCTCAGTCACCGTATTTCGCTACTCAAGCTACGCAGATTCTTGATCGGCCGACCCTTGGTCCCCGGAAAACTATCGAATCTTCTCCGCAACCTGCGATCGAAATTGAGGTTCCGGCCTCTTCACCCTTCAGGGCCCAATCCGCAGTAGGCCTGAAGAAACCCACCCTGGGTACTATGATGGCGCCAGCCGGCACCATTTTTAAGAACCCCACTCGACAGGCCGCCCAAACTGCACGCCCGCGAAGCGCCGTTGCGATTTCAGACGCCGAGCTCAATGCACCGATCTATATAATCGACGATGATTCGGACGATCAAGGTCCAGCTAGAGGCGACATTCGCCCTTCGTCGTTCCGATCTAAGGAGCCAACGAGCGTCATTGACCTTACAAAGGAAGAAACCCACAAATCTAAGATGGTAAGTTCAGACACTCCACAACGTTCTGATAGCCATTTGGTGACCGAAAGCTGACCCTGACCCTGCAGAACCCGCCCCCAAAGTCTTCAAGTTACGTCTCGATGAAAGATTGGGTTACTTCTTCAACTCCACAGCCTGCCCCGGTCGCAAAACCTCGTCGACGTTTGATTCAAGGCCGCCGACCCAGAGCCTCATCGCCGACATCCTCCCCCCTTAAAACCGCGGAGACAACTACTGAACCCCAAGCGTCGCCTCCGGTTGTGCGCCTGGTCTCTCGCAAAAGAGCAATCTCGATTCGCGATTCGGACAGCGAGGATGACTACAAACGGGAGACGGACAATCGTGCGCCGAGCTCGTCGCCTGATCCGCTGGTCGTGGGAGAGCAGCTGGCGTTCAACGAGAGAGTTTTGAAGTATCTGAACTCGTGTGATACGATTCAGCTGGTGGCGATCGCCAATATCAAGGAAGAGAGCGCGAAACTCATGTTACAGCACCAACCCTTCGCCAGTATTGACGAAGCCATGAACGTCACGATCTCGCAAAAGAAGCAGCGAAAGAAGTCGTCCAAAGTAGCCATCGGCGAGGACATTGTGTCGGCAGTCAAGTCGTATATTGAGGCTCTGGATGGCATTGATCGCGTTATCACAGTTTGCGAGTCTCAAGCTGAAGAGATCAAGCATGCGACATCGAGATGGGCACTAGACCACACTGGACACCCACGTTCCGACAAGGGCGAGGAAGACAAACCCATGACGCCGAGAAGCATGGAGGGCTCGACAAAGCTCATTAAGCTGCCGCTTGGGCAGCCCAAGCTGATGGATGGCCACTGCACCATGAAACCTTTCCAAATCTACGGTCTCAACTGGCTTTATATGCTATATGAAAAGCAGTACGGCGCGATCCTCGCCGATGACATGGGCCTGGGCAAGACTTGCCAGGTCATCTCGCTCATCTGTTCTGTTGTGGAAAGCTGGGACCAGGTGCCGAAATCCAAGAGAGCTCAGTCAAACCCGCCCTGGCCGAACCTAATCATCGTTCCCCCATCGACACTTGCCAACTGGGCAGCCGAGTTCAAGAGATTTGCCCCTGACCTCACCGTGACCCTGTATCAGGGCTCACAGGAGACCCGCGCCGGCATTGCGGGCGATATTCTCGATGACCCATTGGCTCATCACGTCATCTTGACCTCGTACTCGCAGGTTACCAAGGACGAAGACGTTGCAAATCTCCGCCGCTTTCAGCCCGAGATCGCAGTGTTCGATGAAGGCCACAAAATGAAGAACCCCAACACCAAGCAATACAAGCAGCTCATCAGAGTTACGGCTACTTGGCGGTTGATTCTCTCAGGCACGCCTGTGCAGAACAATATCATGGAGATGATCTCCCTGCTGCAGTTCATTGAGCCGCAGCTTTTCCGCAATCATTTTGATGACCTTGAGGCGCTCTTCAATCAGAAGGTATCCCTCACAGCTGTATCTCAAGGTGCTATGCTTCATAACGAGCGCGTCGCCCGAGCCAGGTTGATTCTCGAACCATTCATTCTCCAGCGCCGGAAGGAGCAGGTTCTGAAGGACATGCCGCCGAAAACGACCAAAGTCGTGTATTGTGAGATGGACGAGAGACAGGCAACCATTTACACGGAATATGAGCGACGTTTCCGACGTGTCGACTCTTCGCAGTCTGTCCCCAAAACAGGCCGCGATAATGACAATAATAATGTCTGGATCCAGCTTCGCAAGTCAGCTATCCACCCACAGCTCTTCAGACGCTACTTCACGGACAAGGAAGTGGAGAAGATGGCAAAAACATTGATGAGGAAGGTGTCACAGTCGGAGCTGCGACAAAGCAACCTGGTTCATTTGACCAACGAGCTCAAGGCTTTGTCTGATTTCGAGCTCCATCTTTGGTGCAGGGACTACAAATGCATCCGAGAGTTTGACCTTCCTGAAGGCTCGTGGACCGAGAATGCCAAGGTCCAGGCACTTCTTGAACTTATTGGCGAATATCAGGCAAACGGCGACAGAGCCCTGGTATTCACGAGATATGCAAAGGTCATCGAGCTCTTGGGCGAGTCTCTGGCGTCAGCTGGCGTCGAGTATCTGTCCCTTCAAGGCAATACGGATGTGAGCGAGCGCCAGGAGCTGATCAACCAGTTCAACGCAGACCCGTCAATTCCGGTTTTCCTGCTTACCACTGGCTCGGGCGGCACTGGCATCAACCTTACAGCCGCAAATAAGGTCATCATCTTTGACCAGAGCGACAATCCTCAGGACGACATCCAGGCGGAGAACCGAGCACACCGACTTGGTCAAACGCGGCCTGTTGAGGTGGTTCGGCTCATCTCCAAGAATACTATCGAAGAGCTTATCTACAAGGCGTGTCAGAAGAAGTTGGAGCTTGCCAACAAAGTGACGGGCTGGGCTGGGGTTGAGATGTCTGCTGCCGAGATGGAGGCTGCAGTTCGCGAGGAGATGGCTAAGGGAAGCTCGCTCGCCACCCCTCCAAGCAACGACTAAGCTCGGCGGAACCATCGCGGAAAGCCGTTGACCTGGGTTTCCGCAGTATTTCGGTGCAATTTTCAATTCGGTTTCTTTCAGTTGGTCGTTCAGTTGGCCGTTCAGCAGGCTCGACGATACCCATTTTGCAATTTGTTCATAGCATTGGCGTCACACGGTAGAGCATGTTAGAGGCGGTTTCACAGCCAGGCGTTTGGGTTGGTGGGAAATAAGACTGACGGACATTAGTCCTGGTTGGGTCAAAAGGACACTTTGATGTACGACTAGGAGCAGAACGGTGCAAAAGACGATAGTGGCTCAGACGCTACGGGAGTGCTGGGAATAATTGGAGCAGACTTGGCTAATTCATGGCCATTACTCGCGGTCTTACGGCGTCTTGAGGAGGTTGAGCAGACCAGGGGAAGCCAGGATAACGGATCAGGTATAGGTGGCGGACATTTGGTGGCGCCAAGATCGACGTTTGGGCCACATGTATTCGAGGGACACATAGACCTGTATCGGAAATCAACGGATGTGATACTTCAATAGGAATGGACGTCGATGTTGCCGTTCCTTACCCTAGACCTCAGAGATCTGTGTTCCGAGCAGCGCACCTCGGTTCCTCGTGTGTTCTTGTAGCGACATCCTGGCGTTGATCCGAATGCCTTGGTGGGGCGTTTGGAACGCGGGCGGGGCTCAGGGAATCGCGCTCGTTCTAGGCCAGGGCTGGAATGGGCAATAATTAATTAGTTAGCCACTGGCCACAGACGTCTCTTGACCTCTTTCACATGCCAACCGACCATCCTGCCGTTGGCCGTTGGTGCCGCAACAGCTGGCTTGTCTGTTGCGCCGGCGTGGCGCCGCCAATGTGCCACGACAGCCTAGGCGACAGACAATGAATCTCGAGACATACACATCGCTACTCCCGCATTGTGGCTCTCTCACCATCTCTGTGTTCCTATCCGTCGAACCTGCGTTTTCATGAACAGAACCAAACTTTCCTTTGTTTAGACCCAGGTCTTTTTCTTTTTTTTTTCCGTCTCTTTGTCTCGTTTGACTATCGCACCAGCCACGCCGCGTTGTGCTGTTGGTTTTGGCTTTTCTTTCAAGGCCCTCGTTATCCTTGGGGATGCGGCTGCGATTGGCTCTGCCTGGCAGCGCATTGGAAGAAGAAATCTCTCGTCGTCACCGTCGCTGGTCTTATATTTACGATCGCTAAGAGGTTGCGATTGTGGGGTTTAAAGGGGGAAGGGAAGAGGGGAAAGGAAGGAGATACAAGAAGGACGGACGGGAGGAGGGGATATGGGAGTTCTTCACCTCGCCGCCGCCATCTGGCGGATGCTCACGGATGTATTCGTTTTTTGGCGCACCAAGTTCTACCAGTGGTATCACCGACGCCCGCCTTTGGAGCTTTGGCTTGATGTGCTACGGTCGGCGTCCGTGTATGAAGAGTGGGAAGAGGCGGCGCTGCGCCTCGATGGCATCCTGGGCCTGGATCTCTGGCGCACCAACGCGACCAGTCGCCATTACGACTACCGGCTTATCAACGAGCGACTCGCTAGCATCGAGGTCGCTCGCGACACGGGCGATATCAACGCGCTTGTTAATCTACTGCGGAGTGGCTTGGTGCGGAATCTAGGAAACATAACGGCAACCAAGCTGTATAACCGAAGCTTTGCAGGGACAAAATACCTTATAGAGGAGTATATTACCCAAGTCGCCGAAGCCATTGAAGACATTGGGTCGCTGCCGACGTCACCGACCGAGGCCGCTGCGATAGCCGCTGCCCGCGCCGGCCAAGGGTTGGAGCTGGAGGAGAATAGCTATGGAAGCGGGGATAATGGCATTACTAGGATGGAGTTGATGCCATTTGACAACAGGGTTGGCCTGTCCCTTCCGTGCATGTCTACACAGATGAAACTCGACTTTATTCACGACACACGCCAGGCCTTTGGGCGAAGCACACTGGTACTGCAGGGCGGGGCTATCTTCGGGCTTTGCCATCTCGGCGTGGTCAAGGCTCTATTTCTCCGTGGCTTGTTGCCACGCATTATTACGGGCACGGCGACGGGAGCACTCATTGCCGCGCTGGTTGCCATCCACACTGAGGAGGAGCTGCTGGGCGTTCTCAAGGGCGACGGTATCGATCTGTCGGCCTTTTCGGGGAAGGCCAGAGACCCCGTTACGAGCGGGAACAAGGGCATGAGCGAATCCTTTTGGGGTGGATATGCGTCCCTGGTGCGGAGAATCCGGCGGTTCAAGAGAGAAGGTTATTTTCTCGACGTCAAGGTCCTGGAAGAGTGCGTCAGGGCAAACGTCGGTGATTTAACGTTCGAAGAGGCGTATCAGCGGAGCAAGCGCGTGCTCAACATTACCGTCGCGACAACCGGGCAGGGCGGCGTGCCCACATTGCTGAATTATCTGACTGCGCCGAATGTGGTATGTGTGGTCTTCTTTTCTCTCTTATCAGTATGTGTCGCTAACATCGGGTAGCTCGTATGGACGGCGGCGGTCGCCTCCAACGCATCAACACCTACATTTTACGGTCACCGTGAGACCAAGATCCTTTGCAAAGACCCCGATGGAAACATCATTCCGTGGCAGCCGGCTAACACAGCTGACTTCCGCCATTGGACGCACGCTTCTTATTCGGACCACGACTCACCGCTGTTGCGCATCGCCGAGCTCTTTAATGTCAATCACTTCATCGTCAGCCAGGCGCGACCGTACTTGATACCATTTTTACAGAGCGACATGCACGGGCCGTCACTGGCTGAGACACGCAACAAGACGACGTCAGTAACCGCCTTTTTAGTGCGCATGATGGGACTCGAGATGCGCCATCGCCTCCGCCAGCTTGACACACTACAGCTCCTCCCTGCGGGAATCCGCCGCTTTCTTGTCGACGAACGTGTCCCTGGTGCAAGCATGACGCTTGTTCCCGAAGTTACAGCTAGCGACTTTGTGCGCCTGATGGAGGTACCAACCAAGGAAACACTTGAGTACTGGATCTTGAAGGGTGAGAGGAGCGTCTGGCCTGCTGTCGCAGCCCTGAAGATCCGTTGCGCTGTGGAAACAGAGCTTGATAGAGCCTATCAAGTCGCGCGCCGTCTCAAGGCGGGCGATCTTCGTAGAAAGGCTAGCACTATGGCGCCAGTAGCACAACCAATGGTGATGATGGCGCTCGGAGAGAGAGAACGCCGGGAGAGACATAGGGCGCACAGTATGGGTGCAAGGTGTCTTCATACGGCGTACTGAAGAGCCCCTACACTTCACCGCGTAATGTATTGGACCGGGGCGGGTAGGACTGCGGTAGGGACGGTGACCGAACCAGGTTAAATCCGTATGGAAGTCAAATTAATCGCCCTCGGTGACAGTGTGCCAAGCACGAAAGTGCAGCTTGTGCAGCGCTTGGATTCCAGGACAATCCCTGTCAAGCTGGGAACCTAAGGTTGCGTACGCAAGTCTGCACATCCAATACCTAGTCAGTGATGCATGCTCGGGGCGAAGACGTCACCTTCTGCATGGAAGCCTTCTGGAAAAAAAACAAAGAAAAAGCCGGTTCCGTTATCCATCCATCCTATCCCAACCCACCCACCCACACCAACTGGAGCCGCCGCTACGAAGTACGCTACATTGCATTCCCCCTGCACCCTTGGGCCTTTGCAGCTTTGCTGCGAGCTGCGCATGTGTGCCTTTACATCTGCAAGTGGGCCTGCAGAATGCACCGTTAGTGCACCGTCCAGACCGGAGAGACTTGTGTGGGGGGATCAAGTCCTTGAAGCCCTGGAAGGCCTGCAGCCTTGTCTGCAAGCTTTCAATTCATTTGCTGTCGGCCACCCACTGACAGGTACAATCCGGCTCAGGCTGGCCTCCTCTCGTCCTGGCTCGGGGTGGAAGCTTCAATTCGACTTGTTTGCATCTTTGCTGAGACAATTCCATCCGTCCGATGTACGACATAGTCCCTTCACAGGACCTCGTCCGTCCAGAATGTAGGCGAATCTTCCATGAGTGTGCATGAAATAGAGACTACGTATAGAGTGGTAGATACGAACAAGGGGATCAACGAGAGGGGACCACGTGGGCAGCGAGAGACCTTGGAAGTCAGCACAGACAAAGAAAGACCACTCTGGGGCCTGTGACTTCGGCAATGGACCGATAGATAATTCTCTGCCACTCTGGGGTGGACCGGGGGCCAGAAGCTAGCAGCACCCGATGGCGAGATGGCGGATGGGGATGGGGAGGGGGATGGGGGCGGGAAAAGGCAGCTTTCTTTTAAGCTACATACCGACACCATTCCACGGTTTTTTTATCTCCCAAAAAGCTACCCAAAAGGGCCCTGTTCGATACCTCTGATGCGATCTCCTGTAAAGACGAAGAAGGTAAACATAGTGAGATTTCTCCTTGAGGCTGAGCTCATGATGTTCATTGCCTGGAGCCACTGGTAAGTACACCATTCTACGAGTTTTTTTTATAACAATTCTCTACTTTGTCCTGTACTTACCAAGGCCCCAGGTAATACACTTCATGCGCATCTTAACGGTGAATATTCCCTGTAATTACCTTCTTTTACCCTTGAAGTCGATCACGCTGGAAGCCCAAAACTGACCCCTGTCAGGTAGACTATTTTCTAAAAACCGTGGAATGGTGTACTCGTCAGAGAAGTGGCATTGTTTCTTATGGGAGAGAGAAGAAAGGTAGAGTGGTGTACCCCATAGCATGGACAATACAGTACACTAGTACACTAGCCTGGTTTTCTGGGGCAGTGGAGCCGAGTTTGTGAACCGAATCAAGTGCAAAGCAGGGAGGCACAAAGAGGATGCTATTTCTGGTTGAAGATGTCAGTGCCAGCGAACCCTGACATTGCCCTGTGATAAGGGAATGGGGAATGGCCGGCCCAAGCCAAGCCCCGTTTCTTCTCTCATCCGCCCGGGTTCTTTATTATTTCGCAAGTGCGTCCGAGGAGCGTCGACTGACGGTGGGTGGATCAAGAAAAAAAGCCGGCTCGGTTGGCGCCAAACTCGGACGAGCACCCTGTGCATCAAAAAGCTGCGCTAGAAGACTTCCAGAAGCTCATCCGATGTGCCTGGGCCTTGTATACACTACGTCGTGGGGTGTCAACCCGAGTGTGTACTAGCCCGCCTGGGGCCTTTGCTGCCGCCTTTGACAGCGGGAAAGGCGGGGTAGGAGAGGAAGGGGGTCCCTTTGGGCTCACCCCTCTCACCAGAGGCCCCGTTTCGTCACCGTTTCTTCAATCATCAGGAGGACTCTTACCGTTGCGAGCAGTAAAGTTTTTATCTGCCCTCGTCAAGCCTCACCCAGATTCCTGTGCAGCCATGCAGGGTTCGAGTAACAGCTGATCTCAAAGAAGCATGTACCATTTCGGCTTTGGTTTCCTACCGCTGAACGCCAGAGTCTAATGAACTTGTCCAAACTTCATTGAAGCGACCAAGGAAGAAGCAGTCGGCCCGCGGAAACAGAGTGGATGAATCTTCAGGACCTCGAATAGACCGACAGAGGGCCGAATCCTCATGCCCGGGCCCCAAACGATCAGCAAAATGACCGCGAGTCCTTCAATGCCGTCGAGATGCAGCTCAAGGTTTCCCAGTGAGCCCGTGAACGTAATGGCTAAATGCAGACTGCGCTCTTGCTCGGCCAAACTCGGTTGATGAGGAAACTGGTATTGACGAATCAACGACGTTTTGGGTGACACAAGTCAGAGCAAATGCTCCGTTTTAAGGCCGACTCGGTTTGTTGTGAAGATGATTCAGAAGGCCAGAAGCGCCGAGATCCTCGCCAAACCGGTGATGGTGGCTGCGGGATGCGATCGGACGACGTATACACTAGTGTACAAGCCCTGTGACTTGCAGGACACCAGTTCCGCTAGTCAACCCTCCCTCGTGGGACCCAGACTTGCCAGACAACATCAAATGACAGGGGTATCCTTGGCCGATCAAGCTGATGCTGGGCCCGCTCAACGAAGTGTCATATTCGCCAGCCGCGCAAGCTTGGCTCAAACTTGCTGGTCCTATACTGCGTAGACCGCCAACCAGGAACATGGAAGGGCAATCGTTTTTCGTTTTCACATGTTGGCCAGGCTTTGAGAGAGTGACCGCCTTGCCGAACCCTGATCGACCGAAAATGCAGTGTTCCTGGAGAGTGTGGGCGGGACAGTCTCGATGTTTTCTACCCTTCGCGGGTCCTTTCGCGTGACAGTGTCTCGCGAGCTAGTTCCCGAAACATTATTGGGATGCCGAGTCCAACCTGCGTTGGGAAGGCTGCGCTGTGGGTCGCCTTGCTTCGTGGGATGTGGACTTTGTAGTTGCCCACCCTTGCCAAGAATCCCAAGAGTTTGCTAACGAAATACCCACCGGGGAATGGACGTCTTGCCCCCGCCCCGTTAGAGAGGCTAGTTAGCCCTGCAAGTTCTAACCGACAAGCCACGGCTGACGCCTCTTCAAGTCTGGGCCTCGATGTATTCTTCGTGACGTATGTCTACCGGCCGATTTGAAATTGTCGAGAACCCGTGTCCGATTTTGGTCATTGCAACTGCAAGTGCTGTCAGCCAACCCACAAACAGCGGGCTGCTGTTACAAGTACCACGCATTATAGACAGGGAACCCGACTGTTTCGGAACCAGTTGGCCCAAACCCCGGAAGTCACTGGGGATGTACCGTTCAACTCGATTCCTGGATCCGCTTTTGCTCCAGCTTTACTTCGTCGTCGCCTAGTCTTGAAATAAAATAACGCAGATATCAGTATCGGAATCCTTCCCGTGCGCGCGCGCATAGAGCAGAACAGTCACTGGTCAAGGTGAGCAAAAAGTGAGGCGGACGATTGTGGATTACCCTCGCTCGTCCTATTTGGTTGGAAATCTGGAGTCACTCACCTTCAAAGCTGAGGAAGGTGGGGCAGCAAGGTGCCGGTCAGGTGCGGAAGACTCGATGACGGCAATTGTGCCTTGGCGTGTGAGGAGCACTTCCCATGCCGCCGTTGCGGTGTTGCTTTGATGGGCCCTTACCGCCTCCAACCCCTCTGAGTGATGCTCTTGATCTGGAACCTCGGTGTGTTAATTGGGCACGCGAGCGCCTATCAGCTTTGGCGTCTGCCTGTCTCCGTCGACGATGCGATGCCGACTTACTCGCTCGCAGCAAGCTTCCAGCCTGATTACGAAGCAGGTCGACATCCAGCACGAGCAGTAAATATCGTCTCTAACTGGCTCTTTCCTGGATAAGCAAATCCACTCATCTCTTTCATAGTGCTGCGTCTCCCCATTAGAGCCGGCTAGGTTGTCAAGCTTCGACTGCGCGTTGGGGAATGGTATCCCTTACTGCACCGTCCTGCACCAAGAACACGGGTTTTTTTCCGTGATGCGCAGAGATTGGCTACAACCAAACAACCAAGCTGGTGAACGGTGAGAAACGGCTGAGCCGCCGCCTACCCGGGATCCGTTTCGCATCACCTCCCCCCCACCCTCC
>Ga0247765_1000059_pt1 | contig 82443 bp, 69 predicted proteins | sample UWRJL106311C6_FD_179949 | JGI IMG/M metagenome (GOLD analysis project Ga0247765, IMG submission 179949) | Plant litter microbial communities from Arlington Agricultural Research Station in Wisconsin, United States - UWRJ-L106-311C-6 | ecosystem: Environmental > Terrestrial > Plant litter >... | reverse complement strand
AAGGGATTGCAGTACACGGCATACGGAGGTTGTTTCGCTGACAGAAGGAAGATGGCACGAGTGTTCGTCTCACTGCTGTTTGCCTGGGCTACGGTCATGTCAGCAGATGGCAGACAGGCCTGTGCAGGCTCAGAACTTACGATCACCTCCCATAGGATGCGATGATTCATGGACAATCTCCGTCGGGCTCTTGACCGAAAAGCTGGACCATTTCTTCATGGCCGAACCGTAAAGGTTCTTCTTTAAGTGCTGATGGCATTGTGAGCTGTCTGAACCAGCAACTGGCCAACTCAAACGTCAATCGGGTCTTACGTCGAAAGCCATCCATGATATCGGCTCGTCGTGGGGAATTTCGGTGCGCTTGACGAGCTCGAGGGTGAGCTTCTCGTCGTCAAACCGCACCGTGAAGATGGCCCCTGGCGGGGTCCAGGTCCCAATCATCAAATGGTGGAGGGGCATGTTGGAATGACGTCGGCGGGCAGTGCCGGCAAATCGAGGGGCAGCCTGTCCAACAAAAGACCGAAGTGCAGCAAGACTGCGATGCCAGGAAATCATACGATGAAGAAACTGTCTGCTAGTCCGGGAGAAGGGCCGGGACGAGGGAAGATATTCGCCGCTTCTCTTGCTCGCGGTAAGCCGCGTCTTCGCATTGACTCCGACGCATCATTGTTGCGCTGTTGCTTCGTAGTTCGCCGAGGAGCCCCTCCGATTCCCCAATCGATCTTGGGGACCTTTTTTTTCTCGGTATTGCGAGATGTGGGGTCCACCCCAGCAGCCAGGGGGTCGGAAACAGTGGCGGTAGTTGCAACAGGCGTGCTTTTTCGCGCTGGCGTGGGCAAACTTGGCGCATGCTTGGCTTCGAAACCTTGTTCCCAGTGTCCGAACCGGGTAAAGGCTCACACCCCGCGGGTGACCCAGCACCGAGCACTCGCTCCATGGAGCTCAGCACTCGGCGCCTCCAGCCACTGCGAGGTCGGGCTTTCCTGGACAGGGCGCGGCGAGCTGGAGAGGCGTGGGCTGAGGCCGTCCTTGGAGCCCACGAGACTCCGCGAAACTCCATGATTCAGGAGGCGGCTGCATCGCCAAGCGTAGCATCGCTGACACGCTTCCCAGGCACATCGCTGCCGTGATTTCGAACCCGCGTCATGCGGGTAGCGAAAAGGCGCTGCTATCGGCTTCGGGGCGGTTTGGCACGGGTGGCTCCCTGAAATATCGTCCGCAGGGCTAAATTTCTCCCGCATACTGCGCATCGCCTCCTCGTCCATCCCCACTCCCGTCGACGCAGACCTGGGGATGGCCAAGCTGCCGCGACGGCCGTCCGAATGAGGGCGGCGGGGAAAATGACACCACCCCGAGGTAGGCGTCCTATCATTTCATCTCGATTCACAATTCGTTCGAGATGCTGCTGCCCTTCCAAAGTTCTATTTAACCCCGAGGCGCCTCTTGACTTTCCCGAGCCCGTTTGTTCTTTATCTCTCCACACCAGCACTCAACTGTCTTTTCTTTCCTTCGTCCCCAGCCCACTTTCTCTACCACCACAGCCACCACTACCGCCATCAAAACCTCCATCACAATGGCCACCAACGGAAACACCAACGGCACCAACGGCGCCAACGGCGCTCAGAAGCCAGCGCACCGCTTCGATCCCAACTTCACCCAGGCCGTCATTGACAACATGGGCCCCAATACTACCCCCCGCAACCGCCAGGTCCTCGGCGCCTTGATCCGTCACCTCCACGACTTCACCCGTGAGGTCGAACTCACCATTGACGAGTGGATGGCCGGTGTCAAGTTCGTCAACGCCGTTGGCCGCATCTACGCCGAGAGCAAGGAGACTCGTAACGAGGCCCACCGCATCTCCGATATCCTTGGTCTCGAGTCGTATGTTCCTGAGTGCCACCCCTTTTCTACGTGCACCTGCTAACATACTCTTCACAGCCTCGTTGACGAGATCGCCCATAAGATCATCGCTGAGGGTGACATTGATCCCACCTCGTCCTCGATCCTGGGTCCCTTCTGGTCGCCCAATGCTCCTTTCCGCCCCCTCGGCGGCGAGATCTTCCAGGATGGCATTCCCCCCAAGGGCCGTGTTGCCAAGATGCACGGTGTGATTCGTGACATCACCACCGGCAAGCCCATCCCCGGCGCTGTCTTCGACATTTGGCAGGCGTCGGCGAATGGCAAGTACGACTTCCAGGACCCGGAGAACCAGACCCCCAACAACCTCCGCGGCAAGTTCAAGGCCGACGAGAAGGGCGAGTACTGGTTCTACTGCCTGCACCCCACCGCCTATAGCCTGCCCCAGGACGGCCCCTCGTGGGATCTGCTTACCCTGATGGACCGCCACCCCATGCGGCCCGCTCACATCCACATTATGGTTACGCACCCCGATTTCCAGGGCTGCACCACACAGCTCTACCCCAAGGACGACCCCTGGCTGTCCACTGACACCGTCTTCGCTGTCAAGCCCGATCTTGTTGTTGACTTCAAGCCCCTTGAGGGTGACTCCAAGGCCGTCCTCGACCTCGAGTACAACGTCTTCCTTGCCCCCAAGGGCTACAAGGGCAAGTTGTAAACTTTGGCCGATGGGAAGAGATGAAATGATGAAAAAAGTACTTTTTGTATATAATACCCTCTTTTGGACATACGGTTGAGCTGCGACGAACATACGCACATTACACGGGAGGGACGGAATGGGTGGTTATTTGCCAGGCTATTAGTATCTTGATGGTCGTCTCGCATTTCTTTGTCTGTACTATCTAGGGACCAATCCGAGCTTTAGCAGAGCGATGGAAACACTGTGAGAGACGAATAAAAAGAAAATACCCAAAACCCCTTGCTCCTCCAACATTTGCACACGTACTGTAAAGCCTCTCTATAACTGAATCCACTTCGTCTGCCTCGTCCCACAACGAATCGAGTGTTTTCAGTCATGTGTTTGGGGCCAAAACCTTTAGGCGGTTCCTTTCTCCCTGAGTAAGGGAAGTGAGGTGATTTATTTGGATACCGAAACCCCAGCCTGTTACGAATATTTTCGCCGCTCAACACCTTACCCGTCTGTTTCTGTTCTGGCCCCCATCCGTACCACACAGTCGGTACCTACCTTCCTAGATGTAGTACTCGTGGTGCTGCGTTTGTGCGGCGTGAATTTTCTTCCATGCCGGCACTGAGCTTTCTACACTAGCTCTCTTTTCTGCTGGCGCGGGGGTTTCGTTGGGTTACGGGATTCGGTACAGATGCAGTCCCGTTGGTTTCGGGACTTGGGTTCTTGGTAGGGTTGCCGTCTGCATAGTGTGCACTAACTAAGTTGGTTGTAGCATCTGCCGGAGACAGAATTGGGAACCAGCACAACCAACAACCAACAACCAACAACCGCCAAAACGGGCAGTTCTCTCCCAAGCCTGGAAGCAAGCAAGCAAGGGGGGCGGATTGTAACCACTCGGGGGAAACAGAGTTGGAAAACGGGAAGGCGGTGAAAACTGCCGGCAGTATTCCCGATCCCGCAAAATCCCACACGCATCCTGCCGACGCGCGTTCTCGAAGCTCTTTTGTTTTGGCCTTGAAATGTAAATTGAAAAAAAGTGTCAATACGAAGCTAACTAATGCGGAAGGTCGCCATTGGTTTGTTGCCACTGCTGCTGTTCATTGATCCCCCCCCGTTGAACGACCAGTCTAAACTACTGCGGCGTACGCTAGTACAAGGCTATTTGTTGTTTTATTTTTAATCGATTGGCGGCAATGGAGGGGAAAGTCACAAAAGTGTCTCCACTCCTGTCGAGAAGCGATGTCGAGGCACTGATTGCTCGGGGGAATAAGGTGTTTATCCTCGATGGGCATGTGGTCAAGGTGGATGCGTGGGTCCCTTACCACCCTGGGGGTGAGAAGGCGATTTTACATATGGTTGGGCGAGATGCTACGGATGAGGTTACAGCGTTGGTTTTCCCTAAATATTTACCAACGTTTGTTTGCTGCTTGGTCTTGCTGACTCAACGGGGTGTAGCTTACATTCGACTGAGACGAGGCAGCGCATGCGCCGGTACCGCATTGGCCGGATCGAAGGTCGATGGGAGAATCTCATCCCGCCAATCCAGTTGGAGATTTCTGGGAAGGGTGAAATTGTGGATGCGGTCACCAAAGATGACGATTCGTCCGAGGAGAATGGCAGTCCAATGTACCGGCACCGGTGCACCGGTTCGGGTACCCTAGATTCGGCTGCCTCGGGGGTTTCGTCCAATGGCGATGACAGCATGGCACACCTTGATGCCGTGACTCGCGAAAAGATTAACCTCGATCTGGAGACGTATCCAGCCCTCGACGCAGCAACGCAGGATGCCATTGTCGCCAAATATCGACATCTTTATGGCCGCATCGTGGCCGAGGGGCTGTTCGAGTGCAACTACAGCGCGTATGGAATCGAGCTCTGTCGTTACTCTGTGCTCTTTGGCCTCATGTTACTTTTTCTGCACTGGGGCTGGTATGTGACCAGCGCCGTGTTTATGGGTATATTTTGGCATCAGATGTCGTTTTCCGCGCATGATGCCGGGCACATTGGCATTACCCACAACTACCAGGTGGATTCGGTTCTGGGAATTGTCATTGCCGACTTCATCGGTGGCATGTCAATGGGCTGGTGGAAGCGGAACCACAACATTCACCATATTGTTACAAACTTTCCCGAGCACGACCCTGATATTGAGTATCTGCCATTCTTGGCCGTCTCGCATCGGTTTCTGGCTGGGCTGCGGTCCAGTTATTACGACCGGATGATGGAGTACGATACTGTGGCGAAGTTTCTGGTCGGGTTTCAGAAATATCTGTATTACCCTCTTCTGACCTTTGGCCGCTTCAACCTCTACGTTCTGTCATGGGCATACCTCCTTGGTGGCCAGGCTCCATGTAAGGGCCCTTCATGGTGGCACTGGTACCTTGAACTTGCTGGCCAAGTCTTCTACTGGATTTGGTACGGCTACGGCGTGCTAGGGTCGATCCCAACGATTCGCGGCCGCATTCTCTTCTTCCTCATCAGCCATATGGTTGTCGCCCCCCTCCACGTCCAGCTCACCCTCTCCCACTTTGCGATGAGTACTGCCGACTTGGGCCCACAAGAGTCCTTCCCGCAGAAGATGCTTCGCACCACCATGGATGTGGATTGCCCTCCATGGCTTGACTTTTTTCACGGCGGCCTGCAATTCCAGGTCATCCACCACCTGTTTCCCCGTGTCCCACGTCACAACCTCCGCCGCGTGCAAAAGTTGGTTAGAGAGTTTTGCGTCGAGGTTGACATTCCGTATGCTCTCTACGGTTTTGTCGATAGTAATAAGCAGGTGGTGGGAAGCCTCGCCGAGGTCTCCCGCCAGGCGGCCATTCTGGCAAAGTGTCAGCAAGTGATGATGGCGGAGAGCGGGAAGGGGGTTAACGGCCACTAATGAGCTAGAGATTTATAAGAGAAATGTACACGAGGAGATCGAGATAATATGATGTTGAGGGCGTGACGGGGCTCAATTTCCCGCAGAGTCTTCTTGCAATGGCTCGCCATGAAGTTACTGTGGCCGAGAGTCTCGGCCCGAAACTTCGGATAGTGTCACGATTGGCATGCACTTTGAGGCCTACTCGGCCAAAAGGAAGAGGGGTTGAGGGTTTTCTCGCTGGAGTATCGAGATGTGGAATTCATATATGAAAGCAGCTCTATCGATGCTTGGGGAAAAACATGGTGAGTACAGTCAAGTCTACGGATAGGAATGTCGTGCCAACAAGTCAGTTTAGTCGGTCATTCATAGTAATCCCCAGTCCGTGCTAGAGTGTTCACTGAGAGCCGTAGAGTGTCTCGTCTTCAACCGCAGTATTGATTGGATTGTACGAAGTAGGTGCGTTGCATTGTCTGTGCATTTACTTCGCGGTACCGGAGTGTCATCATGGGCGCTGTACAGAGCAACCGTGATATCTAGTTTTTTAGCACAGCCGGCGGGGCATTGTATGGTTGAAGAATTCTAGGTCCTGAGCGAACGCCTCGGACTGGTTCATGGAAGGGAAGAGATGGCAGTAAAAGGAGAATATTGGGACGCAGAGTCGGTCATTCTGCTGCGAGTTTTCCACGATTATGATTAGAGTCCTTGTGGTGCCAGAGCCTTAGAGGCGCTCGCTCGGATCCTAGATTTAATCGATGCTATCTACGAAGTAGTGTCCTGGAGACAAACCTTACCTGCCTATCTAGCTGAAGGTTGCCTTTGAAGGGTGAGTATAGCATACCATGTCCAGCACTTCTATCTAGTTTCTCTCATGTAACAGAAACCGGATGTCGGAATGTCTACGTGACTGGTATGTGGGTCAGGAACCGACGCGATGTACAAGATCTGAGGATAACGCACTCTGAAGCCTTAATTTCACTATAGGTCAAGGGGGTCGACGCAGTTAACGAAGTAATGAAGTAAGATATGGAAGCAAGCAGGCAGACACGGTATGGACTCGTTCTTGCACACAAAATATTTACAAAAGCCCCGGGGCTCTGTTTACTTTTTCTCCTCTTTGGGCTCCTCTGGTTTTGGTATCGGCAGTTTGAATGTGTCCGGGGTCTTGTCCACGCCAGTACCGATCTGCTCCCAGGCACTAGAACCACCCTCAAAGTTGCGGAACGCCTGTGTGAGCTCCAGGGGTTCTGTGACAATACGCTTCTTCTCCTCGTCGTAACGGATCTCGGTATACCCGGTGAGAGGGAAATCCTTGCGCAGAGGATGACCCTCGAAGCCATAGTCAGTCATGATACGACGAAGGTCGGGATGGCCAGAGAAGAAGACGCCGAACATGTCGTAGACCTCACGCTCATACCAATTGGCACCGTCGAAAACGCCAACCAAGCTCGGGACCGCAGAGGCCTCGTCAGCGTACGTCTTGACTCTGATGCGGGCATTGTGACGGACGCTCAGCAGATTGTAGACGATCTCGAATCGCTGGTCGCGGGTTGGGAAGTCGACGGCCGTGATATCGCTAATTTGCGTGAACTCGGCTGCCGTATTGTCTGGGCGCAGTTAGCCTCAAAATGTAGCGTACGTGGCGAAACAGAGTTAACGTACACTTGAGAAAAGAAAAGACGGGGATGACACCGGTTGGGCAGATGTAGATGGTCAATTCATCCTTCCAGACCGAGAATTGCTGGATGTATTTGGGCAAGCAGCTCATGAGCCACGACCCATACTTGTGCAGATTGTCAGCCTTTGACTGGTACTTGTCCGCCGGATTGATGAGAGGCGCCTGCAAAGTGCCAATGTGGTCTCGAGGAGCGGCGCGCGGGTTGGTGGTGTCCTTGGGCATTGCGACGCTTTGGCGGGCAGTTGCTGCAAAACAGCGCACAGCAACCTCATTCCGCACCTGAATTGACGGTCTTGCTGGTCGGAGGGCAGAGGCCAGGGCCCTGCTTCTACAGAGCTTGCTGGCCATGGTGGGAGAGGCAGGCTGGGAGCCAATGGATCGAGAGACAGCCGGTGGCCTCGATCGAAGATGACGCTACCAGGCAAATTCAATGGACATCAACGAAAGCTCCAAGCTCAAGTTCCCTAAGCCACAGGTTGGTCACGTGGGCCGCTGGAGAAGAGGAGCTCAGACCAAGTCCATCACGATGAGCCAGTCACGTGACTTGACCTGGGCTGCCAAACTCGCCCCGATACTTTTCCCACTAAAGCGACGTCAAGCTTACGATCTGGAAAGCAGAAAATAACACAAATCAACGCTCGCAGTTGGCCCGCCATTAGATCTCACCTAGCCGGTAAGCCTTCAGGCCTTCAAGCCCTCTGGCGTCGGACTCCACGATGTCGGAAGGACTCGACAAGTTGTGGCGCGACACGTGCGTTCCGACGCTAGCCGCATGGGGATTAGCGTCATTTCTGAATCTTTGCTGGAAGGCTCTTCGTCGCTTGGACATCGTTCGCTCTTTCCTTCCCACCCATCACAATTCATCTCCTCCCACTTGCAACCGAACATGGGAGCATTCGACCGTTTGTTCTTGTAACGATTACGCAGTGTTGTTATTGCAGGTTTGCTTTTCCACTAATTACACACACGTTCCCTTCCGCGGTTTGCGGCTCCTTAATACCTATCTCAAATCACCGCGCACGCCCAACCGATCAATGCTGCAAGCCCCTCGCGCGCGACCACACCTTTCTTCGTAAATCACATCTACTTCGAGTCTCAAACATGGCGCCGCAGGATACCTTCATCGATGATGAGGAGGAGATCTGGTAAGAATTTTTTTTTTTGATGCGGCTCTCTGCGGACTGATATACCCGTCTTGGGGCATCGCCACCTGGCACCCGATGAGATGTGCTAACGCGTACCTGTGCAGTCCTCTTTGTATTGAAGAGTTCGACCTCTCTGACAGAAACTTCCGACCATGCCCTTGCGGTTATCAGGTATGCGAGCTATATATCCTCATACCTGTTCGACATGCTGACAAACACGACGTCCAGATATGTCAGTTCTGCTTCAACAACATCAAGAACAATATGAACAGTCTGTGCCCTGCGTGTCGCAGACCTTATGATGAGAAGACCATCCAATGGAAAGTGGTCACTCCCGAGGAGTAAGCCCACATGCTCGTTGACTCCGCCTCAGCTGCTGACCGCACCTAGAATTGCCGAGTTTCGAGCCAATATCCAAAAGAACCAGAAGAAACGAGCAGCAGAACAGCGGCAAAAAGAAGTACAGAAACGGGAAGCAGAGAAGGAGAATCGGAAGAATCTCGTTGGTGTGCGAGTCGTCCAGAAAAACCTAGTTTATGTGACAGGTTTGACACCGACGGTTCGTGAAGACGAGTTGCTCAGAACCCTTCGTCAGCCTCAGTTCTTCGGACAGTACGGCAACATCCAGAAGATTTCGATTAGCAACCGGAAGAGTTCGGATGGCCAGAACCAGTCGCTTGGGATCTACGTCACGTTCGAACGGAAAGAGGATGCTGCGAAGTGCATCCAGGCGGTCAACGGCTCCGTCAACGGGGACAGAGTTCTACGTGCACAGCTGGGTACAACCAAGTACTGTTCTGCCTGGCTACGGCATGAAACATGCACCAACCGACAGTGCATGTTCCTCCACGAGCTTGGTGACGAGGAGGACAGTTACACTCGCCAAGACCTTTCATCGATGAACAGCATCAGCACCCAACGACCCCTTCAGAATTCCGGCTCATCACGCTCTGCTTCAAGACAACAGCCACACCCTTCGCCCGCCACCCAGGTTGCGCAACCCATGGCCCGTAGTCCTAGCAAGGAGGAGTCCGAGAACGGTGATGGTTCGGCCTTGCCATCTTCAGCCAACTGGGCCCGGAACCCCCAAGTCCGCAGTCGTCGCGGTAGTCATGCTACCAGTGGCGCTGCACCAAGTCCCGCCATCTCTCACTCGCTGCCTGTCACTGCGGAGTCTGCTCAAGAGGCAACTGAAGAGCAGTCACCAGTGGAACCTGCAGCTAGTACGGCTGCGAGTGTGCCTCCGCGGACATCTAAGAGGCTGGAGACGGCAAAGCGAATCCCCCAGGACGCACTTACGTCGCTGCTTAAGTCGCTCAGCGCTTGCACTCTTGCCTGGCCGAAGGTTGGCGACACCCAGTCTACTGACGTGACTTTCCCTCCTCTGTTTGATCCTAGAGGATGGGAGAAACGCAGAGCCATGCGCGAGGAAGAAGACGCAGGCACTACCGACGACCAAGAGCAGGCCCCAGGCGCTAGAGAGCCTTCGGAAGGGGAGCCTGAAAGCAGTGGTAGTCTCGCTCTCGGCGGTGAACCTGAAGACAGGGATCATGGTCGGGATGGGCATGGCTTTGATCCGCGTCGGAACACCCAGCCGCCTATCCAGCGCTCAACAGTTGATGGGATCTTTGGCCCTGCTCTAGGATCTGGCTTTGGCCAGGTCGGCGGTAATCTGGGCTCTGTGGGGAGCCGTACCATGACCCCCCAGCAGCCCGCCGTCATGCGTCATAATGTCAATGTACCGGAGCACTTTCCGCCTGGCATTGGCTCGCAGTCCAACCTCTTCCAAGGCCAGAGTCAGGGCCACAGCCGCCAGGGTTCTCGCTTCAACTTCGGAAATGATAACAGAGAAGCCACATCTTCTACCTCGGTCAAGCTGGCGGCCAACCCCCGGATCATGGCCCAGCAGTCATCGATGATGCCATCCGCTTTTCACAATCAACCCGGCAGCCAATATTACGCTTCGTCTATGCCAGGCCCCCCTCCCGGGCTCAAGTCTACTGGTACACCGCCCAGCATGTTTGGCCAGCACGGCTTTGGGTCCGCTTTCGGCGGCGCATCGAAGGATTCCAACGAGATTCTCCAGCTGCTCAACAGCAGAAACCGAGGAACTGGCAACCAGGTTCATGATGCGGGAAAGCGTGAGTACTTGTTTCCTTCGGTCCCCAACCAGTACCCACCCTCGAACTCCTCAACCCCAGCTCCTGCCTCGGGCCTCCTGGCATCGCTCTACGGTTCTCAGCCTGGAGCCTTCCAAGACTTCGGTTCGAAGCAGAAGAAGAAGGGGAAGAAGCACAGACACGCTAACACTTCCTCCTCTGGGGGGAGTGGCTTAGTAGATCTTGCAGACCCGAGCATCCTGCAGGCGAGACTGCAGTCTCAGCAGCAGCACCTGCAGCACCAGAGCAATGCCGGACTCGGACAGGGCCTGTTCGGTGGCCAGTCGCAAGGTGGGTACACCAATCCTAGCATGATGTACAATGCAGGATATCGGGGGTGGTAATGTTCCGTCCCTGTTCTGTTTTTTTTTAACCCTTCACCTTCATGTCATGTTTGTTTTAGAAAATGCTCCCCTGGGCTTGGGGGGGTTGATTGTAGTCAAAGTGTTTTTTGTTCGGCACACGGATATATGACGACGGCGTTCTGGGCACGAATCGGACTGGGCTTTTTTGTTCTTCACAAAACACGCAAGAAGTGGCGCATCCTTGTTCATGGAGCATGGCAAGGGGATCTGGTTCTCAGCGGAGAATCTGCCTTGCATTGGCGTCATTTTGCATTTTGAAAGAGGAAGCTTTCATTCTTGGACGGCACACAGCGGGCCCCCAGCGGTGTTTTTCAGCTACAGGCGCTTCGGTATTCGCATGGTTGGGTTTCTGGGTCACGTCAGGCAAGCTCTCATCGTCTTCCTTTCAGACCTCCATTAGTCATGTACGTTAACTTGGGGTCCCAGTTTTCGTACCGTCTGGGTTGAAATGGGACAGGCAATAAAGCAATCTTTCGGCGATTAGAATCTGTCGCCTTGTGGAAGTCGGCAGCCCATGACGTGACCCAGGCCCTCATGTATATAATGTCGTCGGACTACTCTCGGGTCCTTTGTAATGGCCGTTGGAGTCCCTGTCCTCTGGCTTTCCCGTCACTTCACATTCCTCTCGCTCTTTACTTTCCTCAGTATTGACCTGGCAGCCTCAGCCTACTAACACTGTGTGTTTGTAGATGACGATTTGCTCTCGCTCGAAGGGGCGGAAACCATTGTTGACGCGCTAGTCTCAGACGAACCCTTTAGTGCCAATATCCGCCAGCCACCTGGTGCCTTCGATACGTTTGGCCGATCGTCAACACCTTCGGTGCCACCAGGACTCGGTCTGCCTCAGCCAGTGAGCAATCCATCGCCGAGTGTATCTCACTCGTCCTTGTTGAGTCACAGCATCCCACAGACGCCTCCTGTGGCCTTGCCAATCGTCCCTGTGAAAGCCACTGCTAGCACGCCAACGCCACAGAGCGCGAAGAAAGCAACGTCAACTTCGGTACCTGAGGCGAAGAAGAATATTAAAGCGCTCGCTGTTGAAAGCGGCTTGTCCAAGGACATTGCTCGGGTCAAGACGCAGAAGACAACGCTGCAAGATGAAGATTTTCCCGCCCTCGGCACACCCAAAGTTTCGCAGCCAGCACCAACGCCACCGGTCTCCTCCTCCAAACCTACTGCAAATAAGCCAAGCGCCTCGCAAAGCAAGAAGGCCGCCACCGAGAAATTGGTGGACAAGGGCAAATCACCAGCCCCGCCTGCATCCACAGGCCCCGCCAAGGCAGAACAGCGGGCTCCCGAGAAGCGACCAACACCTGGAATACTTAACATTGCCGCAGCTACCAAGGCAACCCAATCCAGGGCTATCGAGACTGCCTCTGCAGCAGAGAAGTCATCGTCTGACAAGGATTCGGCATTCCCAGCGCTCCCCACGCCCACAACGGCTTCTGTATCATCTCCTTTGGCTCGTGCTGCTCCCAAAACCCTGCGGGTTGTGCAAACCCCCAGGGTTGAGGCCCCCCCAACCCCCTCGGGTAATGGTGCTCCTTTGGCTGGTCCCTCGGTCCGCACCACGGCAAGCGCAGCAATCCGGCCGGAGACGCCAGTGAGTGAGTTGATTTCTGACAGCGCTTCCATTATCTCAGCAACCATTTCGGCATCTCGCACGAGCTCGCCGCCACCAAGCAAGGTCGGCTCGGCGCCAGTACGGTCCACTACCAAGAGCCAACAGCGCAAACAACGCAAGGAGGCCTTGAAGAAGGACACGGCCACTATCGCCGCGCAGCCAGTCAAGGTCGACCCGGAAGTCGAGATTGCCCCTATCGTAGGCCGTAAGAAAAAGCAGAAGAAAGAGAAAGAAAAGGAAAAGGCGCCAAGTGGCAACGCGACACCCACAGCGAGTCGCCCAGAGACACCACTGCCTGCTCCTGTACCTCCCGCTCCTGCACCGACGAAGGAGGCAAAGGAAGTCAAGGAGACAAAGAAGGCACCAGAAGCTGCTAAAGAGGAATCCTCGACATACAGATCGACCGTCAACGAGACCATGACTCTTACCGATGAACCTCTGCCCAAATCCAGGGAATATGAGTCGAAGGGTAAAAATTCTGAGACTTCCAAGTCATCGGATTTCAACTCCACCCCAAGATCGCTCCCGACGCCTGCAATGGTTCTCCTGGAGCTTCAAAAGGCCGGTGAAGTGTCGGCCAGCCTCGACGAGCTGGCTTTCTTCAGACCTATGAGCTGGCAGACGGACAAGCTGCGAATTGACTTTGGGGGTAATCCAGAAAGCAAGTCGGAGGTTTTCAGGACCGATATCGGACCGTCCGGGCTTCTCACACCGGACGAGGTCAAAGATCTTCAGGCTGGCAAGCCTGTTCGCAAAACCATCAAGGGCGTGCGCTTCTTTTACACACCCAACGGAGACTGCCTCAAGAATATGACGGCCGAGGAAGAAGATTCGTTCCTCAAGATTCAGACAAGTGTGGCAAAGATGAATGGAAAAGCAGGGGCCTTTGCCGAGGCACGGCTCGAAGCTACTCCTGGATGCGACCTGGTCAAGGGTCGGGCTGTTCCAAATGGACTCGCCTTCTATATGCCCGAAGCCCCTTGCCAGTACTCCAAGGATGTGGTCGGCAAGCTAAGGTCCGAGGAGGCGGTCCACTACATTAACCAGTATCACTTGCCCGAACACACCAAACCCAATGGCCGCGACCCAATGGTGACTAAAAAGATGATCAGCAACTGGAATTTTGAGGCTAGGGTTGCTGCGGCCGGAGACAAGACAGGTCCGTGGATGTTCGGCCCGACCACCATGGTCATGTACGGCGACACGGCTGCTCCGGAGCTCAACTACCCTGGGCCCGTAGGCTCCTTTAATGAGGCTGATGACAAGGTCGTCGATTGCCCCAGCCCGTCAGGATGCAGGAGATCGCACCACGTCGCCCTCCCCGGCATCAAGCCGCCCAGTCTCGTCGTGCACGCCCTCGGAAACGCCTGCGCCGTGCCCATTGTCATGACAGTTGAAGATGCTGAAGCCTCCCTGTCCGTCCTTCGTAAAGAGACCGAGAAACTGGAGAAGCAGCTATCGCAGCTCGTACGCAAGAACCGTCGCATGCTCACCATGGGCTCCACAGGCGGCGGCCATTGACTAGCTGCTGCGAGACAGCAGACAAGAGACGGCCTCCTGATGCATGCCGCCATTGTCGCCGAGTTTCTGGGTGACAGGCACCCGTTCGTGCGTGTCCTCAGGGGGTTAAGCAGGCTGAGCGAGGTGGCCTTTGCGGCCCTCTGGCTGGCCGTTGTCCTGATTGAGTCGTTCTTGAACTTGTTGTCGAGGGGAGGGGTCTTTGCTGTCGAGGTCATGTGTGCTGTTTTGGACTGGGTCGGCGCTGAATATTAAATTGGACCCTTCCCTGAACCATGACGGATGACTGTTATGTGTTATATGGTATGATTTCATGTATGGAGTTTGGGGCGGGATGGAAGGCATCATCTGCCCTGGTAATGAGATGTTCACCGCGGCAAGAAAGCGACGGGTTTGACATGTCGCGTCTAGGTTTGAAGCTTGGAATGATTTGGGTTGGTGTGGCAGGACTTAGCCGGTATTTTCTGTGGGGTTTACCCCCCGTACAGCAGCGAGCATTTTACAGGCACAGGTGTTTGTAATGTATGTATACCCAATAGTATAATTTTGCGTTATAATCCGCCGTGAAACCCGACGGTGGAGTGACTGGGAGTGATACGTAGATAGGAGTGTCTTTTCGCAGAGAATAGGGCATGGGCCAGTCGTCCAAGATGGGAGAGATTGGCCATTCTAGCTAAAGGTGACATCTTTCTTTGCAAGGATAACTGCCATGGATTTGGACACCACGTGGACGGTGACTCGAAATGCTAGTTGTGGTGGGACAAGACTACAGGAGACGATATATGTACGTCCCGTCTTGTTATGGATTTACATCTCACTCTCACGAGCGGTTAGCAATTGGAAAAGGCTTATGGAGCCCATTAACCGGAAGCATTTTCACGATTCTACGGTGTGTGTGCCTACCTTCAGACAAGCTGTAAAAGGGTCTAGCCTTTCTTTCGGATGCCTTTAGTTACCAAAGACTCCACCACTCTGCTTGGCTTTTGGACGAACGCAGTTTGTATTCTAGTCTAACCCACTCAGTTGAGGGTTTTGTCACGTCACCAGCCCCGCCCTCCGACGGCAAAAGAAGGGGGGGGGGGTGGTTGAAAGGAGGACATACATGACATGACGTGACGTGAATCATCATCATGAAGTTACGCAAAGTCGCCAAGTTTGGGTAAACTGCCTGATACCCAAAGTGACAGCTCACTTTGTGACAATAACTTCCCCAGAGCGTCGCCCTGCAGATTTTGATCATTGGGGAGTATTAACCTACTACTGTCATCCATCCCTAATCATTGGGCAAGAGTCAACCCAGCACTACTAGCGGCATCACATCACACATTCACAGAAATTCGGGCGGGAAGCACAGGGCCGCGGGGGAGGTAAGTATTCGCAAAATGGACCCTGGATGATTCCTTTGTTCTTGACCTGTAATTGGACCTATCTTAGGGGTCGGTCCAGCTTGTTGTGAAAATCACTGCGCATTCTGGTATTCTGGTGGGCTTCAGATATGACTGGGGGGAGCTCGCTGAGCGGCTATGCGACGTTGTGAGCCACGTGTGAGCGTGCAAATACGTAAGGGAGGCGTCGCTAAAAAAGGGTCATATCATGCTAGCGTCAAAGAGATCTTGGAAAGAGGCGGTCTGAAGGTATGCGGTAGGAAAGGCGGCTTGGGCAGGTTCTCTCCTTGTAAAGAAAGTGGAAAGGGGGGGTGGAGGGTGGCGGCGGGTAGTGCACCGCACACTGGAAAACAAAAAACCCGCCGGCTAGGCCCGCAAGAAATGGAACAGAAAAGAAGAGGAAAAAAAATTTTATTCATAAGAAAAAAGATTCGTCTCATTCTTTTCCCCCTCCTTCCCGCTTCCTCGTTTTTTCTTCTCTCTGTACCTGGTTGTTTTTGCATGCACAATTCTTTGCGCCAACCAAAGTGAAGAAGAAAAAAATAACACCAATCGCTCCTTCATCGCGAAAACAATTCGTGCATCCATTCATCCTTGGCGTCCGTCATCGCATACAACCTTGAACACCGCGCGGCGAAGGAAGGGAGGGACCCCTTCATAAGCACCAATTTCCAAACCATTTTCTACCTTCCCCCCACTGCAGCTGTTTGCAGAGTGTGCCTGTGCCGTGCTAAAACCCCTGTGGCGCAAACAAGCACACCAGCGACAGCGGGCCGTTGCAGGTACAACATGGCATGCAACAATGGGCAATTGGTCTAGTGGTATGATTCTCGCTTTGGGTGCGAGAGGTCCCGGGTTCAATCCCCGGATTGCCCCCACTCTTTTTTTTTTTCCCAGCCCTTTTTTTCTTCTTGTTTGCGAGGGGTCAAGATGGAATATTTAGGCCTCAACTCTAACATTCAGTGCCCTGAAATTTACTCCTTAGGGACTCAAGTTTCCATCGCAACCACTCAAAAAAGGAAAACAGTGCCGGAGGGGGGAGATTGGCCCGGAAGCTGCTGCGAAGCCGTAATGCACCGCGCGAACAATCTTTCAGGGGTTGGACTGTATCCTTGACGTACCTGTTCAGACAGCAGGGGGACTCTCTGTCCTGCTTGGCTTTCTTGTCCCCATTCCCGGCTTGCGCTGCTGTTGGCGCGTTGCGTGCTCTTCGGGATCGGCCGCTCTTGTTCAGAGAGCAAAGTCGCGACCGTGATGCCGTTCAAATATCCCAGCAAAGTCCAGCGTGGCACATGCAAATCATTCAGTTGCGGCCTGTTTACCATATGCAGCGGAGACAGCTACTGGAATAATGGAATGTGAAGAAATGTGCAAGAAAGACGGCCAGGACCCAAGATCAAGGCCAAGGCAAAATCTGTTGGCGCTTCCAGTGGGAAAGGCGGCTCTGTGGACGATTGACAAAGAGAAAGAAAAAAAAAAAAGCCGTAACTAGGTGGCTCTTTGCTGATTTAAGAGCAATGGCATGGTCAGGGTCGCTGTTTAGACCGGACAGAATCTAGGTTCATCTCGGCGTTGAAAATCAACTCATCCATGAAGTCATCACGTGTGGTCTTCGATTACGCCTCTGTGATTTATTGTCAGCGCTATGAACGGGCCTAACACGTGCTATCATACGATACATGCCTATACCGCATCACTCAACATAGACTTCTCAAGTCTGTTCTCCGTTGCCTACGTTGTCTGGGCTCCTTTCTACTAAACAATGGTACTACTTGGGATAGATGCTTCACTCCCTGGCCATGCCTGGGTCAACTTGGTATGCCAACTTGCAACCCATTCCCATCTCCTTCAACCTCTTTGTAGAAATACATCCAGGTCGAAAAGAAACCTTTTATTGAAACAAAATCACTCCCCAGCAGCATTAGAATGCGCCGTGCCAGGCCTACTGCTGCCACCAAGCCGCTTAAGCTTGTTGCCAGCTTTCGTATTGAACAGACTCTTGACTCTTCTCAGTCTTGACATCATTGCTTGGTCTTTTTTCTTTCTCGTCTCGTCGTCTTCCTCCTCGCCCTCCCCGACGTTGGCGAGAGAATAGCCCGCCGATGTTGTAGGTCGTTCCGGAGTCTTTGCCACCGCCAGGGCTGTGGCCCCACCAGCAGTTACGGCCGTGGTCCGTGGAGGAACGGAGCTTTTGCTTCGGCTGTGAGCAACGCTAGTCCGTTGGCGGATGAAGGCTTCATTCCGTAGCACTTGGACCAAAATTTCCCACGCACACTTGTCCGCTTCACCCGGGGCAAGGGGCTTAGCGCCTGCGTTGCGCTGAGCTTCCCCGTTTTTCCACGGGCAGAAGAAACGGTGCTCACGCAGTGGGTCAAGATGGTCCATTGGGGCGGGTACCAGAATGGTATTCGTCTCCGGGTCTACCTCTTTACTCTTGAACATCCACAGGCCAAGGCGTCGTAAACATGTGTGGCATGATGCGCTGTTCGGAACTGGGCCGATCCGGAAATTAACGAGACCTTGCCAGCCCAAGAAGGCAAGTGCAAGAGCTGGACGGTTCGGCTGGCGAGATGTAGCCGACACCGCGCCATGCGTCGGTGGTGGGGGTTCTGTAAAGAATGTGGGTGGGAGATACGAGAGAATGTCATCGAGGTTGAACCCTTCGGGGAGGCGCAGGTTGAACTCGTAGGGGAGAAAGTCTCTTCGCTGGCAAAGCTCGTCGTAGCGACTTCGGAGGTCCTCGAGTGCTTGTTTTGGATTCAATATCGGTAGGCGGAGGAGCGAGTCTGTTGATGGATTGTCAGCCATATGTCTCTAATTCCATCCCGAATCAAGCCTACTATCACACCCCTTCTTTCTCCACAGGCAGTCCTCAGCATGTCCTGCGACAATGAGCTCTGCGTACTTCTCCACGACAGATTGCGCTATCTCCGAGGCAATCATCACTGAGATCTCCTTTCCGTCCACCTCCTTCCTATTCAACTTCACTGCCAGCTCCTGTGAGCACAGCACACAGCGCACACGCTCCTTGCCCTGGCATATCCAACCGCGCTTGGCCCACTGGACCTCATTGACGCGATCGGGCTTGGGCGTCCAGTCGGTCAGTTCCTGGAAGGTCGCTAGCCTCCTGAGAAGCTGCTCTCTATCTCCAGGGCAGTATTTGGGTGGTCCGCTATCTGTCTTGCCCACTCCCGCCCGCGGCGCCGGGCTCGCACTCGGCGTCCATTTCCTCAGCGTAATGTTCGAAATCGTCGTGCTCTGCGACAAGCCGGCTGGTCTCGAGGGCGAGGCGGCGGGGCCCGCGACACGGCGCTTCTTTGTGAGAAACTCGAATTCGTTTACTCCCATTATAACAGAGTGGGATGAGGGAGAGGATGATGGTAAGACGCCAGATCGTGTTGTGAGAGCGCTTGTGCTGCGGGTCGCATCGCGAGGCGGGAGATTTGCGAATGCGCCCTGTTCCGAAACAGAGTCGGCAGAGGACGAGGTAGGTCGGTTACTAATTGACCCCAGAAGCGCATTGAACTTGCGCTTTACTGTTGTGTTCATTGTCAAGGTAGAAGGGAGTGAAACAGTTGAGCCGCCGGAGCAGGATGCTGGCGGTTAAACCAGATTCGCCGTGCCCTGGCAGCACCCTCGTTGATGGAAGCCGGCTGAGCTCCAATGTTCCCTGCCCACCTACCAGGTCGAATGCGGGCAAAACTTGCGATTTAGTTTCTCGTTTGGTTGTGGAGATGGAGCTTTCGTGCAAAAACAAGAATTAAACCGGATAGTTGGTTTTCCAAGTTGCAACAAATCTCAAAGAGTGGTGGAGGCTTGAACTCGATGTCAACAAAGAAGCTATGGAGGATGCTGCTGACCCGCTAACGTTAAAGTCTGGTTGGCACGCTCATGGCTTGGCGAGTGGGGCTACATGCACTAACTACTGGCAACGACAACAACATGAGCCAATCCGCGCCATATACTTTAACCAATTGCGAGATAAGTAGATTCGGGTATCTAAGTGTTACTCCATGGCCGAAGCGAATCACCTCCAAATTTATACGTACATAAAAAGATACGTTCAGCTTGCTTGATGCCGACCCATGCGACGCCGAACACCCAGCTCACTTTGTTCCGATCCCGTCAAAAAAAGTGCCATTGCAAACACTGACAGGATATTATGCCTCGACCCTCCTGTCCCTAAACCCGAGCCCCAAAAATGGGCTCCTGAGCGCCAGAGAGCTGAGCACCACGCTGATACTGCTCAATGCCATCGCCAAACTTGCCCATACCGGGTCAAGACGGATGTGCTCTCCATTATTCGTGATAGGATACAAAACACCCGCCGCCACCGGCACCGCGATGACGTTATAGACCAGCGCCCAGCCAAAGTTAAACTTGACTCGCCGGAACACAATTTTTGACAGGTCCAGGAGTGTGACCACAGTCCACAGATCACTCTTGACCAGAACGAAATCTGCACTGCTGATGGCTACGTCTGATCCTGACCCAATCGCAACCCCGATGTCAGCCATGGCTAAGGCTGGGCTGTCATTGATACCGTCTCCCACCATTGCGATGACGGCCCGCCTCGTCGAAGACTCGCTGTTTCTGCCTTTGCGAGCTTTCAGCGTTGACTGTAGATATTTGATCTGATCCGCTTTCCCCGTCGGAAGCACACCGGCTATCACCTGGTCTCGGGGGATACCGATTTGCTGGGCTACAGCTGCCGCCGTCGTAGGGTTATCGCCCGAGAGCATCCAGACTCGGGTTCCTCGTGATTCAAGCGCGCGAATGATGTGCGGTGCTTCGGGACGGATAGGGTCTGAGATGGAGAGCGCAGCAGCAAGAGCCCACGCTTCGGAGTCAACTGCCTTAGTTGCAACCAGTGCCACTGACTTAGCTTCGCTCTTCCACCTTTCAAGTGCCACAGTGATGTCGTCAGGAATCGGGACCGCAAAGTCTTGCACGAACGCTTCGTTCCCGACAATGATGTCAAATGGCTCCCCGGGCGATGCCCCTTGAGATGTTGCTCTCATACCTTTCCCTGGCACTTCCTGCAAACCATCGATCTGAGCCCTCGATGAGACCTTATCTGCGCAGAACGAAACAATGGCTTTTGCGATCGGGTGACTGCTGTTCTCCTCGACGGCCTTGAGGGCGGCAAGAACCGTGTGCTTCGCGTCATCGCCTTCTGGGATGATTTCCCAGTCGGTAATGCTCGGCGCCCCTCCAACAGTGAGAGTCCCCGTCTTGTCAAAGACAACACAGTCGATCCTGCTTGCGTTCTCAAATGCCAGTCCACCACCTTTTGCCAGAATTCCATACTTTGCCGCAAGTCCACCGCCGACAAATATCGCAGTTGGTGCAGCCAAAGCTAGACCGCAGGGACAAGCCACGACGAAGACAGCGATGGCAAACTGCAAGGAAAACGCAACCCAGCCTCCAGAGGTGACATCGAGGAAGTGCCCTGGGATATGGCCGTTGAACCCAAGTGACATCCACACAATCCAGGTAAGGATGGCGGTCAGGGTAACTACAGGAACGAAGTAAGCCGTCAGGGTGTCGGCAAACTGTTCAATAGGGGCCCGTTTTGCTTGGCCCTCGCGAACAACCCGGACGATCTGGTCCAACATCGATTGTCCAGCAGTACCAGTAATTCGTATTAGCAGAGGAGCATCTTTGTTGACGGTCCCCGAGAACACCTCGTCTCCCGGGGTCTTTTTCACAAGGCTTGACTCCCCTGTCAGGCTGGACTCATCGAAACTGCTCTCGCCTTGCACGACTACGCCGTCTGCTGGGGGTGAGCCTCCATGAATCACCCGCACAACGTCGCCAAAGTCGAGCATATCCGCGTTCACCTCAAGTTCCTCCTCCTTCTCCGTTGCGTGCCATTGGATGAGAATCGCCTTAGTGGGACGGAGCTTGCCCAACATCTCGACAGCGTCTCCTGTTCGGGATTTGCTGTAGCTCTCAATCAGTCTTCCTAGAAGCAGGAAGAGGGTGAGGAAAACAACCGAATCGAAGTAGAAGTTGGAATCGTTGATCTCGGCCGGTCGCTCAACGGCAGCTGCTATCATCTGGCTGACGGACGAGACATATGCAATAGTTGTTCCGAGAGACATGAGCGTGTTCATGCTGCCAAAGCGGTAGAAGCGTTGGATGATAGGGACTCTGCTACCCGGACGCCACAGGGCTCTTATCTCTTTAAATGCCCTCCTATGAAATAGATCTGCGGCGAAGAAGTAGACAGGCGTGGCCATGATGAACAGAGACATCTGGGCTCGGTTGATTCCAGAAGTCCACGGCAACATAAGAAAATGCTTGTCAGGATTGTGATCCGGGAGGAGGCTCATATACACGATGCCGATGATAAAGGTAGGTATGGTGACGATGGCGGTGAAGATCACGCGCCACAAGATCTGCCTCTGGTGCTGTCGCTGGATGATCTTGGAACGCTCTTCTAGAGTGGGTGGGTGGTAGATCGAGGCTGCGATTGCAGGGTCGCTCGCTTCGATCGCAGCAAGTATATGTCTGATGGTGAACGCCGGAGCGTCTGGCGTGTAAGATATCTTGATAATCGGCCGTAGACGCGTGGGCGGCGAGACAATTTCGAGCTTTCTGCGGAACCCCCCAAGGCTGTTCACCACTCGGGAAGGACAGTGATCGCAGTAAATGCCATCAACCATAATCTCAACCGTCCGCTCCTGGCCCTCTGGCTCCACCTGGGCAACATTGGCCACAGTGTCCACGGTAGCTTCGTACCCAATATCCTCAATAGCGTCAACAATCTTGTCCCTGTTCGCGAGACCCTGGAACTCGATCGTTGCACTGTTGGTGACGAGGTTGACCGTGACATCCTTGACCCAGTCCCGCTTCTTCATTTCATTGGTGATGGTGTTTACGCAGCTGGCACAAGTCATGCCTCCGACTGCCAGCGAGGCCCGCCAAATATCGGATGGTGCTTGGTTGCCCGGCTTCTTGGCCGGGTTTACGTCGGCCAGAGTATCCAGTGAAGCCTCGTAGCCGAGGTCTTCGATCGCATCTATGAGTTCCTCTGCTCGTTGCCCATCCTTTAGGTCAACAATGGCGCTGTTGTTAACCAAGTTAACAGTGACGTCGGAGATCCAGTCCTTCTTGGACAGCTCGTTGGTGATGATGTTTACACATGCGGCGCACGTCATACCTCCGATTGCTAGGCTTGCTCTCCAGAGGGGCTGTGCGGCTGCGTCTTCCTCAGTCTCAACCACAACGAATGATTTGGAGGACATCTTGGACTGTGGACCCGGACCGGCCTTTGCAGCAGTGTTTGCTATGGGGCTCGAGTGATGAGATACAGATTCGGTAATCTGCTTCTCGACAGTATTCTGGTTGGCGGTGTTGCGACACTGTTCGCAGTTTTGAAGATGCGCATTTGTGTTATAAAACTGCGGAGCCGAAGACGGATGAGAGGAGCGCGAGGGTGTGATCCATCGCGTGAGAAAGAGCGGAAAAGACATGTCTTGACTGTTGCTGGTCTCGCCTGGGATGGATCGCCCAGCAGCAAGTTCAGGATCCAGGTCGAAGAGCTCGCCTGTAGTGGAAGTAACGCCACGTATCTCGAAGCCGCTCTCTTCGAGGGCAGTGCGCATGTGGGTGATGGAGGCGGCGGGTGCGTGTTCCACGGTCACCACGGAGGTAACCAAATTAGGGGACACCCAGTTGACCTGGCCAGGACACGATTCTTGCAAGGCAGTCTTTATAGTTGAGACACAGGTAGGACAGTGGAGATTGGCCAGGAGAAAAGATGTGGTTGCTGTCTCAGAAGAGCCCATGCCCGGCATGGCTATGGGGTGCGCCATGGCGGCCTTGTATAATCCTCTGGGCTGCCAATTGATGCGCTGTCCGACCCCGGTACGACGGTGTCCGGGATGCTGTAGGCGTGCCGTTCCTCTGACCCCAGAGTTTAGGGCGTGGGCCGCAGCTATCAGCCGGCTTATTGCGAGAAGGTGCCGCCGTTTGACAGGCGTACTTATATTAACGAGCGTCCGATCTAGGAAATACGGATATCGAGCGCGGACGGCGTGGTAATAGCCTGAAGTAGCCAAGAGCGACGAAGCGGGCGTCGAAGCGAGGTCCTGAATGCAAAGAAGTGCTGCAGAATGTCGTGGATGCCACACGCTGGAATGTCAAGTGCACAAATTACGAAACAGCACCCGAGGGAGGGCTGGTGTTGATGAAGAAATCGGAAGCACCTTCTGCGCGCCTTCTGCGTCGTTCTAGTCAGGTTATTATTCAGCAGGGCCAACTTTCACGCACAAGTCGCGCAGGGCTCCAGAGACAAACACTACCACTCCACGCGGCAGGTGAACTTTCATTGGGTAGTAGCGTAGACTCGAATCTCGACCATTAAAATTCTGGGCAGGGGCAAACGGCTTTGCACCTCCTTGACTTTCTGTGGGTGGAATGTCGGCGAGTTGAGGGAGGAATGATCATATCGTGAAGATGCCGGCTAGACTTGGCATAAACTAAGCCAAACTTAAGAAAAGACCCATGACTGCGGAAGTTATCATATAGGTGCACTAATTGCTTTCTGGTTTCTTTGTTGTGCAACATGCCGTGATGTCTTTATGCTCTCCCATTGTGCTGGGTGAAGCTGGAAGTTGGCCCGTTGGACAGGGGTCGAAATGTACACACCATTACATCACCACTACCCGGCAGCAACGCCCCGCTGTTAGTTCATGCAGAAGTCCCGGACAAATCACCAGTCAGCTGGTAGGGGCAATTCACCCTTGGCGAGGAACGTTCGAGGGAACATGCCCCTCTCCAGGACTGTTGGTAGTGGTAATGAATCCGCCACGGCTGAGTTGAGGTTCTCATCACGTGCGATCGTCGATGGAAGAGATTTCTAGAGCTGCTGAATATCGGCAGAGACATCTCACAGTTCGGATAACACATGGCTGCTGAACACCCAAAGCTGGTTGATCAAAAGTCGCCGAGGTGAGTGTGACTAACCATCATGTCTGACAAATGTGAACGACCAAATATTCTCTAATTGCACTCGTCAGAAGTTGGACTCATGACAAAATCCTACGTGTCAGGTTGCGAGAATTCTGCGTGGATGTTAGCCATTCAACTGAATCCATTACGGAGCCGACAAAGGAGTGTACGCAATCCACAATTAACATCCTCCGCCCGCCCCCCCACCTGCCCCATGCAGGCTTGGCGTGCCAAGGTGAAGCCGAGAACCGAACGAAGTCCGGGGTGAAAATCAATGATTTGAATCCGGCTTCTGGGTTTGTATTGAAACATTGCCCAGTGCACATGAACGGGATCTTGCAGCGATAAATGGACAGATGCATTTTTGTCTTGGAGGTATGGGCACCAGGCCACTGGGTACGCCTCACCTATTTACACTAGTTGAGGAACGACACATTGTGCACGCATCGCTGACTTCCCGAAAGGCAACCCACGTACCTCACCCGGACGGACTGGTGGATGGGACGAAAGGCGTCGCCGGGGTAGGAGTGTCGTCTCGCAAGGGCCGAAGATCTTCAACTACCACGGCCGACTACACTAAGCTCCAGAGGCACACCTGCCGAGACTGGTTCCCGGAGCGTGTTTCCGCAGATAATGTGCATCAGCACGGTGACATCGTCACGCTGGTTGGTCTCTTGGGCCCTTGGGAAGCGGCCCGACACGTGCTTCTAGCGGCTTTGCGGGTTTGCCTTTACACGTGATAAATCTCGTGATTTCTGACTAAGCTCGTTTTTTTCACCAGGGTGTAGTGAGGCCAAAAGGAGATTAGCGCTGATCACGCCATCGACCTCCATCTCGACGACTTCGAACCGCAGCAGGGAGTTGCCCACGCAGCGTGATGGCCGAAACGCGGCCGAGCTCGGTATGGGAGCTCCCAGCCGGTGCGGCACTTATTGATGAAACTTTTTTCGGAGGGGCAACACGGTAGGTTCAACTTCTCTCGTATTTAATCTCATTTCCCAAATTTTGCTCCGTAAAAAGTCTTTTCGCTGGCGCGATCTTCACTTTCCGTTTTCTCGCTTTCTCGGCGTTTCGAGGCAGTCCCAGGCCCCCTTTTCTGCTTCCTGCCGCGCTATATTGCGAGGCGCCACGCTTCCGCTCTTGACTGCGAGGTCAAGAGCTCTCCCCCGTCCCCTTCCTCACCCTCTTCTCTTGACGACTACGACGAGCCCCGTAGTCCTCAAAGCGCCAACGATATGGAGTTGAAGTTTCCCGAGTCCTCCGGAGGCATCGCTTTGGACGCAGCGCCTGCGGACCCCAAGGCCTCTCTTGCCGTTTCCAGCAAGACAGCTAGCTCGCCTCTCGGACAAGAGATTTCCCCTAGTTCCATCTCCGGGGAAACCTACGTTACCGGTCAATTGCTCGTCCAACAGACCGCATACAAGCTTTCTGACAAAATCTTCTCATTCTCGCCCGAGACCTTTGATCTGGACTTGGCCGTGAAGAATTGGTCCAGTACGGGGGAGAAAAACATCCACGGAGAGACGACCACAGTCGTGCCATTGCAGACCAGAACTGGCGCGGGCGCCTTTGCTCTTGGCTACATCTTCTCCAAGGACTTCGATCTTAGCAAGCGCCATATCCCTCAGACCCTGCTCGCGCCGTCACTGAGCCTTCGACACTTGCGTTCCACCCTAGACCAGTTATCCCTCCTCTACGGCGTGGCCAGCCCTTTTGTCGCCCACGTCGCTGCTGTTGACTACTCTGCCAATGATGGCTTGATCGCCGAGTACGAAATTGCTCTCCGAACCGCCGAGGATCTTGGCCTCGGTCTCGTATCCAGCTCGTCGGCATATGAGATTCAGCATATGTCACTGTTCGCCACCATTTTGGCCGCTGTCCTTCCAACCCTCCATATATATGATGGCCTCCGAACAGCTCGGGAGACCTTGAGGGTGGTGGATGCCCTCAACGAGGCAAGCATTGTCGAGCATTACAAGAACGTTGCCAAGGCTGCTGGCACTCTGAACAAGAGACTAGACACGGCTGGAAAGGTTATCGAGCTCCTTCGTGCGTTCAATGATGAGCTCGGCACCTCGTACGCCCCGTTTGAATATCACGGCCACGAGGAACCCGAGTCAGTTCTCGTCGTGTTTGGCAGTGCTGAGTCGCAATTGACCAAGCAGGTTGTGGATTCCTCCGCCGGCGAGGGCCAACGGGTAGGCGTTGTAAACGTTCGCATCTACCGGCCATTTATTGAGGAAGCGTTCTTGGAGGTTCTGCCCGAATCTGTCCGCCAAATCGCCGTGTTGGGCCAGGTCCGTGGTGAGGTCTTGGTCGATGACAACTCAATTCAATCCGCCCTCTACTCGGATGTTCTGACAGCTGTCTCGTTTACCGACAAGTGGTCAACTGCACCAGGCGTGGTCGATGTCAAGTACGCTGCCTCCGCCACCCACACCCCGAGCTCAATTGCCTCGGTCCTTGCGAGCCTTGGCAGCAAGACTGGCGAGGCCGAGGTCAAGTTCAACCTCTATCCGGTCGAACAGGCTCAGCAGTACACTTTCTGGGATGTGGACAACTCGATGGCTGTTGGTTCTCCTTCGCTTTTGGGCGCGATTCTCGCTCGTGAGACGTCGAACAACGTCTACGTCAATGACGTTTACGACAACTTGCTGCACGGCGGCGTCGTTCGAACCGATATCAGGAGCTCGAAGAGACCTATTGAAGCTCCGTTTGATGTCGAAGAGGCTGATGTCGTGTATGTTGGCGAGGAGAAACTTTTGAAGGAGGTTGCCATCCTCAAGGGCGTGAAGGAGGGTGGCAAATTCATTCTCCGGCTTCCCAACTTCAAGACGGAGGATGTCGAAAAGCGTATCCCCTCTCTCGTGAGGAAGCGAATCCAGGACATGGGGCTGCAACTCTATGTGCTTGACTCGTCGTACTCTCCCACGCTGGAGAAGGAGAGTCAACTTCTTGTTGAACTTGCGTTTTTCAAGGTTGCACGCGCCGATCTCGCTTTGGGCCAGGTTTCCCAGCTTGGATGGATCGCCCAAGACGCAGTTATCCTCCGTGAGGTCGCCGACTCACTAGAGCAAGCTCTCATCAAGGTCGAAGTGCCAGCCTCGTGGGCCGAGGTGTCTGCAGATGTACCTACACTTCCGCTTGCGGAAGGGTTGACCCGTAACACCTTCGTCCCCTTCCAGAAGGAGGAGACTGAGCACACATCGACTCTTCAGGATTGGCAGGCCGCTGCGAAGGGGTTGGCGTTCAAGGAGGCTTATGGCACTCACAGCAGCCTCCGGCCCGATCTTCCGACCAAGTCGTTTACAATCCACGTCAAAGAGAACCGCAGACTCACGCCACTCGACTATGACCGCAACATCTTCCACATTGAATTCGACCTGGGCGCGTCGAGTCTCACATACAACATTGGCGAAGCTCTGGGCATCCACGCCGAGAACGACCCGAAACAGGTGTTGGAATTCATCGAGTTCTACGGCCTCAATGCCGACGACCTTTTTGAGGTTCCCTCGCGCGAGGATGCTAACGTGTCGGAGACGAGGACCGTGTACCATTCGCTGGTGCAGAACATTGATATTCTAGGCAAGCCCCCCAAACGGTTCTTCGAGGCGCTCGCCGAGTTCGCGACAGACGAGAAGGAGAAGCAGAAGCTTGAGTTCCTTGGGTCCAAGGAGGGTGCCAACGATTTCAAGAAATTGTCCGAGGTGGACACAGTGACGTATGTGGACGTGCTGGAGCAGTTTAAGTCGGCGCATCCCGACCTCCACGAATTGGCTCGCATCATCTCGCCACTGAAGCGGCGCGAGTACAGTATCGCATCGGCGCAGGCCGTGACGCCCAACTCGGTGGCGTTGATGATTGTCGTGGTGGACTGGGTCGATACTAAGGGCCGCACGCGCTACGGGCAGGCCACGCGTTATCTGTCGGGCCTTGCACCGGGGACGGCAGTGACAGTGTCGGTCAAGCCGTCGGTCATGAAGCTCCCAACCAAGGACACGGCACCCCTGATCATGGCGGGTCTGGGCACGGGTCTCGCTCCATTCCGGGCCTTCGTGCAGTACCGGGCGATGCAGAAGGCGCAGGGCAAGGAGATTGGGTCGATCCTTCTATATATGGGAAGTCGCCACCAGCGCGAGGAGTATCTCTACGGTGAGGAATGGGAGGCTTATCTAGATGCCGGCGTCATTACCCTTCTGGGCGCTGCCTTTTCGCGCGACCAACCGCAGAAGATCTACATCCAGGATCGCATGCGCCAGACCATGGATGCTGTGGTTAAGGCCTATATCGAGGAGCAGGGTTCCTTCTATCTCTGCGGACCTACATGGCCGGTGCCTGACGTGACAGCCGTGCTGCAGGAGGCCATTGCTGCTGAGGCAAAGCTCAGCGGCCGCAAGGTGGATCCGAGGAAGGAGATTGAGCGGCTCAAGGAGGATGGGCGTTACGTACTCGAGGTGTACTGATCCTCTTTTTCTCTTGATGACGTTGACCGTGTTTCTCTTATGTCCGTTTTATTCTCAGTGTACGTACATGGCAAGCATGCGGTGGTTTGCCGAATACAAAGCCATTGGCCAATCGATAGGCCTCGGGAGCTGTTTTACCAGTGTCCAAGCTCCAGAGACACAAGCTCAATTGATCCAAATCCCATGACTCCAGTGCGGAGACAACCCCGCCTTCCCTCTTACCCTCTTCTGCACCAGTCGGACACGCGGAGGCTGGTTGATGCCGCCACCGGCCACTGGGAACAATGCACAGGACTCCGGATGATGCTAGCCGGGTGTGGGGTAACGCTGGGGGAGCTGCATCTGCTGCATTTACTGCTGCAGGAACACTGTTTCTACCCCAACCTCCGCCGGGGTGACGACGGAACTCGTGGGAATCAGCTTCAACATGACGGTAGCAATTCGCGCTGCGCCCACGAAGGCCGCGAGGGCGGTGAACCTCCTTCGCACCATCCAGTACACGCATCCGCCGTCGTGTCCGTGCCATTCCAACCCCAACCATCACCATCACCACGCCAACAAACATGCTGCACACGCCGTGAAGCGATTCGCCGACCGCACCCCATCGTCGCGGCGAGGGTATGCGACGCCGCAGGATTCATCACATCTTAAGGAGTATGCCTTCGAGATGGCAGCGTCGTCGATCCGCTTCGGTCCGGGTGTTACCCAGGAAGTTGGCATGGACTTGGCCAACATGGGCGCAAAGCGGGTTGCCGTCGTCACTGACGCCACTGTTGACAAGCTCGATGCCATGCGCCAGGTTCGCGAGTCACTGGCCCGCGAGGGTATTACCTATCAAGTCTTCAGCAAGACACGCGTTGAGCCTAAGGACTACTCTATCAAGGAGGCCATCGAGTGGACCAAGCCCTACAACCCCGATGTCTTCGTGGCTGTCGGTGGAGGCTCAGTTATCGACACTGCCAAGCTCATGAATCTCTATGCCTGCTATCCGGACGCTGATTTCCTCGACTTCGTCAACGCTCCGCTTGGTAAAGGCCGCCCCATCGACCGCAAGCTGCGGTCCCTCATCGCGATTCCTACCACGGCGGGAACTGGTTCCGAGACTACGGGCACCGCTATCTTCGACCTCGCCTCGCGGCGGGCCAAGACGGGCATCGCCCACCGCAACCTCAAGCCGACCATTGGTATCTGCGATCCCCTCAATACGCGCACTATGCCCGCAGCCGTCAAGGCTAGCTCCGGCCTCGACGTGCTTTGTCATTCACTCGAGAGCTGGACCGCCATCCCTTTCAACGAGCGCACACCTCGGCCTACCAACCCCATCCTCCGCCCGGCCTACCAGGGTGCCAACCCCATCAGTGACATATTCTCACTCAACGCCCTTCGTGCCACTGTCAAGTACCTTCCGCGTGCCGTTCGTGACCCCGAAGACATGGAAGCGCAAACCGAGATGCTTCTCGCCGCCACACTTGCCGGCGTGGGCTTCGGCAATGCTGGTGTTCATCTTTGCCACGGCATGTCGTATCCCGTGTCTGGCCAGAACCCTGGGTACCGGCACGCCGGCTACGAGGTCGATTCCCCCATCATTCCCCATGGCGTCTCTGTTGCCGTGACCGCTCCGGCCGTCTTCCGCTTCACAGGCCCATCTAACCCTGACCGCCATCTGGCCGCTGCCGAGGCTTTTGGCGTCGATATTACCAACGTCAAGCGTGAGAGTGCTGGCGAGGTTCTTGCCGAGGCGATTACCCGCTTCCTAGCTGAGCTTGGTGATCAGCCTGCCGGCTTGCGCGACCTTGGGTTCAGCGAGGAGCACATTGAAGAACTTGTGGAAGGCACAATCCCTCAGGCGAGAGTACTGATGTTGGCCCCAGGTTTGGCGAAGGAGTTGCAACAGGAGAGGGATCAACTGCGGGCGTTGTTTGAGAGTGCCATGAAGCACTGATGCGCTTGGTATATACATAGCGGGAATATATAGCAAGCCTGAGATTTAGGGTTAATATTGCAGTTGGCATATGCGTCAGTTACTCTGAAGGAACCCTCGGTGTTCCCGTGATGTTCAAAGCATTGTGTTCCAGAAAAAGAAACACCGAGTTGAACCGCAGACCCCATTCCAATCCACAAGTATACAATGGCTTTCATTGAGTTTACAGTTATGGTGTAGTCAAAACCTTACAGTTGAGAAAATAACTCACACACCTATCAAGCTCTGAAGAGCACGAGCCAGGATTTGAAAAAAAGAAAGAAAAAACTAATTTGACTTCCACCGCGGGCGGCCGATCTGACGCGTGAGAAACATCTATCGGGCCTCACAGTAAGGTAGTTTTTGCCTTACCTTACCTACTTCCCTTCCGAAGGACGTGGATAGGTATAGAGGAATTCTGCAAGCTACCTTACCTTACCTAGGTAGGTAGGTACCTACCTACCTAGGTTGAGTAGATTTGGGAAATCACCACGTCTACGAATAAAGCGACGACCGTGGGCAACATCGATCATGCTTTTGGTAATTTGATGTTTGGCAGAAGGGTAACGAACGACCGGGTTTGGTCGTGGTTATGATGTCAGACCTACTACATATCTACCTAGGTAGGGAATAAATGATAACGAATGGGCTGGGTTGGGTTGGGTAAGGTAGCACTGGTTCAGCGAGTGAGAATACAGATTTGATCGTTTAGGGGAATCGTTACTCTGTTGTTTCAATCGCCCCCCCTTTTCCCTCCCTTCCCCTCCCCTAAGTCAAAAACGACATGTATATTGTTCCATAACACTTTTATTCCATGGTCTGGTGACTTCGGAGATCTGCCGCAGCGCTACAGACATTGGACGGTCATCTCATAAAGAGGTTGAAATTAAAGGTTCGCATCTTTGATGACAGTGAGTCGTGCGAGAGTCAGGTGGACTGGGTTTAGGGGTCAAGACCTTATACTCTGTAGTCTAGAACTCCGAGATCTAACCCAACCCTTCCATTTGTCGTTGTCGTGTGTACCGGAAGTTCACTTTGGTTACCACCAGGGAAAAAAGCACTGGGTCAGCCACACCAGACCTCGCACATGGCAACAACACACAGCGAGCGACTGGGGCAAACCCACCAACAGAGGGCAACACAATGCAACACAGGACAAGCAGTATCTGTCACAAAACACATAAAGTAAGCTCCATTGCCAACCGAGCTGTCTCACTTCCCCAGTTGAGATCCCCATGCGACGCGCCAGAATGCAAACAATACAATACATACAATTACTTCTTTTTCTCCTCACATATACCCTGTTCCTCCGTATGAGCCAATTCACCTCCCCACGCTCGCAAACGCAGCTCGGACATCCGCCCTAGGCCATTCGAAGAGCACATCTCCGCCATATACATCTGTCGTGATGCGGCCGATGCGCATCTCGATATCGCCATAGAAGCGCTCGCACTCCCTGAGCACCCTGTTGACCAGGTTCTTGGCTGCAAGCAACTGCGCGGGCCCATCGCCTTCTGCATCGCCAAAGTGCTTCTCAACTCTCTTGCGCAGCGTCTCGATACCCTTGCGGACTTCCTTGGTATCGTAGCCGCCCAGAATCTTGTTGAAGATTGTCTTGGAGTTACTTGGTTGAGCAGACACGGCAGCGGGGCTCTTCCCGCTCGCGAGCTGTGCCTCAATGTTCTCCAAATACTCGAGCAGCTTACCGAGTGGTCTACGCATGACGGCATTGAGGTATAGGTCCATGTGTTCTGCCAATTCTTGCTGCGCCGTCTCCTTCCAGTCGTCGAGCACCTCGAGGCCACGTGGGTTATCCACCTCTTCGAGGTAATGGTTCATATTCTCAATGAGGAGGATGTGGAAGTTGAGCGCCTCTTTGTCCTCGGGATCGGCCGAGTTAGCCACAGCGGCGCCGACTGGTGCTCCCGCAGCTGGGTTCTCGCGCGCGATAACTTTGAGCGAGTCGAACATGGACTTGAGAATGCGGTCGTATTCTCGGTCAACCATACGGCGTACACCGAGGCCTGAGTCCGCACCGGTGAGCATGTTCTCCACGGCCGTCGAAAACTGCGGGAAGATACGGATGAAATGGATGACTCCCTTTCTCTTCTTGATCTTGACCTTGGTTTCCTCGATTGCGCGAACCTGATCGTCGACGAACTTCTTGAACTTAGCTTCGAGGTTGCCGTGCAGCTTCTGCAACATGTTGTTGAGGTAATCTTGGTTGCTCTGGCTCATGTCGCTCATCTTGCGCTCTAGCGTGGCCAGGATGCCCACTCCCTGTCTGTGATGACTGTTAGCAACTCCGCAGAATGCAAGAGGGAAACCCATGGGGGACGTACAATGGATCCATGTTGAGCACCCAGTCCACCAGCTGCTGCAAGCTCTGCTCGAGAAACTGGAAGATGGCCTCCATTGTTCGCGTAACCCTACGCGCGAGCTCTCGGTCTGGCTCCATCAGTCTATGCCTCCTGAGATCGCCGCCGCAACGGTCACGAGGTCTAGAGGCGGCAACGAGATCCGGGAAATCAGCCTGTTCCAGCGTCGTGGCATGAAAGAAATCCACAATGAAATTTTGCTCCATCGCCACGAGCGGCAGCAGATCGTCTAAGACGCCAGCAAACACCTCGTAAGGGAGCGCTCTGCTGTCGGGTGTTTTGTCCAAGTTTGTCCTGCTGCCCCCATCACCCAAGGGCGACCGAAGACTCCTCGCCAAAGTCTGGCTCCTCTTGACGGTGAGTTTACGGGCCGTTGTAGCCAGACCCTCTTCCTTCTTTTCTTGCTGCGACGTGAACAACAGCTCATTCTCTTCACCCGTCGGTTTCCTCGCGTTCTTCTTCCACGCTTCCATCGCCTCCCTGAATTCGGCTCGGTAGACAGGCTGGGCCATGTCCTGGTAGAGCTGGAAGACGCGGTTCCAATTGGCTGTGTCGACATCCCTCGCATACAGGACAAGGGGGCTATATGCCCACAGCATGTCCCTGCCAGCCTCATGGTTACGGGGGTCGACCTTCTTTGACAACGCCCCGTCAAGTGCTGACTTGGTCGTCCTGAAAGCCTCGTCGAACTGTCTCGCCATGAACTCAACCAGCCTCCTCATGAACGCGGAGCTTTCTGACAGATACATTTCCTTCTTCTCTTGGACGATGCGCATTTTGCCATAATCGCTGTCCAATCCCAGAGACTGGTCACCGTTTTCATCCTCGCTCTTCCGCGACTCGCCGTTGCCCATGGAGGGATCAATTTTGATCATGGCCTTGTACAGAGTGACCAGTGAAGCCTCAATTTCTTCGATGCCAGACACGCTATCTAGCGGGGCAACTCTGAGCGCATCTAAGTCGGATTCGCTGATGGCGCAAGTATCCAACAGGGATTCAACTTCCTTCTTCAGGAGTTTCTGATTTGCTGCTTGGACCTGGAGACCCTGGCCCTGGGCCTCAATATATGCGATATCATCCGATAAAGTCTGCCAAAGTAATCAGAACATGTCCAGCCCATATAAAACAAGTTCACACTTACAGACAGCTCTACGCTATATAGCGTGAGTAGGTTATCGAGCTCGTCACATTCGTTGATAGCGAGATCAATACCCTTCTTGATGGCGCCGACTCTTTCGTCCTCTTCCTGAAACCGAGCAAGCCAGCCACCAGCCTGGGCCTTGTTGAGCTCACGGTCAATATCGCTCCTCACGTCGTCGAAATTGAGCGACCGCATCTGCTCCCCAGGAACCCAGCCGAAGTAGTCCAGCCACTTGGTAAACTCGGCAGTCCGACTATCCATAATAGAGGGATCGATACCTAATGTAGCCAGATACTTGGCGTCGTTACCGGCAACGACAGACCGAACTTCTTCGATTTCGGGCAGTTCATCCAACTTTTTATCCTTGACCGACGTTTGGAGACTGATGGGACGACTTTCAGCGTTTGTGCCGGTAACCTTCACTTCTGGAATACCAGCAGCAGAGAGCCCCTCTGTTGCCTTTGGGAGTATTTGAGCTGGAGAAGGCTCTGGCTGTTTTTGTTGGGAAACCGGCCTTGGTGGCGCTGGCACTACGCTGGTGATACCATCCGGACCATCAAGGCTGCGATTTAGATTGCGCAGTTTGTCTGCCGCACCTCCAGGCCTGGGCTTAAAGGCGCCTGCCGCTGCTGCCGCTTTCCGCAAGGCGCCTGCAATATCACCCTTGGATTTTTTGCTCTTTATCATAGGTCCAAGCCCTGGTCGGCTATCCTCCGGCTCGATTGGAGATTCGGCTGGCGTGTCAGGGATAGGGGGAGGCGATATCGCCGAGTTGATGGACACTGGCGTCCCGGCAGACGGACTAGGTCCTCCGATGGTGCTCTCGGCCCTATTAGATTCTGGTCCCGTGGTGGGTTCGCCCAAAGGTGGGATCTCCTTCCGCTTGGTAACCGAATCTTTGCGGGTTCGATCTATACTTCGTGGTGGTACAACTGGCTCGCGTCGCATGTTCGGGCTCATCAGAGGCGCAGGAACCAGGTCCCTATCGGCAGGAGACGGCCTGAGCAGATCTATCGGCGGCCGTTTCCGCTCAGGTGGTATTTCTTCGGGTAGCGGAGGTTCGGGTGTGGCGTAACTCGAGATCCCATTCACCCCGTTTCTTGACCGCGGGCGCAGACTTGAGGCATCCTCACTTCTGGCGAACGATGTCGCCACCGAGTCCTGGCTTTGGTTGCCGGATGCCAATCGCCGTAGAGAAGGCGGGTTATCTCCAGATTTCCGACCCGAATCGACACTACGCGAAGGAGATGCTGTGCCATTAGGAGGCGCAGTCCCGCGGGAGGGAACCCTATCGAATGGGCCTGACTGAGTGCCGAAACTGGCGTTATACCCAGAAGCAATGGACGCGTTCCCGCTACTAGGGGCAGCGTCCACAATAGGGGCTGATCGAGGGGGAGGAGGACGTTCCTGGCCGGGTCTTCGCGGGACTTGCGCGCCACCCAACACCTGATCGAGTTCGCGCTGATCGAAGCCCGTGAGATTAGGCATGCGCCCTCCCGTGTACTTCGAATAGATCTTGATCAAACTGGCAATGAAGAACTTCTTCTCCTTGTCTGTCTGCGCTTGCCAGTAGTACGGCTTTCCGAGAGTGATGACGAACCCGACATCGCCCGCCCACTCTTGAAAGTTCGGGTTTGCTGTCGGGCTCGTAAATGACTCGATGGCCGTCAGCTCGTCGAGAAACCACGTTTTGCCGATTGAGAACGTGCCGTTGGGGTTCTCCTTGGACTTGTGCATCCGCACACGTCCGGATTTCCGCACAGCGACGATGACGACTCGGGGCTTCTCATTTTGGGGTGTACGTGCCTGCGGAGGCGGCGGAGCAGTCGGGTATGACGAGTATTCGGTAATTTTGATATGTGTGATATATGTTTCTAGTACTGTCGCAACAAGCAGATATCCCCGTGGTTAGCATGACAGCCCGTGGTGGACGATGGCATCAGGCGAAAGCAGGAAAGGGGCTGGCTGGGCTGGGTTGGCTCACAGGACCCATCTTCATCCCGCTTGCTGAAGCAGCTGTCAATGATCCTCTTTTTTTCCGCCTCGAACCTCTCTGCTCTCGTGAAGTCGCGGCCGTTGGTGGTAGCCATGGCCGCGATGGAGCGCTCCAGTCGACCCGGGGCCGAGGGCCGCGGTTCATGAACGATCGGGGAGCTGCAGCAAGTCACCGACGCACAGTGGCATCTTCAGGTGCATCGACTCGATTGCCCGATCGGGCTGTGGACGTCAGCGGTAATCGAGTTTCGCAATTGATTCTCGGTAAGAAAACGATGGTGTGCGTCGGTGAGCTTTGGGGGGCGAGAGCGACGATGGCGTTCGTAATACGGATCCAGCCAACAGAGCTATCTTTAGCGGGCCCGAAAGCGCTGGCTTCGAGAGCGAAAGTGCATGCTGCTCACTGCAATGTGGGGATGATTGGATGGGGGTTGAGGCTTGCGTCTGTTCTCCTGAAGAGACCCAAAATGAACGAAACAGGGGTCCGTGCTGTTGCAATGTGGCTTGCGTGCCCATCTGACGGAATCTCCCGCCCGCTGAGGTTCGTCGGTTCGATGCCAAAACCTAGCATCCCCAGGTTCATCAATCACGGAAAAATGTAACACACTGCACCCGATTTTCTCGCACTGGCCCAGTATAGTAGTTCTGCTTAGGGGTCTTTGATTGTTGGGTAATTCTGAATTTGGCCCTCGGGATGTATGGCTCTTAGGGTTGTGCAGCAATGACACAGCACCGGGGCCATCCGGAACTTCATCGCTGCGTGTTTCACACCATCGAAGCTCGATGATGGAACTCCCGATGCACCGGAGATCTCGCTCGCACGGGCACCTGCTCACTCAGAGTGTCTTCAGACCTTGTCTTTGGGGACATAGTTGAACTACCAAGCATATTTGAACATGGTTGTTATAGTTCAAGACAATGAGAGATCCTTGATCTTGTCGTGGGGTCAGTTATCGGCTGGAAGACAAATCCACTTTGCGTGCTTGGTTATGCTTGTTTCATATGCCCAACAGGGAAGTCATGCTCTTGGCCCCTCCATCTCGATGTGGGTAACTATACCAGGCATCCGACTCTGGTAGCATCAATCTCCATGCTAACCTGTTCGATAAATACAGAGACCCACTAAATGCCACATTCCTTTTCCAGCAGTGAACATGGGCCCTCTCATACTGTGCTCGTGCCCGTCAGGATCTTCAATTACCAAACTCCAAGCCAAGCTCCCAAACAGTGTAATCAGTTCAGACCATCATTATACTCATCATCATCCGAATCCAGAAGCTCGGGTGGAGGTCGCATCTCATCAACCAACAAACTGTCGAGTAATACAGGTTGAGAAGACCCCAAAGATAACTCGCTTCTCGCGAGTTGAAGTGGGCTTTCTTCCTCTAGAAAATCGTCAGACGGTACATTTGAACCCAGCAGTGGTCTGGGCACAGATGATTTCTCTGGTGAAATAATCTGAGTAGAAGCCTGGCTTGCTGTTGTTGCTTGCGAAGGGCGTACATAATCACTTCTCCTAACAGTGGATGGCGTCTTTTCCATTGGTTGTCGTCGATTCTGGCCTTGTATTCGGCTGCTCGACCTTGTCACACTTGCGGGCAACGTCGGGAGCGCAAAGTCGTCCTTGGTAGGCGCGTTTCTTGGCATGGCAGCTTGTTTCGCTTTCGCTGTTGAACTCCTCGTTCTCGACCTGGGTGAGGAGACTTGGCTAGCCGGGATAAATTCTTCGTGTGTTGCCTCCGAAGACAACAATTGTGTTGAGTGAATGATATCGCTGCGAATCTGGTCTTCCAGCTCCTGAGAAATGGTAGGATCTACTTCATTGTCGACATCGTGTGGTGTGGTTCCCCGGATCAGAGGATCAAAGTCATCTTCGTCTTCCTCATCGCCTTCAGCAAAAAGCGCACAGCGTAGGTTTCCGAGTAGCTGTCCCACTATCGCCGGAGGAACATATCTCCACATCTGGGGAGGGTTTTCACCGAGACCATTCTGCTTCATGAGAGCAAGGGGAACCGGGTTATTGAGCTGGTAAACTTGGTCGAGGTGATACGCGAAATGGTATCCAGACCTTCTGTTGTTGAATTCTGGATTTCCAATCCCAGTGTCTCCATCGATCTCCCCTGGCCCCTTCGGCGGTCCAATGGTGGCCATGTATTTGACCTCGCCGACTGGAAGACTAGTATAAATCCAACAACGAGTTGCTTCCCGCGGTAATCGGTAGGCACGGAACTCGTGGTCCTTGTGTCCTTTGACAATTGCTTCGACTGCTTCTGGGGGGGTGGAGATCAGAATGTCCGATTCTTCTGTCAATGGTCCTAGCGAGTTAAGCACATCGAGCGGTACCCGCTGGCTTTCTAGGCCTTGGCTATAATGGTGCAACATCTGGGTTTGCCGCTGGGTATTCCGTTGAGTCTGCCTCTGCGTCTGCCGTGGGGTGTTTCGTTGTAGGAGAGGAGATGACTTGTTGCGGTGCCTCTGAGGTGTCTCCTCGAACACGGATGGTGAGCTGTGCGGAGGAAGGTCGATTCGAACTCTCCGAGCAAGTGGGGTTGGAGTACCAGGACAGCCATCCTCGCTGGATGTGACCTCAACTGATGCGATCTCATATCCTTCATCAGCTATTTCATCCTCGATTTCAGTATTGCTTGGCCGCGCGGTAGTATTGCTCGGCCCGGCGATAGGTGTGCCTGACCCAACGGCAGTACTTCTTGACCAGTCAACGGCATTGCTTGACACCTCAACTGTATTGTTTGACATCGCAACAACTTTCCTGTCATCCTGGATTTTTTGAGATGATCGACGAATTGACCTCTGCTTCACAGGTGTGGGGCTGAAGTTGCTGAAGTCGTCGTCTGAATCAGGAATCTCAACAAAAGCACGCTTCTTATTCTCCTTTCCGGACCTCTTGCTACCGTATCCCAAGCTGGTCGATGCGCCCCTCGCCTCGAGGGTTGGGGTAGTGATGTCGGCCAGTGGTTGGCGGTGAGGTCTGTTTGTCGGTGTCGACTCCTCTTTAATTGACGACGGGGGCAAGGAGGAGAGCAAGCCGCGAGACGGACTGAATGAATCTTCGATTGTGATGTTCCGTGGTATCTTGTTGATGGTCTCTTCAGTAGGCGGCGGAGCGTTGACATTTGTTGATCTTTCAATGAGAGGCGACCTTCCCGACCCAGGAGTATACCGCTCCAACATGGGAGTGAAAGGTGTAGGCTGGGATGAGGGCACCTCATCCAAGTTCACCTTGATTCTCCGATTGCTTGGCGTCTCGGGAACTAAGGACGACTCCTTGCTGCCGCCTCCTCCTTCTGAAGTGGCCGCGAGGCCATCGTCCTCATCATCCTCCGAATCACGAATCATGAGAGCGTTGTCCTCGTCACTGCCCTTGCCGCTGAAGGTCTTCTCGGAGAGAAATTGCGTCAAAGTTTGCGTATGATATGACGAGCTGGGGGTGTCGCCCATTGTCTTTCGGCGCTTCTTCGACGGCTTCTCGATGGCGTCGTCGATGGGATCGTCCACCAGCACATCTCGGTCGTCGGGGGTGCTTTGCGTAACGTAGTCGAGTTGAGTAAGGGTCTGCTGTCGCAGAGGGCGGACGGCTGTCGCCTTGCGACCGTACGTCTTGATCACACGCTGCCGGGGCGGGAAGGTGACTTGCTGGGGAGCAGGCGACGAGTGGTAAGTTCGTGAAGCCGGAGCTGCCGGGGCTTTGCCCTTGGATCTCGTTTTGGGGGGCATCTCAAGGCTTTGCAGTTGGTTTGGTCACGTCATGTCGTTCCTGTGAGTCGAGGAGGGTTTTGATTGAGGGCAATGCTTTATAAAATACATTGACGGCGGTTGGAAGTCGGGAGGTTGATGCTGGCCCGAAGTGGCGTTGGGCTCTCGGCGCATTTGTCACTGATCCTCTGGGACTCGGTTGGGCAAGTGTGGATGCCGAGTCTTACACGTGGAGACGCGTTGACGCGTTAAAGTGGCAGCCGGAACGCGCTGCGTGTCAAAAGTGGGGACAATCTCACATTGACCCCTAACCCTCAATCTTCAATTTCACTCTTCCTTCATCTAATCTTCCTCCACGCCAAGCACCTGGGTCTGAAAACCATGCACAATGTCATGCACACGCCCATCTTTCATCCAAACAACCACGTCTCCCTGGCGTGCATCTTTGACCAGCCCACCCAGCCGGTGCGACACCATGATGACTGTATGCCCCTTGTTGCTAAATTCCTCGTCGATAATGCCATGAACCGTCGATTCAATGGCAGCATCCAGCGATGATGTGACTTCATCCAAGAGTATCACAGGTTTCGCCCCCTGGTCTCGCAACCACACAGCTCGGAGGACCGCTCTGCACATAGCAAAGAGCTGGCCCTGGCCAGCTGAGAGTTCTGGGAAGATCGATATCTTTGCATCGAGGATTGGGTGCTCTCGGTATTCATCCTCACCTTGGGTCCCGTTTGCATAGTTGCCGCGGAAATGCGACCAAAGTCCTAGTTTTTCTAGGGCGTCTGTTAGAGCCTCGTCGCTCATGCCTAGATCCGGGTCCAAGTTAAAGCGCAGCGTCTCGCCCGGGAGAAGCAAGGCGTCTTGAGAAACGGTGATAAAACATTTTTGGCGCAACACGTCTCTGGTGATGTTGTTGATTCCAATGCCATCGAGCTGGATGTTGCCAGACCGCGTGTCCAGGATGCGTAGCAATGACAAGAGTACAGAACTCTTACCGCTCCCTGTTCTGCCACAGAGAACTACCCTCTGGCCCGGAAGGACACTCAAATCGAAGTCTTTCAGGGCCACCGTGCCGTCGCTGTGTCGATGGATTGTCAGCTTTCCGAATATCAAATGGCGTTTCTACTGTACTCACCCATATACCGCCGCAACGTTGCTGAAAGTCACAGCCCCTTTTCCGGGCCAGTCTGACGGTGTTTCGAAGCTTGGGTCTGGATCAACCTCCTGCGGCGTTGTCTTCTCAAGCGTTTTGAGGCGGGATACGGCACCCAGAGAAACCTCTAGTGTCGTCCACTGCAAAACAAGGCTTAGGATAGTTTTGTTTGCCACCAACATGACGTTCAGCCCAACTCCCACCTGGCCACCACTGACACGGCCCCGTAGCACCACAGCCAGGGCTATCACGCTGATTGCAATGGCCGCCGACATGAGGTCAAGAACCATGTTCAGCCAGCGCTGCAAGCATGCCAGCATGAACTCGGGTCGCTGTGAGCTTTCCAGCCGTACGACATTGTCGCGGACAACATCGCCTTTCCACCCAAACGACCTAATGGTCTCTATGCCGTCGACGGACTCGAGGAAGTTGGAGAAGACGGCCGCGCGTGTCTCGAGCTCTAGCAGTCGAAGCTGGCGTGACGTCCGCAGGTAGACCTTCTGCACGAAGTAGACGACTAATGTACAGAGCGGGAGGGATAGGACGAGGAACTTCTGTGTCGTCAGGAGAAGAACGATTTGAGTGGACAGCTTGAATATCTCTGCTGCCCCGTTAGTTCACGTCCCAGGCCGAGAGCATTTTGGGTTCTTGTCTCACGGGTCAGTAGAGCAATGGTGGCCGTTGGCAGTTGTTTATCCACGAGTTGGATATCTTGGCTGAATCTGGGAGGTAAGTTAGTACGGAGCTCTTCAGCCAGCGATGGGAATGGCCAAAATACCTGTTCAAAACCGAGCCGCTGTCATTCTGTGAAAAGAAGAACAAAGTTGCCCTGGACTCACAATATTAGTTAACATTGACAGCGAGTATCGCGGACAACTCACCCCATGACAAGATCCAGCAAACGCTGGTGAAATCTCAAGCCAGAGTGAGGGGACATGCGGGTGAGCGTCGACCACACCTGGGCGCTGGTGCCGAACCACGAGAGAAAAGCCATCAGAAACAAACCCGAGGCGTAGAATGCCGTCGACCCGTTTTCCGACTCGGTCCATAACTTGAGCCAATATTGAGGCAATGTGACGAAGACGGCGCAGATTCCCGTCAGGCTCCCGCTGAGAAAGAGATTTCCAATGCCCAGGAACCCAATGTAGTATTTGTACAGGGAGAAGTCACCGGTTTTCCGGTTGAGGTCGGCTGCGGCTTCGTCTCGAGCCCGCAACTGGGCAGAGAGCCTGAAGATATTGTTGTTGCTGTTCTTACTTCTACTGGGTACTGATAGCATCCGGTCGTCACCTCTCGTGGAGTGGCTGCTCGGGATAAACTTTGAGATGGCAGCTGACTTTTCTTGAATCGTCTCCCATGGGCCTTGTTCCTTTATTCCGCCTTCCCCGAGTATGATAATGTGGTCTGCTGCAGAGAAGGATTGTGCTGGGTTCTGTTAGCTTCGTACTTGCAATATGAGGATCAACATACTTGAGTTTGTAACCAGAACGACCGCAGCCTTGAGCTTCCGAAACAGTCCTTCAGGGCCAAACAGGTTTGCAAAGATCTTTGTCTCTGTCTCGCCGTCCAAGGCACTAAAAGGGTCGTCCAGCAAGACTATCTGGTTCCTCGCATATACGGCGCGCGCAAGAGCCTTGATCATCAGTTAGTACTATCCCCCTTCGCTGTGATCGGACTTTGCATCGACTTGCCACTCGCTGCCTCTGTCCCCCAGACAGGTTAAGGCCACCACTGCCGACCTGTGTTTCGTCGCCTTCCGAAAGGGCGTCCAGGTCAGGATTTAGACAACACGCTTCAATGACTTCACCGTACCACCGAGAATCGACCGTCGACGAGCCGATAATCGCTTCCTTGATAGACCCGCCAGGAAGCCACGGCCTCTGGCCGCTGTATGCAATATGTCTAGTCGAGACGTCAATATTCCCCTGGACCGGTGTCACTTCACCGAGCATTGCCCGCAGTAATGTGGACTTGCCACATCCCACAAAGCCAGAAACGACAACAAAACAACCCGCAGATACATCAATATCCATATCCCGCAATAGTGGAGGCTGCTTCTCGCCGAGGGTTAGCCCCCGGATGCGGATAGCCAGGTTTGGTCCCGCGGGGAACGCCTGGATGACTTCTCGGTTATCCTGCAGCAACGGGCGGAGCAGGTAGTTCTGGATTCGGTCAAAACCTGCAAAAGCTGCGATGGCGCGGGGCACAATCGTCATGAGCATATTAGCAGGGTGTGTCACCATGCTCAAGACCGCCATTGTGGTGAAGGCTGTTTCGGCATCAAACCGCTGCCCCCGAAAGTGGGCAATAACTGCGAAGATAATAATGGTAACGGCGGGAGAGTAGATGCCGTTCATGTTCGCTGAGAGGAATCAGTGCTCTCGTTCTGCTACAAGTGACGAGAAATGACAAACCGCTCGCGTTGTAGTACACGTTCATCCATCGGACCTTGGATGCCGCTTGCATTTCTTGGACACGAAGCGCCTGGGCGCGCCGGGCGAGATGGTGCTGGAAGCCTAGCATCTTCACCATTTTCATCGATGACAACATGGACGTGATGGCGGCGGCACGTCGTTGGGTTGCCTCGTTCCAGGCTCGCTGACGAGACCGCAGGTTCAAGGCGACATAGCGGCTCATGCGGGACGACACTTTAAGGATTTAGCAAGGGGGATAAGATCGAGACAGAATAGAAGCGCATACCGACGAGTAGGAACATAGGCCAAAGCCAGACCCAGCCAACCTCGAAAATCAACAGGGAAACGCCAACGAGAACATCGATGAAGTACGCCCACGTCTCGTGGAACATAGAGGCTGCACCGTCTAGATCTCCGACGTCAGTGCTCATCAGTGTGATGGCCTCACCATTATCATAGGCAGCACTCGGTGAAGATACGGTCTTGTCGTGAATGAGGCCAATGAGAGCGCTTTGAGTCAAAATCTTCAAGCGATTAAGACGGTTTTGGTATATCGCCGAAGATAACTGCGGAGAGTTTATTAACACTGAGGGGTATATCACGGCTGCTGAGCAACGGGAGGGTCTTACGGCGAGTCCTCCATAGACAACTACAGCAGAGACAACCAGCCAGTATCCATAGTTTCCGGACATATCACTGAGTGGTCCGGAGACATAGCGAATCGAGTGCTTGATCAAAACGGGTTGTGAGTACTGAAACACGGTGAGGCACAAGCGGGGGATGACAGCGCCGAGGAAGGGTCGCTTGAGACACTTGAGCAGCGCCAAGGGTAAGGTCAACCTTGTCTCGGGTCTCGCTGCCAGTGAGATTTCTTGTGAGACACGAGTCTTATATTCTTGAGGCACTGGGAAGGGCACCGACCTCGCTGGCTCCAGGCTTGCAGCATCGCCTTCCTCGTGGCACCAGGTCGTATGTCCCGTCTCAAGCGCGGCAGCTCATGGCCGACAAGAACGTTATGATAACCTTCTCGCAAGACCGGATTAATCCACAGGAAGAAGGCTCTGCCGAAGATGCCACTCTGCTCCTCCGGGGAGGCATCTGTTGCATCGGCAGAGCTGGGCGAACCTCGGGGGCCAAAGGATTCTAAAATCAACAACACCAAGTGGCCCAGACATCGTAGAAGTAGGACGGATTGATGGACTGAGCCATCATTGGGGGCCGTGAGCGCTACGACGTCGAGAAGAGTGGCTGCTGTGAGATAAACAGAGACCAAATCTGATGGCCTAGATAGCCTGCCGTGCTCTTGGTATAGCACGAAGCCCAGCGCGAGAGCCGTCGCTGTTGATGTACCAAGAGATATTTTAAAGTTTAGACAGCTGGACTGGCCTGAACAGCCGGGCTGTTGTGCGAGGTAAAGCTGCAAGGATATGGCAAGGAACACCCCGATGAACTATCAAGCTCAGCATTAGCTGTTAGCCACAATTGATCTCGACACTACGGGCTGGCCAACTAACTGCCTTAACTATAGCGAGCCATCTCCACGCCGATGCAGCACGCGTCTTCACAAGCTTTCTATGACCGAGTGGTAAGTACGCAAGGAAGACGGTGTCGCAGCAGCTGGATACGGCGGAGATGGCCGACTCGGCGGTCCAGACCATTGTTAGTGTTCAAGGGCGGGAGGCGTGATGCTGGCTACGCTGATGCTTGAAGCATCTTGCAGTGGTGTTGCGATGGTTTTCTTTTGGAGAACAAACAATGCAGAAACGATCCGATCGAGTAGTGGCAACGCAGCAAGCTACCTACCTAGGTATCTAACCGGCGATAATTTGTATGTAGGATCCAATACGAATCGTTATTTCAGACGGCGCGGCATAAGTGGTCTCCCTCCTTTATTGTAACTGCACAGCAACAGCCGTCCAGGAGGAATGAACCGAGGACGTAGCACTTGCACACCTAACTCGACTTTGCTGCTTCGAGACGTAAGATCGTCATCTTGTCAAGCTTTCTGAGGCCTCTTGTGTGTAACCCTGCCAAGAAGTCAGAATTCTGCTTGAAATGGGGGGTTGTCATTCCAGACCCCTTTTCTTTCTGCCGCCCAATCCCTCTCGAGACAGGGCCATGACTTGCGCGCGTCATGCAGCACAATTCCCAGCGGCAGTTGGCTGGGCACAGGCTTGGGAGAGGGGTTCGTAGCGCGGGGCTCTTCTCCTTGTCGCGCCATCTAGCCTTTCGCAAATCCATACGCATCGAACAACCGTTCATCCAGCAGGTGTGACTGCTCTTTGGACCCTCGCCAAATTTTAAAATGAGATTGCTATGCATACAACGGCATTCCCATGTTCCCATTTCCAGTGCGACGGAAAACGGTTGGTCATGACTAGCAACTGAAAAATTCGGTTTCGGAGCAACCTACAAGTTAAGCGCCACCAGCTGCTGCTTGCTCCCACAGTTCGGCTGAATCCACGACGAAACTCACCTTTGGTCAACGCCAACCGGGCGTGGTTTGCGGGCCGCATCAATGATCGGAGCGAATCAGGCCGATCTGGAGAGACACAGCCAGGCCTGCCAGTTTGATCCGTGGGGCTTGCGGGGCTCGGGACTCGGGAGATTTTTGGCATAAGAAACCCAGGGACAGGGATTGGCTGGAATCGAATCAGATTGTTGGAAAATTGAGCGATGACATCGTCGTCGCCACTGTGCTGGAACTCGACTCTTGATTTTTGCAGTTCCCGTCTTCTACCGGCCGATGGGTGCGTGCGTGACGTGCTCTTAGGTTCCATCATTATTTTATTTGGGAGGGTTCGCTGTGAGAATCTACACACTTCCCTGGCTACAGTGCTACATTGGCTACTGGCACGCGGTACAAGTTAAATCGGAGACAGCTGCGGGCCTTTTTTGTGTTCTGAAGAGGCGAAGAGGAGGCTTCGATGAAACTTGGATCCCATCTCTGTTCAAGGTTGTACAAATTCCCAGCTGGCAAGGCTCGTTTTCAGCTCGCACCAGCCCGTTGCCAACGGTGGATGCATGTGCAGTCAGATTTCAATCCAGGACAACTCCGCGAAGAAAGTGTTCGAAGGCAACAGCGAATGCCGTCTAGGCTCGAAACGGATGGAGAAACTTTTAGGTAGTAGCCGCCTAAATTGCTGCTTCAGGCACCCGAACGGCGCCCTAGTTAGCGTATGCACGTGACAGAAATCCCACTATCGACAGCGCTTGCGCAGCGAGCCACGCTAAACAGATGCCCAATGCCGACCGCTCTACCCCTGGTCCTAACAATAATGCTCTCAATTTACCGTGAAGTGACCAGACGAGACAAGACACACACCACTTCAACCTATCCAGTGTCCAGTGTCTCGTACTCTACTGGCTTGATCTCGCCCGACCAAGCCCACGGCTTTGCGAGAGGCGACGCGCTGCATCCGACCTGATCGACTCGTCGAGGGCCAAGGTTCGTGTTATTTGCCGTGCCCCCGGACACGGCTGTGAATGGCGGATTGAGCAGCGCACTACGCCCAGCTGTCCATCCTCGCTGCCCACCACTCGTCATAGCCCTTGACGCCCCTCGGTCGGCGAGTTCCTGCCCCAAGATCACCGAGCGAGATCTGCGGCCCTGCGATCCCGATCGAGCCCGCTTGCCCGACGACGTGACGGACAAAAGTCGGATAAAGGTGCCTCTCTCCCGCGGAGTCCCTCCCCGGGAATCTTGGCGCTCGCCCATGACAAGCCGGCGACACGAAGCTGTCTGCCCTAGTTTGGCCCACGAAGTTGCCCCGAGGGACTTCGCTCTGGGACTTGGCCTCTGCAGAGGTCTCGCTGAGCCCAGATGATGGTGCGTCTGCATTTCCTACCCCAACCGCATGCACAGACCGTTGTCACCGACACGAATGGCCGTCCTCCGGTGAGCCCGGCCAGGGACACATCTGGAGACACCGAGTCGCGGGAATAGGGGTCTTGTGCTGCAGGGGAACCCAGAAATTATTATGGGTCTCTGTGGAGCGCCGATGCCATAACCGGGCTGCTAACTCTTTGCCTCCCTAGCAGACATCATCCCGACCCCGCGGCGATGTTGGTGGAAGTTTCGCAAGTCGACGCGGCCACGGCAGCCAACTGTCGATATCCGACCCGAGCCACCACGTTACCGAAGCGATAGGCACAATGTACGGCGACGACGATGACTCAGGTGCCGAGGACAGCCGGCCGCTGAGCTTTCTCGGTTCCGGCACGAGCGGCGAGCGCCTCGAGAGAACTCAGAAAGCCCTGGAGCCTGCAGAAGAACGACTGCGTCTCGTGCGTACCATCTCGGACCAGTCAGCTTCCTCGCAGGGCGCGCCTGGCGCCAACGGCCTAAAGAAAGCGCAGACGATGCCGGCACGCATGACCAACCAGAGGAACATGTCTTACGAAGGTCAAAAGTCGCCCATAGCGCCACTGTCACCGACGCCCTCTCTTCGCGAAGGCTCTCAGTTTCCTCTCACTAATATTGACAACCCCAACGACATTGCACAGGAGCTAAGCAACTTGCAGGCTCTTCGCCGGCTCTCTATGGATGTGGGTAACAGCGCGGACCCCGACTTGATGCCCTTCTCTGGCATGTCCCTAGTTGCAATGCCGACGCTGGCTCCGACTGGTGATGACGACGAAGCAGACCCTTCCCGTCTCTTGTGGGTTCCGGCAAGAGTACACCCAGAGTTGGAGCCGACAGCTTTCAAGAGCTTCCTGGAGAACCGCGTCCAGTCCATGAAACGGAGGTCAGGCGACTCGTTTCTTTCCCTCGAGAGCACCCAGAGGAGCAATTCCAACGCAAGTTTGCGGCGGAAAAAGTCGATGCTCTCGCGCCAGGTCCACACTAACAGTGAGGGCGCGGAAGGCTTCGTGGATGGCGCGGATAGCCTGACTCGTCAACGTTCCCAGAGCGAGCGCTCGATACCCGAGCTCACTATCGACGAGTTAGTTGCAGACCCCACAAAGGCTGTGCAGAAACTGGCACAGGAAGCTCGCCAAGAGGTCGCCGAGAGTGACATTATCATTCCCGTGGCGCCCGGTATGGGGCTAAGGCGCTCAACGAGAACGCAGTATCGAAAAGGTGGTAGCGTACGCTCCGGGGACCGACTGCCGTTCTCGAAGAGGGTTGCTGGCAGACAAGCGGAAAAGGCAGCCGAGGAAGTGCCCCCACTCCCGTCACTCGATACCGCACTCGAGCCCGGTCTTTCTAGGACCAATTCAGAACCAACGGCCGAGAATTTCTCGCGCCCGACGCGGGCGGTTCGCAGACAACAGCCTTTCACGAGGGAGAGTCCTGGTTCCGCTTCAGGCGTGGACGGCTCTTCCAAGGATGAAACCGGGTTTTCGGTGGAGTTTTCAAACACACCTTCACTTTCACTAGACCTTCCTGTCAGAAGCTCATCAACGCAGTCCCAACCCAACTCTGCAACTACGATCCCTCAAATTATCGAAACTCCACCTCCAGAACAAACGTCTCAACGATCTAGGCCGTTCCCTGAGAGATCTTCCTCGCAAAAACCAGCACCGCAGGTGTATATCGACCACTACGATGACCAAGACCAATATGCGGATCAATACACCGAGAATCCTTCGCCCGTAGAAGACCCCCCGGCGCGCTCCAGTAGGCGACCCTCTACCGGCAAGGCCTCCCAGCCAGAACTCACATCACCGTCGAGTGCCAAAGAAGTATCCCCGAAAAAGGAGGGCCTCAACCTTGGCGAAATGGCACACCCATCTGCCCTACCAGGAAGTAGCGGACAAACCACTACGAGCCTAACCTTTATCCCAACAATGGATACGAGGGCAGAGAAGAAGGCGAAGGACAGAGATGACACCGAGAGCATCTCGTCTACGAAGTCATCAAGTTGGAAGTGGGTTTTCCGAGGCGATGACAAAGACAAAAAGAAGCGGGAGAAGGAGAAGGAGAAGGAGGACCAGTCGAGGAAGGCCAAGGCCAAATCCAGTGACCCAGCTAGGCTGGACGTCCTGCAAAACTCGGCAGAAACAAGTCCAGGCAAGGGGCGTGAGAGCCTGCTACTGGAGCGCGATAGTATCGACTATAAACTTCAAGAGGAGCGGAAGAAGGAAAGCAACCGAAAGGCAAGCGACAGCAAGAAGGGAGCTGATGGGTTCTTTGGAGGTCTCTTTGGAGGCTCCAAGAAGAAGTCCGATAAGGAATCTGGCCATAAGAAGAAGGATCATCGCCCGCTCACTCCCGAACCTCCGCAACGAATACTCAAGCCTGATATCGACTACCCCTGGACTCGGTTCCCAATCATCGAGGAGCGCGCCATCTACCGGATGGCCCACATCAAGCTTGCCAATCCGCGGAGGCCACTCCACAGTCAGGTGTTGCTCAGCAATTTCATGTACTCATACCTCGCCAAGGTGCAAGCTATGCACCCACAGATTCAAGTACCCATATCACCACAACAGAAGCGGCAGGAAGAGGAGCGGAAGCGCCGCGAGGCGGAGCTGCAAGCTCAACAGCAATTAGAGATGGAGCAGCAAATGGCTGCCCAGGATGGGAACTTCGATTTCGAGTACCATCGAGTAAGTCTTGCCTTGTTCTGGTATGATTCTGCATACTAACAAGTTGTTCTCAGTCGGACAACCAGTATGACGCGCAGGGCCACGACGGGAACGCCCAGTACGTCGATGATGCTCAGATTTACGAGTACGATCATGAGAACGACCAGCAAGCGCAGCGTCAGAATGGCGGCGCTCATAAGCAGCAGCACCACGCGGAAGAGGCCGGCTATAGCCAGCGGCAAGGCTCCGCCGCTGCACAGCGGGGCAACGGGGGAGGAGGCTACTATTATCCTGGCCAGAATCCCAAGCAACAACAGCAGTACGACGAAAACAGCGAAAGAGGGGACATGTGGTAGTATCACCTGTCTCGCTATCGCTCGTACCTACCCTTCTCATGGGTTAACCTTGTGGCGGGACAGCCTAGGGGGGTGAAAGAAAAGCGGCGAAATCATGAGGGGTAGCGTGAGCTCAAGTCCGAAGCTGAAGCTGAGCTATGCGATGGGGACAAGGCGGATTTGACAGGATTGAAGGATAGAAGGGAGTAAGGCAAGCATCTGTGGCGATGGGGCTGGGGGTAAACGTTCTTGTCACTTACTTCTTTTATTCTGTTTTCTTCTGTTCTCGGGTGTCTGTCAAGCTACTTGGCCTTCTCACCTTGTACAAGCGCATCACATGGTTCTGGTGTTGAGAGTTGGTTTGGCCTTTTTTCTATGGTTACGGGTTAATAACTGGGATGAAATGAGTGCAACCTGGAGGGGAATTGAATATGAATAACAACATGAAGCAATTGTGCGCGAGTGACCTCGTATCGGTACAGGCACCTCTTCGGATTCCATCTCATCTTTGGCTTACCGAGTAGCGAGGTCTCGTCGGCAAGGGCAGTTGCTAGTCAGCATATCGCGCCTTTCCACCGATTTGAGGGGCTACGTCACATGTTGTTGATTTGCAACCAACGCCTTTGCATTTGCGATTCCACTGCACTCCATCGTCTGCCCCGCCCGGAGAGTTGTCCCTTCCAGGAACCCACAAACGCCTTGCAATCTCGGCGAACCAAGAGCGGCAAGGGGGCAACGGCATTCGAAGATGGAAAGTCACCACATTAGCCCTAACGGATACTTTCACCACCGGACTCTTTGGAGGGAGAGAAGTGGAGGGCACAGAAACCGCATGTTTGAGGCTCTTGTAAGTCCGCGACTTGTGGTTGGCGCTCCTTCCCCCACTAGATTGATGCCTGTCGTTAGGATGCACCAAGAAAACTGCGCTAGGCCCAAAGCGCACACACACGGACCCACATCGCCCCCCCCTCCCCCCTTGCACCATGCTTTGACACGCTCAGAGAGCTGCCACGATTTCGGCCATTCAGATACTCGCATTCCCAGCACTGAGCCTGAGGCTGGCGAACTTTTTGAAAATCTTCCATCCTCCCACGTCGAAATATCCGCGTCCCATCTCCCCCCATCTCCTCAAACTCGACCACTGTGTTTTTTCGTACCTGCCAAACAGGATCCCTGTTTCACTTGATACCCCGCCGTCTAGCACCATCGTCGTTTGTCTCTTCAAAACTTTGGTCGCGCATTCAATCTCCCCTTTGAGCATTCCGCAGCCTTTCGGCAAATCCCACATCCTCGAATTCCATTCCGCCACACTCTCCCCCACCTGGAATAGTCTTCCGGGATGGCATCTGTAAGCTTGCTCCTTTCCGTCCCTATTCGCCGTCCTCTGCACTTCTCTCCTAGCTCCGCGGAGTCGACGGTTTGCGTTTGGTTTACGATGGCCTGCGCCTGTCTTGCCCAATCGTCGCGATATCTCGAATCCGCTTGCTGCCTTTGCGCTTTTCAAACCCCTGATTCTAACCGACGTCTATGATTTACAGCAAGCGCGGAACCCCTACAACAATCCGGCATACATGCCCAATGGCGCGCCAGCTCACTCGGGTCCAGTTCCCGGAGCTACTCCTCTCCTGCCGAACCAGGGCCGCGTTATTCAGACTGGTCCTATCAGAGTTCTGTGTATCGCAGACGTCCGAGGTACGACGACAAATCCACCAAGCTTACAGACGCGGGCATCATGTACTAACAAACTCTTCTCCTGCAGGCAACCTTCGGTCCCTGAACGATCTCGCTAAATCTGCCCGCGCCGATTATATCATCCATACCGGAGACTTTGGTTTCTATGACGATTCGTCATTGGAGCGCATTGCAGAGAAGTGGGTTGTTACTCCAAATATCTGATCTTGCATTACTGACTTGGGTATGACCAGGACTCTTAAGCATGTCGCGCAATACTCCCCACTGATCTCGGACGCCACGAAAAAGGCCATCTCAACAGGAGGCACAGGTCCCGTCAAACAACGTTTTCCCGCCAGCGAGCTGCCCCTTTCCGAGCTCCCACTGCTCATCTCAGGTGCTCTGAAGCTCGAAGTGCCCGTGTACACGGTATGGGGTGCCTGCGAGGATGTCCGAGTACTTGAGAAGTTCCGCAGCAAGGAGTACAAGGTCCCGAATCTGTTTATCATCGATGAAGCTCAATCTATGCTTCTAGAAATTGGTGGCGTCAAACTTCGTCTACTTGGGTTGGGCGGTGCCGTTGTCATGCACAAGCTGTTTGACAATGGTGAGGGCCGCACAACTATTGCGGGAGGACAGGGTACTATGTGGACCACTCTGCTCCAGATGGGGGAGCTCGTCGATACAGCAAACCGTGTCTATGATCCGACCGAGACCCGAGTTTTCGTCACCCATGCGTCGCCGGCCCGCGAAGGCATCCTCAATCAGCTCTCTGTTACGCTCAAGGCGGATTTCTCCATCTCGGCTGGCCTCCATTTCCGCTACGGAAGCTCATACAACGAGTTCAGCGTTAACCCCACGCTGGACCACTATCGTGGCAAGTTAGCTGCGTCCAAGGCTTCGTTCAACGATGTTTGGGAGACAGTCAAGGGAGAAGTTGAGCCGGCCATCCAACAGAATGAGGCACAGCAAACACTGCTCAAGAATGCGCTTGGTGTTGTCGAGAAAATGCCCACCACCGCAGCGGGCGGCAATCCGTTTGGTGGGGCTGCGACTGGCCAGTCAGCTGCGGCACTTGGCCAGGTCGATGAGAGCGCATTCAAAAACATGTGGAATTTCAATCTCGCTGATGCTGCCTTTGGCTGGCTTGTCTTGGAAATCCAAGATGGAAGAATTGGGACTGAGATGAGAGCCCAAGGGTTCAACTTTTCACACCGCGGTGCTAAGCAACAGCCCGGTGTAGCCCAACCTTCGTCTGCTACTGGCCGCACCTCGAGCCCCCTTCCCGCGCCGGCTCCGCCCTCAGCCCAAACGGCGCCTCCGGCTCCATCATCACAGACAACTCGACAACCTTCGCAGGTGCAACCCCCCAAGGCAGCCGTGCCCACACCCACCCCTTCACAGGTGAAGCCAACCACGCCCCAGCCTGGACCCAGCGCTTCCCCCGCGCCCAGAGAAACCGACAAGCCTGTAGCTGGCAATGGAGCCGCAGGGGCCACAGACTCGCAATCCCCAGCGACTAAGAATCCCGCGGACAACATCATCGGTCTGTTCGTCATGAACGCACAGAGCGATGAGCAGGTCCGTGACCTTTTCGCCGACGAGGATAAGGCCAAGATTATCAAGATCGAGAAGTGGGGACAGGCCAACAAAGTAGCTCAGTTCAAGACGATCGAGGATAGAGATGCCGCCATGGAACGTCTGCCCGAAGACGTCAAGAGCCGTGCGCCCGGTCAGGAGGATCGCTCCAAGCCGCTGGTGCGCATCTTCCAACCTCCCCCGGCCCGTCAGTACAGCTCTCGCGGTGGCGCCGGTAACTGGGGAAGCAGCCGCGGCGGTGCTAGAGACTCTGGCAATGCTCCTAGTGGCTATAGAAGTGCTGGAGGAGGTGGTACTGCCAGTGATAGCGAAGGTGCTGGACGACGCGGGGGTCGCGGTGGCGGCCGCGGCGGCCGCGGTGGTGACCGTAGTTTTCGTGGCCCACGTGGCCAGCGAGGAGGACTCAAGGATGGAAGCCCGGCTACTTCCTCTGCTGCCCCCGACTCTTAAATACGATGGGGTTGCAAACGAAGAACCGAATTTGTTTGGCCAGTACTGGCGCGTACGTTCTTGATTGAAAGCAGCTGACGGATACCTCTTTGGTGGCGGCTGCTGGGATTAAGAACGGGATCCCAGTGTCGGCAGTTTTGGCCCAATAGTGCCTTCGACATTAGAGGTACACTTCACCTGTTTACATATTTCACTCGGAGCGTTTCTCGGTCTACTCGGACGGAAATCTGATACTGGCTCGCTTTTCCTTGCGCGTCTCGGGTAACTTTTAATATCAGGGGGTCAGCGGGAAAAAGAAGCCGGGATGGGAGTTTCTAGAGATGATTTTTCTCACCTGCTCACTAGCTTTGTCATTGTAGTTGTCAATTGTTACATTACCCTTCTTACTGAGCGTGGGATCTGGTCTGCTTTTGTTGTTGGAGCGAAGCGAGGTACCTACCGTAGATGAGACTGCTACTCAAAAGTCAAGACCGAGGGGCGGTGCCTTTAAACTGCCTGCTTGTCTGAACATGCCGTGACACATGGTATTGTAGCTGATATACATATTGTACAAACTCTGACTAGTGATGCCCTGGACAATATCTCTACCGTTGACACAATCAGGCCTAAATCTATTAAGTTATCTCATACAAGTGTTATCTTCACGTAGACACAAATCCGACAAATCAACGCCTTGCGTCTCTTACCTCGGCTTCATCCCCTTATGTATCGCTGCCACACCCCCCGTTAAATCCTCATAACCCTGCCCGCCCACGACGAACCCGGCCTCCACAATCATGTCCCGAAACTCCTCCTGGCTAGGGAACCGCTCAATGCTCTCCACCAGGTACTGGTAGCTATCCCGATCTCCCGCCACTAGCTGCCCAATCAGCGGAATAGCTCGGAAGGACCACTCCTTGTATATAGTGTTGAAGAGAGGGTGCTTGTCGACCTTGCTGAACTCGAGACAGGCGAAAACGCCGCCGGGCTTGAGCACGCGATGGGCTTCGCGCAGCGCGGCGGGGATGTTGCTAAAGTTGCGGATTCCAAAGGCGACGGTGTAGAGGTCTACAGAGGAGGAGGGGATTCCCGAAGTGGGAGGCGGGGAGGAGGTGGTGAAGAGGGGGGTGGTGCGTGTAAGGTCTTCGGCGTTGGCTTCGACGAAGGAGAGGGCGGCTTGTTGAGAGGCGGGCAGGGTGGTGGAGCGCTGTTTGCCGACGGCAAGCATGGAGGGGTTGATATCGCTGATGGTGACGCGCACGGATGGGTTCGAGTTGAGTGTGTGGGCGGTGTGTAGCATCCGGAACGCAATGTCACCGGTTCCGCCTGCAATGTCGAGGATGTGTTGGGGCGCACGAGGGTCAGAGGAGGAGGATAGTGGGCTGAAACCGGGATTGAGGGAGGCGACGAAGTGGTCCCTGGGAAACTTATTAGCCAGAGGGGGACCTGGAGAGAGAGAGGGAGAGGGTGAACAACATACTTCCAGATGCGGTGCCAGCCGAATGACATGAGGTCGTTCATGCGATCGTACGACTCGGCAACGCTGGTGAAGACTCCGGCAACCCGCTCGCGCTTCTCAGCCTCGGTCACCGTCTCGAAACCAAAGTGTGTTGGGCGCGAGGGGTCGGGGATGGCGTATTCGGGAGTCTGCGTGTGCGTTGTCGCATTGTGGGCATTGCTGCCGCTACTGCTGCTGGTGCTATTGGCGCGGACAGCAGCAATTGGAGATCGAAAGAGCCACAAGTTGTGCCGTATGGGCGTCTGCAGTGCCCTGCGAAGGAGCACTGGTCGGGTGGCCATGGTGGTGGCAGTGGTGGGCTTTTTGAGCTTCCTCAGGATCCCGAGGACGATCTGTTTCCGAGCCAAGCAGTTTGTTCTCGGAAGGCTGAGATGTTGATCCTGGTCTCCGATTGTGGCTGAAAATTCCTGGCCGCTGACTGGTTAGCCTTGCCAAGCATGTGCCAATCCTTCGGCCTTGTCCAAGGATGGCCCAGAAGGGGAGACCAAGCCCAGACTGTTCGCGTCAATGTGCACACTTCACAGCTTAGCTGCCGTCAGTAACACTTAGAAAACGCCCTCGAGTGGATCTATTGAGGGTTTTCCCCATTGCCCGGAAGACCTCGATCTCAAATTTAAAGACCCAAATTTGAAACCTTCCAGTCGGCTCTGAGCTTGAACCCAGTGCCAAAACGATTTGCACTTGTCAGCCTCAGATAACTTCCCAGCTGTTTGCATACGTTAAAGTACCTCGTACCTGCTGACATCCCAACAATCTCTCACTGAAATTTTTTTCAGCAGTCGGATGGTATGTACCTGTATCCAAACCTTTCTTCATCCGTTCCTTGAGTTTTCCTGGACTCTGGATACGAGACTGGACCATCCGAAATTACATTTCAACCAAGTTGTACAACTCGGGCACCCCGGTGATCAAACCCAACAATAACATGAACTTCTCTGACTTGACTGCACGCTTTTTGTATACAATTGATGTGTTGATGCGTTATTGTATTGATGGCAGCCCTTGAAGATCTGCTTGAGATCTTTGACAAGCCGGAATAGGGGTCACGTTTCCAGCGTAGTTCACGGGTTAACTCATGTCTGGTGACTAGCCAGTCGCGAATGGCGGGCATGGAGAGTGGGTAGATGGGGGCGATGATTCTCTTAGCTCATTGCTTTGGTGGTGGATTGATAATATGGTTTTTGCTCATGGTATGGATCTTTGCTTAAACTGTAACCTTAAGCGGAAGCGCACAACCAACTTCAAGATAGCGAATTTGGTGAACCATGGAGCATTGCATAAATGTTACCCCCTCGTAATCTTTAATACGCCCAGTCCAAAGCAACTTACGAAAGGTTATCTCTTGTAAGGCCTTGTTTCCGGGAATATTGCGAGTCGCTTTCACGTAGTCCTTCAAATAGGCCATTAGATGCATTCTGTACCGCTTAACTTGCTGGTCAGATGAGACAGCACAAAAAAAGGATCACGGCAATATGCGGGCTTGAAACCCTCTAATAGTTATAGTCCACAAATTAACTCGAGGAGTATCTCGACAATGGCAATGAACACGTGGGTGCCATCATACATGTAGACGAGTCGTGCAATGTACGAAGTAGTCCTTGGGCATTTTCGGGACTGGCTTCTGGACCAGGCACTTGAGGCCTATGTAACTAGGTAATCAAGCTCTCCTCCCTCTCACCATCTTTGTTGATGACTCAGACTTCGATATGTCCCTGTTTCGTTGTTCCTCCACTGCGGGCTATAAGATAGTTAGCACGCCGGTTTTGCAAACCCCCTCAAAAAAAAGGGGTGGGGGAGGGGGGTGCTTTCACCTTTTCAGGGAAGGAAACCTATCAGACTCTTGTTGGAGCTTACATTGCCTGGTGATGTTTTGACTCTCTTTCGAGCAAGCGTGGTTTTCGGCTCTAGAAGCCGTGCGTTTCGCAAGTAGAAACCCGCCTGCTACGTACGCTGATGACTGATTCAAATCTATGGGAGTGTCGTTAGTGCTTGACGGTTAGCGTGGATACGGTGAGTGGATCTTTCAAGCCGACCCGCTCTCAGTGGGATCGATAAGAAACGGGAGCCAGAGATTGCCGGTCTTGGCATCCTCCGTTTCCGGACTCGTGTGCTATGACTTACATCATGTCGACGAAAATGTGGATATCTTTCGATATCCCTTGTGGTCGACTTCAAGGGACACAGGAAGTCAAAAACCTGCCTGATCGGCACTGGCCGTTTATTACACGTTGCCGGAAGTCGAATCTGCTCCGCGTGCGGCCGATGCTTTGGTGACAGCAAGCAGGTAGCAACGGCAGAGAACGACACTGCCCACAATGAATAAAAGCATGATAACAAGAAGAAAAACCCCCAAACTGCTAGCGGGAGTCATTGTGGTTGAGGTGGATGTAGTTTATTCCCGATTCTGATTGGCGTTGTGAGAGATTCTAGTATTCTGGTTCTGCATGTGCTGTGCGAAATGCGGCGAGCAGCGTGGAATTGAGCAGTGTGGGGCTGTAAAACCATAGAATTGCTAGCTTTGGGGGGGGGCAAAGATGAATTGCCGGTGGTGCGAGGACTTGCATCTCTCGGCGTGCTGTGATGCCGCCGAGTGTGTATCTCTAACCCAACCCTGGCCGTTGACAACATGAGAGCGGGGCCTGCTACCTGTCGAGACTTTCTTTTCCGCCTTCGTACGGCCCTATATCGTACTCATCCGGGTACTCATCCAGCTGCCGCTTCAACTCCTTCATCTGCTTCTCCAAGTCCGGTGTCAATTGTTCATACACATCTTCGAACATGGCCCTCATGGGGGGCTTCTTCTCCTTCTCTGCCTCTGAAAATGCCCTCAGGACTGCTCCCTTGATAGCGTCTCGTGCTGCTTTCTCCTTGCTCTCATCCCAAATGCCTTTGGCTTCCATCCACTTGCGCAAGCGAGAAATGGGGTTGTCTCTCCTCTTCCAGTCCTCAACTTCCACCCTGGCGCGGTAAGCGAATGAGTCGTCCGACGTGCTGTGGTGACTGACCCGATACGTCATAGCCTCGATCAGCACAGGTTTACCGCCGTCTTGGAGTGCCAGCTCGCGAGCCTTCTTCATTGCCCGCCTGGTTGCCCAGAAATCATTGCCATCGACGCGTATTGTCTCGATACCGTAGCCCACGCCGCGGCTAGCAATGCCATCACCGCGATATTGCTCAAGTGTTGGTGTAGAGATGGCATAACCGTTATTCCGGCAGATGAAGATCACTGGACAAGACCGAGTCGCCGCAATATTGAGCGCAGCATGGAAGTCTCCTTCACTCGCTGCGCCCTCTCCAAAGTACGTCGCCACGATTCGCGGTGGAGTGTCGGGGTTCTGCATTCTCTGAATCTTGAGCGCATAAGCGGCCCCGGCGGCCTGAGGAAGCTGTGTCGCCAGAGGGGAGGAGATAGTATGCTGCCAGAGACTGAGTGTTAGGACATGCACTCTTGTTCAGCCTTGACTTTGGAAGACTGGGCTTACAATATTGAGTGCTTTGCTTCCGTAATGGACTGGCATATTTCGACCTTTCCCTGGGTCTTTCCTATTTGCGAACAGTTGGTTCATGAAGTCGGGTAGCGTGAAACCACGCTGTTGGAGCACGCCTTGTTCCCGGTACTGGCAAAATATAACATCCTCCTTCTCCAAAGCTGACGCTGTCCCGACGGTCGCTGCCTCTTCGCCTGTTGATACCATATAAAAGCTGAGGCGGCCTTGGCGCTGCGCGTCGTACATGATCAGGTCCATGACCGATACAGTGAGCATGTCTCGGTAGTGTTTGATGACCTCTTCGTCCGAAAGATCAGGTGTGAAAGTAGGATCGACAACCACACCGTGTTGGTCGACAACGCGATATGTAGGAATTGCCGCGTGCATCGCCGGCTGCTCAAAGTGCATTGAGTTGACAAAAGCCGACTTCACCGCGCCAGGAAACGAAACGTGCTTTGCGTCAGGCCGTTGCGAGATCGAGGTCGCGTTGTAGCGAGTCTGCGTCAGCGCGGGCGCCGTGACGAGGTGCGGCTGCTGGAGGGTGAGGGGGCGACGCAAGGCTGAGACCGACTGCGACGTTAACCGGAGCCTCTTCATTTTGGAGACTGACTGTAGACCAAATGTTCAATACTTCGGGGACAACGTGGAAGTGGAAAGTAAGTTCTTCTGCCTCAATGCTTTTAATTGAGCGGTGGGGGCACTGTTTGTAGGAGAAGAGAGAGTCGAAGGGGGTCACGGGGTGCACACGACGTCACTTTGTGCCGACGGAAAGCGCTCCCCAGGGGATCAGCACAGGGGCCGTGCTGGTCGATGCTTTCCCCGCATCTTCACCTTGGCTTCACCCTCAGCTGCACTCTGCCCACCTAGCGAGAGAACGCAATCAGCCGGAAGCTCAACTGCCGAGGTACGGGATTCTGTTTATCGGGATTCTACTACCGGCTCATATTTCCCAGACTGGGCGCACTGGCGTTCAGATACTTTCTTTGGGTGTTTCGAGACAAAAGCTCGAGGGAGTCCTCCGATGGCACATCGTTGTCCGTATCACTTGGTTTGTGTGTTATAGCGAATTGAAGTCTGTTGACGCCTCAAAATCTCCCGACAACCTAAGGCTGTGAGAAGAGGGAAGCACCGCGAACATGGGCCGAAATTATTGTGACCAGGCGCGACAGGGAATTCTCCAAGAGACAAAATCGCCGGGAGTTGAGATGAATAACTCTCCAAGCGAGCTTTACCTGAAAAGTCGGCACTTGCTCAAAAGTCCCGCTGTGCGCTTACGATCCGACCTCTGAGAGATTATGGACGTGGGACTAGATGTGTTTGTGGTAGTAAGGATTGTGCAAAACTTAAACAGCTTAGCAGTGTTTTCACGAGGGGTTGGCTAAAAAAATATTTCGGCCCTAGTCTTAAAATTCAAGGTTTCCAGGCTTACAATATCCGTGGACGTCAACAGCTCTGAGTTTTTCTCGTCGAGCCCTGGATGATTAAGGAGACGGACTTATAAATTTGGCCCTTGGGCTATTTGCAAGGCAAACAAGAGCTATTCCTACAGCTGTAGAAGGTTGTAAAGCACCGCACGAATAATCTTTTAGGGGTTGGAGTGTATCCTTGGTAGTCACTGCGTTGCTAGGAGGCCGTATGTGGCAAACGGTTCGCCCCTCTGGCTGGAACGCTCGAGTCACGCTAGCCGGATAAGGCGCTGCCGTATTGCTGCGTTGTCTCCAATGGCTCGTGCCCCCAACGGAGATGTTGCCTTGTCCCGCACAAGCAGGGATCTAAATGGGCTGGGGGAGCCGCCAGCCAAATGCAACCGAACCTCATCGGTCCACCATCCAGCACACAATCACCGTGAAGCCATTCCATCTCCACCGACCACATACCGGGTCACCTGTGGAAATATCCATCACTTGTGATCCATAGGCCTTTCGCCGCTGTGACATCCGATACCACCGTCCTTTGACACCTTGAACCCTCGTCCTCGAGCCTTCCGATGAGTAAACCCCGATTCCCTCGCACCGACTCCCCATTCGACCCTCCGCATACCGCCTGCCTCATGGCGTAATCCATGGCAGACCGAAGCTTCGCAAACCGCTTTAGATCGGCTGTCGATAACAACGATCACCCACTGCGCCTGCCTTCTTTCTCCTCCCCGACCTCAAGTGCTCCTTCCACGCCTGATCTGTTGTCCCGACCAGAAGCTCCTGCCAGATTTCACGCCTCACCGTCTAGGTACATAACCCCCCTGCATTGTCCTCCTATTCTCTTTTCGTCGTGCCTTCCTTTTTCATCCCAACCCACACCCCTCGACACTTTGCCTGTGATCGCGGCCCACCTATCGATCGACCTTGACCCTGCCACACGTTTGACTCCAGAATTTCCCACGTTGGGTACCTGGAGGACCGACCTACGCAGGCCCGGATTGCCAGCACGTGCATCGTCGGAAGAGCAGACCAAGAGGAAACACAGACAACTTTCAAGAAATGAAGGCAGGGGAGGTGTAGAAAGAGGGTTGGCTTGACTGGCACATTAGGTTTGCCCATTCGCTTTCGTCTGCGGCCGGCCCGCATTGCTTGGAGCACAGATCTTGGGAAATTCCACCTTGGAGTGACCAAAGCTTTGCCCCACGAGAGTTTCTGTATCCGAACCTCAGCTCGCAACTATCTGCACCGCAGTCCATATTTCAGGTTCCGTCACGCGGGGCACGCACCTCTCACCACACACCACAAGTTCCTTTTAGTCGTTGCGCTTTGGCGTGGTTTTTGAGCTTCATGACCCAAGATCACCTATTTACTCATGTCGCCTAGAGTTACCCGCTCATCGGCTCGGCAAGCAGCGAGCAACGCAGCTTCTTCGAGCTCAATACCTGCTGCTGCGGTCGTCCCCCCTCAAGCTGCCCAGACCCCGGCGCCACCTACGCGAAGGAAGCGGAAATCTCACCCCGACACGAGTCCAACCGAAGAGGAACCCGACGCTCCGACCTCGACTCGGAGATCCAAACGGCAGCGGGTAACACAGGCCGCCGCGCAACCTCTACCTCCGGCCTCGGTCACTCTGCAACCTCCAACCGCTACCGCTGCTTCCGCCGCTACACGCCGCCGGAAAGGCAAGGCCCCAGTGACCATGTCGAGCCCAGAGTAAGTCAAACAGAACATTCGCTACCCTTGCGTGTCGTGCTCACACCACTTCCAGGGCATCCACGGGCCCTGCCAACCCCCCAGACAATAATCCACAGTCGGCATCTTCTAGCCGGCGTTCCAGCCGGAACAAAAAAGTGACGCAGGTTGTGCAAGGTACGTCTAGACAGCCTTTTAACCTTCCCATTCGCAGTCTCACCCACCACCCTAAAGAATCCCCGGCCGCTTCTACCCCCGCATCGAACCGACGACCCAAGAGAATGGCGAACGAGCAGGATGTCGTCATGACAGGAACTGAGGAACACGAAAAGGAGGCCTCGGCACCTCCGCCACCCCCACCGCCTCCTCCTCCCGAAGACCATAGAGACGATAGCGACGATAACGATGACGACGATGACGAGAATCGTTACGACAGAGACGAGGATGAAGACCCATTTGGCGGGTTCGGCGGTCCGGGTGGGCCTGTCCATGGCCTCTCGAACACTCTTCGTGCTCTGACCGGCATGGTCTCGGGCATGTCTTCAAGACTGCGCGAGATATTGAACAACTTGCGTCAAAAAGGAGACCCCAGTATGCAGCTTATTGCGCTGCAGGAACTCTCAGAGATCCTCCTTGTGTCCAATGAGGACAATTTATCGGGACACTTCTCGCCAGATTCGTTTGTGAAGGAGCTAGTGGCCTTGATGCAGCCGAATGAGCTCACTGGCGAGGAAAACCCCGAGATCATGTTGCTGGCTTGTCGCTGCCTTGCCAATCTCATGGAGGCTCTGCCGGCCAGTACAGCTAACGTTGTCTATGGCGGGGCGGTTCCCGTGCTCTGCCAGAAGCTGCTCGAAATTTCGTTCATAGACCTTGCTGAGCAAGCTCTGAGCACGCTGGAGAAGATTTCGGTCGAATACCCAACGAGTATCGTCCGTGAGGGTGGCTTGACTGCTTGTCTTTCATTTCTAGACTTCTTCGCCACAAGTACTCAGCGAGTCGCCGTCACTACAGCTGCCAACTGCTGCCGAAACATACCCGAGGACTCATTCCCTGTGATTCGAGATGTCATGCCTATCCTACTCCGAGTTTTGGGGAGCAATGACCAGCGCGTGGTCGAGCAAGCCTCGCTCTGTGTCACACGCATTGTGGAAAGCTTCAAGTACCATTCTCAGAAGCTAGAAGAGCTGGTAAGCGTCGACCTGCTCAAGGCCGTCCTGCGCCTTCTGCTCCCGGGCACGACCAATCTTATCGGACCCCATATTCACACACAGTTCCTCCGGGTTCTCGCTTTCACGGCCCGCGCCAGTCCTCGTCTGTCTGCCGAGCTCTTCAAGATGAACGTGGTGGAGACGTTGTACCAGATACTAACTGGTGTTTCTCCCCCGGCTGGCACGGACGACATCGCCTCGAAGCTCGATAGCGTTCTCATTATGCAGGCGCTGATTCATAGGCCGCGGGAGCAGATTATCGAAACGCTCAATGTCATCTGCGAGTTGCTACCAAGTCTCCCCAGATTCGCCGACCCTACCATGGGCGATTTTGTCGAGATGAGCTCGCCTACTGAACCTATCACACCATCATCGCTCGGCTCTCGCAAGAAGACTTCGAACGAGAAGCGACTGGAGCTCTTGGAGGGCTGCAAGGACCAAGTTCGCAGATTTGCACTCATCCTCTTCCCTACCCTGACGGATGCCTTCTCAAGCACAGTTAACCTCACGGTCCGTCAGAAGGTCCTCACTGCACAGCTCAAGATGCTGTCTAATCTGGGCGAGGAGATTTTGGTAGAGGCCCTCAGGTCCGTCCCATATGCGTCGTTTTTGGCCTCGATTCTCTCACAGCAAGATCACCCGTCATTGGTCATGTTTGCTCTTCAGGCAACAGAGCTTTTGATGAGCCGTCTAGATTCCATCTACCGATATCAACTGTACCGGGAGGGTGTCATTGCAGAGATTGCGAAGCTGGCAGTGGCAGAGCCCGAACCCGAGGCAAAGCCGTTGACAAACGCATCTCCTGAGCTCGCTGGTGAACCAGAGCCTGAGGCTGGCGTGGACAAGAGCTCCAGTGCCGGGCAAGCTTCGGAGCAGAATGGGTCGGAAGTCGGCGATGATGACGAAGGCGACGACGAGGAGGAAGAGGAGGACGAGGACGAGGACGAGGAACGGTCACATCGCTCGTCTGATGAGGAAGACGAAGACGAAGACGAAGACGACAATGAGAATGAGAATGAGAACGACCACCATGATGACATGTCGGGTTCACCGGTTAGTTCTGAGGGCTCTACAATGTCTATCGATGGACCGCCGCGTCAGTTCCTTTCCGACTTCCCTTCAATGAAAACTAGAATCGCCGAGGTCGCCAAAAAATTCCTCGAGGTTCACGAAACCGAGAAACACGGCAAGGCAATGAAGAAGAAGGCTATGAAAATTCTTGACAATCTCGAGGCTCTGGCTGCCGATATCAAGGCATTTTATCTGCAAAGGACTTGGGGCATCGTGAGCACCGAGACCGGTCAAGGTCTCTTTACCAAGCTCGCATCTTACTTTGACTCTGATGTTCTGGAAAGCGTCACCAGTGCTGAGCTGCTACAATCTGGCATCGTCGGTGTTCTGGAGCAAGTCTTCAGCAACCCTGACGAGGAGCTCGCAGCAGCTGCCCAGTCCGCATTCCTCCAGGTCTTTATGGGATACACAGTCAAGTCGAAGCCTAAGACTGCCACAGCTGACTCACCTGCCACACCTCTCAGCGTCATGATTCACAAACTTCAGGACCTTCTTAGCAGATCGGAGCATTTTGAGGTTATCACAGTTCACCACAACTCGTTTGATGGAAACCGCAGCAGCGCTGCATCCATGTTAGCCAAGCAAATTCGACTAAAGTTGGTAGCGGATGAGGATTCAGACATCCCTCGGCCCTACAGAAACATAATGGTTTCGATCCACGCCATCACGACATTCAAGTCTTTGGATGATTACTTGCGCCCTCGTATCACGATGTCGGAACGCCCGCGCGGCTCTGCTAGACGCGACGCCGTCTCTCGAGCTCTCGCAGCCATGGCTGGGTCCGGATTACCCTTGAGCGCCGCGGCAGCCCGAATTGCCGAAAGACTGCCACAAACGGGGCATCTAACACCTGCGCCCCCGCCTCCGGCTGCGCCCTCACAATCAACTTCTGCTTCTCGATCCTCACGCAAATCCAAGTCCAAGTCCTTGCCGGCGACCGATACGCCCTCAACGCCGGAGCCGTCCACATCAAGGGAAAAGGCGGTTCTACGGAGGTCGTCCCGCCGCCAGGCAACTTCTGAGATGGCAACACCTCCACCTCCCCGCCCGCCGCCTGCTAATGAAGACGACCTTGAAAATGCCCTGGAGTGCGCGGACGAGAAGCAGATCTCTGATGATGAAGATATGGGCGAGGGCAGTGCTTTGAGCGTCGTTCGGGACCTCGATGAAGGAATGGAGGACGCCCGGACGCCCGACCCATCGGCCGTGAACCTTGAGGTCGCCGCCGGAGGCAAGATTACTGCTCGCAAGGAGGACGGGACCCGGGTTCCCACGCCGTCACAATCGAGATCTTCGACGGCTCTCCCCAGCCGAGCAAGCGCTCTCACAGCGGCGTTGCAGAGCACACCTACGCCAGCGACATCGTCACGCCCAATGTCTTATGCTGCTGCGATTCAAGCTACCCCCCAAGATTGGCACATTGAATTCAGCATCGATGGAAAGGTGATTCCGAACGAAACCACTATCTATCGTGCCGTCCACACTTCTGCCACTGCTTCCGAGGATCATGTTGGCAGGAACCTTTGGTCCGCCATCCACCCAATCAAGTTCAAACGCGTGAGCGGCCCCGCTCCCGCCGAGTCTCTGGCATTCGCATCCTCCTTTGATGCATCGACTGAAGCTGGAGATGGCAATAGCCCGGGGTCATTGGCCAAGCACCCTGTGACTGCTTCCATCTTGCGGCTCCTCAAGAAGCTCCACGATTTGAACGCAAATATCGATGATGTTTTGGTAGAGAACAAGGAGGTTCTCAAGGTCAATATTGAGCCTCTTTCGCAGTTCGTCAACACCAAGCTTACGGCCAAACTAAACCGGCAGCTGGAGGAACCGCTTGTGGTAGCTAGTAACTGCCTCCCCAGCTGGAGCGAAGATTTAGCAAGACTTTATCCGTTCCTCTTCCCCTTTGAGACGCGCCATCTTTTCCTCCAGTCAACGTCATTCGGGTATGCAAGATCCATGAGTCGCTGGCAGAATGCACAGTCCCAGGAAGAAATCCGGCGCGAGCGGCGTGACGAGCGGCCGTTCCTCGGCCGTCTGCAGCGTCAGAAAGTCCGTATCTCGCGTTCCAAGATACTTGAGTCTGCCGTCAAGGTCATGGAGCTGTACGGAGCATCGCAAAGCGTTCTGGAGGTCGAGTACTTCGAGGAAGTTGGAACAGGTCTTGGGCCTACGCTCGAGTTCTACTCGACTGTCTCTAAGGAGTTCTCGAAGAAGAAGCTGAAACTGTGGCGTGACAACGATCCGAACGGCGACGACGACTTTGTGTCAGGGTCAAACGGGTTGTTTCCTCGTCCGCTGAGCGACGAGTTCGCTACGTCAGAAGAAGGAGAGAAGATTCTCCAGCTGTTCAAGGTGCTCGGAAAGTTTGTCGCGCGGTCGATGGTCGACTCTCGCATCATTGACATTAATTTCAACCCGATTTTCTTTAGGATCGGTGATGAGTCAACAGCGGTGCGCCCTTCTCTAGGCGCAATCAAATCGGTCGACCCTGTTGTGGCGAGATCGTTGATGATTATTAAAAAGTTTGCTATGGCGAAGAAGGAGATCGACGAAGACCCCAATCGCACTGCCGCCCAGAAAGTCACGGACACGGAGTGCATCGTGGTGGACAAGATTAAGATCGATGACCTCTACCTCGATTTCACGCTGCCTGGCTACCCGGAAATTGACCTCATTCCGAACGGATCCCAAATGAGACTCACGATCGACAACGTCGACCTCTACCTTGAGAAGGTGATTGATGTGACCCTTGGCCGTGGAGTCCGGCGTCAGGTCGATGCGTTCCGAGCCGGGTTCTCTCAGGTCTTCCCCTATTCGGCACTCAGTGCATTTACACCGGATGAGCTGTGTAGCCTATTTGGCCGGGTTGAAGAAGATTGGTCTCTTGAGAGTAAGTAGCTGATGATACCCTCCGTGTCAAACTGACGCTAACGGTTGTCGTAGCTCTCATGGACTCCGTTAAGGCGGATCATGGCTACAATATGGACAGCAAGAGCGTCAAAAATCTGCTCCAGACCATGAGTGAGCTCACTCCTGCGGAACGTCGCGAGTTCCTTCAGTTTACAACTGGCAGCCCCAAGCTCCCCATTGGAGGTGGGTTCGAATCTGATACTCGGAACTGTCAAAAGCTGACCTGTTTGATAGGCTTCAAGAGTCTGACACCCATGTTCACGGTGGTATGTAAACCTAGCGAGGCCCCGTATACCTCGGACGATTACCTTCCTAGCGTGATGACGTGTGTCAATTACCTCAAGTTACCTGACTACACAAACGTCAATATGCTGAGGAAGAGGCTCTTTACTGCTATCAAGGAAGGCCAGGGCGCGTTCCACTTGTCCTAAAAGGCCCAGCCAACGACACACGATACGATTCATGTACTTAATTACACTTCTACTTTGATCAGCACAACTTTCCGTCTTGCACTTGGCACGGCTTGTTTCCAGGTCAGGAATGGGGAACAAATAGCATGGATGGCGCGCGGGGGCATTCTGGTGATTTCCCAATCCCAAAGAGACCGAGACCGGGAGCATCAGAGAACAGGGTTGGGGCTGGGTGTTTTTATTTATGGGATGTTGGGCGAAATCAGTCTTTGTTTTAAGATAATGTGATGTTTATAAACCAAGCGATGTCGGGGTGTCCCGGGGTGGGGGCAAACATTCTAGGACAGCGATGGACCTTGCCAGTGGGCGTGGGAAGGGGGAGAAAAGCATGAATTGCAGAACCGAAGGGGGGAAACCCATGGGCACACGTCATGGGGGGAGAGTAATGGTCTGCGAAGGAGAGAAAGACAGGGGAAAAGCGAACTGGTGTGTGCTACGTGATTTGTGATGGTATGGACAGCAGATAGATTGGTAACCGTGCTGCGAGTTGCTTTGGCTATATTTGTTTGCGTTTGTGTGTGAAGGACAGTTGTGTGCCAGTGATGCACTCCGAGCCCGAGACCCGCCCCCCCCCCCCTCTTTCCAGTAACGTTTTGTTGAGGGTTTCCGTTCATGAACTCAGCATCGGAATAACCTGTATCAAAAATGATGCTGCGACCGATTGCAGAGACGGAAACTCCTGCGGGCAAACCCTTGAATCAGGGTTGGAAATTAGTTTTATTGTTACTTTTATTGGAGAGTCAAGCCAGGTTGGAGGCACATATCCATCCGTGCCCCAAGTCTATATCTTTAAGGGTGTTCGTACACCTAGCAAAGTAGTCTATCCCACGCTGGTCATTAAAACATTACCCTCCAGTCTACTTGCTCTCCTCCACCTCCCCAACCCTCAACTTCCTCGCCTCCCTCACCGCATCAACCCATCCCGAGGGCCGTCTTCTACCCTCCAGCCCAACCTGCTCCGCCTCCTCGGCAAACCGCAACAGTAACCCCTCAGAACACCATTCCCCAGTCGCCATGATCCCCACAGGGATCTCCCCCTCCCCTTGGCCGGGCGCAGGAGGCACAAACCCGCCTGGTACAGATACGCTGGGCAGCCCGCAGAAGTTTGCCAGCCACACGTACTCCATACTGGCGAGGGTGCGGTCTCCATCGTTGCAACCACGGCGGAGCTCGTCGGCGCCACCGAGGATGGGCCAGCCTTCGCAGGCCGTGGTGGGGGTGAGGATAATCATGTTGGGATGCTGGTGCCAGAGGTGGGAGAGGTGCTGCATGAGGGCACGGCGGAGTTTCTGAGCGAGGAGATAGTCCGTGGCGGGGGTGGTGCGGCCGAGGGCGAGGAGGATACGGTTGGCGGGGGTGAGGTGGCGGTTGGAAGGGTTGGAATGGGGGAGGAGGGTGGCGCCGTCGGTGAGCATGGTCAGGGCATGGGCAATTTGTCCTTGTGGAAGGAAGGGGATGGAGATGGGAACGGTGGTATAGTTGTGCTGTGTGGTTAGGCGGGAGACGAACTCTGAGAAGAGGGTTTGGATACGTGGCGTTGAACGGGCGAGCCAGGCTTCGGGGATACCAAGGATCTTGGAGTTTGTGGATGGGGACGGCGATATAAGTGGTGAGAAGGGAGGGAATGGCGAGGTAGGATGTGGGGTGCTGACGACCCGGAAAACGGCGGCGAGGGATGCTGCGTCGCCGGCCATGGGCCCTAAACAGGCGCAGGTAAGGGCGTGATTCTGGCCTGGATGGAAGGACAAACGGCCGTGGGTGGGTTTGAGGCCGAAGACACCACAGAGCGCCGAGGGGATGCGGATGGAACCGCCGCCGTCACTGCCCAGACCAATAGGGATGAGGCCGGTGGCCACAGCATAACCCGTACCTGAGGACGAACCGCCCGTGTAGTAGGTAGAGTTGAAGGGATTTAGGGGTGTACCGTAGTGGGGATTGTTGCCTGTTGTGTCGAGACCGAACTCGTGCATCGAAAGCTTGCCGAGTATGATGGCACCGGCGGCCTCGAGTTGGCGTACACACCAGGCTGTTTCGACGCTGTCGTCGTCGGCTGCCGCATACGTATTGGGCGACTCAAGACAAGTGCGGTAGCCGAGGATATCGTACTCGTCTTTGACAGCTGTAGGGACGCCATCAAGGGGACCCAGAGAACGCTTTTCCTTGTACCGCTGCGTAGATGCGCGGGCAGTGGCTAGCACCTTCTCAGGAATCGTCTGGAACCAGGCCTTGGAATGCTCGGTTGGGTTCGACACATCGCGACAGATCAGTGGCAACAAGGCCTCAGCAACATCCAGGGGCGTCAAGGCACCCGAGAGATAGAGCCGGCGGTAGTCGGCAACTGAATAATACTTTCCCTCGGGGTAGGTCACAGTAGAAAGTGACTCCTCCTCCTCCTCTACTGGTGCGGCATCCTTGGCGTCCTCCTCTATTTCAGATACAGGAACAACCTGAGGCTCGAACCAAGGCTCATAGTCGTGAATGTAACGGGCAATATCACGCAGGGAGCCGAAGCCCGCGTTTTGCCAAGCCAATTCCCGGACTAAACGGAACGTCTCGATGCTTTCGGCATTGGTCAGCCAATTTGCAAGGAATTCGGTAATAAGGCGGTAGCTTACAGGAAGGCTGCGACGACCAGAATGAAACCGCGGAGCCGCGGATTGGGCTTTTTTTCATTTCTGTAAGGAATGTCGGGGCTAATGTTGGCCACGTCAGCTACCTTTTTCTTTCAATATCTTGTCCTTCTCCCTCTCGTCCTGCTCTGGATAGATAAAAAAAAAAATACGACGCTTACCCCTTCAATGGATGTGGATAGTTGATAAATCGGCGAGTTTGAGACATTTTGAGGGGCAGGACCAAAAAAAAAAGACCTAGGGGTATCCTTTCATTCAGACATTTCAGTTGGAGAACAAACTGTCAAATGTGGAGGAGTCTTTTTGTATCGAGTTCGGACGGGCTGACGCGTGTTGATGTTTGAAGTGTCGTGACTGGTTGACGAATCCCGCGCGTCCCGAGTGCTGTGGCTTACCGTATCGTCTCGCCAACCACTGTCATCAACGGTCTCCAGAGCCTTGCCGACTTCTGGCGGCCTGGACTACAGGGGACACACCGCAAAGTCGTAAAGGTATCCGTAGAGAGGAGAGAGGGGTGGTGGGGTAAGGGAGCGGAAGCCTGGAGGTGTGCGGGGTCCTGCAGCCGCGAAACACAAAGCGCCCGTGGCCGCTGCTGTTGAAATCACGGTTTACAATTGGCTTGATTGGGTGTCTCGGGGAAACCACAATCATTGGTGTATCTATCCGAGTTGTCATAGAGAAGGTGAGACATGGCGCAGCCCAAGAAGTAGCAAATAGTTGTGAATTTCGTCCCAAGCACCCAAGGTGGGTCAGCTGCGTCTGGCCTGTGCGTTTGGGCGTCATTCACTCCAAGATGGAGTCCCGTCGCTGTTGGGGGTCCAGGTGAGGAATAAAAAATTCCGCAGCCCTCCCTCCTTGTTTACCTGAAATTTTTACCCAGTCTCTTCTGTATCATGTCGCTGACACACTTGGAGGTTATAAGTCTTGTCACACTTTTGCCGGCATTTGTAGCATAAAAAGCGCTTGCATTTCACCTGTGACGCGTTGAAAGTTAGTGAGGCGCCACCACGGTGGGTTCGCATGGCCCGCAATGCAAAATGAACGAGAGGATAACTTGAGGCAAGAGCTATTGGTGAGGCCCGATCCTCCATTCCACCTTCCCCCGTTTATTCTCTTACGGGAGCACAGGACGAGTTCAGTGCATGGTTAGACCAGTCGCTGATGCTCGCGTTCATCAATGAGCGTAATATCGTTCAAGGGTACAGCGAGCTTCGCGAACTATTCGCGACACTGGCGGAAAACGCCCGAGTAGAGCAAACAACTGACTTTGATTCCTCCGGCCTGGGATGTCTCGCTGAGAAGGGGGTTGTCCAGGGCTCAGACGGATTTACCACCAGTGGCGGCAATTGTCTCTCGACCGAAAATGCCACAACCGTTTCTGATTTTTCTGATTCTGAGAGTCCTCTGTTTACTCATAGGTCAAACCTGACTGAAGACGATATGATCGGAGAGCTCCTCGAAATCTTTCCACAATTTAAGAAACATACGATTCGCTTTGTCCTCAAGGACTGCGACGGAGTCCTCGAGCGGGCCTATGATGGGCTGCTCAACCGCCAATATCTTATCGAATCTGGAGAGCTCCCCAAAGGCATTAATGGCTTTTACACACCCGAAGATGGCACACCACAAGACGTGTCAACAAAGTCGAGGACGACATCCTCCCGAGCGAGGAACGGCAAGAGCAAGAAGAAGCTTGATGTTTCCTATGCAGTCGTCTCACCCACCATTGACGACCTGGAATTGGAGGGTGCGTCTGGACCTCCTCAACCTTCCAAGGCGTCCCATCTCCGGTCGGGCAACGACCATGCAAGCTACTCATCGGTAAGCCGCTCGGCAGTCTGGTCATCGACTTCCAAAGTTGTTGCTCCAAAAGTTGCGCTTCCGGATCTCGGGGCTAGTCGGTCTCACATTCGCTCCGCTGCTGCTTTGAGCCGACTTGGCCCCCTGGGGCGGCAGGGTGCCTCGGTCTATATCCAACGTGCTCGCGAAGAAACGCGTAAAGCTCTTGAAAAGACCTCTGCCATGGCAGAACAACTGGTAGGCCGGCAGAGCAGCCCCACCCGGGTTGACCTCCACGGGGTCACGGTGCTTGATGGCGTTAGAATCGCCAAACATCGCGTTTGGCAGTGGTGGGATAATCTTGGTGAAAGCCGTGCCCGCATTGCTAAGGAGCAGGGGATCACCGTCATCACCGGTGTTGGCCACCATAGCCAAAACGGCGTCTCTCGGTTACGTCAAGCCGTCGGTATTGCTCTTCAGAACGACGGGTGGAAGGTAGAAGCCCTGACCGGTCAGTTCTACATTACTGGCAGGGCTTCATAGGTACGGATATGACGGGCTTTAGACGGAGTATTATACCTTCGGAATTTGCGCTATGCTGGATTCTATTTTGCGCCAACCATGACTGAATGACGAAATGATGGCTTCAAACATCGCACGTTGAGCTCGATTGGTGCTGATGATGGTTTATGTTTTGTGATAAGCTAACGCGGGATTTTGTCGCACACGATGGATAGCACAAGCAATGGCGGCTTTTGGAGAAAGGAATCGGAGGCAATGAACAATGGGATGTCGGTCAGGACCGTTATTTTTTTTCAAGAGCCGCATTTCTTGAACACAATTTCTACGGATGGGGAACTACTCTCATCATCATTTTGCAATAAAAAATAACAAGATGAAAAAGGACCTCAGTACCTTGTGTACCACAGTGTTAGCTAACAGATTTAGCCGTTGATCGCAAGGTTTACGAAGTGTAGAGTCTATCTAGCCCAAGCACAAGGTGGAGATGCTTGGCTCAGTGGGGCTGGACAGGGGTCTTGCGGGCGAAATCAAGCTCCCGTGACCGTAGCGGCCAGGAACCGATGCACCTTCCCCGGATATTACAGCCAATCAGACGCCGTTATACTTACTTGTTGTGGAGACGGTTGCTTATGACGCATGACAACGCACACAGAACACTCACTTCTTCCCAACAACTCTCCCCCGCAACGAAACAACAGCTCTCATCTTCTGTAGAAACACATTAAACAGTGTCGCTGCTAGCTACGGAAAACACATCACTTATTGAACTGTTTAGTTCTGGTCGCCTCGAGCCGCCGAGCGGCACCCTGCTCTCCGATGCCGAAGCTGTCGCAGCTTGTCGCGGCTGGCGGCTTGGTCCTAGCAGGTCTAGGATCCGTCTCGGCCGATACATATACACCCAGGCATGAAGCCGGCCGCTGTGCGATACGCGGCCATTGTGGTGCAAAGAGGCCGTTCGGCAGCCAGCTACCTTGCCCCGACAACGGTCCCGCCGAAGAACCTGATGATGCGCTCCGCGAGCAGCTGGTCGAGCTTTGCGGCCCCAAATGGAGCACCGGCCCCGTATGCTGTCTCCCCGAGCAAGTCGCTGCTCTGAAGAAATCCCTCTCGACAGCCAATCAGATCATCGCCTCTTGTCCCGCGTGCAAAGATAACTTTTACAACCTCTTCTGCACTTTCACCTGCTCCCCAGACCAGTCGCTGTTTATCAACGTGACCAAGACGATGGAGAAAAATGGCAAAACGTTGGTTACTGAGCTAGACCAGCTGATATCAGAAGGATACGGAACTGGCTTCTACAACAGCTGCAAGGATGTCAAATTCGGCCCGACCAATTCGAGAGCCATGGATCTGATTGGGGGAGGAGCCAAGAACTATTCACAGATGTTGGAGTTTCTGGGTAAAGAGCGCCTAGGAGGCTCGCCGTTTCAAATCAACTTTCCGACAGAATACAAAGAACCAGGCATGGGCGCCCTTCCGGCGAAGGCAAGGAAATGCAACGACGAAGACCCCAACTTCCGCTGTCCTTGTGTCGACTGCCCCTCAGTCTGCCCGAAGCTCCCGGAGATCGAGGAGGCGGGCTCTTGCCATGTCGGCAAGCTTCCTTGCCTCTCTTTCGCCTCCATCTTTGCTTACAGTGTTCTCTTTTTCTCTGCCGCCGCAGCTGTTGTCGGCCACGTTGCTTACCAACGGCACACCAAACGTAGGACGGAGCGACTTAGGTTACTCGCCGACGCGGCGCCTAGCGATGATGAGGATGAAGGTCATTTGACCGAGAACGGTGCCATGTTTGACCGTCCGCAAAAAACGTACATTGTCAATACATGGTGTGATGCCGCCTTTAGCCGGCTGGGTCACACTGCAGCAAGGTTTCCGGCCATCACCATCTTCACCAGCGTCGTTCTGGTTGTCATCCTCAGCCTGGGTTGGTTTCACTTCGAGATTGAAAAGGACCCCGCCCGTCTGTGGGTTAGCCCGACCTCAGCAGCTGCGAAGGAGAAGGCTTTTTTCGATTCCAACTTTGGCCCATTTTACCGAGCCGAAAAGGTTTTCCTTGTGAATGACACCAACCCCTCCGGACCTGGACCGGTTCTGAGCAAGGACACATTGGTGTGGTGGATGAGCGTCGAAAAGAGTATCCGGGAGGTCCATGGCTCAAAGTTTGGCAGCACGCTCAACGATCTCTGCCTCAAACCAACTGGGGACGCCTGCGTGGTCCAAACAGTGTCCGCCTATTTCGAGGATGACCCGTATAATGTCGACGATGATTGGAAGGACAGGCTGCGGGAGTGCGCCGAGTCACCTGTCGAATGTAGGCCCGAGTATGGCCAGCCTCTTGAGCCCAACATGATCATGGGCGGTTATCCCGAGTCCGGCGATCCTACAGAAGCTGCCGCTATGACTGTCACTTGGGTTCTCAACAACTTCCCCGAGGGCTCGCCCGAGCTTGCCCGCGCTATGGACTGGGAGGAAGCTATGAAGAATCGTATTCTCTCTCTGCAGGATGAGGTCAAGGAGCGTGGCCTTCGTCTTTCGTTCTCTACCGAGATCAGTCTGGAGCAGGAGCTTAACAAGTCAACCAATACGGATGCGAAGATCATTGTCATCAGCTACATCATCATGTTTCTTTACGCCTCTGTTGCTTTGGGTTCGACAACATTGTCTATGAAAGACCTCCTCCGGAACCCAGCGATATCCTTGGTTGAGTCCAAGTTTACTCTGGGTGTTGTTGGCATTGTCATTGTCCTGATGTCCATCACTTCGTCCATCGGACTTTTCTCCTGGGCTGGTCTGAGAGCTACTCTCATCATTGTCGATGTCATACCCTTTATCGTGCTCGCTGTGGGCGTCGATAACATCTTTTTGATCGTTCATGAATTCGAGCGGGTCAACATCAGTCATCCCGACGAGGTCGTCGAGATCAGAATTTCCAAAGCGCTGGGGCGCATGGGGCCTTCGATCCTCTTTTCTGCCATCACTGAGACCATCTCGTTTGCGCTTGGCGCTTTCGTCGGCATGCCGGCCGTCAGGAACTTTGCCATCTATGCTGCTGGCGCTGTCTTCATCAACGCTATCCTTCAGGTCACAATGTTTATCTCGGTCCTGACGCTCAATCAGATCCGGGTTGAAGACAGCCGTGCCGATTGCTTCCCCTGCGTTCAGGTCAAATCGGCTCGCATTCATCTAAGCAACAATAATGGGAATGGAGCTCGTTACTACGAAGCACCTGAGGAGAGCTTGCTCCAGCAGTTCATCCGCAAGACGTATGCGCCACGGCTGTTGGGGAAGAAGACTAAGGCTGTCATTGTCATGGTATTCCTCGGAATATTTGCCGCCGGTGTTGCTCTGATCCCCGAGGTCGAGCTTGGTCTAGATCAGCGTGTGGCCATTCCCGATGACTCGTACTTGATTCCGTACTTCAACGACCTCTACGACTACTTTGATGCCGGGCCGCCGGTCTATTTCGTCACCAAAGAGTTCAATGCCACCAAGAGAACACATCAGGAGGAAGTGTGCGCTCGATGGAATACATGCTCGCAGATGTCTCTGGCCAACATACTGGAACAAGAGAGAAAGCGGGAAGAGATTTCATACATTGCCTCTCCTGCAGCTAGCTGGATAGATGACTTTTTCCAGTGGCTCAACCCCGCCAATGACCGCTGCTGCGTCGCAGGCAGGAAGCCATGCTTGGCTGGGCGATGGAATGGTACGTTGGCGGGTATGCCAGAAGGCGAAGAGTTCACACAATACCTCGACAAGTTCCTCCACTCGCCGACAAACGAGAGGTGCTCGTTGGGTGGGCAAGCTTCGTATGGCTCGGCGGTCGTAGTGGATGCGGACAGAAACACTGTGCCGGCCAGCCACTTCCGGACAGCTCACTCACCTCTGCGCAGCCAGGAGGACTTCATCAAGGCCTACGCATCAGCTCGCCGCATATCGAACGAGATTAATGCCAACACGGGTCTGGAAGTGTTCCCATATAGCGTTTTCTATGTCTTTTTTGATCAGTACGCCACCATCGTTTCGCTGACGGCCGCCCTGTTGGGTTCTGCCATTGGCATTATCTTTCTTGTTTCTTCGGTTCTCCTTGGGTCGTTCATCACGGCTGGTATTGTCGCCTTCACCGTCGTCATGGTGATTGTGGACATTATTGGTGCAATGGCCATTATGGGCGTGTCGCTGAACGCCGTGTCCTTGGTCAATCTGATCATTTGCGTCGGCATCGCTGTCGAGTTTTGCGCCCACATCGCTCGGGCCTTCATGTTCCCGTCAAAAACGTTCATGGAGCGCGCTAAGAATCGCTTCCGTGGACGCGACGCTCGGGCATGGACGGCGCTTACCAATGTGGGTGGCAGCGTCTTTTCGGGTATCACGGTCACTAAGATTTTGGGGGTTACGGTACTCGCCTTTACGAGGAGCAAGATCTTTGAGATCTATTACTTTAGAGTATGGCTTGCGCTGGTTGTGTTTGCGGCGAGCCATGCCCTTGTATTTTTACCTGTTGCTCTATCGCTGTTTGGTGGAGAGGGCTATGTGGATCCAGAGAGTGACGGCGGCCTGGAGGATGACCTTGCCAACCGCAGATACAGGGCACTGAGAGACGAGGATTCGGACTCTGAGGATCTCTAGGCCCGATACTAAGGGGTCATGGGAGAGAAGTGTCAGATGGATGGGAGGGAAAGGATCAGAAGTGTATGTTTATGTTATGTTTTTATGCTACATCGGGGAGGCAACGAGTTGATAGAGGCATGCGAGCCACTCACAGCGAGCACCGATACAGCGAGGATATTAGGGACATTAGGAAGTAATACGACGGTTCAAACATGACGCCTCAAGTGGGTGAGACCATGCCCATTTACGTACTTGTGAGCAGGTGTTTCTGAAGGAATTCCTCGACAACTTGAATGTAATATGTTGCAAAGCTCAATATATTTGCATTAGTTTCAAGGTTGACAACATACACTCTTGGATGCATTTTCGAGACTTGTGGAAAGGGAAGTCGGAAATCGCCAACCCTAACCCTCGTCGGAGCTCCGACCCGGCGCTTATGTAATATGGAGGCAAATCTATCTGCCGAAACAGCCCAGAAGCAAAGTCGACCTCATCCATCGCTCGCGGCAGGAACCAATGCAGCGACATGGCCTCGCGACGCCAAACTGTAACTTCGGCACATGAAAACGGCAGATACGGGCCAATTCTTTTTTCCACTCTTTGTGTTTGATTCTGGGTTGGTTAAGAGGGATTTTACAAAGTTTTGAGTGTTTTCCGAGGAATGGGAGTTCACAAGCCGGTGCTGCGTTCAGCGAAAAAGAACAATGAGAGGTTGCGGTGCACGCACAGCACTCCGTAGCGTCCGCCCGGCTCACCGAGCCATAAAATAGATCCGAAGTTCCTCATAGGTAGGTAACCCCCACCACCACTACCTCACCACCTCCCTCCCTACCTACCTACTTACCTACCTACCTACCTTACCGACATGTAGGCGGCCGAGAAAGGTGGGGAGGGGGGGAAGGGGGGCGGCCGATAGGTAGGGAAAGGGAAACACGGGGACGGGTCACCGAGTCACCGATGAATGTTATAACATTATACATTCATCATCACATATTACCTACATTACCTGTGCGTGATGAAGGAGGCACTGAAGACAGGAGACGGGATGAGGAGAGCCAACCAAAGGGGCAGAACAGGACAAGTATCAGCCCGCGCCCGCCACACGGTTGCAGTTTTTACTGAATGCAGTGTCAAGATGTATTTGATCAGCCGATGGGATTTTCCCTTTCCCAGCCGTTTGCTCTCAAACTGTCTGCATCCCGGACTTGATTGCAGGTTTTGGGTGGTAAGGTAGGGAACTTGGATTTGGGGGCGTCCTCTTTGTCAACTCCCCTCTCTCTCCACTTCCCCGATGAACCTCCCGATGGGGGGATCATCCTGGTTCTGTTGTGCATAGCCATGTGGGCGAAGGTTTTTCGGATCGGCGGTTGCGCATGTCGCCTCGTCGTCCACCTAGTGTACATGGGTACGTATCGTCTTGTTTCTCTACCTATCTATAAGCGGCATCCTTTTCATTTTCCGATGTTTTCTCGCCGCCTTCTCGGAGCCGTCGCTTCACCTTTTCGGTGGAGCTTCGGTGGGGAAATGGTGAGCAATCCACCGCACCCCGCGTTTTCGTGTCTGCTAGAGGCTCCGAGGCCCCAATCCGCACCAGCGCTTCAACGTTGTTCAGCAGTGCTGTGGCAAAAGCTTGGCGAATAGCGGCAATGCAAGTGCGATAGTTATCCAATACACAGCTATCTCGGGATGCCACTTTTTATGGGAAAGGGACAAGACACTTGACAGCGGGCGAGTGCGTGTGTGTGTGTGTGTGTGTGCGGTGCGTGCAATGCATTTGCAGCAACCATACAACGTTATGTATAACAACCCTTTTTTACTTGTCTCTGGAAGCTGGGCCGGGCGGCGAGGTAGATGGTGTTGGGAGCGCCGATTGGATGGGACATCTGCCGATGGATAGTGGGCGGTATCGTTTCCCCTCCCCCCTCACAGCGCATCTCCATGGCCCCACCCCCCTGGAACCCTGGCACCGGCAATGTTGATCCAACATGTTTACTACTACCTTACCCAGCTTTGCCTACCTAGGCACCTTAGGTAGGCAGGGCGCAAGAAAATCCAGCATTTGGGTTTGACATGGGCCCAGCCAATTCCTGGAAAACGGAAAGAGGAAAGGAAGGAAGCGTCAGCCAGCCTGTCAGAGGGGGGAACACAAGATCCGCCCCCCAACCAAAGATGACCCCGCGTCATAGCATGGTCACGATGTCACCTCTTTCCAGTTCCGGGGAGGGTAAGCATACAGGGAATCTCGGGATATCTGGTCGTTGGTTGCTCTTCTGGGCGAATCCGGGAAAGGCTTTTTTGGCAGCTCGTGCCTAGCTTTTTTGCCAGCTCTCGCCCTACATGTACCTACAAAGCTGTTGGATGCAATATCTACCCGCCCTTGATGAAGCAGCAGCGGCTACCAGCCCGGGACCGCACCCCCCTTTTTCCCCGTTCCCCGTTCTCCGTTGCAGTGTAGGACCACCAGCCAGGGACCTAATCCTCACGCCGCCGCCTCTCATCAACCCTCAATAGGCCCATGAGCTGTTTGCCTGGTGTGGTTTTTCCCCCCAAATAGATTGACGAGCGAGATTCCATCCTCCTCCACCACCACCACCACCACCACCACCATTATCGAACACCCCCCCTGGTAGGTGTTTCGGTTCTACCCCAAATTTTTTTTTTATCTTCTTTGGGTTGTGTTCGCATCATCTCGGCATTGACGGCATGTGCTTGGTGCAAATCCATATCCGTCCCCCCATCCCCATCCAGTTGAGGGAGTATACATAGCCGGGGGGGGTCACTTATATCACCACCTTTTGTTTCTCTTGTTCTTTTATTTTGTTTTTTTTTCCCTCTCATCTTCAACTGTCTGTCTCTTCCTTTTTTTTATATACAGAAAAAACACAAGCCTTCCCGGGAGTCGACGGGCCCCCTTTTCAACAAAGCGGAAGAGCATACCCCGGTCAAAGACAATATGATCACGGATCAGATATTACACGTCCTGGTTCAACACTGGCTGGCGGTGGTCAGTGTTGGAGTGTTGGCGTGGCTGTTGCGGAACCGCTACCACAATGGGCTCAGCAAGTATCCGGGGCCTTTTATGGCGTCGCTGACCGACTGGTGGCGCTTCCTGGATGTGTATCGACGACGGCCCGACCAGACACACATTGCCCTGCACAGGAAATACGGCAAGGTAGTGCGGCTGGGACCAAATGTTTTGTCCTTTTCGGACCCGGACGCGCTCAAGACCATTTACGGACTCAACAAGGGCTTCATCAAGTCCGACTTTTATGTCGTCCAGCAGTCGGTGGTCAAGGGCCACAGCCTGCAGTCGCTGTTCAGCACGACGGACAATGATTTCCACATGCAGTTCCGGCGCTGCGTCAACTCGGCCTTTGCTATGTCGGCCCTGGTCCAGTATGAGCCCTTTGTCGACAACACGACCAAGCTGTTCCTCAAGCAGACGGAGCGCTTCTACATTGACGAGGCCGACAAGTGCGACTTTACGCGCTGGCTGCAGTTTTACGCCTTTGATGTCATTGGCGAGATCACGTACAGCAAGCGTCACGGCTTTATTGAGAAGAACGAGGACATTGACGGCATCGTCGCCTACCTGACCAAGCTGTTCCTCTACGTCGCTCCCATTGGCCAGATCCCCATCTTGGACAGACTCTTCCTCAAGAACCCCATCTACCTCAAGCTCTCCCAGTGGGGGTTCATTGACGCTACTTTCCCCGTCGCCCGCTTTGCCCGCGCCCGCATGGCCGAGCGCATGGAGCAAGACTCGGCTGCCAATGAGAAATCGCTGCTCCCTACATCGGAAAAGCCCCCCGTCGTCAAATCCCCCGATCTGCTCTCCAAATTCCTGGCCGCCCGTGAAGCCCGTCCGGAATTCATGACCGACACGCTCGTGCAGACCATGGCTGTGTCCATGGCCTTTGCCGGATCGGAAACTACGGCGATTTCCCTCTCGGCTGTATTTTACTTCCTGCTCAAACACCCTGCTGCCTTGGCGAGACTGCGTGAGGAGATTGATGCGGCGGCGAGGGAAGGGCGGTTCTCGGATTATGACACGGGATTGGTTACTTGGCATGAGAGCCAGACGCTGCCATATCTGGACGCCTGTGTGAAGGAAGCGTTTCGTCTTCACCCTGCCCCTGGTTTACCCATGGAGCGGATTGTTCCCAAGGATGGCATTGAGATTGCCGGACAATACGTTCCCGGGGGGACTATTGTCGGGTGTTCGGCGTGGGTGATTCATCGAGACAGAGACATCTTTGGAGAGGACGCAGAAGAGTTTCGACCTGAGAGGTGGTTGGTCAACAACGCAGATGCAAGAGATAAAGTCGCTGAGGAACATCGGGTCAAGACCATGAATGGGACCATGTTGCAGTTTGGCATGGGAAGCCGAACATGCATTGGGAAGAATATTAGCTTGTTGGAGATTTACAAGTTGGTGCCGAGCATGTTAAGGCGATTTGAGGTATTAATCCCCCCGCGGAGAGAGAGAGAGTGTGTGTGTGTATGTATATGTGGTGCTGACAGTTTTAGATCCAATTCGATGACCCGACTCAGGAATGGGAAATCGTCAACGCCTGGTTTGTCAAGCAAAACAACTTTACTACGCGCTTCAAGTTGCGAGATATTATCAAGCCGAGAGAAGGGGTTGTTCCGGTCAAGGCTCACTGACAGCAAGATCCAGCGCTAAGAAAGAGATTATCTATGTGTATTCTACATGATTGATTGATCGATTGAGTTTTGCATGCATGCATATGCTATGTTTTTAGGGGGTTGTTTATTCTGTCATCATGATTCATGATTTAGGGGGGGATGGGGATGAAGATGGGGATGGGTGATGGGTTTAATGATAACGAGTTGAGATTAACAAACACAGAAAAGAAGTGTGTTTTTTGTTGTTGCTGTTGTTGCTGTCGTTGGAGAGGAGAGGGGGACAGGAAGCATGTAGGCATGTATGTATGCAGATGGTCATTCATGTGTCTTTTTGTTTTTGAAAACTGTATTTATCCCAGTCTCACCATCTAAGTACCTCGGTGTCTCTTCCAGATTTAGGTGATGATGATGATTGGACTCAGTCCCTGCCCCCTCCCTTT
>Ga0247765_1000058_pt1 | contig 82503 bp, 77 predicted proteins | sample UWRJL106311C6_FD_179949 | JGI IMG/M metagenome (GOLD analysis project Ga0247765, IMG submission 179949) | Plant litter microbial communities from Arlington Agricultural Research Station in Wisconsin, United States - UWRJ-L106-311C-6 | ecosystem: Environmental > Terrestrial > Plant litter >... | reverse complement strand
TATTTTTTTTTTTTTTTTTGATTTGATAATATCCATTTCCTTGCCAAAACTAGCCGCACGTCACTCAAGCATTCGGACTGGAAATATGGGGTTCATATGATGCCATTGATCACTTTGGAGTTTCACCACAAACGCCTCCCGATTTGTTGAGGTCTACATAACCTCAACTATCTCGACTTTTGGATTGGGGCCCGCTCTTAATATACCGAAATCACTTTTCCCATACTACCAAATTGGCACACCGTAACTTAGTATAGTGCAGCTATAGCACAGCTGGCCCAGCGTTTGTTTTCTAACGTTTGTTTTCCAGCGATTTGCATTTCCCAGTGGCAGGTTCAACAGACTGGGGTTCGATTCCCCGTGTCGGAATCATCATATCATGTTCCTATATTTTTGGTTCCTAAGAAAATATAGCCCTCCTGGGAGCCCCTATTCTGTTTGCTACAGAGATCTACTCGTCATTCCTTTTACTACCACCTATTTGCAGAGTATATATGGAATGCAGCGAGAGATCCGCAAAAGCTCTCCTGGCAGCGCAAGACAACCAAGACGTCAGCGTGCTGTTATCATAGCATAATGCATTCATTCACTTTAACTATGGATTATGTCGACTGGATCATTGATCGTACCAATTTGGTACGATGCTCGCAAGCCTTCCCTTACCGACCGCCGTTTTCGCATTTCAACCATTTTCTGCAATAACGCGCACGAACTCAATCTTCGCTGAATCTCTGAGTTTCTGTGGCTGTTTCTGCCCTGTTTGCATGGATGGTGACAGCTGGCGGTGCATGGTGTTGAGTATCGGTACTTTGGTACTTCACGCCGCGATGGACAGGGCAATATAGGTCATATTTGGCCGGAAGTCGCCCTAAGTTTAAACAAACAGAAGCGTCTACATAATAGCATAGATTTTCTCACTCTAATCAACCAACTTATTCGGTTGCATCTCCTCAGCGACAGGGGTTGTGTTTCCCCCTGGTGCCAAGAGGATGACGTTGAGTGCCAAGAAGTCTGTGCCCCGCAGCAGGCCGGCGGGAGTCACGCCGAGGGGCTCAATTGAACAACAAAAACACATCAGAAGCTCACAAAAAGATTTGCGTCTTCAAGTGTCCTCCCTCGCAAAGACGGAAATCATGTCACAAACAAAGAATGAGCAGCTATTGCTGCAGTTATCGCTCCTCTTGCCACTTCCCGACGACGACTTGAAGCAAGTTCTCGACTACGCTTCCACGCTCTCCAAACCCGAAGCTGCTGATCACTTCACGAACCTACTGGGAGATACCCCCCAAGTGGTCGACTTCATCTCCACGTTCAACTCTCGCCGCAACGACCCCAAAGCCCCCTCCCCTGCTACTCCCAGCTCCGGGCCGTCCTCCGAGATTGATGCTGCTCCGAAACACCAGCGAACCAAGAAGAAGAAGGCGCCTTTACACACCCCAGCGCCGCGCCAGGTAGCGAGCTACCATGTGGCGCCCGGGACTGTGTACAACAAGAAAGATCAGTTGGATGACTACATGCCTCAGAGGTCCGGTGCTTCGACACCATCTAATAGCCAGACAGGGCCCAGCAAACCCCCGCCACCACAAAAAAAAGAAACCCCGCCTCCGCAAGCACCTCGTGCTCCTCCCTCCGCCGCGGGTACCTTGGTCTCAGAGCTCGGTCTGCCCAAAGGGAAACCACGGTCGAACCCTAATTCTCGATCCTCTACGCCTGGCCCGTCTTCGAAGAGTAATGCGAATTCCACCAAGATTAATATCACGGGCGGCGTTGCCATGCACGGCGCGTCGACGGTCCTCAATGATTTGGATCAGGCGATTCGCTCCCTCGAGATCTCAACGAACCCTACACATGCGTCGAACACGACTGCCGGCATCGCCTCTCGTCGGTGCAACTGCGTCGCAACACAACACCCGATTCTCGCTGCCGCACCCAACTGCCTAAGCTGCGGCAAGGTCATATGCATAAAAGAGGGGCTAGGACCATGCACATTCTGTGGAGAACCTCTGTTGAGCACGTCTGAGGTTCAAGGCATGATCAAGGAGCTTCGCGCAGAGCGAGGAAGGGAGCGAATGGCGGTGGACCGGGAGGCACACAAGAGGGCAGATGTTGGTGGTACACCACGACCATTCGCGAAACCTCGAGGCGAAGACCCAACGCTGGCTGAGTCGCGCGCATTAGAACATAGAGACAAGCTTCTCGCCTTCCAGGCACAGAACGCACAGCGGACCACAATACGGGACGAGGCTGCTGACTTTGACGTCACGGTAGGGGGCAGCATGTGGGCCAGTCCGGAAGAGCGCGCCATGGCGCTCAAGAGGCAACAGAAGTTACTCAGGGATATGGAGTGGAACGCGCTTCCGGAATACGAGAAAAGAAGACAGGTGGTTAGCATCGACATCACAGGTAGGAAGGTGTTCAAGAAGATGACAAAGATTGAGCGCCCGCCAAGCCCCGATGATGACGACGATGGTGGTTTTGTTCTTGCACAGACAGATGGTAACAAGGGGCACGGGGGTGCGTTTAGTCGAAATCCCCTGCTTGGGGGGCTGATCAAGCCTATTTACGTCGTCGACGATAAGGGCAAGGGAGTTGAACTGGAAGGCCAGAGAAGCGATAAGGCAACGAGGTGGAGGAGAGTGCAAGATGATCTGGATGACAACGAAGCTATCATTCTTGATGGGGGCGCAAAAGGACTAACTCGACTCGGCATTACTGACGAACCCGATTGCGGGTGATTCGCCCAGGCACGCAATAGCTATCGGAATGGCGATATTTTTATTCCCATCTCTCCCCATATACACATACGAGTGAACTAACCTACTCTACTCCAGGCTGGAGTTCAGGTCTTTGTACAATACTGGCAATCCTCCAAGGTTATGACACCCTATCTGGGGTCAACCACGTCCCCCCATTTTTTACTCTCTAGTCATCGCCTTGAAGCAATGAGGGTGCCAACGTATGTGGCTGCTCCAAAATGATACCCGGCCCTGCAACAATCGACTCCTTCACTGGTGCCCCCGGCTGGGTTGCTACACAAGCAACGATTACGCCCTTGGTCTCGAAGCTACTCGGAATCGTCACCCAAATCTCCTTGGCCGGCCACTTGGACACATCAATCGGCACGCTAACATTGACAACACCGTGGAAGAAGACAGCATAGTATTTTCTGAAAGGATCAAACCATGGCTGGTTGTTCGGATCCGTAAACGCCAGGCTGATGGTCGACCCCGGCGTCAGGCTTTCAGAGTCCTTACCCGCCGACAGGGCCGGCAGCCTCTGCCGCGGGTGTGGGTACTCTGGGTTTTCGGGGGGGCAGCTGCCCGGGACGATGAAGGCGTTAGTTGTGTCGAGGATCTCATTGGCGTACGGGAAGACCGTGTCCGAAGTGCCGCCAAAAGGATTGGCTTTCCAAATGTCGATCAAAGCCCAGGTCTCGTGTCGTGTCTCGACTTCGGCGATAGCGAGCATGGCACCTCGGCCTGAGGGGAGCTTGGGCTGTTGGACGAGGCCAGTGAGGAAGGCCATGGAGGAGATTTCCAGGATGGTCATGAGCGCGAGGAAGGCTATCGGGTCGGAATAGGGGAAGTTGTATTTGCAGGGGCCAGGCTTAACGCTTGTGGGGGAGATTTGGTTCTGGAAGATTCGCAGGTGGCCTGCTTCGTTATTGCGGATCTCTTGAATGCGCCGGTACGTTGTTTGCGGCATGCCGACCTTTACGAAGTCGCCTTCGGTAAACATCTCGACGGCCTTTTGGTAGAACTCGAATATGATCCATTCGGCGGAGAGAAGATTCTGCCAGGTAAAGTCGTCAACGCCAGGGGGACCTTTCTTGGTTGGGAAGACCGGGCCGGTGAGGTTACCCGGAAAGGGCCGGTCGGTGCCCCAATAGTAGCTGTACAGATCTGACTCGCCCGGGATGGGCCCGTAGGTTGGGTCGGCGAGGAGCTGCGATTCGTGGTATTGCTGGAAACGCTCCATGTCGCCCTGAGGGGTGGGTAAGGCGTGGGCAATGCCCAGGAGGAGGGGTAGAGTGGATAGCATGGTGGGCGTCCGTCTTGCCGTCACCTGGAAATTTGTCCCGGTTCAAGTTCAACCAGGGATAATTGGACGTGTTGTTGTTTTTGGGGTCGTGGTTGTGGCATCATTTTGTATGGGCATCAGGACCACGCAGAGGGGTAGAGCGCCACGCTCATTTGACGGGCTTAAGTAAGTACCCAGGCGGTTCCCCCTATTACGAGTCGGGGTGGTGTCGTCCGACAACTTTCTCAAGCGGGAATGTCGAGTTTGGTCGACCTCGAAATTGCTACATCGTCATGACAGCTAGCGGTATACGCGGGCTGTCGGAATCCCCCCCTAACGAGCAGATGATGGAACTTTTCCTCATCAGAGTCGTCCTGGCCTGGGGGGCTCATGGCGAGGGGGTTTGCCGGTCTCATGATGGTCGTCCTTAGCGCAGCAACCGTCACGAATACTTTGCCATGAGCTCATCAACCACTCCAGATGGTACCTAAGCTATCAAGGCGCGGACTGGCGGACCTCCGAGCACTTTTGACACAGCTTCTAACAGAGTGCCAATTCCCCCTCGATCTCCAAATTGGAGTCAGTCAACCGCCACTGTTGCATTTGACAACCCCAGCACTCGTCGCCGGTCTCATTGGACGTGATGTTTGCGCTTCTTCTATCACGGGCACCCAGACCTACCTCTCGTTACTTTTGATGTTCCCCAGCACAATTTCTTCACGCGCGGGCGTTTGACAATGTTCCTGCTTGTTTTCACAGTCGTGCTCGGCTTTGTTGTGGCTCGGTATGCTCACGCGGCATGGTCTCAACGGCGAGAAGAGCGGCTCCTGTCGGCAGAGTCTGCCCGCCGAGGGTGCGGTGCCGTTCCTGTCATGAAAAAAAAGGGATTTCTTGGCTTCGGGCGGCTGATTGAAAGCATCCAGGCGACTAACAACGGGCAAGGCCCCCAGTATGTCGTCAAGGCCATTAACGAGGAGATGGGGGAGAACATCCACACGGTCGTCGTGCCCATTCACGACTACAAGCTGTTGGTCACGCGCGATCCGGCAAACGTCCAGGCGATGCTAGCTACGCAATCGGTTGACTGGGATGTCGGCAAACACCGCAACGAGAGCTGGAGGCCACTTTTTGGGGATGGCGTGTTTACATCTCGCGGCGAAGAGTGGAGGCACTCGCGTGCTCTCCTACGGCCACAGTTTGCTCGGGATCAGATCAACGACCTCGAGCTCATTGAGCGTCACTGCCAGCAGCTGTTCTGTGCAATTGACAGAGTGGCTGGGAGCGGCGGTGGGACTAACTGGACGGTGGAATTCGACCTTCAGCCTCTATTTTACAACATGGCGCTGGACATTACGACAGAGCTCATCTACGGGTACTCTGTCCACCTTCAGAACCCCTCAAAGCGTGTGAAGCTTCCGTCTCTTCCGGGGTACGGCACACCTGACCGCGAAAAGATTGGCATGCACATGGATGCCGGTAAAGCCTGGGTCGAGACGCGGGGTGCTCTCTGGAAATACCGCTGGCTCCTCCCCACCAAACAGTTCCATACGCACTGCGACGCCGTGCACAAGTATGCCGAGTATTTTGTCATCCTCCGACTCCAGCGTGGTGATGCTTACCTCTCTGATCTGGACAATTCCACCTCTCGCGGCCGTTACGTCTTTCTCCACGAGCTCGCCAAGTTAACGCAAGACCCTGTCGAACTCCGGAGCCAGACTCTTAACGTGCTTACTGCAGGGCGTGACACGACTGCCGCCCTCATGGGGTGGGTGTTCTATTTCCTGGCCCGCCATCCTGACGTCTACCTCAAGCTGCGCGCCCAGGTCCTCGACGTCTTTGGCAGGTTCGACGCGTCGGCGCCTGCTAAGCTTGGCTTCAAAGATCTTCGCGACCGCATTCCTTATGCCACCTGTGTCATCAACGAGGTCCTCCGCATGGCGCCTGTCATTCCCCTTAACGAGCGCGTTGCCCTCCGGGACACGGTGCTGCCGAGGGGAGGCGGGCCCAGTGGCTCAGAGCCCGTGTTTGTGCCCAAGGATAGGCAGGTGCTGATTGCAGCATATGCCATGACACGCAGGAAGGACCTGTGGGGGGAGGATGTGGATGTGTTTAGGCCGGAGAGGTGGGAGGAAGATGGAGGGAGAAAATTTGGGTTTGAGTTTATCCCGTTTGGAGGCGGGGCGAGACAATGTTTGGGCCGTAGGTTTCTCCCTCCCTTTCTTCTCACTCCTCTTTCTCTTCTCCTTTCCCTCTTAAAGCATCTATCCTCCCTCCCTGTATTTAGTTTCACCCCTCGTATATTCCCACCTCAGCACTTCCGCTCCCTCCTCTCAATACGAAGCCGAATGAGATCTAACTGTCCACAGAACAATTCGCCCGGACCTTTACCACCTACGTAATCGTTAGACTGCTCCAGAGATATGACATGGTTACGTGTACAGATGAACCGGACGAGCCCTTAAACTTTCATCATACGATAGAGAACCGAAGCGGGACAGGTGTACAGGTAGCGTTCCATGAGTCGCCCGAAGCCTTTTCACCCAATTTTGCGGGATACTTTGAGTAGTGGTTGAACTCAATAATTTCGTCAGCTTGTTTTTCTTCACTTTAGGCGGAAATGTAATACGTCAACTGTCTGCTGATCAGCTTGTCTTGATGTTTAGCCATGGCTCATTCACCTATGCTGTGTGACAACAACCCACTCTGCTGTGTGTTACCGTCGGTTACATGCCCGTGTTCGATCTCATGTCAACAATTCTTGACTACAACTCTTGCAGCCGCGCCAATCCAACTAGTGTACCGACTAGCGTCACGATCTGTGCGTGTCTCTCTATCTCTACTGCAAGTCTTGAGTCGTCGCCTTAGCACCAACATTCTCAAAGAAACATCTCATCGTCTCCAACGCTCAGAAAAAATACTCCAATGTCATGACTTCAAAAAAAAAAACCCCATCAGTTCAATACCCCCTCTTCTTATCCACCAAGTTCATCAGCCCTTCCTCCCGACTGAACCGTCCCAGATTCTCTTTTAAAATCGCCAACACCCTCTCCACGTAGGCCTTGCTCGCCCCGCTCACATGGGGGGTAATGATCAGATTCCTGGCCTTCCACAGGGGATGTCCTTCAGGCAAGGGTTCCGGATCCGTAACATCCACGGCCGCGCCTTTAATCCAGTCTTTTTCCAACGCCTCCATCAGAGCGTCCGTGTCTACCACGGGACCCCGCGCCACATTCGACACGAAAGTTTTGCCTTTCTCCACCCCCGCTAAGACGGCAAATTCCTCGTGGCTTAATAGATGTCTTGTACCGTCTGTCAGGGGTGTCGCAATCACCAGGAGATCTAACCCCGATGCGAGAAAAGCATGGATATCCGCCTTCGTCCCGCCACTGAACCATGCAGATGGGAATTCCCCCTGCGGATCCCCCATCCCCGGTGGCGCCCAGGATTTTTCCCTTTTGGATTCGGGGGTTTTCCTAGGGTGGAGAGTGTAGGCGTGAACGCGCATGCCCAGAGCGACCGCGACGCGGGCCGTCTGTCGCCCTATGGCGCCGTAGCCGAGAATCCCAATGGTTTTTTGCGCGGCATCGTCAAAGGTGGTGAGGTCGCCGCGGTCCCATTCTTCTTTGGTTTGTTGGGACAAGAATCGAGGGAGTTGATGGGTAGATGCGAGGTAGGTGGTTATGATCCATTCGGAAATCTGGGGTCCGTGAACGCCGTTGGCGGTGCAGAATTGGACGGACGGAGACAGGAATAGAGGGTGGGTGAGGACGTGTTCGGCACCGGCGGATTGGAGTTGGACGCATTGTAGGCGTGGCGCCTGGGAGGGTAAAGGGAAGGTGTTGTAGCTGAGGAGAAGGGTGATGTCGGACCAGGCGGATTCCGGAACGGGAGGCGTGTTGGAGAGCCAGGATTGGGAGCGGCAGGTTACCGTGAGATCGGGAAAGGCGGCGGCGAGGGAGGCGAGGTATGAGGCGGGGACGTCGATGGGGAGGAGGATGAGGAGTTTGTGGTCGCGGAGGGTGGGATTTGGTGCCATCTTTTTTCTCTTTCTTTTTTCTTTTCTTCTTGCTTCTCTCGGGGGTGGGTCTCCCTTTTCTACTTCAATGCACAAATATCACACGAGGTTGTATCCAGCTGGGAAGAAATATTTGGGCACTGCGGGGAAACAATGTCGCGAGACCGATGGCGGAAGACGCGGATGAGGATCTTGGTACGCTAGGCCCCGCTGTCAAACGGCGTCTGCGGAGTTAAGAGTCCCAGACCCAATTTGCCCAGGGAGCCAGATCAGGTCGGTGCAGCGCCGAATCCGCTCCGACGCTGACACGGGATGCGGAGCCGATTGCGGCATGTTATTGATGCAGGTGTCATTGCGGAATTCTCCGTGTTCTTTTGGACGACCCTAAGCTGAGGTTGGAATTCGCCTGTTTCCGTTGACAGGTCAAGCCTCGCCTCAGTCCCCTGTGCTAGAACCGCCGAGTCGTTCCCCGCTTCTTCTTGCCCATTTCATTCAAGCACCGAGTCTGTCAAGGCGCACCAGATCGCGGATGCGCACCAATAGACTGCGAGTAATATGATCCCACCTTTATCATGGCGAACTAAAAACTGGGATTCCTTGCGCGTTTGGCATACGGGGTACTTCGTAACCAAGCTGAGGAGTGAACGCTAAGGCTTGCCAAGATTTAGCGCAAGAACAGGGGGTCGGTGCGTTGAGGCTGCAGCTGCCAGGCAAAGCGTCCCGCAGGTCCCCGCCAGCAACCGACCAATTCTCTCGCCTGACGCTCGCCCGCTCAGGCTATCAACCTGCAAGCGATGCTGACTTTGGGTTAACTAACTGGTCGTAGCTCAGATTGCTTGCGTCTCTTGACAATCTTCGTTCTGCGATGGATGTAGCCAAGCGGCGTGAGCCGTCTCCCCTCTCACCCAAGAAGCGCCACAGCACGACGTGGCCTTGATGGTGTGTGTCTGTGCAGCGTCCAACACCTGGAAATAACAGGCGATCACTGGCTTGGGGCGGCACGCTGCAGGGCCGCACACGCGCATGAGATGAGTTGAGTGTGATGAGATCTGCCAATGTTCTCGAAAAGTCCTTTTGGTATAGATCTGGATGTCCACACTTCATCCCTGTTTCTTATTTTTTCCTTCCTTTCCCTCTTCCATGTTTTTTCTCTTTCTGTTTCCTGTGGATCTGGCTGTTCCAGCTCGATGTCGTCGTAGGTGCAGCGCACCATTTCCCCACGGTTCCGGTTCCCGACGCGTTGGCAGACGCTCATCGCTGAGAGACGGCTCCAGGCAATGGCTGACGACCCCTCCGCCTCGGCCCCTCCGCCGATCCCCGATTTCCCGTTTATCCCCATCACGGATCGCGCCGCATACCTCGCCCGTGTTCACTATGGGGTAATGGGACTTTTGCTAACGATTACCATCGTCGCTTTCTCTGCCCGTCTGTATGTGCGCGTATGGCCAGTTTGGCGGGTCGGATGGGATGACGTGCTGATCGCTCTGGGCTTCGTATGTCTCTCCACCCAAACCAAAGACGGGGAAGAAGGTGAAATGCTGACCCTGATGTAGCTCTCGTCTATCACAAACTTCATCATGCTCAGTTTTGAAATGTTCCCCACACCGCGTCTGCTCACCTTCGCCACGGCGACCGAGGCCATCAAGCTCGCGTACCTCGCCATCCCCGTTTGGGTGGTCTCCATGACATGCATCAAGACCTCAATCGCCCTGACGCTGCTCAAACGATTCCAGCCAGTATCTTATACGACACGGTGGTGGCGTCCGCTCCTGCTGTTGCTCATTGTTGTCCAGCTCCTTTACTTCGTCGCCAACATTGTCTACAACTTCACCAAATGCCGACCACTCGTTGCCGCCTGGGACCTGTCGACGCGCCAAGCCACTTGCTATACGCAAAATACGGATTTTATCTTTTCGCTCACCGGCAGCGTCATCAACATCGTTACCGATATTGCCCTCTCGATGGCGCCCATGCTTGCTGTGCTGTGGCGACTTCGCAGGCCTCGGCCCGAGCGTATTCTGGTGTGTTGTTTGACGGGCATTGGATTGTTGGCAAGTGGTACGAGCATTGCCAAGGCGGTTGTGGTCAGCCAGTGGCAGCCGGATCTACCACCTGAGGAGCTGGATTCGTGGGCTATGGCAGTGAGCATTGCGACATGGACCGTGGCTGAGCAGTTTATTGCTGTCTTTGGTGCCTGTAGCCCGTCGCTCAAGGGGCCCATTGAGCGGTTACTAGGGCGGTTCGGCGTCAGCTTGACGTCCAAAAATCGGGTGGTAGATTTTGAGCAATCGAGTGGCTCGCCTCCTACTGTAGGGGGTGGCGGGAGGACACCATGGGATGAAAAGATTGGGACAAGTTCGCCCGTCATCTTCAAGACGGCCGCGCAGATGGAGAGGAGCGAGAGCGCGGATGAAGAGACAAGGACGGAGGGTGAGAGAAGAAGCAGTTCAACTTGAAGTTACTAGTAGCAGGAGACATGATTATGATTTCCATTTTGCATGTCAGCTCAGATTCTATATCGTGAGACAACATATATATCATAACAACAAACAATGTTTTGTATTTTGAAAGAAAGATGGATTGTCGCATGCCAAGGGGTCTTGCAGGCCTCTTGCAGGGTTTCCAAGCCTCGGTTTCAGGAGCCGAGGCATTATGGACAAGGTGGAAGCTAAGGGCTACCTACTTATATGGGACCACTATGTATCACCTAATTAGACCTTTGGGCTTAAGCTTGTTGATAGATCCCCCAGGTTTGCTAGTGAAGATTAGATATTCCTGGATATTTCTCAAGGTTTTAACTAGACACTTACTCTTTTTTTTTTTCTTTTTCTAAATCTTCTTCAAAACACGATAGTGGGGTTACCTGTCATAAGATAACATGTGAAAACAAGACAGCCAGATCAATTCCATACGATTATCAAATCAAAGCCTCTCTACTTTTCTTGTCAAAACATTAGATTTTCCCTGGACCTAATTAACCCACAGCCAGAAGTTAGGTTGTTGCATCTCGCCCAACAAAAAACGCCTGCCTGCCTGCCTGCCTGCCTGTCTGCCTCATTGAATTTCATCTCATCCCATCTAGTTAGTTAGTTAGTGTACATCTAGGTAGGTAATTACCAAGGCAAATCAAAAATCATCATGATCCAGCATACACGGCTTCCCAAACCTCCCTCATCCGTCGACATGCCCTACCATACGAATACCCGCCGCTCGTTCCCCCCAGTTCACACCAGAAATTCATGGCATCTTCCCACATATCCCTCTCGACATCGCGCCCGCCTGCCCAGCGATCAATCCACTCGCGCTGATCGGGCCATAGGCGCAAAATCTTGCCATCCCTCCCTTTGGCCACAATCTCGCTTCCCCAGCTAGCAATGCGGGCAAAATCCAATTTCACGCCGCTGTGGTGGAAAAACATGCACCGATCTTCGCGGTAGTGGATGGTGAGGTTGGTGGTGGTCGTCAAGAACTCGGGAAGGTCGTCGATTTCTTCAAAAAATTTTCGTTTTGCTTTGACTTTGACTTTCCCAGCATTGACGTCAACCCGAACTTCAGAACCCATTCCCGTGCCCGTTTCCGTTTCCGTTTCCGTTTCCGTTTCCACTCCCGTTGTCTTGGTTGTTGTCGTTTCGGTCGTCACTGTCGTTGTTGTCGTTGTTGTCTCGGTGGAGTTTCTTTCCGGGAAAGGGAAAGAGGAAAAAGAGGAAGGGGAGGAGGAATCAACATCAATTCCAGCCGCTTCCATAACGGCTCTAAAATCCTCTACCGCATCCATCTGGGTTAGAAACGTGCCCTTCCATTTCTTCCCCTTGATAATCCGCCCATACGACACGGGCATGTGTTTCACATCCCAATAGGCCACGCCAGTCCGGTCATGGATCGGTCGATATTCGCCCGTCTTAAACAGCCAGTCCAACACCATGGCCGCGGCCAGATAGGTTTCCTTATCGCCCTCGCCGGCGCCATGTTGGGATAGCAAGGGATAATACCACGACGGTCCGTAGACGTTGTAATATGCGGCAAGGAGCAACGTGTCTCCATGTCGGGCCTTGTCTACTACCATGACTCCGGATTCAGAAGATGTTCTTTCCGTCAACGGTGGGACGGGGAATCTCTCTCCCTTCCCTTTCATCTTCCCCTCTTGACCCTGACTTTGACCACCACCACCACGAGACACAATCTCATAAAAGTCTGGCGACTGCGAAGGCGTCCAGAAATCCGGCCAAGTGACCAACCCTGTCGCGGCAAGCGGCTGTTGCCCTTGTCGAAAAAGATCATCGGGGTTTCGGACCGGTAAGTTATCGGCGTCGAGGAATAACAGAGTCTGAAACGGGGAAGCTAGCATGGCGAGGATTTTCCATTGGAACTTTTCGAACCGCGGAGGGGTTTTATGCAGTGATGACCAGGTATGTTGAAGAACAAGACATGTTGCGCCCAGCCGCGCGAATTGCGGACCTAGACAGAGGTTGGACACGGCGGTGTTGGTTTTGTGTAGGATGATTTGCACCGGTAAGGTGGATCCCGTTCGCCGTAGCATGAGCAGCATAGTCACGACGAGGCCGATGCGATGCGGGTCAATGGTGGTGACGATGCCGGTGGTTTCGGGGTCGTAAGGGAGGGAGTTGGTGAGCCGCGGAAGGCCATCAATGAAGGTGGCATGACCGCGCTGGAGGCCCTTTTTATCGCCGGCACTGAGTTTGACGAGGTGAGGACGCGTGTGGTTGATGGGTTGACCGGGAAGCCATTTCTCGTAGGCAGCGTGGATGGATTTTTTTAACCGTACGGGGCCAGCTCGCGGTCGTGAGGCGTCCATGTGTAAGAAGAGATCTTCCCACCAGTCGACAATGTCGGATTCGGGTGCTACTACTACCTGGTTCTTCGTTGTAGCGAGAAGGCCGGTTCCCCCACCACCTCCAATGATGTTGCCCCAGCCCCAATCCCCATGGTAGCCAAAGTAGTAGGCAAAAGGTCCATAGGCAGCCACAAACACCAAGGGGATGAGAAGAAGAAAACGTCGAGCATGCCGGGTTGTTTTTACTGCAGATGAGAATATGGGGGGGATCATGTATCGTGGCAGCAGGGACAATTTTGCCGCCATTTTTTTTTTTTTGGGGGGGGGTCCAACAAACACCGAGTTCGAGAAAACGAGGGGGAGGGGGAGGAGGAGGAATCATCATTTGGGTTGGTAGCAGCATTATTTTTTTCTCTTCATTATCATAATGATGAATGCAGACAAGAGGAGTCAACCCTAGAAAGAAAAAAGATCCGAAGGAGCCGCCGATGGGGTACGAGTGCACATACACGTTGTGTACGAAGTAGGTACATAGGATGATGGATGATGAATGGATGTTGTTCACCGCCCCCCTGTTAATTTAAAGACATTTTCTTTAGTTAGCAAATCGTGTCGACATTTTCTTTCCTTCCTCGGGTCCTGTCTCTTTTTTTTTTTCCCTGGTCTATGACACACGCTAAACTAGGTAAGTACCTACCATATCTGGGTTGGGGATGATGTGCCGAAGGATCACGTATCACAGGCTTGACCGGATGATGGACGCTGCGTGGGAAAGGATTCCAAGCTAGCCTTATGCATGCGGGTGTGGGTTTTGACTATCTCATTTCGTCGGTTGATTCGTCAAAGCAGACCCGGTGATTGGCTTTTTTGGGGGTTTCGGCCCACCACGGAACGGCAATGGTGGCACAACCCAAGGCTGACAGTGCAATTTGGTGCGGCATTGCGCTGCCGTGCCAGCAGGCTAAGGAGAAGCAGGGGCGGAGTTTTTTGGTGACTCCCTACGGAGAATTCGCGTGAGCTGACTGCCACACTGCCTGGGGGAGCCTGGAAGCCTTGGATTTTTAAAGTTTTGCTTGGCCCGTTGGAAAAGAACGATCAGACGGTACTTGGTACAATGTCATGTTACACTGCACTGGAAGAACCCTGCAGGGAAATGGAGAGAGGCGTTTGTGTAACATGGAGGCCGAGACAACCACCAAAACCGAAACCAATGGTCGGAAGCATTTTGTATCCTTTGTTACAAATTACAATTAAATCTGAGCCAAAAAAAGAATCTTGCTTTTAGGGAAACAGTGATTCTAGCAACAGGATAAGCAACCCCCCTGAACCTACATGTGACAAAACAACAAAGAAATCACCACTCTACTCGATCGCTTTGTCTGCCAGATCAAGATGAATCTTATCGACACATTTCGAGATGTATGCCTGGTGTTGAGTGCCAGATTATTGAGGAATAAATCTGGTATAAATCTGGCATAATTCTGCACGGTGATGACTGAAACGAACCCAAATCTTGCCTTACACATCTCGATATCCATCCCGAGATTCTAGCACTGACACAGAACCGAGAGACTCTAGAGTAGTCCTAGCGCCGAGAACTGAGACTAAATTCTTGTGGATAGTTATTCGAGAGAGAGAGAGATCTCAAAATGGCCCACTACCTCCCCATCAGCCGCACGACTGTAGCGCTCGATCGTTTTCCCTCAAAGGTCTGCCCGCGTGTCAGCGACCCTCGAGTCCTGTTCAGAGATGAGCTGCGCAACGTCAAACAAGTACCGTTCCATCGAGCCAAGAGTCTATTTCTACTTGCCATGCACTCAGATGACGTCGAGGAGTTTTCCAGGTACCTTGAGATGGGTGACTTTGTCAAGGACAAAACATCACCCAACGCGCGAACTCTCTACAAGACGCGCAGCGGCATTTACCATCTCATGGATCTCTGTCTGGTGTGGGGAGCTGGTCGCTGTCTCCAGCATCTCTGCGAGTGGTGTCGTCAGCCTGAGGTTCCCTTCAAGTACGACCTCGGCCGCCTGCAACATCTCGCCCGACAATGCGCCATCCGCTACGGCCGGCCTGGCTGTCTGCTCGCCTTGGCCGACACCTTTACCGACGAAGACGAGCTCCGTGCTGTGCACGCACTCTGCCTCGCATCCGCCCGGACACCGGAAATGGTACGCAAGCTCGCCTTGCGCTTCCCCCCTCTCCATGACCGGCTCCCTTTTCTCGTGCTCGCCTGCGCTGACCCCTTCGTCCACCCCTCACTAATCGAGGCCCTCGCCGAGCCGTTTGTCTCCCCCAACCGGCTCATGGAAACGTGCGTCACCGCCTCGGTATGGAAAGCCGAGCCCAACAAGGCCAAGGTCAAGAAGGTCAAAGCCAAAATCCACCCACGTTTACAAGCCGTAACCACCACGCTCGCTATCGCCTGCTCCACCCAGAACCTCGCCGCCATCAGCACCCTACTCCGTTTGGGCGCCGACCCGTTCGAGCCCAAGCTACACATGAACCCGGTTCTACCCATCCACCCCCTCCTCGTGGCCGTAACCATCCCCCGCGCTCGGTGCGAGGACATTGTCTACAGCAAAAACGATTCCGACCTCCCAACATTTGCCGCACGGCTCAACGCCATCGTCTCCATGCTCCTGGGAAAACTCCCCGCCTTTCCCGACGGTGCTCTCTTGCCGTGTATCGAACAACTCCTCATCCGCGCGGCGGGGCGGTTCTTCACGGCGTGTCGCCGAATTCTGTACGCCATGGTGGAGCACAACGTCGTTAACCACAAAGACCCGTTAGATCCGGGAGCGCATCTGCTCTTTCGTCTCTTCCGCGACGACGACTCCCCGTACGACAAGCATTTTGTCCCCGGTATAACGGGACATGTGGCGCTGTACATGCTCCGTACGGCCAATCTGACCATGGACGAATCGTTTATTGCAACGTGGGGGTTATTTATGGAAATGTTTCCTGCGCTGGAAACTATTGCGCAGCTGGGTGTGTGCACGCCCGGTCCGGGGAAATTTACGACCGAAGACTTATTTATGGGGTATATGGTGAGTTTGCCGAAACAGACGGTGGCTCAGTGGGAGAAGGAGTGTGATGACGCGGAGAAGTATTCGTAATCAAGCTCGTATCAGACCTACGTCACCTAGGTAGGTACCAAGTCACGAATACCTGCGACATAATGCCTCAAAGGTAAGTAAGTACCTTACTTAAGGTAGTCTGTTCGCCTTTTCCACTTTCTTCATTCTCTTCATGAGCATATTTAGAAAAAGAAAAAAAAGAATTCCCCCCGTGAGAGATATTACCTTAGGTAATCAGTCATATGAAACAAGATCAACAGTAAAAACTTTTTACCTGAAAATAGCGTGCATCTTTGAAACCGCGAGTTCACAGTGAAGCCTTGTGGTTCCCATGTGTGAAAGAGAGTCGAATGTGAGAAAAGATAGGAAAGGTAAGGTAAAGTAAGGTACCTAGGTCACTAGCTATACAGTGGATCACAGGTACCAGATACGTACCAATAAAACTTTTACAATCATATATAATAAAACAATGCCATTATGACGGGAACATCGTCTTTGGGTTCACACAAGACGCCGTTATCACGTGAAAGAGAACTGGCCCAAAATAAAGAGAGAGACATGGTAGGCCAATGTAGAATGCGAAGGTCCAGAGAGAAAAAATATTTCTGGTGCGGAAATCAACACCAATCTACTGTATAGAATAGACAGGATAAATCGGACCGGTACAACCGGGGTGGTGAGATTATACGTGGCGCGCCTACAACAAGTGGGTTCTATTGTAGATACTCAGACACCCACTCTTTGTAATATTACTCAACGCCGTCAATGTATTGATACCTTAATATCCGTAAATGCGACCCAATGACCATTCCCAGAAGAATCAGACGACATCCAGTCCCAGCCATAAATTGACCGTCAACAGTCAACCACCGGTTGTCATCCCAATTAAGAGCGCTCATAATAAAACACCATAACCATTCTGATCACCGCCCATGCCAAATTACCATCCAGCAAAATACCTTATCCTTTCCCGTCTCACTACAAATGCTCCGCATACCTGACCCAAAACACCCCCACATCCCGGTCCACGCCAGTCATGTCCAACAGGACTTCCCCATCCGGCTTTTCAATCATCAAATGCTTCTTCCTATCCCCATCAAAGTACGAATAGGCAAGTTCCCGATCCACAAACCGGAGCGACCTCTCCACAAAGTCGAGCATTAGAAACATTTCGTTATTATCGCACGACAGAAACCCAAGTTCCCGGCGGGTTTCATCTGCCTTATTAATCGGGACAAAACAGAATTCGTCGCCGCACTTGTTGGATAGTTGTTCGCGCAGGGTCGAAGTGGTCGACCGATCCGGCATAGCAAGACATTCGCCCAACTTCCCCATGGTGCTGGAGGCAGCTGCGGCCTGAACTTCTGGCCCAAAGATGTTGCCCACGTTCCAGGTCGGTTTCGGGAGATCCACAAATGTCTCCCCAAGGAATCGGCAGAGCTCGCATAAAGCAATAGCGAGCACCACATTTTTGACATCTAGATTCGAAAGGTCGACCGCGAGGTCGGTCGACGTCATGGTTGCGAGAAATGCCATCCCGGCGCGTGGAGCAGCGCTGTGGTCGGCTTTCATGAGCGAGTTGATCAGTTGGACTGTGGCCCACCATGTTCGGCCCTGACTCGGAGTCTTCAGGTGTGGAATCAAGAAACAGAGCTGAACAAACTGTTCTTCGATGCTTGATCTCAGGGTCATCGATGTGGCTGGTTTTGAAGCCCATGGCTGACAAAGTTGCCAAAACCCCTCGACACGGGAGATGGCAACGTTGGATGTGATTGCGAGACCTCCAAGGGTGAAAATGAATTCCGTAACAACGGAGTGGAGTTGCCCTCCTTCGACCGGGTGTTCGAGGGCAAATTCCATTTGCAGTAGGTTGCTGAGGAAACTTGAAACACCGAATCCCAGTTGATTGTACTTGAACTCAGTGTAGTAGTCTCCTGCATCGGCCAGCGCTGGCAATTCCATCGAAGTGGTGTACGGCGGCGGCACCAACATCGGCGAGCTGTCCGGAGGAGGTCCCCATGCCTCATCTTTGACAAATATTGCCGACTCCGACGGTGCTGGGGCCAGCGAAATAGGTGTCACCAGGGCCCTGGCAGGGGATCTCACGACCTCAACAGTTGATACCATGGTCTCCAAAGGTGGTGCCATGGCGTCTGGCAACCCGTGGAAACATGAACTCCGTTCGCCCAGTCCTCTCAACCCCCCCTCGGCCAGTGCTAGAGGGGGTGCTGGGCGGTTCTGAAGAGCCTCGATTTCCGCCGTTTTCGCCTCGACTAGGCCTTCAAGCTGCTCTTTCCCCAGCCTCAGGGCTTCGTTCCTAGACACGAGGTCTTTGATGTATGTGTCCTGGTCGATCTTCTCCTTCTTTAGCTTCTGAAGCGAGGCCTTCATTTCGGCCCTCTCCTGTTTCAGTTTCTGAAGTGACGTGTTGGTTTCGATCTTCTCGTTCTCCAGCTTCTGTAGTGTGACCTCGATTTTGGCCCTTGCTCCTTCCAGAGTCTCTAGTGAGACATCCCATTGAGTCTTCTCCCCGACCAGTTTCTTCAGCAAGGCCCAGAGCTCAGTCTTATCCTTGTTCAGGTTTCTGTTGCAGGTCTCCAGCGCAGAAATGTTTTTGACGAGATTTTCGATGCGCATTTTATGATCGGTCTTGTCACTTTCTAGTTGCGTCAGCGAGACTTCAAATGCAGCCTTCTCCCTCGTCAGTAGTTGAAATGACGACTCCAACTCAATCTTCTCCCTTCTTAGGACTTGAAGTGAGGACTCGAGGCCAGCCTTCTCCATCTTTGATTTCTGAATTGAGAGCTCCAACTCCACCTTTGACCTCTCCAGCTTGGTCTTATCTGCCCTCAGGTCATCGTTTTCGCGCCTCGCCTCATCCCTTTCGCGCCTGAGGGCCTCGAATTCGGACTTGGACCTCTTCAGCTTTGCCTTGCCCGCCCTCAGATCGTTGGTCTCGCGCCTCGCCTCTTCCCTTTCCCGCCTCAGCTCTTCAATTTCAGTCTCGCACCTCTTCAACTTTGCCTTGCTCATCCTTAGGTCTTCGTTCTCACGCTTCAGTTCGTCCCTTTCACGCCTCATTCCCATCGTCTCATTCCTCGCCTCCACCACTTCAGACCTTGCCTTGTCCCTGTGTCGACTGGCTTCGTCTTTTTCTTGCCTAAGGCCCTCGTTTTTACAGATAGCTTCGACCCTCTCGCGCCTCAGAATCTCGTTCTCAGACCTCGCTCTATCTATTTCACTGTTTAGCTCATCGATGACTCGACTTGCTTCGTCCCTTCTGCGCCTCAGGTCATCGCTTTCACAGTTTATCTTATCCTTTTCGCGTCTCGCCTCATCCCTCTCCCGAACAACACCCGCCTTCTCCAACTTAAGCTTGTCGATCTGGCAGGTGGTGTCCCTCCTCAGGTTGGACATTTTTGTTCTCAGGTCGTCGACAGACTTCTCAAGAACCGACTTGGCTTTCTCTGAATCAGCCAGGGCTGATTGTAGTTCATCAAGCCGGCCCCGGAGTAGACTCATGTCCTGGACCGCAGACTTGGTCTGATTCTTCAGCTGGTCGATGTCAACCCTCAGGTCATCGTTCTCACCCTGCTGGTCGCAATAGGCGGCATACAGCTTGCGTGAAGCATTCGCCATTTCGTCGAGATGCTCGTGGACTTTGCCAATGCAGCGAATTGCGTCTAACCTGGATTTGTAATAGAAAAACTGATCAAGGTTTTCAAGCTCGCTTTCCAGGCATTCTAGTGCAGATCTGAGAGGACGCGGCAGTGCATGTAGCGGGCTGCCATCCTCGTCGTCCCTTTTGCTCATTGGCTCAAATGGCGGTGGGACCGATATGCCGCGGATCTTCAGTTCACCAGGCGGGCCTACTTGTGATGTGGTGACCATGTGGCGGCCGAGTTTCTTGGGTGCATTGTCCCTCGTTGGCCTGTAGGTGTCGTACACGCCACTGTTCTCAGGGGAGAATGACATCTTTTTCCTCTGGTGTTCGTTATCGCTGTCGTTGTCGAATTCGGGTGATGCATCCCCGCCGCGGGACCGCTTCATGCCCTTCCGAGTCATGGCCTTGGGTTCTGTTGGCGGGGGACGGGATGCAAACTTGGAGGACTTGCTGCTGTCCATATCAGGGCGCGCGCCACGAAAAGACTGAAATGATGGGCATTTGGGCTGTTGTAGAGTTGGACGGCCAAATTTTGTTGCGTTTGGCAGCAACGAGCTCCACTTTGCCTCCACGCCCAACGATGCCGCTATCACACGGCGGGGGTGGGCCTCTTTCCTAAAGGCGGCTTGTCTTGATTCAAACTAGCGCAACATGCAGTCCGGGGTATCGCAGCCGGCAATTGGCTGTCACGACTGGCGCATTCAGCTGGATGCTGTCACGCGCTACTACGTAAACACCAAGGCACTGGGTCACTTGGCGTCTTTTGGTTGGTTTTCATCACATACCCAATGTTAACCCCCGAATCTTCGAAAATTGCACACCGCCTGATGGTCAACTCACCGCATCGACGAAAAGCGCAAACGATTAGCTACATTCCCCAGTTACAAGGGGCTCGAGATGGAAATTTTAAGAATCTTGGACATAAATATCTTCACTCAACGCGCGCCGAATCTCATGTTCAACACTATCAGGGTGACAATCTCGCTTGACCACGCCATGACGAAAAAGCAACGTCCGTCTCCATCCTTTTGGCGGCAGGAATGTTTCGTTTTTCTTGTTGCTTATTATCACCGTCCGAAGCCTTATTGTGATCGCCAAATCTTCAAATAGCTCTAAAAAAAAATTCACCCAATGCTGGATTTTTTTCAGAGAAAAAGTCGTTGCTCAATCGGACGCCGGGTGTCAGAAACCATGTCAGTCCACAGCGGCCATTGCCACCCGCGGATGCGAAAGCTGAAAGCCCAGCGCTATGAACCCACGCAATCCACAGGCAAGCTCGGGCTGCACGTCAATGTAGAATAGTTCTAGAGGATTTGCAAAACCGCCACGATGCCGTGTATTTCTATTCAATGGCGCTGCTTATCATTTTCACTCCCTGAATGATGTCATGTGATCCCAAACCCATGCAAATGCTACGCCGAAAAAAAAGACGTTTCCCCGAGCTGCCCTTGCCGCCACCTGGGTATCCAATTCTAGCACCGCCAGCATCGCCGTGTAGTCTTACAGTAAGAGCACAGAACTATCCCCGCCTCTCTCGCCCCTGCTTTCAGTGGCACGCAAATGTTGTCTTGGTCCCAACCGGGAGTGTTGTCGTCTTGGTGAAGCCCGTTGGCGGTCCGTAGCCAACAAGCGCTGTGCTGATGACCAAAGGACATCCTCCACAGTTGAGGTATACAGTCGTTGTTGTGAATCTCGAATACGTTGTGAAAGTCTTCCCAGCGGATTTTTCCGGCTGCACCATGAATGTGGTTGGGCACACTACCGGGAAAAGACCCTGTCGGGCTTCGAGGGCCGCTGTCGGCGTCGGTGCCGTTGTGATGGCAGGGCTTGGCGCTGGTGCTAATCCCTGCTCGACCCTCGCACCGCCCGTTGCCGTTGCAGCTGCTTCTATCGTTTGGACCCGTACTGGTGACGTTGCGCATACCGTGTTCCAGTAGGTCGAAGGTGTTGATACCCTTTTAAAAGCACTCACTTGTCGGTTAGGACAGTTGTAGAAATTGTCCTGGACAAATGAACATCCGTTGCAGTTTATGCTCGTTCGTTGTATGACTGTGGATGGATAAATGGTTTCCGTTCCGTCCCAATGCCAACAGCGCGGAGTGGTCCTCGGAAGCGTCGTTGTACACCCTGGCTCTATGGGAAAGAGACTGATCCGATCCGACAACGGAAGGTCCGGCGCTAGTGTGACCAAGGAGAAGTCGGACCTTTCGTGCACATCACGGCGGTTCAATATCGGCTTCATGGCCTCATCGTCTCTGATGGACGTCCGTGTAGGCGACGGTTTGCGGGACACATCGTGAACGAGGCCATTTGGTGTTATCGACGATAATATCCCAGGATCGCCTGTTTGTGTCGCTTGCGGAGGGGGTGCATGAGGTTTTGAACTCCAGATAACATGGCTGGCCGGACTGAGCGGTGATGGGATATCCTTCTTTAGGCCACCGGCCGCTATCGGTGACGCAGAGGCATGCGTGAGCAGGGCCGACAAGAGCAAAAGTCGTGAGAGGTCCATGGCTGACCAGAGTACGAGGCGCCCCTTGACAGCCCGAACCGTCACTGCCCTATGCCACCTATGCCGATGAAGCGCTTCGGATCCAGCCCATGGAAATCGGATGAGGAAGATGTAGTCCGGACCGGTGCTTTATAAAGCTGGTGGGAAGGTGCCCGAGGCTAACCCGCACGCAAATTTCCGACTCGGGCCAGGTGATTGGAAGGGACAGCGGGCGCAATGTCAGCACGGCGACTGGGGCATTGTAGAGCTGATGTCCCTTGGAGTGTTACAGTCGCCTATGCAGTGCATTTCAGTGGCGTCGTAGGGTGCGGCGCACTGTGGTCGTGACCTTGTCCTTGTCCGACGCAGCGCGGGGCATACTGGAATCCCGGATGGCGGGTCTCTAAAGAGGGCGAGCGCTGGGAGACAAGCACTATTTGGAGCTCAGGGAGGGAATACGAAGTGTAGAAAAGAATCTGGGAACAGTTTGACGTTGGGGATTCAGGGAAAGGCGTCGCTAGGAACTCGACCACGGAGAGATGCGGCGGGGCAACAACTATTGAAGCGCAGAGGGTATGGAAGGGGTCGGGGCTGGAGCCAGCGATATATTGAGCCACTTTGCTCTCGAGGTAGTAGGTCGGCGTTCTGCGCCGTCACCGCAACCCTGGCGACTTGGGCCGTGCAAGCCGCTTCTTGACAAGTTCTGGGTGCGTAGGCGAACCACGGTCGTTCAGCGGATGGCGGGGGTGGCTTTCCCGTCTCGAGACCGCGAGTCGGGCGACTTTCTGGGAATTCTGGGAACCAGACACGTGAAGGGAAGCCGAATGGAATCAGCGTGGAAGCGAGGCGGACCATGGGAGTGAAGACTTGGACGGGGCAAGCGAGCGACGGCGAACAACGGGGAAAGACAACGATTGGGCGGATAAATTAGGGGTGCGTAACCACTAATATCGGCCTTGCCCACTCCTGTCACGGTTAATCAAGAGATATTAATCCTACCTGGCTGTCGAGACCTTACTGCGCCCTTCTATCCATACCAACTGGTCTCGCAGGCGGCCGGCCATTGCGAGCGGCGGCGATCGATAAGGTTTTCAGAAAGCGCTGCGGTTGCCTCTGCTGACCGAATCGCCCGCGCAGTCTCCATCAAGGGGCTCCAGTCGAGCCAAATCGCCAGAGGTCACCGGACAGCAGCTACTACCATCGGCCGTGCGCCATTTAGGGCAAATCGACCGCTCATCTCCCGGTTCGGCGGTCCAGACAGCGTCGCGTCGCATCCATAATATGGATTTTGGTTGGCAGAGTTTGGATGAGTGACATGTTGAGGAAAAACTGAGGGGAACCTGGGAAGCTTGGGGGGAGCATGGTTACATTTGACAAGTCTGTTCCCCGCTAAGGCGGCCGGCAGATGTGGGTCTGGAACCCCTCTCCCTAAAAATAGGTGCAGCAGCGCTGCAGCGAGCTGCGACTCCCTCCCGGGCTGTTCCTGGCCAACCTCCAGTGTCTCGAGCAGACAGCATCGACTGAACCAGCGCATTGGAAGACTGCACCACACAACCCCGCACCCGTGTGCTCGGTGAAGGCAGATGGATGTAAGATAATAGTATGCACCTTCCACCCAATCCCATTGCCGAGAGGCGGTATCCTCGAACTGTCGAGGCAAATCTGGCCGGCGGCGGCCGAGATTTGAACATTTCCACGTCAAGGGTCGTTTCGGGCACACTCGGCACGAGTGAACGGCAGCATTCCCAGCAACGAAAATAAATCCACACTAGTAGCACGCAGTACACTGCACTAGATAGCTCGCCGTCTGCAACCTACATACTACCCGTCACGTCACCACACCTCGGAGCATCGGCAAGCGGGCCGGCTAAAAGAGCTTTTTCTCGCTACCTCCCCGCCTCGGGGCCCCTCTCACGAGGTAGGGACTGACCGAACCACAACCCACTATCCACAACCCGACTGACCCGATTCCAATTGCCTTTCTGGTCTTTCCAAGACGGGAGAACGCCACGACCCCGGCGGCTTGAGCCTCACTCGCCTCACTACCTACTTATCTTCCCTACCCTCCTACCAAGTCAGACTGACCCGTGTCCCCGGCCGCGCACCCGCCGTCCAAAGCACCGACACTCCGACCAATTGTACCCAGCCGTGTTTGGTTACCTTAACTTATCTTCTATCCCGTACCAAGATACGGCTCGGCCATACCAAGCTTGGGATGACGACTCGGAGCGGGGAGGAAAGAGGGGAAAGATACCCTAGGAAAACTGTCTCAAAAACGCGCCACAGCTCTTACTAACTACCTACCTACCTACCAGCCTATCTGACCAACAAACCCAATCCGACGGTACCTAATAAGTAAGCACATCAAGTCAAGGTGTGTCGCAGAGTAGTCCTAAAATGAATGAAAATGGGTGCCAACGAAACAAAAGAAACCAAAAGTCACCTTCCCCTCTCGTCCACGGAATTTCCCATCCCCCTCCCCTCCATGACTTCCTCGCCCGCCTACCTGACTGTTTGGTTCCGCCAAGCCCGTGTTTTGTACACCGTACAGTACACCGTATAACGTACCAAAATCCCCGATGTTCCCCATGTCGTAGCACCCCATCCTCAAAGCGGATTGGATGGACCGCGCCCGATACATCGGATTTACATCATTAACCCCCCTTTTAGATCTAATCATACCTAACTACCATACCTACACTACCCGGGCTCTCGGGGCTGGGGTACGTATGGAGCAGTCGTGCAACCTCGGAGAGCCAGGATCCTGTGTCCCTTAATCTCGAGAAGAGGTCCAGTCAGCTCGCCGGTCAACGTTTTTCACCTCCGGTGATTTTCCTGAAAATTTGGTTGTCCGAGTTTGTCGGGCCTGCAGCTTGTCTTGCCAACAGCTGGCACTCTAGATTGACTGTTTTTGGGAATGCCCATTGTTGAGCTCTACTGGTTCAGAGGGATGTGTTGCATCGTGTGCTCTTTTGTTATCCCATTTCGTCTCCGTGCGTCATCATTTACTGCATCACGACATTATGTCCCGATGGAGCACACCCATTGCATTTTCCGAGTGCATTATTGTACAGAATGACACCCCATGGTTACACAAACCAGCCTGCCATTTTCTAGCTTCCCAAGTAATATCACAACACTGTTCAGCTCCAACGGACCATCAGTCCCCGGTGTTGAACATGATGCGGGCCTAGGTAAATGCTCTCTTGGTTTGCGCTGTGCTGAACCATGGTTCTCGTCACTGGTTACGACGTCGTAGAAGTCGTCTAAAGCTTGATTAGAGGCCTCAGAACGACTGTAATTCTGTATTTTTAGAAACCCATCGGAGATCCTACCCGTGCCTAGGAGGTTGGAGGTAGTGACTTCTAGTTGATCACTTGTTTTGGTACAAGTGCCTGCATGGCTAACGGTGGTGGTGAGGTAGGTCGTGGCTGTCTCACACGGGTCTTGGTTGGCGTTACGTCCGGTTTCACCAGCAGTCGTCGACGGAACAATGACCACCACCTCGTGACTGGGCGTTGAGGCGTGTGGCGGCGATAATCCGTGGGAATCTGCGGGGCTTCTTCTGGTTACTAGTGTCGTGGGGTCGCTGTACGGAGCTAATAATCCTCCGCAGTGACTCATAGGATGAAGTTGGTTCCTTGAAGATAGCTGCATGTGTTTCCTGCGGATTCTCAACAGTGAAAGCAACCGTAGATGGGCTTGATAATGATGCCCCCTGAATCATGGTTGCGGCAACGTTGACCGTGTCTGGGACTGGGCCTGAAGTCATGATGAGACCTTTTTGGCAAAGGTTTAGAAAAACAGAGATAAGCGTCTGAGGAGAGAGTAGCGACGAGCGGGATGAAGGTGTGGGCTGCACAAGATCGGTTGATACCTTGACTCTTGTAGTGGTCATGGGGCCCCAAGTGTTCTCTGTTTGCCACTAGATGTCATCGTCCGGCCGGCTCGAGCTCGAAGCCCTCACAAATCTCGGGGTAAATATCCGGGTAAGGGCCGGACAGAGTTGTTGAAGCTTTTCCTCCACTTTCTGGACGTTCTTCTTATCACCAGCAAGCACATCGACCTGGTACGAGCTGGTCGTGACACGGTCCTAATTGGGTTTAATGCCTAGAGCGAGCAAGTCGGCAGGCCTGCTGCGGCCGTGATGATATCAAATGGGGCATTGATGTTGGTGTCTCCTGTATGACATACAGAGGACGGCGAGGGCCAGCAGGCCCTTGACGGAAGCGCTTGCTAGGTTGTGAAGACCTGAACGTTTCCAGCAGTGTGGCACCGACGAGAAATTCTGTGTGAGGACGGTAATGTAGTCGAGTGTCATATCATTGCTGGCTCACCCAAAAGATACTGCGTTCGGCAACCAGAGAGGGACGTGGGCGTTCTCGTTCTTAGATGTGCTGGAGGGGGTGGTGGCCAAAATCTGACCACACGGGCTAGGCCGACGTTTTCGGCGCGGGAAATAACTGCCTTGATGGAGAATCCAAGCGCCACGCGTTGTGGAAGGTATAGTTCAGCCTCGGAGGAAGGACTCAACATCATTAGAGTTAAAGATGGATCTGAAGCCCTGCGGATGCCCCTGCTTTTCACGTGTGTTAGTGGCGCGGTGTTGCTGATGTTGGGCAATGAAGGTCGAAGACCTACGACTTTATAATAATCCTCTTCCAAATTGACATTCGAAGGCGTGCCGGGACCAGCAGCCTCGATTTCCCGCAGGAGTTTCCAACATTGCTCCAAGTCCGCATCGAGGGTGCTAATCACTGCTCGTTCAAGTTCAACATCTGAGGCACCGCGTTGCAGTGCCTGGACTTGTGCCAGGAGCGCAGAATAGAATAGTCGGCCACTGAGGTTGGTTTCCCCTGCCGAGATTCGGCGACCAGTCCACGAAATGGCATGCTTAATAGCATCAAACAAATCCTGCTTTGGTGCGGCGCCGCTCCCAATGATGCCGCCAGAGGAGCCAACATCTCCATCGGAAGCGGGCCCTGACCGCTCAAGAGGGTGGTCGATCTCCATGCTCTGGAGAAAACACTGATCTTCTTGGACCTGCCAGAGTAGCTCAAGACAAATGGAAAGTACTGCTACCATGGGAACGGACCTGAATGCCCCGTAGCCACAGGTTGCCAATCTCGTAAAGTCATCAGTTGGCGTCGCAGTTCCAGCGTCTCCTGCCGGAGACCCCGCGGCGATGGCCCTGTAAAGTTTGAGGGATGTTTCGACACACATTTTGCGAGAAAAGTAATACGCAGGGTCATTCTGGGTCAGCCAAGGATAGTTCAGGGCCAGGAAAAAGCGGTGGACCATGTGTTCTGCCAGCCTGAGTTGAAACAACGAGAGGCGTTTTGGTAGAATGCCAGCTGGGTCGTAGAATGGCTGAAGTATGGCAGAGAGTGCACGACACGCCGTCGTCAACTCGGAATTCCACCGCAATGTCTCCTCATATGAGGAGGAAGAGCTCATGCGGTTGACGTATTCGGCGATCGCCAGCCTGGTAGGGAAAGAGCGGTGAAGCGCAATCTGCACCGTAGTCTGAGTGAAGGCTCCCAGATGCCGTGGGTTAGCCGACATGTGTTCATTATCGAGGAGCTGCTCGTCATCGAAGTTAGACGGTGGACGGGTGTCAAAGTCCGAAGGGGACAGCAATGGCGGGCCGCCACAGTCGAGGCTCGACTGCAACACAATCTCGAGGACTGTGGCCCATAGGCGTCTTCGAACTTCGGCCCTGAAAACGGACACGTCTTTCAGTGTGCTAGGGTCCCGGTGGAGACCAAGATGCATGGCGAAGCGCAACACGCAGCCGGCGGAGACCCAAGCCAAGTCGCCCCCAACGCCACATGCTTCTCGGGCCAAGTGTGCTAAGCACATTATCTGCAGACCCTCAATGCTTGGTTGTGACTTGTCGCCGGCAGAGGCAAGCCAGACTTGTGCCTCGTATACCCACTTGCTCGCGAGGATCCGGCGCTGCACTGGGATATCATCGTGAAAACAAGCCCCCAACGCCATACAAAGCTTGAATTGGATCACGAAAGCCTCGGTGGCTGCCGAGGGGTTATCCCAATAGCGTGCGTACTCCTGCCAGAATGTTGGGCGATGAAGGATACGATAAACACTCTCAAAGGTTCGAAAATATGACTCGATGAGCTGGCGGGTTGTGACCGCCGGGAGGAGACTGCTGCCAATGTCAAAAACGGAGCGATCGGAGGCTCGACGAATCTGGACCTTGATGGCTCTGGTGGTTGCTCGACATTTATGCAGAAAATAATGCGCCGCTGAGTTCCTGTCCGCCTCGACACGCTCGGCAAGACTCGTAAGTAGTGGAAACTGTAGCGTGGGTTAGCGGGTACGGCCCGAGAGACCCCATATACCAGAGCTGGTGGCCAGAAAGCTTTTAGTCATTCAGCGCCACGACGAGCTACACTCACAAACTTTGGCCTTTCTACCCACGGATCATCTCTGGGGCGGCCCAACCCAGTTCGTGGGCCATGATTCGGGAACGGTACCCCTGGAGGGGACTGAGTAGGGAGTGGCCCCTGATCCTGGCGCTTCCGCGCATCGGCGAGCTGCTGTTCGAGTTGGCGAATGCGGTCTTCGAGGGAGGCTGAAGTGCTCAGTGGCGTGTGACCACCCGTCGTAGAGTCGGTATATGGAGCTGATGAACTGGAGGCCGAAGCTGCGTCTGAAGACCGGATTCCGGCCAGAGAGGCAGCCGAGCTGGCATACTGGAGACCCGAGGGGCCTGATGAGGATGCGTCTGGACGAAAGGTGAACTGACCACTGGCAGAGGCAAACCTCGGAATGTAGGACTCTGCTGTCGGGGATTCCCCATCGAGAGACGGGGATAACCTCCACAGTCTCGGCTTCGGACGACGGGCTTCCTCATAGGTGCAGTTGACGATCTTGGACTTCAAGCAACTTGAGCAGGGTTCCATCCGATCGCAGCGGATTTTGCGGGTCCGGCATTGGATGCAGGAAAGGGCTGGGCGGTTCCTGCGTCTGGGTTCCGTTGGCGTGGCAGGCGACGAGGCCGAAGTTGTCGCCGACGCGGGAGCCGAGGTGGACGCCGAGGCCGTCGACGCCAACGTCGCCGTTTCGATCTCCATAAGTCTGGGCCCGGCGGTTTGCGCAGCCGAGGCGGTGCAATCGGTGCGGGAGATCGCTGTTTGGGCGGGAAGGAATCGCGGACAAGGGCGGGAATAAGAATCAAGTCACCGGGCGAGCCGGAAAATAGGCAACCTTAAACAGGGGGCAAAAGGGCAGGAGCAAAGCAGGAATGCGGGAGGCGTGCGCCGTATTCCACCGATGATGGTATTCGCGCCTGCCTACCTTATCCCGTTGCCTACCTCCTGCCTCCAGGTAGCGAACTCATGGGGGGCGCGCGCGAAATTGCGAGAAAATTTGTTTGCTCCTTCCTTCTTTTTCTTTCTCCAGCCCGGACTACGAGGGCAGTCCCGGGAAATGGTATTTTTGTGTTTTTATCTAGCCCTCTGGCGTCAGATCGGCATCTCGGGGAGAGTGCGGGGGCTGGCAGCTAATCACCGACACTTTACTGCTCTGGGCCAGCGTCGGGCAGGAAATCCCGGAACTTGGGGAGGACCAAATTTACCCAGATCCAGAGCTGAACGGTCCCTGCTACGGCTGACACCCGAGGATTTGAAGTGAGGTCGGCAAGATCGAACGTGCCTGCTTTCTTCCGCTTCGACCAACGATCTCGTAAACTCGCCTCGTCTCGACCAATTATCTTCCGGATCTCTTTTGTGGGCAGCCAAGGCTGCGCGCGATCTCAGCTTCTATCTCCGCCCTGAACCGGCTGGCCGTTTGTACGGGGGAAAAGCAGGGACGAGGATCCGTAGACGCTCCACCCAAGCAGGCTCCCCGAAGTGACCTGGGAATCGCCAACGGAAAAAAGGCGAAATTGGCCAAAAGAGCTGGTCTGAAACGCCCACGAGGATGGACGGCCGCCGCCTGCCCGCCCACCCGCAGTGTTTCCGCTTCCCGCCTGGCCCGGGACCGAATCCACCGATTCATCAGTTGGAGCATCAACCCCTGTTATCCCCGATCGCAGGCTGCATCACTGCAGCCTACGCCAACAAAAAATAACGGCATGAACCCTGTTCACGGACATCCCTTTCAGTCCAATCTGTGGCCGAAAAAGATTGCGATGCTGATTCTGCAAAATGTCGCATTGCTTGTCCCATTTCTTCATTGGGCCTTCCGGTTTCTGCCCGTACGGAGAACCTCCGCCCGCCCTGTAAACAAACCCTGCTTCCCACGAGCTGCCGTGCAAGCAAGCCTTCCCCACCTTAGTCCGAATCGCAACTATTTCCGAGCCATGAGCCCGGCCTGGCCCGTGACCCAAGTTAGTGGAACCACATCAGGCCGGGCAATGGATTTCGCCAAGTCGTGGCTTTTTGCACAGGCAGGCGTTGTCCAACTGTCGAATGAGAAGCATCTATTTCCCCAGATAAAAGCGCAAGGTACCTAGGAAGGGGGCTGGTGTCCCTCAGGCTTATCATATCGGCGAGTGTCTATGATATACATAACGTTAGTATTGAATCATGGTGATTGCAATTCCCGAAGGCCATACTTTTTTGCTTTTCCCCGACGCTTGCTGACCCGGCTGACACCCCCGAGTGTGCGGCGTATATTAGCACACATACACTTTACCTACACTAGCTCCGACCGGCATCAACCCTTTTTGCGTCTGGTCAGCATTGGTGATTATGCGGGTCCTGGGATCTTACGGACACCAGCCCCCAACTTGCGTCTAAACCCGCCGACAGCCCCTCAGAATCGTCTTGGACAGGGTCAGTTGTTCGGCCGGATTTAAAACAGCTCTCGCCGCGCTTAGCTTAAGCGTACAGATTACGGGATACGAGGGCCCAGCGCGACATTTTTCACTCCGCTGGCTCAACTCGAGACGGTCCACAGGATCAGGCACTCTCTGGGTTTGGTCCGTTCATTCCCGAACAACGGCCTTGCCCCGCGCGGAACAGGGACAACCAAAGGTACGAGCGATCTCCCGAGGCTCATCGGATTTTCCTTCAAGGGGGACAGGGCACCACCCTGTTTCTGGACACTTGTATCGGATATCACACGTGAGTGGTCATCGAGGAAGGTGCACCCATGTCGGCCTGAGTCAATGATGTGAAGGTCGACTTTCATGGTATAGTTCGACTCAAGGTCCAACATGCTAGGACCTTCTGATGTGATGTTCGTCCGGGCACCGATCACGCTGGAAGTGTTGTCGTCGAAGCCCAACCTCGATTAAACAACCTAGCTTTAACATTCCAACAATGAAAAGTTTACAAACAAGGATAGAAAAGTTCCGTAGTCCTCGCGCTGAGTCGCAGCACTGTCTTTAGGGGATCATTATACAAGTGGTAGAAGGCCATCATGCCCGATTGGCGCCGTCACTGTGAAGTCTAGACGCCAGTTAAACACCGGCACATCTAGAGCTTCTCATCGAGCAACCTTCTAAGAGACGCCTCACCCCGGTAACGTCTTGTCCTGCCATTCTATATTCTCCTGCCTGCCCAGATGCGCCGACCCGTAACCCCGAGCTCGCTTGCAGCACCACAAATTTTGTCCAATGGATGTAACACGCCGAAGCATATTCTTTTTTCTACAGGAGCAACTCGAGAGGGTTCTCAATAACCTTCTTGAACTCCCGCATCCATTCGGCGCCAACGGCACCGTCAACAACCTTGTGATCAAAGCTACCCGTGACGACGATCTGCTCATCCCACTCAACGTCGGTTGTGCCGTCATCATTCTCTACTGGGACAGCAACCTTCTTCACGCTACCGACAGCGAGGATAGCAGCCTGGGGAGGGTTGATGACAGCAGTGAAGCGCTCAACAGCCGGGTTCATGCCCATGTTGGAGATGCTGATGCTTCCACCCTGGTACTCTTCCGGCTTGAGTTTGTTGTCGCGCGCCTTCTTGGCGAGTTCCTTGACAGCCGAGGAGATACCCTCGAGCCCCTTGCCCTCAACACCCTTGACGATAGGGGTGATAAGACCATTGGGAGTGGCAACAGCCACAGAGACATCGACGGTGTTGAATTGGCGGATGACGCCATCACGCCATGAGCTGTTGACAGCGGGGACTTTCTTGCAGGCAACACCCATGGCCTTGATAAGGAAGTCGTTGACCGAAAGCTTATAGCGACCCTCGGCGGAGCTGTTCAGGGCTTGGCGGAGCTTCAGGAGCTTAGAGACGGAAAGCGAGGAGGAGACGAAGTAATGGGGGTTCTCGGCCATGGACTCCTTCAGTCGGTTGGCGATGGTCTTGCGCATGCTGGAGATGGGAATATCCTCGTACACGGCGCCAGCAGGAGCCGCCGCAGGTGCCGAGGCGGCTTTGTTGACATCAGCCTCGGTGATCTTGCCGCCCGGTCCAGTGCCCTTGAGCCCACTCAGGAGAACGCCCTTCTCAATCGCCAGCCTCTTGGCTGCCGCGGTGATATTTGGCTCTCTGTCGAGCGAGGTCTCGAGTCTACCGCTGGAGGGGGTCTCTTCGGGTTCGGGAGCCGGAGTGGGCGCCGGGGTAGGGGCGGATTCCGACTTGGGGGTCTCCTCCTGCTTCGGTGCGGCGGCAGCGGCGGCACCGCCGGCATCCTGAAGAGTGAAACTCTCGAAGGCACTGACATCGGTCCCCTCCTCGACTAGGATAGCGATGGGCTGTAAAGACGGATCGGTCAGTTGCGGTAAGAACCCGGAAGCAGAGCGAGCAACGTACATTCCCAACGGCGACATCCTTCTCGCCCGTCTCCTTGAGAATCTTGGCCAGAACGCCCTCCTCTTGGAACTCGAAATCCATCTGAGCTTTATCGGTCTCAATCTCAACGAGCACCTCACCAGGCTCAATGGAGTCACCGGGCTTCTTCTGCCACGCGCCAATGTTGCCGGCCGTCATTGTCGGCGATAGGGCTGGCATCTTGACGACCGTGTGCGGGGGATACGAGGCGTACCATCTTGTCAGGCTTGGGAGAGCAACGCGGGCAAGTTTCGCGTGCTGAAAGGCTTGCCTTCGGAGGGCCGGGACGAGCATGTTGGCAACTGGAAAATAACTCTTTGGGGAGGCACTGAAAAGTGATGAGGTGAGTGCCCGAAGAGTGCCAGCTGAATTATGCCAATACGCGCCGTCCGTTTGTCAATTGATGGCAGATGGGATGGCTAGGTGAGAAGAAGGTTGAGAGTGAGCCGGACCTCAATCGGCGAAGATGCGGATGGTGACGGCTGGGGCCAGTTTTTGCGTGGGAATTTTCTCGTTGGGGAGCTTAGCTTCCGGTTCACTCAAAAAAAATGGGGCCTGCGAGTTTGGCATGGCAAATCATCGCGCTAAACCACTTATAGCGGCCCGCCAATTGCCCAATTGTTCGGATGCTCCAGCCACAAGGCGATAGTGAAGAGCAATCTACAAGAAAGCGACTCCGATTCCGCTAACGCGGATGCAAAGTTTACTTGTAACCAAGGGGGATTCCTTTTCATCCTGCAAATTTCAACTGCCATATGCATATCTGTCGCGTCTGGCTATGGATCATTGCCTGCCTCAGCCACATCTTGCGTCCGTCTGCAGGGCTGGATAGCGCACGGGCCGGTGCGATCCTCCAAGCCTGCTAGGGGAAGCCGGGATGCGCTAAATTCCCAGGTCCAGGCTTGGTCAGACGGCAACCAGCTGGCACCACGGCAGCAGCAACCAGGGCAGCGGCTCCACATCCAGATGACGGGCTTGCTGTCAACATCAAGATGCCGAAGATCTAGGCTCCACCATTCTCCTTTTCGAACGCCGTCGCGCAAGGCAGGACCGAAATTCTTGCGGAACCGGCCCAGCACCAATCAAAACCCTTTCGTCGTTGATGTGCCCCCGCGCCCACTCCGCGATCAACCGAACACCCAACGATTTCGTGGCCAGACAGCGAACAAAAAAATAATCACTGGTAACAAAGGTGGAAATCTTGGAACAACGATAGCCGAAACTTCCGCTCCGCTTCTCTCCTTCTCCATGAGCCACTGATTCTCGCCGACGACGGGTGGCCTTCTGTTCCGCCGGCCGACCATGAGCTCCCTCAAATTTGTTGTGTCCTCATTGGACATCATCGCCGCAAACGCTGGCAGGAACAAACAGCTCGCCGAACTCGTCCAACAAGCACTCGCTGCCATCGAGAAGAATGACCACCAACTCCCCGATCCCGAAGTCGTGTTTGCGCCTCTGCAACTGGCTACGAAATCTGGCACTATTCCGTTGACCACGACTGCGCTCGATTGCATCGGCAAGCTCATCTCCTACTCGTACTTCTCCGCGCCTTCCGGTCGCGCTCCCAGCCAGGATGGCACCGAACAAGCGCCTCTGATCGAGCGAGCCATCGACACTATCTGCGATTGCTTTCAAGGTGAAACGACTCTCGTCGAGATTCAGCTGCAGATCGTCAAGTCGTTGCTAGCGGCCGTCTTGAACGACAAGATTGTGGTTCATGGCGCAGGGCTGCTGAAGGCAGTACGACAAGTCTACAATGTCTTCCTTCTGTCCCGGAGTACAGCAAACCAGCAGGTGGCGCAAGGAACACTCACTCAGATGGTCGGGACGGTCTTTGAGAGAGTCAAGACTCGGTTGCACATGAAGGAGGCGCGCACAAGCCTTGGGAAGCTGAAGACCAGCCGAAGTAGTCTGACGGTTGATCGCCCAGATGACCACGCTTCATCACAGGGCAACGGCGGGGAAAGCGAGGAGGGCAATGATGGCGCCGATGCGACGCCCTTGGAGGAGCCTGAAGGAGGTGCCAAGCTGACCCTCAAAGACCTGGAACACCGCAAGAGTTTCGACGATTCAAACTTGGGTGACGGCCCAACTATGGTAACCCAGCTCAAGCCAGCCAAGAGGACAGCGAGATCAGTATCGGAGCAGAGTCTACCGGAAAGTTCGAGCGAGGAGACACCTGAATCGCTGGATTCAGAGGACGAAGTCTATATCCGTGACGCGTATCTGGTGTTCCGATCATTTTGCAATCTGTCTACCAAGGTACTACCACCAGACCAGCTTTATGATCTTCGAGGTCAACCAATGCGATCAAAACTTATTTCCCTCCACCTCATACATACACTCCTCAACAACCACATAACCGTCTTCACTTCGCCATTGTGCACCATCACGAACACCAAGAATAATGAGCCAATAAACTTTCTCCAGGCCACTAAATACTATTTGTGTTTAAGCATCACCCGAAACGGCGCCAGCTCGGTCGACCGAGTATTTGACGTTTGTTGTGAGATATTCTGGTTGATGTTGAAATACATGAGGGCGCCATTCAAGGTCGGTGATACCACTTTAGATCACGAGAAGCCACTAATTCCAGAGACAGAAAGAAATCGAAGTCTTCTTGAACGAGATATATCTTGCCCTTCTGGCCCGCAGGACTGCGCCGCTGTCACAGAAGCTGGCCTTTGTCAATATCCTCAAGAGATTGTGTGAAGACCCTCGGGGTTTGGTGGAGACATATCTCAATTACGATTGCGATAGGAATGTCGACAACATTTTTCAGACAATCATTGAGGATCTTTCCAAGTTTGCCACCGCCTCAGTTGCCATCACCGTCGTGCAGGAGCAACAATACGAAGAGAACCGCGCAAGAGCAAACGGCTCTCAAGAATGGCATGTCAAGAGCGTCTTACCACCACCTCTATCCGTTGCGCTGATCACCGCGCATCACGACACTGATGGTGACATCCCCAAAGAGTATGTGATGAAGCGGGTCGCGCTAGATTCCCTCGTCGACTCGCTACGGTCACTTGTCAATTGGTCTCAACCTGGGCGGCCGGAAATGAACGGAGTCAATGGAGAGGTCGAGAGGCGGCACTCTGGGGAGGAGACACGATTTTCGCTCGATCCGTCAGCAAACGACTCTGCCTCCCGCTTAGAGACGCCGATCATGCCTTCGACACCAGTGATCGACGATGATCCGGACCAACTGGAGAAGGAAAAGGCGAGGAAGACAGCGAAAACAAACGCGATCAAGGCCTTCAACTTCAAGCCAAAGAAAGGAATCAAGTTACTTCTCAAGGAGGGATTTATTCCTAGCGACAAACCCGAAGACATTGCGCATTTCCTACGTACAGAGGAAAGGCTGGACAAGGCTCAGATTGGCGAGTTTCTGGGCGAGGGCGACCAAAAAAACATTGACATTATGCATGCTTTCGTGGACACGATGGAATTCACCAAGAAGCGCTTCGTGGATGCTTTGCGAGAGTTTCTACAAGCCTTCCGTCTTCCTGGCGAGGCACAAAAGATTGATCGGTTCATGCTGAAGTTTGCCAACCGATACATGATGGGCAATCCGAATGCCTTTGCCAATGCTGACACGCCCTACGTGCTGGCCTACTCTGTCATTCTCCTCAATACAGATTTGCACAGCAGCAAGATTGTGAAGCATATGTCAAAAGAGGACTTTCTGAGGAATAACCGGGGCATCAACGACAACGCCGATCTTCCCGATGATTACCTTCTGGGAATTTACGACGACATCGCAAACGAGGAGATTGTTTTGAAGAGTGAGAGAGATGCAGCTGCTGCAGCTGGTACTCTCCCAGCGCATCCGACTGGCTTGGCGGCTGGGCTCGGGCAGGCTTTCTCCAACGTGGGTCGAGACCTTCAACGGGAGGCCTATGTCCAGCAATCAGAGGAGATATCGTTGCGCTCAGAGCAGCTTTTCCGGGACCTCTATCGCAGCCAGAGGAAGAACGCCGCCAAAGCCGGCAAGTTCATTCCTGCTACCTCCTTCAAGCACGTGGGGCCCATGTTCGACGTTGCCTGGATGTCGTTCTTTTCAGCACTCTCCAGTCAAGCCCAAAAAACTCATAACATTGAGGTCAACAAGCTTTGCTTGGAAGGTATGAAGCTGGCTACAAAGATCGCTTGTCTGTTCGACCTCGCGACTCCTCGGGAAGCCTTTATTTCCGCTCTCAAGAACACGGCGAACCTCAACAACCCTCAAGAGATGCAGGCCAAGAATGTCGAGGCGTTGAAAGTGATCCTCGAGCTGGGTCAGACGGAGGGCAACCTCTTGAAGCAATCTTGGAAGGATATTTTGATGTGCATCAGCCAGCTGGATCGACTACAGCTAATTTCGGGAGGTGTCGACGAGAGCGCTGTCCCGGATGTCTCCAAAGCGCGGTTTGTACCGCCATCGCGCACCGAGAGCGACCCGCGGAAATCCAGCGCGTCAGCCCGAAGGCACCGACACCGATCTCAACACCACCCACAGGGCGTCTCGATGGAGATTGCACTCGAAAGTAGATCTGACGAGGTTATCAGAAGCGTCGATCGGATATTCACCAATACAGCTAACCTCTCTGGGGAGGCAATTGTTCACTTTGCCCGGGCATTGACTGAAGTCAGTTGGGATGAGATCAAGGTCTCAGGATCCAACGACTCTCCACGCACATACAGCTTGCAGAAGATTGTCGAGATCAGCTACTACAACATGACGCGTGTGCGGTTCGAATGGTCCCATATTTGGGATGTTCTGGGTGAGCACTTCAACCGCGTTGGATGTCATGCCAACACCACGATCGTCTTCTTTGCCCTGGATTCCCTGCGCCAGTTGTCGATGCGCTTTATGGAGATTGAGGAGCTGGCCGGTTTCAAATTCCAGAAAGATTTCCTCAAGCCCTTCGAGCATGTCATGTCAAACTCGAGCAACATTACCGTCAAGGACATGGCTCTCCGCTGTCTCATTCAAATGATCCAAGCCCGGGGAGAAAACATTAGATCCGGCTGGAGGACCATGTTCGGAGTGTTCACAGTCGCCGCAAGAGAACCGTACGAGAGCATCGTCAGTCTTGCCTTTGAGAACGTCGCCCACGTTTACAAGACACGATTCGGAGTGGTCATTTCGCAGGGTGCCTTCACGGACTTGATTGTCTGCCTGACTGAGTTTTCCAAGAACATGAAGTTCCAGAAGAAGAGCCTGCAGGCGATGGAGACACTGAAGTCAATCATTCCTCGAATGCTCAAGACCCCTGAATGCCCGCTCTCACAAAAAGCCAGCGTGAGTGGCAGCCCGACTGAGCCAAGCATCAAGAACCGCACCTCGGTAGAAGAAGGCTTCTGGTTCCCTGTTCTATTCGCTTTCCATGACGTTCTCATGACAGGCGAGGACCTGGAGGTCCGGTCAAACGCGCTCAACTATTTCTTTGAAGCGTTGCTACGCTACGGGGGCGACTTCCCACCAGACTTTTGGGATATCCTCTGGAGGCAGCAGCTGTACCCGATCTTCATGGTTCTGCGATCAAAACCTGAGATGAGCAATGTCCTCAATCACGAGGAGCTTTCCGTCTGGCTCTCTACGACCATGATTCAGGCACTCAGGAATATGATCACACTTTTCACTCACTATTTCGACGCTCTTGAGTACATGCTTGACCGTTTCCTGGAACTTCTAGCACTTTGCATCTGCCAAGAGAACGACACCATTGCCCGCATCGGGAGCAACTGCCTCCAGCAGCTCATCCTTCAGAATGTCACCAAGTTCACGCCTGAGCACTGGGCAAAGATCGTGGGCGCCTTCTGCGAGCTCTTTGAGAGGACCACGGCATACCAGTTATTCTCCCCAGGAACGATCAACTCAACGGCATCCCTATCGCCTCCACCAAGTGGTCTGGAGCTGGGTAGCCAGCTCAGCCCTACTCTTGAGGTGACTCCAGTTGATGAGAAGTCTTTGAAGATCAATGGCACCGAGAGGGACGGCTCGGTGGCTGGGTCTGAGTCTTCTGCTCCACAGACCAATGGGGCTGACAGCGACAGTCATCGGACACCTACGTCGGCGTCGAATCACACAACTGCGGCCTGGGCAAGCTCCCCACAAGCGGCTCAACCCCCCCAACTAGAAGAGTTTAAGCCCAACAACCCGTTGCAACAGCAGCCCGTCGTGGTGACGGCTGCGCGCAGGCGCTACTTCAACCGCATTATCAGCCGATGTGTTCTGCAACTTCTCATGATTGAAACCGTTAATGAGCTCTTCAGCAACGACGCGGTATATGCGCAGATTCCGTCGTCGGAACTTCTGCGTCTCATGGCTCTTCTCAAGAAGTCATTCCTCTTCGCACAAAAATTCAATGCCGACAAGGAGTTGCGCATGCGCTTGTGGCGTGAAGGCTTCATGAAGCAACCGCCTAACTTGCTAAAGCAGGAGTCCGGCAGCGCTGCCACCTACATCTCGATCCTCTTCCGCATGTTTGGTGATACATCTCCGGAGCGCCAGGGGAGTAAAACCGACGTTGAGAGCGCCTTGGTCCCGCTCTGCCAAGACATTATCCGCAGCTACGCCTCATTAGAAGAGGAGAGTCAGCACCGCAACATGGTGGCGTGGAGGCCCGTTGTGGTCGATGTTCTAGAGGGCTACGCAGCCTTCCCAAGGGAGGCGTTTAGGAGCCACATCAAGAGCTTTTACCCGCTTATTGTAGAACTTCTCGGCAAGGAACTCGGCGGCGATCTCCGAACAGCATTGCTTCTTGTCCTTCGGCGAGTCGGTGAAGTCGGGCTTGGCATTGATGGGATGACATCCGTGGGCATCAAAGGCGGACACGGAGACCGCAACAGGAGGACAAGCACGCTCTCGACCATCTCGTTTGGCCCTCACGCTTCCCCGGGCGCCGACAGCGATGACCCATCCAGTCGTGTAATGAGTAGGGCATAAAATCGTGTCTGCCTGTTGGAATGTTGGCAGCACAGGTATAGATAATATGGTTATTTAGAGGGTTTGAGTGACGCGCGGCACGCACACTCGTTTCTTTTCTTTTCTGTTATTATCAACTCCTGTCTCTCGGAGGACATTGTAGGCATTGTTCCGACGGAGGAGGCTCCGGTTTGGTACGGTTTGGAGTCTAGAGATCCATGCATCTCATCGGTTCTGATGTGCTAGTGTAATCTAGAGCGGCATCATTCTAGGATTATGTTTAGAATCGACGATACTGGAGCATCTGACGAGGGTTCACCGATACATTTTCCAGATTGCAGATACCTACCCAAATCCCAGAGCAAGACAACGCAGGCTATATTTTCACACGAACGCTAACATTATTGAACGACATTACCGCAGCGGCATCCGTACCGTTTCCCCTGGCAGTATCTCCTGCACCCACCTCCGCAGATCCTCCGCTTCTTCATCGACCGTTCGTTCAGGAAGCGTCAGCAATGCCTCCTTTAGCACCGCATCTCCTAGAGTCGCCTCTGCTAGTAGCGCCTTCAGCGCCGTCATCTTCGCAGCAGAGTACTCCGTCACGCGCATCAAGCTCACTAGTGCTTCGAAGAAATCCACCAGGCTGAGATGCATCAGCGTGTCGCCCCTGTCCACCATACGAAGCGCTGCAAATTGTAGTAATCCCTCCCCTGGCCGCGGTCCCGCGGAATCTGACCTGCCACCGCTGTGTCCATTTGTGAGACGGACCGGCGTCGCGGCGGGAATATTTGAGCGCGCTACAGCTTGGAAATTTAGGGCCGCTAGTCGTGGGAGTATTCGCAACACACGGCCCTGCGCCAGTGACAGCTGGAGGGCGTCACCACTGGTGTCTGGATGCCGGCCGGAGCAGAGGTCGAGGAGGAGCATGTAAATCGTCCGGTCAGTCAATAGAGCTCGCCATAGCTTTCCTTGTCCGGGGGCTTTGCGGAGAACGATCTCGGTTCCCGGGGCGTTAGCCGCTGTAGTAGGAGGTGGCGGCGGCGGCGGGAGCTCGCAGTCGATGTCGAGGAGGTCGCCAAGGACTTTGCTGCCCTTTTGACCGACCTCTACGTGTGGGGAGGCGAGCCAACGACGGAGGAAGGCAGAGAGGAGGGGTGTCATGACGGCGACAAGCGAGACTTCGGCGGGGGAGGCGGCGGCTTTGTGAAGGACCGTCATGGCAAGGATGTTGGCGGCGGGGGCCGGCGATTCGAGGGCTTGGATGAGCGATTCGGGAGAGGCGAGGGGCAGGATCTGCGTAAAGGTGACGGGGCGGAGGAGCTTGATCGTCAAGCTGGCTAGGACGGCGGGGTCTTGGGTGTATTTCTTGAGGATAGCGGTGAGCTTCGGGAGGAAGCGGATCATGAGAGGGTGGGTGTTGTTATCTGTGCAAAGGAACAGTCAGCTCGTATCACAATTCGTCGGCGCAAATGGGCTGCTTGCCTGTGAGCTGTAGCTCGACGTCGTCGAGAAGCTTTGCATTTAGAGGAATGTTGGGATCCTCTACCAGATCGTCCAGGTGCTGGTCAAGATCCTCGACCCCAGTAACCGGCACCGTGTCGCTATCCATCTTAAGTTGAGGAACTGCAGGGATCGTTAAGGGTTAGATGTTGGCCAACGACGAAGACCTCGAGATTTTGGATGGACCTGGGAAGTTCTGAGAAGTAGAGTGATCCCAACACGGACACAAGGGTTGTTAAAGGAGTAGTTTACCGGTTCTGTGGTGATATGACCGTCCGAGGAGGGGTACTTTCTTGCACCACAGCAGATGCCTGGTAATGCCAGGATGTGCGGGGCTTGGTTACCCCACTACGCGCTCTGTAGCCGGGCACGCCGAGACAGTGACCCTGACGGTGGGTTGGGGTACCTTGGCAAGCTTGGGTACCTGAAAGATGCGCTAGCGCAGGCGGGTGGGGAACGAGCTAAAACCTCCAAGCTGCCCCGCCACAACTTTTTGAATGAGCACAGTGACGCATTTCCGCCCAACAACGCCATCTTTTCTCTCTACAGCTCAAAATGTCGGGTCGAGGCGGCAGAGGCAGCCGCGGTGGGCGTGGGAGAGGAGGTGGCTTTGGAAGTGGCAGCAGAAATATTGCTAAGAACAGCGTCCCGTTTGACGCAGATCCGAATCTCACCATCGACAGAGAGCCGTCAGAGCTGTTTCCCGTGAGTCTGCCACGCGCGGCAATCCCTTCAGCGGCCCGTCGAAAACTCTAACAGTTGGCCTTTCTTAGGAATACAATGTGCCCCGCGCCCCCCCTCTATCAAAGAAAGAAGACAAACAAGTCACCTACTTCCTCCTGTTCCGCGAACATTGCCACGATGGACCCCTCTACACGCAGGCACGCACCTGGAGCAAACGACAGCGGACGTATGGGCAAGACCAAGTCAATATGCGATACGGCCAGACGAGCAAGGCGACAATTGATCCATTTCTAGCGGTACCGACATATTCCCAGAAATTCCAGCAACCCAAGCGCGCCCTGCCCGATCTCACGGCCCGGCCCTTTGCCCTGCAGTTCTTCCCCAAAGAGCTTCATGACGTACTGGACGACAAAGACATTCCTGCCGGTCCACCAAGAAAGCGGCGCCGCACGGATAACAGGAGGTTAGTCCTTTCGAACAAGACCTCGCTCCAGACAGCAGATGACGTTTTTGGCACGAACGAGACTGGCGGCACCGTAGGTCTCGGCACGGCGCTTCAGGTTATCAATAGCCTTGAGAAGCGGGCGGAGGACGAGGACGACGGGTTCCTCTCTGGTGACGACGACGACGATTGGGTCAAAGACAATGGGGATGACGAAGACGGCAACGTCGAAGACCCAGATCAATACAACGAAGATGACGAATCTGACAACGACGACTATAACGCGGAGCAATACTTTGACGGGAACCAGGAGGATGATGACTATGACGATGGGGGTGGGGATGATGGTGCCTACATGTGATGGCAGGGAAATGACTGGACCATACAACATTCATTGTTTATTCCATGCTATTCACTTTATTGTATTCGGAAGTGGTTGGTTTTGCTCTGCATTTTCTGGTGCATGGCTATCAGGGAGAGCCAAGGACAAGCAAGGACCGGTGCGGGAAGAAAAAAAAAGGTTGACAATACCATTTTCATTCGAGGTAGCGCTAGGTACGGGACAGGACGGCCGCGAAAGAAATTAACATGAATATGTATCTGGTGCTGCAGTACAAGGGGTATATCACCGGACGTCTCCCCGATGTCAAATATTGGCTCTATTATACAGATATTTCTCTGGCAGGAAACTGACTGGGAGATCCATCAGCTACCATTGCCCATAAAATCTTTGAGCTGCAGTTGCGTCACACCCTCCTTGATGCCACCAACGACACCTGCAACTTGGAGAATGCTCTGCTCAAATTCCTGCAGCACCATATTCAGCTCGAGCAGCCTCTCGTCCACAGCGCCCTGGGTACCATTCTTGGACTGTGTCTGCGCACGCTGCAGCTGCTCGAACAGGTTGCTCTGGACGCCCGTCATGTGTACCTCGATCTCGCCAAGGTTCTTCTCAAACTTCTTCATCATCTCTTCCATCTCGTCGGCCGTCTTGGAGAAGAAGCTGATCAGATCACCGCTGCTCTGCGAATCATCCGAAGTGCCTGTACCACCAGCGGTAGGCTGGCTGCGTGTTGACCATAACCCTGCTTGATGATACTGCGCTGGCAGGCGGAGGTTGTCTACAGCCTTGAAAGAGAGACGGGCGTGGTCGGCGTCGGTCCGGACAAAGTCGCGAAGTTGCCCAAGGGCGGTAAGGTCGCTCTCGGTGGCGGCCTGGGCGCCGTCAGACTTGCGCGTGACAAAGTTGACGTCGATAGGGATAGCAGAGAGTTGTTCCCCGTGGGCAGGGAGAAATACGTCAACTGCCTCCTTATCCCGGATGCATTTCTGAATTCCCTCGTCAATGGCAGCGATATGCCTCTGCAGGTCTTCTTGAAGGTCGTTGAAACGGGTGGTGGGCCGAATATTGCTGACATCTATTCGCACACCGGGAACCATTTGCGATTGTTGGTTGGCAGCGGCGGACTGGCCCATGGTGAGGCCGACATTATTGGTGGACTGACCAAACCCAGCGTGCTGCTGGGCCGGGTTTGTGTTTTGGCCGAGGCCGCTGGGGGGGGGGAAGGAGGGATATGTTAGCTTTTGGAAAAAAAGAGTACAGCGTGGCGAGAACGTACAATAAGCCACCACCTTGTTGTTGAGACGTATTCGCCATCGATTGTGCAAACATACTGCCGCCGGTGTTCGCGGTTGAAGCTCCAAAAAGCCCCCCTGTAGCAGGGAGAGGTTGCTGGTAGGGGGCTGTTTGCCCAAACAAACCTCCTCCCTGGGCAGGCCTTGTCTGAGTAGACTGCCCAAATAGGCCACCTCCTGCACCCTGCGCAGGCTGCGTTTGAGCAGATTGCCCAAATAGGCCACCTCCTGTTCCCTGCGCAGGCTGCGTCTGAGTAGACTGCCCAAATACCCCGCCTCCTCCCTGTGCGGGTTGTGACTGGGCTGCCGCAGTCCCGAACAACCCTCCCGTTTGTTGCTGCTGCTGAGGTTGTTGTGCAGTAGCGGTTCCACCAAACAGACCGCCTACCTGTGGTGGCTTTGCTTGGGTCGCCGTCGCACCACCGCCAAAGAGCCCTCCTCCAGTCGTCTGCTGCGCTTGTTGGGTGGGTGCCGTTCCGAAGAGACCGCCGGTGGTTGATGATTGGGGTTTTTGCATGGCAAATAATGCCCCGCTTTGTTGCGGTTGAGAAGTGGCTGTGGTGTTTCCGAACAAGGACGTCCCGGCCTGGGGCTGTGAGGTCGCTGTGCCAAACAAAGAACCAGATTGTGCGGGCTTCGGCGTGGGGCTTCCAAAGAGCCCGCCGGCAGCCGGAGGTTGGCTGGTATTGCTTCCACTGTGGGAGAGAAAAAATATTGTTAGTATCTGCAAAGGGTGTCTTAGTCTGCGCCAATGCGATCGGCGAAGTGCGGGAGCTCTGCTTTCGAAGGTGGAATGTGACTGGACTCACAACAAATTGGCAGATCCAGTGTTAATACTAAGTCCACCAGGACCGCTAGCCGACCTCGCGAGAGCCATAACGACGTGATAATTACGGTATCTCGATACCGGTTGGAATGTGGGGTTAATCGCTCTTGTGCTTTGGAATGGATGAGGCTGGGATGGCACTTTTGGCCGTTGTGGTCGCTGACAGTTTTCTGCCCCACGCCGAGAAAGTCGCGTCAAACACAGCCGCAGCGAAGCGCGCCGGCGCCCCACACCGCCTGCCAGAAATGCTCACCTCGGTCAGCGTAATTACCTAATCGCCGGAACTTCACCTTTGTGAGCGCCTTTGAAAACCAATCACAACTACGAAATCACTTGCCGAGTTTGATCGTTTCTAGCACGTCTTGGACTGAATAAAACACAATTCACAATGGATATCGACGAGGACGACGACTTTTATGCGCCCGAGGAGTCTGAAGCTTCAGCTGCGCACTCAGCACCTCCCGCAGTCGCTCCACCAGTGAAGAACGATGCGGCCGACGAGCTCGAGGAAGGCGAGGAGGAGGATGAGGGAGGCGAGATGGACGAGGAGGAGGACTCAGTACGGTCGCCAAACATCAGCGCTTGAATTTCAGCGCATTTTTTGCACAAAAACTGACCAATGACCAGGAAGTCGACATTGTCATCGAGAACAAGGACGGTCCAAAAGCTGCCCCTCCATCGTGAGCTGCCCCCGCCCCGCCCGACATGATGGACTCAAGCTGACGATAGACACCTAAAGACAGTCGCGATATAGCGAGATAAGAAATATACCCCAACGATCTATAGCGAGCGATTCCATTGTCAAATCCGCACACGTCAAGAGAGAAGACCAACACAGACAACTGGCAATGGACCATGGACCTGTTTCCACATCCAAGGTCAATGTCAATGCCATACCTATTCACAAGCCAACCGGCAAGCCCTTGACACAGGTCAACATAGATGACGGTCGGTCAACCACAATCCTAGTCTCGAAGCAGAGCTAATTCCTGGCAGACCTCGTTGACAATGACAAGCCGTGGCGCAAGCCGGGCACCGATCTCTCCGACTACTTCAACTACGGCTTTGACGAGTTTACATGGGCACTCTACGCGCAAAAGCAGGAGGCTATTCGGGGCGAATATAGCCAAGACGCCGTGGCACAACGAAACAAGAAGATGATGGAGGACATGACCAGCATGATGATGATGGGCGGCATGATGCCCGGCATGCCAGGTGCTGCTGGTGGCGGTGAAGCTGCCGCAGGTGGAGCAATGTCAGGCATGGATCCCAACATGCAACAGATGCTGCAGCATATGATTGCCAACGGCATGGATCCTAGTCAGATGGACCCGAGCACCCTTGCTAGCATGTATGGTGGTATGCAAGCTGCAGCTGGTTCTGGGAATGCCGGACAGGGTGCGCAGGCTCAAAATTTCGGCGCCGGCTTCGGAGGAAACCAAGGCCAGGGCTACGGTGGTTACGATCAACCGATGGGTGGCGGCGGTAATGCTCAAGGCAGCGGTGGCGGGGGTGGAGGAGGCGGAAGAGGTGGCAGAGGCCGTGGCCGTAGATGGTAGACGTAAGAGGGGAAACCGTACACCACAGATGGCGTTACGTATCGAACTGTACGATACGGATGGTCTGGGAATATCACTGGCAAGAGATACCACAGCGGGGGGAAAAAAGGACAAAAAGTCGGCCCCGTGGTTTATATCGCCGTATCGGAAGGCAGCAGCACTCATCCAGCGGTCACTAGGACACGATGAAAAAAGCAAAATACAATTTACGATGAATTCTATCACAAGTCTGCAGAGACATCGATCTTGTCATTATGTACGGATGTGCCTTTCAAAAGTTTTGTCGCCTCGTTTATTACATACACTACCAGGTCCGTGCTTTTCTTACCCCGCACACCATCCCTGGCCATCTTAACCCCTCCCTCTTCATCAACAAAATACCTTAATTTTCTTCTCCTTCCAGATATCATGGCTCAAAATACCGATATTACAACACACGTAATCATTGTAACCCTAAAAAGCCCTCTTATAGGGATGAAAACATCCGATATCGCGAAAAAGCTAGGATGTTCTGCCCGCCAAGTACAGCGGATATATAGGCGCGCAATCGAACGTGGATTTGATCCAAACGAAACCCCATTTATCCTTAAAGATAAATGGCTTTAAGATGCTCCTCGTTCTGGTCGACCTACGAAACAAACTCCCGAAACTACCCAAGCTATAGTAGCTAAGGTACAACACAATCGATATAGCCGAGAACGAACCTATACTAATTTTACTAGCAAGTTTAGTTAAATGGGTGTAGATATCTCAGCAATAATAATATAGCGGATATTAAGGAAGAACGGGTATCGTAAAACGAAGCCGACGAGGAAGCCTGGGTTAACGAAAGTAATAAGGGCTAAAAGATTATAATAGTACTTAGCTTATTAAGACTGGATACTTGAAGATTGGAAAAAAGTTATCTGGATAAATAAAATATTAGTTATTTTTAATTTTCGGCGTAGTGGTTATCGAGTTTGGAGAAAATCTAATAAAACGTTAGTTAAAAATTATATTTGTAAATAGTAGAAAGGTTATTCTAAGTTTATATTTTAGGGGAGTTTCAGTTATAATATAAAAGGACCATATTATTGTTGGAAACTAAAAACAGTAAAGGAAAAGGAGGTTGTAAAAGAAGAAATTAAACGATTAAATAAAGAACTGGAACCATTGATGAAAAAGGAGTAGGAGCTTTAGAATGGTTTAAACTGACTCTTTTTTCGGAATTTACCTGGAAGAAAGCTAAAATGGAGATGGGTTAAGGAAATAGGGAAGCTTTTCAGAAAAGGTAAAGGGGGTATTAACTAGTATTAATACCAAAAGGTAATTCTTTTTCCAAAACTCTTTCCGTTTGCAAAAAAGTGTAAAAAAAAACAACTAGGAACTTTAATTCAGGAGAATAACGCACCAGCTCATACTTATTATTACCAGCAGGTTATATATAATTACCAGAAGGTTTGGCGGCTACTTTGGTATCCTAACTCTCCAGATTTAAATATGATCGAGCCATGTTGGATGTAGATGAAAAGAAGGATAACCAAAAAAGGGGCTCCAAAAAGCAAAAAGGATGCAATTCGAGTTTGGAAATAGGCTTGGAATGATCTGGAACAGATACAAATTCAGGCCTGGATTGAGCGGATTATAGTGCATATTCAGCAGGTTATTGAGCTTGAAGGAGGAAATGAATATAAGGAGGGGCGACGGCTGAGATAAACGGATATAGGAATGTATCTAATAAACGGGGCGACAAAACTTTTGAAAGGCACATCCGTATTGTACACTATATCATGCCATTTTCCAAACCGACCTAATAAGTACGACTAGCAGTGTCTTGAGTACTTAAATATTTTCTACGTGATAATTTTGATCCGAACGGAACTAGACGCCTTTTGCTAGACTTTCCAAGTGATTGTTTCGACTTGGATGTCTGAAAGGCGCGAACCCGTTTGGTCTGGTTGTCTCTTTTTCGAGAGACGTAAAAGTCGACGATTGCGTCCGATAACTCTCCTGTGAGAGCCACGTGCCCTTTCCGAGTAGTTGGGCAGAGAACGTTCGGGGCAGATGAAATGGTCTAGGCTGTCGTCATGGATAGGTAGGTTCCAATGTACCTATGTATCTATCCCACGCGGTTAATATCCTCCATGCTCTCGATAAATAAATCCGGTTCAGACTTGCTTGCATGGGCTTTTGGAAAGGTACCTACCTATCTTACCTAGGTAGGTAGGCTGGCCCTCCGTCTCCTTCAACTTTCCCAGTAGAATATCTCAGCCAGCCAGCCACCTGTTGTCCACCTGCCTTCCTACCCTCTTACCCTCTTGCTCTCTTTCCCTCTTTTTTGTTATCCTTGAAGGAAGGCCAACTTGATGCCACCTCGCATCCCCCCATTGGCACGAGTTTAGTATCCACGGAGCCCCCCAAAAAAATATCGTTGACTTCCTCGTCCCCTCTGGGCGGGCTGGGATGGGTCGTCGGGGTGACGACTGAGTTTGAATGCCTTGTCAAGATAGGTAGATATATATATATATATATAGATAAGTCTTTGCTAAATTAGAACTATAGGCTGGTATTTGGCATTTCATTCAGGAGCTTGTTTAGCATGCCCCTTCCAGTCTCGATACTATCAGAGTCACCAATATCTTTGGACATGATGATACAGGTGAAATTTCCGGTCTGGACATCAAATCAGGTCCTTAATGGGACCGAGAAGGTGCGCGGGCGACGGGAGCGGGAACACCAGCAGAGCCTGCGGCACCACTATTGTTCGGCATAGAGGATGACATTCTTACAGATCTGAGTTTCTGATGAGTACCTAGGTAAGAAGCGCTAGTGTTCGCAAATGAGGAGGAGGAGGGGCGGGAGAAAAAGAGCCCAGCTAAACCAAACCGGCTTCACGCCCGCTGTAGTGGGGGAAAAGAAAAGAAAAAAAAAACCCAGAGCGTTCGATCCTCACGGTAGCGAATCATCAGGTTCCTTAACCGCCGTTGGTTGGTTGGGGTCAAGCCGTTTAATGTTGCTGATCCAGCAGCTTGGTTACCCCGCCGCCGCCTTAGAAGTTCTTCACGGTGGCTAGACACCGGGCCTTCCAGTCACTCAAAACTCTATTCACAGAATTTGTGACTGGTCTGCAGTCGTATGTAGTGAAGCGTTTTGCGAACGGTATCGCTAATCTATCACTCTGCCCTCTCGCCCGTTTCTCGTCTATTTGAGCTTTCGATTTGTCCTTGCCCTTGCCTTTGCCCTTGACGGACTTTTATCAGCCGTGCCGCGTTATTCTGCTTCTCAGGGACTGGGCCAACTCTGGTCGACCTTCTCAAGCTCGTCTGGACGATCGCAAATTGCTGTGGTGATCCTGCTTGCTGTAGATTGGGGGGCGGGGGGGCGTGGCTCACTGCTGCGCGGGCTGTGCAGTGCCTCCCCCTTTTCTGGTGTATGTTCAAAGCGGAAAGTGTAAAGTATTCTATATAGATTAGGTAGGTAGAGATGTGGGTTATTTACAATGTTGTAATTGAGCTTCACTCTGAAGGTCTCGCTGTCTCGCTGTCTCGCTACATGAGCTTTGAATTTGGTTGAGGGAATTGCGTTGGTTTTGCTGTGATGTTCTGTGCCGACATGAACCTTGAGATGGAGAAGTGGTGATCGCTTGAGAGCCCCGGTGTAGGGATGAAAAAGAGTGGGGAGAGCATTAGGAGAGAACTAGACCTGAGATTAGGAAAAAATATAGATCGAAAAAGTGACAGAGAGAAGAAGAAGAGCAGCGCCAATCCCGGACGCTGGGAAGTGTGGATGCCGCACAGTGAAAGGATTTCAGTCAAATTGAACCTCAATCCAGATGGCGATATGTGTGGCTGAAGCAGGGACTGCAAGTCTCCGAGGCAGTGCTTCATCCATGTTTAAATCGACTCTTATGGAACATGAACCCGTCGGGCGTGAGCACCATTGAGCTGCAACCACGGAGGTTGGAGTATTCAATACATCGAGGATGAAAGTATTCGGTGATGGCGCTCGAGTTCGGCTCGGCGGTGGGACCGTGGAGCTGGTTGATTCGTCGATGGCGTCGTGAGGTGAATGTGGTTTGTAGATGGCCTCGCAATGTTCGTGCTTGCTTGTGAATGTGCCAATGGCCGACTGAGTCGACTGCTAGAATAAATCCAGTCTTGTGTTGTCAGACCTACCTATGCATTAATATTGGTCATGTCCACAGTATGAAAATCGCCTTGCCCTGTAACTCATTAGTCGACAAAAGTGAACAATCTCGCCTTCCAATGTGAGTGTTGCGGAAAAAGCAAACTAGATGCGCAGTGTCCACTTGAGAATCACGTTTGGGGAACAAGAGGAAAAGAAGAGACATAGAAAATCACAAGCCAGGAAGGGAAGGGAACGCAAAAAGTCGCAAAGAAAGAAAAAAAACACCAAAACCAAAGTGAATCATGAAAATGAACACTACTCCGACAACGCCGAACCCCATGACCGAACCAATCCAAAACAATCCAACAATAACCCCGGGAACGCCATCGAATATGAACCAAAACCAAAAATGACTAGCCAAGATACCGAGACGACCCAAACTCCAAAACCAACCCATGACAAAAGAAAGACAAAGGAAAGACAAAAGAAATCCTCCCCGTCCTCCCCGAGATCCCCCTCCTATCTCTGACCACCAGTCATCCAAAGAAAATCCCTCCGTTGTCTCAGCGCCTTGCCGCGCGAGGGCGCCGATTGGTCTTTGAAACTCCAGAATGCCTGGCGACACCATTGGCGTTAAGAATCCTCGCGTCGGCTTCGGCACTGGCGACCTCGGCGTTCTCTTCGTCATAATCGGCAACGTCCACCTCGTTCGCTTCGAGGCTCGCTTCGGCATTTGCGTTCACCACGGTACGGGTATTCGCGTTTGTTTTTGCCTCGTTTGACTTGACCGTAGCGAGACGCTTGGCCTTGCGGTCGTTGAGAACTTGGTTGGATGTCTTGGACTGGAGTTCGTGGGCTGGAGCCGCGGCGAGTCTCTTGGCGAAGGGTGTGGCAATGATGTTATAAGCCATCGACTTCGAACGCTGTTCAGGAGATTTGAATGTTAGCCCTGGCTGATGAGTGAGATAAGAGAAGAGAAGGAGTCTTACCCGCAACGACTCCCGGACGGCGAGAAACCGATCGGCAAACGAGTAGAATCGCTCGTAGTACCAATCAGTCTTGTCCTCCCCGGCCCACGGAGGGATGCCCAATTTCCCGTCATGCACCTCTTTGAGGGCTTTCTGTAAAAGACAATGTGTGAGTAACTTCTCATACCGGCAGGAGCAGCCTTGGAATGAGAGTTATCTTACGAGGACAGTCCAAGCGATTATTTCTACTTGGATGTCGGAGAACGCCCGAACCCGTTTGGTTTGGTACGTTTCCTTTTCAACTGCCTCAAAGTCGACAATGGCTTCGAACAGCTCCCCGATGAGAGCCACATGCTCCTCCCGTGTAGTCGGGTAGAGAGCATTGGGGCTGATGAAATGGTCAAGGCTCTCCTCGTGAGTAGGCCTATACATTTCATTGAGGAGCTGGGCGTGCTCCTTCTCAACGGCTTGGAAATCATCCATATCTTGGATGATTCCTGCAAACCTGCCGGTCCGGACGTTAATTAGGTCCTTGATGGACCTAGCGGCGGCGGGGGCGGGCACACTGGCAGAGCCAGCAGCACCACCATTGCTCTGCACTGCCTTTGATGATGACATTGTGCAGACCTAAGATTCTGGTAAGTAAAATGACCATGTATTCTCAACGAAAAGGTCGGAGAGATGACAGTGAAGAGAGGAAGAGGCGGAGGCAAGGCGAAGAGGACAGAGGAGAGAAAGTACGAACCGAGCAGTATCCAAGACTATATTTAATACAGTCACGTCGAACAAGTGTCGACGCGAGGGAATCTCGGCGGAGGGAGAGTCGTCGTGGCGAGTGACGAAAGTAAATGAGTCGTCTGGAGAATTGACGAAGAAGAGGCGCGCCGAAGACCAGAGGACTGTCGATGACGGGGGGCCAAAGAGTTAAACAAAGTTAAGAGAGAAGTTATCCAAGAAGGATCTCAAAAGAGAATAATCAAAACTTATCAGGAGCGAGCTCAAGATAGAAGTTGATTTGTTTCTTCAGTTGAGTTTTCTCTCTTGAAGAAAGTTGTGGAGAAGGAGAAAGGAGGAGAAGAAGGAAGGGGGGGCACGGTATTTGTAGTTTTCCAGAGAGAGGTCTGGCAAACACAAATGGCCGTGCCAGTCGACGGCAGGCCCTCTGGAAGCATCTATCCAGAGTACCGGGAGAGGGTTGCCGGAGCGACTATTCAGCGGGCCCTCAAAAGAGCAAACCTCCAGTGCCATCCTGCCTCTTGACAGGGTGATGACTCACGCTCCCTGGTATTGTAGACCACTGTAGACCTTTCCGTGACAATAGCAAGCCTGACGATGACTCTGCTCAGGTCCCCCCGTACCATTGCTACTCTTGCCCATTCCTCTGCGGCGGTGATGCCCCGTAACCGGTGCCATTGCCATCCCAGCGTGGTATCTCATCTCTGTGGTCTCCTCGGTAGCTACATGCGTGAGCTGTGAGCCTGATGGGGCACCGTAACGAGTGACTACGTGCCCCCCGCGTCTGCTATAGTGCTGTGGTGTTGCGGCTGAGGATTGCGGCCCGCACGGCAGACCAGTGTACTGGTGCCCCGGCAACCCGCGATTGCTTCCATCCAAACCTCTCCGACCGCTGACTCTTGCGGGGCCACTGCTTGCTTGTTTGCCAGGCTTCTCTGACTCACAGAATCTTCAGCTTCGCTCCTCGATTCACGCCTTCCAGCGCAACCAGACTCCCAACTCCTTCTCCTTTTTCATCAGCGACCGATTCACAGATGTAGATTTCCTCAAATTCCGGGGCAGTGGCGTCTTGAATGGTCAGTGAAGCCGAGGAGGCAGTCGACGATTCAGGGAACACACCCTCAGCAGCTCCACGAAGCGCAAACATTCACGGTGGATGAATGGATGACGGTGTTGTTTGCTTTGATTAACTGTAACTGGCGCGGCGCTGCGTTGCGACTGAACGGGTGAGTTTCACTTGACTCAGAATAAATCAATAAATTAATTAGTTGATTGGTTGATTGGACGGAAATGAAATTGAGACTTAGGTAAGTTTACTAAGTAGGTATACAGATTCAAGAATTGCAGACACGAGAACAGACTAAGAACTCAAGAGCAGACGGACGAAAAAGTAGAGCCGAATCGAACATGTCCAGCTTTCAATCCACTCCGACAATTCACTCGGGCCGATGCCCGACCCGACATTGTCGATGGATTCAAGAAGAGGAAATACCACTCCGTGGAAGTGAGCGAACCTGTTCTATCTGATAAATTCCTTGGCTTTCTTCCTAGGAGCGAGTGTGCTCAACGAAGACGGTAAGTTCAGGGGAAGGGTGAGGGCGGGGGCGAGGACAAAAGCGAACAACAGATCGCGAGATGAAATACAGCTGGAGCTGGATTCCTTCCATCCCAGCAGCCTTCACAAGCAAGCTCCCAGTATATCATTGACGGCATCGGGGCTTGGCCTCTGCTGTTATCGACAAGAAGCCGGCAATAGCCTCTAACAGCTCAAACGAAAGAACTAGAGGGCTCAAACGAGAGAAGCAGAGGGATTGGAGGAACACAGAACCAGAAAGGGCTTTCAGGAATGCTGAGCTGACAGCTCGAGACATGGGGACTGGACAAGCCGAGCCGAGCATTTAGACGGTTATCTGTCTGTTTCCCAGACCTGGAAGACATGTGTGGCAGCTCAATCCCCCTTCCTCACCGGCTACCAATACTAGAACCCAGACTGCCATTACGTCACAGATGTTCGCTTTACAATCGAGTAAAAAAAAAAAGGGGCGGCATCTCGAACAAAGGGGTGGAAGCGCGACAGGGCCTCTGAGCCGTGTTTCAACGGAAAATCGCATATTTAATTGCTTTGTTGGGTACGTAGCGACCTACATTTACCTACATGAAACAATTGCGCGGTTTGGAAAACAAGAACATTGAGTGAGACAAGAGGACCAAAAGGGCTCCTGAAAGGCTGAAAGGATGGAGAGATACTGGATATCCTAGACATACTGGATCGGTGACTCGATGGCCGGCTCTGAAGAGAGCAGAGCTGGGCAGAGAAGAGAGAACAGAGCCGCGATGGCGGGATACCATACAACACAATCATTGAATCAGAGTGGAAGCTTGAGCAGGTCGGTCGCTGTTCTCGATTCGATTCTCGATACAAGCGAAGAGCGACTATTCTAGAGCGCCAAAGACAAGACGACTGAAGGACCAAACCAGGTTATGGCGAAGGCAACTCGGGTCATCCGAAAAAAACAACAGAAACATGGATTCATTTCTCAAGACAAAGTTCGATCAAACCCCGAGGTATCCATCCATCCAACTCACTCATGCGCCAAGCATTAGAAGACGTTGATGTTACACAGAAAAGGGGGTTTAGGGTTTCAGGGGCTTGGGAATAACGGGCAGAGGTGCCAAGATACCTATATGATATGATATAATGCGGCCATGGCAAAAGTATCGCAAAAAAGAAAAGAAATGGCGATTTTGCGTGTTCACCTTGGTGTTCTTTGCAAGGGGAAAAATAATAGCTAATGTGGTCGATTCGGGGCATACGCAGACAGGGCGGAGCTGCTCTCTCAACAACACACGCCGACACACGCCCATCCACCTGCAACCACCAGACCCCCAGACACCCAGAAATAGAGCGTGCCTGCCCTAATTTGAGCGCTGACAGCCAAGTGAGGAGTTCTCGGGTCATCTTTAACTCTTCCATCTCCATTCGGCGGGGCTTGAGCTGTGGTCGAACTGAATGGAGGGCTTCACGTTTTGACACGGGCAGCGTAAGGAGATGGCGATAGCGAGGCCCTTAAGACCGCTGGATCCGCTGCAATCTGGAGGGATTTGCTGACGGAAGCGAAGCGGAGCGAGCGAGCGAGGTAGTCTTCCTCACGTCTTTTCCAAGTCATGTCTCATATTTGACGCCCGCGCCTCGATCGAGCTGACATGTTTTTTTTGTCGCGTGAACTATGAGCCACCCAGCCACAGCAATGCGACTCGAGAAGTTCGGCTCCCTATGTGTGCCGACTGAATCCAACATTGAAACGGGCGACTGGATGCATTCCTGCGTCCCTGCCCGTGATCAACAGCACCAACATCCCACGGCTGGCTGGCTGGCGGGCCAGGAAGTCGTCGCAGATAGATCCGTGAATGTCTCCCTCGAGGGCGGTAGGAGATGGGAGACCAGACACTGGCGCGGGAGGATATTGCGCCGACCGTTAGCCTTTTCAATGTTCCAGTCTGCATTGTCCTTTCCCTCCCACTAGCTTTAGCTCTGGCTCTGACTCTGCCGACAGAGCCTACCTAGTCTGGCCTGGGCCTCGGACCCTGGGATTGACGCGGATTCCGGTCGGGAGCCACCAGATCAGGGCAGACCAGAGTTAAAAAAGAAGAAAGTTAGGTATATAATAATAATGGAAAAAGAGAAAAAAAAAACCCCCCCAGCTAATTACGTCTCTTGCGAGCGAATGGTAACATGGCAGACGCCTGGAAGACAGCAGATAATGCCTAGGCCCTTTTCCGTTGGAGCGTTGATCAAACAGGCCACGTACGAGAGCTATATGTTTGGCGTCAGTTCTGGTGTCCCACTGCTGGAGCGTGTTGTTCATTGCCAGGTGCTCAGCCTAGCGGCGCCTGAAGTCATCGATACTGGTGATTAAACCTTGGGAGTTTCCGGTCTTAACCTCCATCAATTGTTTAATGGATTGCCTTGGTGATCCGCCTTGGCCCTGGTCGAGGTGGCGGTCTTGGCGTTGACGCCCGACTAAGACATTTTCGAGAGACCTAAGATTCAGATCAGGCGAGGGAGGACGCCGGGTCGACTGCAAACATGGCTAGGGGTCTTCGAAGTCGCGGTGAACTGCCAGGTGGAGGGTAAACGAATCCGTGAATCAGCATAAGCTGTTCGGTTCCATCACGCTCACTATTGATGTAGATAATATATATATAAGAGTAGAATAAACGGCGAGGTAGTTCTGACCGGATGATGAACTCGTATTCTCTTGGACTTCACTCCACAGCACAGAACCCCAGAAACCCAGAAACGGCGCAAAGTACAGGAGGTGCAGTTAGAGAGCGCTTGTCCCGGGTGTGTTCCGAGACGAGAAAACCCACATGAATCGCACGTTTGGGATTTCTGCGGGTCCAGTCAATTCTAGTCGTCGAGTCGATCTCGCGGGGGCTGGACGACCCGAAACCCGCAGTTGCATCTGCTTGAACTTGGTTCTTCGTTTTGGCTTTCGCCAGCAGATGAGGCTGCCTTGCTACTGGCGGTGGGCGGAGTACTGGCAGGTGTCTTTGAAGATGACATGTTTACAGACCTGAGATTCATATGATTAATAAGAGTTGGTATTCGCGAAGGAGAGGCGGGTGAAGAAAGAAATTACGTACTGAACAGAGTCCAAGATTATGATGGAGGAAAGGCCTCGGGCTGTGCGCGATCTGTGAGGAGGGCGTTGATATCGTCCCAGTCATCCCGTCCTGTCCTCCTCTCGAAAGGATATGTGTGTGTAGTGGAAAGAAGACGAAGATCCAAACTTCCATATATCGTCAGCAAAGCGTGCAAGAAACGGAACGCCAACCTACTGAGTTGAGGGATCCCTGGAGCTGGATTTATCTTGCCAGCACCTCCCACGCCATGATTTCGACCTGAATGGGTGTTCTTCAGGTCAGCGATCCGACGGGTCTGGTAGGTCTGCGATATGGCGGGTTCGGTAGGTAGAATTCTTGTCGATCCCAGTAAAATCGACAATTGCTTCGAATAGGCCCCGCACGAGTGCCGCGTAGGTCCTGAAGTGCTCCTCGATCTGGAAATGTTTGGCCTGACGATAAGTCTGGTTGAAGATGAAGGAAAGATAAAAGTAATCCTCCCCCTACCCACTCACGATCCTCCTAATCAATAATCCCCACCACAAAGTCTTCCAAGAAGATCGCTCCAGTCCGCTATGAGTCTCAACGCCAGGCCGTGCTAGGGCACCAGTTAGCCCTTGAGACCCCGGAGTTCCTGGCGGCACCACCGGCGTTAGGGCCCTCGCGTCTGGTTGGCTTCGGCATTCGAGACTTGAGGGCTTGGCTGGGCGGTCCAGGCTTCAGCAGGGTTGGCTTCAAATCGGCTGCCCACCATTTCGGCGTGCTGGATCCAGGGATAAATCTCGGTTTCATAGGCACATTCCTAGATTTTGAATGCGCCCAGTCTGGTTGCTCTCGATGCCAGACAAGATCCGCTCACCTGGAAACCGACCAGGCGGGATTGTCGAGGATCGACAAGAGATCGGAAATAGCCTCACGGGGACTTTTCGCCAACCATGTCTGGCCTCTTCCTCGTCGCCCGTGCAGCAGAGCAGGTACATTGATGTCTTGGTGGGTGGGCTGCTGGCGGCTGGGCTGGCTTGGTGTCCGGCTACAACCGGCCGTGCTTGCATGTAGTGTTGATTTGGAACGCGCGCTGCGTCCCATCAAGGGTTTTTGAAGGATAAAAATATATAATAACTAGGCGGGTGAAAAAGAGGAAACAAAGGAACAATTCCAGACCAAGTTCATCTTGCACCAAGCGTTATGGATGCCGGATGGAGGAATGTTTGATGTAGGTAGGTAGGTTGGCCGCATGAGAAGTCAAGGAAAGCACTTCTTTTGATGGGCGACGGCATATGCTACTTGACTTCATGTTGCCATCGATGCTTGAGAAAGGATATACTGTTGAGGCATATGGAAAGTTACAGCTGCTGCCTGCGCGTCATCTATATGCACATGCATGCATGCATGCACATGTATTAATTTCACGGCCAAGTCGGAGTGTAATTTCTTGCAAGTAACGGGAGGGATCTTTGGTTGAGCTGACCATCAAGGTGTCATGCCGCTCGGCTTGATCGTTTTCTGATGGGACAGATCAATAAGGAGAAGAGGTTAAGGATGCCAATTAGCGCATTATATATTCAGAGTGCTGACTGACTCTCTCTCTCTCTACTAGACTGTTAGAGTTTGTTTGCACAAGTTTCATGACACAGAAGAATTGACTGAGAATCAATGCCGTGAGCCTTACACGCTGAGATACGTGGAGTTAGTCAGCCGTGACTACCTAGGTGGATAGATACACCAACAAACTGAATGTAGTTTCGCCCCCATGACTAGTACCATCTAGTCGGAGATTCAGCATTTGACTTTAGCCGCGGCAGCAGCATCGTCGAACATGGAAAACTTGCACACAAGCCATAGCATTTCTCGATAAACAAGGACCGATGAAGTCCCTCTCATTTTTTCTTAGCTTAAGTATTGTCACCGTTCAACCCAGGAAACCACCCAGCTGAGCCAGACGGAGCCAGGCTCGATGGAAGAAATGTGGAAGAAATCCCTGGGGTCCAAAGTGGGCCGAGCCATCTCAGTCGCCCTTTTGCCAGCCGCGATAATAACCCTACAACTCCTTAGTCCCCCGCGCTCTCCGTCTTGCCTAACTGTCTGGCAGCCATCAGCCTGAGCCTCTTCGTTCGGGAAATGTTCAGCTTTTTATTTGCCAGGTTTGCTCCCAATCTTTTGGCCGGAGAAGTTGGTTCCCTTCGTAGGTAGTGAACCATGTCGCCATCGTCTAGTGTTGTTGACTTTTGAAACATTTTCTTTTAATCCGAGAACAGATAGCCGCGGTTTGACAGTTCCCATTTTGGCGGGCTCAACTGGTCTGGCTGTGAGGAAGAACAAGGCAATTTAACATGCAGGGCCAGTTTAACGTGCCTGAATCGGTCGATTACCCTTTGGTAGCCCTCGAATGTCGAGTCTGGCTTCTCCGAGTCGGTGCCCATCCGAGCCGCCACTACTGTCTTTCTAAAGTCTGGTGGGCGTCTTTCATGGCTTCCTGAATCCAATACCTAGATTAACCAGACCAAAGCATGAGCCCAAGGGTCACTCGGTATGCTCTTACCAATGTCTCCCATGCGAATACTTCCGTGTAGGTTCAATGTTTGCAAGGGTGTGAGCCCGCCGAACGGTGCAACAGACTGGTTCATCCTGTATGCTGGCGAGGCTTATGACACGTTTAAACAGGCAGTGGCGAGGCGGACATGTTCCTCGTCGGTGACCGGGATTGAAATAGCTTCTCCTCTTCGTCTGGGAGGCCTGTTGTCAGTCGCGAGCGGCTGGCCGCTGTTGAGTCGTTTATGTCAACCACTTGGGCGCTTGCCGCGGTGGCAGACGACTGAGTGCCGTTTGTCAGTGTTGCAAGACTGGAGTCGCTTTCAGGCAACAGCATTTTGAGACGGTTCGTGTTGGGGGTCTGGTGCGTCAGTGGGAACGAGTTGAATAAATCGAAGAGTTCGAAGGCGGAGCTCGGTCTGGAACATCAGTGAGTCAAGAATGAAGAACTTGGGGAGAGAATCCTGCGCGCCATCACTTGCGAGGAGGTCCCTCGCCGAAAGAGAGGAAATTCGTGATAAAAGCTCTGAGTCAAGATTCCATTTCAGTGTGAAAAGAGCAAGAGAAACCCAGAACGGAAGAGTGATGAGGTTTTCTAGAATTTTAGCCAAGGCGCCTGGTGCTACTGCCGACAAGCAACCATCGTCTTTCTAGCAACGAGGCTTTGACCAATCCGTATACCACAACTCGGAATCTGCCTTGAGCTGCATTCTCGCCAGCTTCAAGTTGCCCGGAATCATCGAGTCAAATAATCCCTGGATGGCTTGATTTCCTCCAACAACTTGACTGTGGTTTGGGGCCTTATACTACTGCAAGAAGAAAAAAAGATCAGGACGAACAACAGAAGAAAAATCAAGAACGGAAAAGCGGCAGATGTATAGCGAGGTTGAATCAGAGGAGGGGACTGGAGACGTCGAGAACGGTAACATCGGTCATCCCTGCGAAGTGGGGTCATATTTAAGTCCATGACGTATGTCTCTCTGTGATTCCAACAGCAGAATTGCTCAGGTGTCGATATCTAGTACAATACCCATCTTCTTGCTGCTCAGATTTCCCCCTTCCGTTGGCACGATGAAGACGTCAACACCGGATAAACACCTCACCTCACACATCCTAGCACCCACCGTCAACACTTGACACTCGACAGGCACCTAGCAGACCTAGATGGCAACTCGGCCCACCGGAGAAACGCCAAAACCTACTCTGGCTCAGGCCCCGTACCATTGTCCTCCTCAACGATAGGCGCAAGCCGCAAGCTATCGATCCCTATCACCAGATCACCTAAATCGACAGATTGGGAAAAAGTCATCGAATAAGTCAAAGTTATCCAATGAGCATCTCCTCCAGGGCACGTTCCACCCGCCCCCAGTGCCCCAGCGCCCCACCTCCCCACCTGCTATGGTCCCACTGCCCCGCCCCACCTCTCCACCAACCTAACCGCCGCTGACGAAAGACGAGAAGACGAACAGCCGGACTGTGTCGGTTCGGTTCGGTTCGGCTATGGATGGAAGCTTTTTGGATAGGCTCAACGGTGAACGGTCTCGACTCTCATGGTGCCCCGCTTCGGGGGGAGGAGGGGGGTTGCCAGCAGGCCACTCAGTCAGCAAAATGACATCTTTGAATCCGAAGTTCCGAACCCACCAACAAGTGCAAGCAAGCTCAGAGCAGCACAGCACCGCGCAGCAGCGACATGCATCTCCGCCCACAGGAGCCGTTGTGGTGTCGCTTTTTTCTCCCTTCCACCACATGCGGATGCACGTCGGGACAGGATGGGACAGGACAGGACAGGACAGGACAGGGTAGAGCTAGGTAGGGCACCGGACCGAGACCGGAACCGGGTGTCATGTTCAAGCCGGGATGCCATTTTGCATTTTGCATGCCAACCAAACAACCTGACAACTCAAACTCAACCTGTCTTGGGCATCAAAACGTATCCCCCTCCATGCCAGTCCAGTCTTATTCATCCCCCGAAACGAAAACACCAAAATACTGCAACAAATCCTGTCCAGCGTAACAACAGAGGGAAAAAAACAACGCAGCAATTCCAGCCCAAAAACTCAAATGAAATGGACCCGTGTCTGCTTCCGGATCGGACACGCACACAGCGGCATTTGCAAAATCCAGATAGGGCTCCGATGGTCGCACCAACAGCCGAGAACTACACTACATTAGACGAAGCCCAATGCATGACGTCCAGAGAGGGGTCCAGAGGGGAGATAGGCGTCAGCCAGGAACAAAAATGGGCGGCTATGCGCCATGTATGTCAGATACCCATCCGCGCCCATCTTGTTTGTGCGCCATGTTGTGTATGACGAATGGGAACCCCCACGTGGGCCCGCCTTTGACGACGTGGGTCTCTCTTGCTGCAGGACCCGGTATTCGAGGGGTTCAGGGTTCAGCCTGACAACAAACACAACCAACCCCTCTTTCCAGGTTGAGCGACGCCTGCATATCATCTACGACGCGAGATTATTTCTAGCGTTGAACTTTGATCGGATGCTGTGTGCAGCAGCCATAGGTTGAGTTAGTCTCCGCATGGCTAGCCGACGGAAACGGCCTGGCATTTCGCAGCCCAGCAAGTCGATGACGCCAAGACATTCCACATCGTTCGGCAGCGGGGTCGGGGACCCACGGGGTTGTTGTACCAATATAAGCCTCCCAGTTTCCTGTCAACAGCCATTGCCCAGTTGTTTCATGACCGAGAGTCGTACGCTACACTTCTTCTCTAACGATAATGTCCCTCCTCGCTGCTTCGACTTCCAACCCAAGTGTCGGGCTGCATCCGAGCCCCGCTGCCATCTCCAGTCTTGGTCCTCTCGTCAACGCTGCTGTCCAATGCCAAAAATTCCTCAGTGCCGCTGTCATCCTCCTTTCAGTCCGTACCTATCTCGTTGCAAGTGTCATCGGGGAAACGCTGCTCTTAGCCAGCCAACTCGCAGGCATCAGGCTATGGCTTGTCTCGAGATTCATCGCCAACACCACCCTCTCCGCGACCAGAAGATCCCTCTGGGCACTCTGGAACTCCAAACGGTGCCGGCGGATGAGGCGAAAACTCGAATTCGAATTCTTCGTCCTCTTCCTTGGTCCGGGGGGGAACACACTGTGTCTTTTGCTCTTCTGGCCCGGGTGGCTTGTTCTAGGGCTCGCAAGCTGGGCGTTCTGGTAAGGGAATTCTAGCCTGAAGTAAGTTGAGTGCTCAATTTCGTATTTGCCTCAACAGGCTGGCTCACAGTTTCGCAGTGCAACCATGTAGGAACTTTATTCCGACAACCCCTGAAGGGTTATGAACGTAGAGTTTCCCGGGCGAGGGAAGACCCTGGAGGTCGATGCTTAGGTTTTGTCTTGTCACGTATTTGACGCTGGGAGAAGAACGAGGATCTCGAGCTTTTTCTCGGAGGCGTTGAGATTTTACAGCAATTATTTTAAAAGTAGGTTAAACGGTTCTCAACCTCGCCCCGGCGTTTCCAAGGTGGAAAATCCCACACTAACAAATTTATCAGGGGTTGTTGAATTGTAATGGCGGGTTGATCGCCGCGCCAAATGCCGAGCCGAACTGAACGAAATACCGACTCCATGGGATGCCTCACTTTGAGAAGAAGAAAGCATTCCCTCCCGTATCGCGACGGATCTCGTTCCGGTAGTCCTTGTCGGGGTCGAACTCTTGCCAAACGCTGGCTGGGAAGATGTGTTTGTTGCGTTGATACCATCGTCGGTCGACCACTTTGGTGAACGTGGGGTCATCATGGGCGCCCTCCAGGGAATCAATATCGGGGGCCCCCTTGGAGAGATGACTGGTTGTGGCGGGATTTGTTGCCGCATCCTTAACGGGTGTCTCGGCGCTGTATCCAAACAGGGGCTTGCCCTCGGGCCCAACTGTTTTGTTGATAATAAAAAAGTAGAAATCGTAATGCTACATATTGTCAGTATGGTCTTGGAGAGGTAACTCAGTCTGCGGATGTGACGTACGTGCGGTATGATGATGGAACCCCGGACCAGCATCAGATCGTCGACACCCACCCGCGCCCAGTCACGTCTTGCTGTGGCGCTCTTGTCCCCTCCGACACCGAGCTCGGCCCCAACCTTCCGGCTCTTATCAAGGAACAGCCAGACAGGATCGCCCTTCTTGGCTCTCACCGTCCCACCGGGAATGTTAGTTCCGTCATAGAACACAAACGGCACTGCGATATCTGTGGCCTTGACCGCTTTCTGTAGTTCCAGGAATTCCTTCCGTAGTGCCTCCTTCTCGGCAACCTCCCGACGCAGAGCAGCCTTCGTCAACAGCTTTGGGACTACTCCAACGGAGGCGTTAGGTGTGATTTTGATGGATTCGGACTCCTTCGCGGCCACCGCGCTGTCGCTCCCGGTATTCTCTTCACCGTCATCCTCACTCTTGACCTTGTTGGAGACCTTCGATTTCCCATTCTTAGTCCCTGCGCGCCGGGGCGGGCCTAGGTCACCACTTCCATCACCTCCCCCATCTTCGTCTTCCCCACCAAAAGACACGAGTGCCTGGGTGCGTTTTTTCTTCTTCCTGTGCCTATCTGCCTCGCTATTGTCGCTTGCATTGTTTGGTGTCGCTGTCAAAGATCGATCAGGGGTCGAGACGTTAGTTCGTGAAAACACAGCGGCCTCGCGGGCTTCGCGTTCTTGTTGCTCAAGTACCTCGGCTCGCCGCTTGCGGAAATCGGACAGGGCGACAAGGCCTACCGTATTCGTGGAAAGTCGCTCATGCGTCGTCTTATTTTGGGGGGCGAAGCGCGAGGCCGACTGATCTGACATCCTGACTGTTTCGGTGATTGTTTTGGTCGGCGGGTGATCTGGCTTGGTCAACACTTCTCCAGAAGCCTGGTTTCGGTTCAGTGGGGCAAGCTGATCGACGGATCCACAATTGACCCCTCTCCCAGGGACCACGACAAACTCCTGCACATGAAATCCTGCAAACCATGATGTTACGAGTTTTGGTTGTCCATTTCTTTCAACCTCCCTTGCAGAAACCCACCAAGACTCTCGAACATCGACTGATCGTGGCCCTCAACCCAGTGAAGAGACGCCGTGGTCGCCTGCCTTCCAACCTCAATTGTGATTGAGAAACCGATGCTGCAGTTTTCGGATGTGGGGCCCCCTTGCTGGCTGCTGCCGCGATCCGACATCACACGGAATTTTCTCCGCCTCCAGGCCCGTCCCCAGACATTCTCACTGGCCCTTCCGATACCCTTTGATGCCTCGCTATCCCAGCTCCATGACATGAGATCTAAGGATTCCACCGTCTCGAGTACTCGCTTAATGAGCGGCCCCGCCGGACTTCCAGACAAAGAAGTAAATAAGATGGTGCTAGAGGGAAAAGGGAGGAGTTTACGCCAGTGAACCGCCTTGGTGCCTCTTGCAATGCCTTCAGCTGGCCGCATTGCCTTGAAGCTCCAACCTAAAGCCCAGCGTCGCGTCTTGTTGCCCTGAATGAACTCGGTCACCGCGAAGTTATTGATACCGTGCTCGCGTAGCTGGTTGACAAGCGGCTCCATGCTGGTGGACTTCCCTAGCATTGCAGTGTACCATTGAACTCTCTCGCGCAGTGTGAGAGACTCACGCAGCATGCGACTGACGTGCTCCACCTCGCCACCCTCGCAAACCATTTCGATGGAGGCGCCTGTGCAAGCCGAGTGTGGTGGGCGGGCCTTTTCCTTGGCGGACAGCATCATCTCCTCCTCTGAAGCGTAGAACGGAGGATTCATCATCACGAAGTCGAGAGATTGGACACCGATCTCTCCCAAGGGAATGAGTCGATCGGTCGGCTTCCTCTTTAGAATACGTATTTGGTGACCCAAGTCGTTGAGTTGCACATTTCTGTTGGCGTACTCCAAGCTTTTCTGATCAATCTCTAAGCTGTGTCAGCATTCTCCACTGAATATCCGTAGCCTCGGGGGCGACACATACCCGTCGCAGTAAAGGACCATGGCCTTTGCACCGCCCCAAGAAGCGGATAGATACAGCTGGCTCCAGTGCCGATGTCGAGCCCGTGCACTCTACGGTCTGAGGGGGGCTGATATGATGAGCTGTCCAGTAAATCTTTGAGCCAGAGAATATATCTGTGTCGGTTAGGAACCTGCGTTCGATGTCAGAGGAAATGTGCGAGGGAACAAGGGGGCAGCTGCCCGACCGGAGGACAGAGTCTATCGTCTGGCAAATCAATTTTGAGCCCGAAATCCGCCAACAGCAAGGTCTTGGTGAGCTGCATCACGGCTGCGGGATCTAAGAAGTTTAACTGGCCGTTATCCTGGAGGCTGAGATTTCATGTGGGTCAGTTGACATCTCGCAGGTACAGACCTAGACTGACTCACAACGAAGCAAAGGCGGCATCTTGTTTTGCAAGCTGCTTGAAGTCAGGGTCCGATGAATACAGGTTTCGAAAGTAGCTATCTGCCCGCAACGACGTCTCGGTGCTTGAAAAGAGGTGGGGCCTCTTTGGCGCAGGCTGATCTAATTCTGAACCCAGCTTGGCCAGGCCAGATCTCAAGGCCAACCCAGGGCCGTCGGTAGCTGTCTTTCTCTTTTTGCTGTTCATTGGATCGCTTCTTCAGGTTCCAAGTTCGCATGCTAATTCAGCGGGATGCACTGCGGTCGTGGATCCCGTGGGTCGACTGCCCAAATTCCCATGGTCGAGGTGCGTCAAAAGTTTTAGTGGGTCACGTGTGGAGCACCTGTCGCTGGAAACCAAATCTAGTGTGGTAGTTGCATGACGAAGTTACGGCCCGGAACATATGCACCAGTTTGCTTTTCAGCAGCATCTGTTCTATGATGCATCTGAGTCCTAGTCCCCGAACAACTCTCATTCGCTGTGAGCCTAGGGTGGCAGCCCGCAGCGGTGAGCCGAGATGCCATGGAAGAGATGCAGGTCAGCGCATGCCACGCATCCCACCCTTCCCAAAGCTGCTTCTCGATCGCCGTGCACATCTGGCCCTGGAGGCGGCCAACACACAAGCACCACACCGACCCCTTTTTAGACAGAGAAACTCCATTCGATCAACGTCAACTCGTCTAATGTTGGCCATGGAACTATTTAAATGCGGCACCATGTCCGTATGTTCAAGGGCCAGAACGCGGCCCAAATTCCGGGGCCCACCACATCAAACTCAGCCGGCATCGTCTGGAACCCATTGGACAGTGGAGCAGTGTAGGTAACGCCCCGCTGCAACACAAAACAAGCGGAGACATGTCAACCTTGTGCTCTTTGGCCCGATGTCACGACCATCTGACCCGTCGCAACTGCAGCAGAGGCGTATTTGACAGCTCGCTAAACATGGATGTGCCAGAGGCACCAGAGAGGTGGGAAATGGATCTAAACTAAACCGACCACCTCGGCTCCACCTGCAGGTCTGGCTTTGCAGAAGAGATTCTGTTGAGAGCTACAGACGAACAAAGCGCTGACCCTGCTGACGGCGATGAAGGATCATGGTTGCACAAGAAGTCGGTGAGTGGGCCAGTGATAATTCGCCGTCATTGGCAAGGTGGTCAAACGCGGTGCAGTAGTCACCCACCAGAAAGCTCAACCGCCCATCCCCACCGCCTGCCCTGGTTGGACGAGGCATCTGAGTTCCAGCCTTGTTGAGACTTCCAAGCTGGATGGCGTCTTGGAAAGGATGAAAAATGTCGCTGATCTGCTGAATCTCCCAGGTTTTTCTCCATCGCCACAGCATAGCCGGCGGGAGCCTACAGGAGCGCGCAAAGCACAGCTCCTTGTGGCCCTGTGGTTTTTGACCTGACGTAAAACGGGACACCTGGGCGACCAGGGCAGACAGGCATTGCCTGCACCAGACACGCAGGTCTTCTGATTACACAACCCTTTTTCTCCGGTTTGAGAACTGCAGGATAGCCGCTGCTGCCTCAACAAGGTAGGATGGTGGTGTTGATAACTAGCGTTTCCCCCCTGCCGGGCAAGAATGCCGCAGGGCTGGTCTGCAAAGTCCTACTGTCGGTCCCCCACAAGCCAAGCCGAGCGGGCAGCGGTGCACCGTGCCGTGTCTGCTAGCCAAACCGATAACACCGTGACCCTTGTTTTAGGGCCAACTACCTCCACCCAGGCCTGTGGATGTTGTCCAACAACCCGGTCGAGTGCGGCATGACCTCAACCAGGCCGGATTGCGAGTCCAGGTACGGCTCTTTCTTCGTCCAACGTCTCCCCTCGGTTGCCTGGTGCTAGAAGTGATCTGACAACCACGGCGCTGTGTGTCGTCAACCGACCAGGTCCAGTTCAAAGTACTTAAAGGGCTTTCTCTGCCCCCCTCCTCCCGCGAAACCACATTTTGCCCGATGACTGCGGGCGCTGCACGCAACCTTGAATTTCCATTGTCCTGCACCAGCCGCAGCCTGCCAGCGCGATAGGTTCCCTCTCCGATCGCGGGCACCTGCCGTGCTTCCGCGGCGACAAGTTCCTGTCGCTCACTCGCAACTGCCCCCACTCTCGGGACTGGGCTCATCGATCAGTGATCAGCAGTTTTCAGAATTCCCAAGAAGGAGTTCGGGCGCCTCTTCCAGGCGGGTCGGCTCTGCATCCCCTGTAGACTCCACCACCAAGGCACTTGCCCCCGCTACCCCATTCCGGGTCCTCGGCGTCCACCGTCCGGTCCTCTCGCTCAACGTCTCACCGACTTGCAGTCTGCGCTGCATTCTGTCCTGCCGAACACCTCACCTCGCATCATTTCTCGCCTCTGGCTGCCAGTGATCCGGGTGCATCGCGAGGACACTGCAGTCTTGGGTCCCGCACGATAGCTACGGTTCCACTACTCTGAGGTAGGATACATTTTGAGCATCGCATCTACTCCAAACAGCTTCTCTTCCCACCGCACCTGGCCTCAATCCTCCCCTCCCTTTCCTCCATCCCTCCCTTCCGTCCCGCTCCCACCCACGCTCTGAATCTTTGGAACCATTGGTCCGACTTTTTGGGGTTCTCATGTTCAGCATCCCACCAGCTCCCGGCTTGGTCAAATCGCACCGCGGTTCGTGGTCCGCTAGACGATAATCGCATTCCACTGCGCCGAGAACCTGCTGACCTCCATTCTCAGTCTGCATTTTGCCCCAGACCGCAGAGCCCTGTCCACGTTGCGCCGCCACTCGCAGGCCCTTTTCTTTCTTTTTTCTTGCCTATTGTGCCCCTTGCCTCGGCGCATTTAAAGCTGCAGTCCACTCCGTTCCCAGTCTGCCCACCAGCCCGACCTCCTACTCTCTTTCAAACACTTCCTAGCTGGGCCGACGAAAAACTCACCGCTTTCAGCTGACCCTCCTCGTCTCTATTGTAACGCCAGGCTGCTTGTCTACGCACATTATGGAGGCGCAGGATATGGCGAAGTCAGAGCGGGAAGGCACGGCGACCCTTCCCGCCAACAACGACAAGCAAAAGGCGCCGGCCGACTCTAGCGCCAAGCCAACCGCAGCTGAGGAGACTGCCAAACCATCAGATCGTAAAAAGAAGCACGCCAAGGCCAAGTGCTCCAAGCATGTGAAGTCGAAGAAGAAAAAAAAGAGCTCGACACCTTCTGATTCCACATCAGACTCCGAAAACGCTGACGAAGCTGACGATTCTTCCTCCTCGTCACCTGACTCCAGCGATAACGAAGCCGAGGCCGAAAGCTCCAAGAAAAAACGGTCAGCGAAAAAACGCACCGACTCACACAAGTCCAAGAAGAAGACTCGATCCAAAAAGACCAAGAAGAGTGTCATCATTGAATCCAGTTCCTCCGAGACCGAAGATGATGCCTCTGGAGAGGACCCCAAGGATGCCTCACAAAGGGAGATTACCAGGCAGCTGCAGCTCCTTGCCCTCCAGCAGCAGCAGCAACATCAGCAGCAACAACAGCAGCAACAGCAGCAGCAACTGCAACTGCAAATCCAGCAGCAGCAAAGCGGACTTGCATACCAGATACCGCAATCCACGAACTCTGGACTCCTGGCCTACGGCTACCCTTCTGGTTCAGCTGCACAGCTCAACTCCCTTCTTCCCTACCTGAATAGTTTGAACAATGCTACTCAGATGGCAAAGGGCCGTACCACACGGGGCGGCGGTTACCCCCCCTCTGGAAGTCGTATTTCTGGTGGCCATGGTAGTGGTGATTCCACCGAGTCGGCCGACGGTGACCGGCAGCACGGCGAGAAGTCCAGGAAGCATAGAGGGACAAAGCTGGACTACAAACGTGTCGACCAGGTCTGGGACAATGCCATCCACAACTACAAGCTCCAGGACACAGCTGAGGGTGCTACCGACGCCAAGTACGACGAGTTCTTGTTTCACGTCAGGCGGACATTCGACTGGGAAGGCAAGTACAAGGCGACTCTGGTGGACATCAAAAGCAAGCTTCTCCGCGAATGTCTGCAGGAAGTTATCGGAGACATCAAAGGTGTCAGTCTGGTCGAGGAAACCCCGAAACTCGACCCGAACATGCTATTTCTGTGAGTTGTCCAAAGACTGGCCTGCTCAAGTTGCCCTAACACCCCCCGCTCCCCTAGCTACCTGGAAGATCTACGGAAACACCTCAAAGACCTCAAGAAGAAGGTGCCATCTGCGCGAGATAAGCACGAGCGCAAGAAGGAGCAGAAGCGGATTGACCAGAAGCGACAACAGTTGAAGATCCTACTGCAGTACATTGATAAAGACTATGCCGATGTTAAGAAGAGGTAAGTATTGTCTGACGCATGCCGCAGAGTCTTTCACAAAACTGACCTATGCTAGCCTCTACCCAATGCTTGAAAATGGCTTAATCACATTTGACCTGCTCTGGGCGCTCTGGAAACCCAACACCCTGGCATACACGACAACATATGGCTCGCCCGACGAACCCCGTGTCTTCAAGGTTGAGATAGCGGAAAAGCATTACTCCATCATGAAAGGCGAGTTCTATTACATTGAGGGCAAGTACTTTGAGTACGACGGCAAGCAATTCGGCTTCGGTAGCATGTCCGAGGAGATCGGGACGTTCCGCGGCGCACGTCGTATCACCAGCCTGAAATGCTACCCTCTGAAGTATCACAAGAACGAGTCTCAGCTTCGGAAAGATCTCATCGAGCGGGGAAAGAAGTTTGTTTCGCTGAGCGGTGTCCACTACAAGAGCCATCATGGCATGGCCTATTACAAGAAGAAGAAGGCAATTATCAAGGTCAACATCAATGGTCGCATCATGATTGACCCGAGCATACACCGTCGAATCAACCCCAACTACCCCGTCTCTCTCGTGCGCCCCAAAGATCACGATGTTCTCTCAGATGACGAAGACTCGGACGATTCTTGTTGCTGTGCAGAGTCGGACTCAGAGATCAGAGACGAAGGTGACCTGGAAGACGAGGAGGAAGGGAAGTACGTCACCAAGGTCATCAAGGATGACAAGGGCAACATAAGGTTTGTTCGCATGCTCAAAGAAGACGCCATGGAAAACAAGGAGAAACTGGACCAGGTCACGAGCAAAGATGAGGATACGCAAGAGGACGGTGAGGGCGAGAAGAAAATTCCCGAATTCAGCGACGAGGAGTATCTCCTCGCCTCTCCCTTGGTCCTCGGGTTTGCGTTTGCCGAAAAGCTTTGGCTGGAGTTTACAGTCTCGGGAGTGGGCGAAATCCAATGGAACGAAACGGCATACGAGTCCTTGGTGTTGGAGCCTAAGACAAAAGACATAGTCAAGGTAAGCAAAAACTCTTCTTGCCCATCTCGATGTTTATTGACCCCAACCTAGGCATTAGTCGAGTCCCACAAATACCACGCTGCTGAGAGTATTGACGATGTGATCCAAGGCAAGGGCAAGGGTCTGGTTGGTAAGTACAGTTCCGTCTTGCAAGGTCAGGGCCATCAGTATGTGACTAACAACATTTGCAGCTGTTCTCCACGGACCCCCCGGCACAGGGAAGACATTGACAGCTGAGGGTATTTCTGAGCTGCTCAAATGCCCCCTTTACATGGCTTCTGCGGGCGAATTGGGCACCGACTCGCGATACCTGGAGGTAGAGCTACAGAAAATCCTGGACATCTGCCATGCATGGGGCGCCATTTTGCTGCTCGATGAGGCCGATGTCTTCTTGGAAAAGCGGAATATGCATGATATCCACCGCAACGCACTCGTTAGTATATTTTTGCGCCAGCTTGAGTACTTTCAAGGCATTCTATTCCTCACAACCAACCGCGTTGAGGTAAGTCTCCCCGCACCCCTAGTTGACGAACAACTCCAGTGGCAGGTGCTGATGTTGTCCACAGACATTCGACGATGCCTTCCAGTCTCGCATCCACATAGCACTACGCTATGACAGTCTCGATTTGCGGGCCAAGAAGGCCATCTTCAAGATCTTTGTAGAGCGAGTGCGGGTCCTGGAGAAGATGGATCTTACACCGTTCACAGAGGAAGATTACAACGTTCTGGCTCGGCACGACCTCAACGGTCGCCAGATCAAGAACACGGTGCGCACGGCGCAGGCACTAGCTGTGAACAAGGGCGAGCCGCTGTCAATGAGCCACATTCGCCAGGTTCTCGAAGTCCAGATCAATTTCGAGCGAGATCTCAAGGGAGGAACGGGATACCAGGATGCGATGCGGAGCTATTTCTAGTGTGTGCCCATGCTTGAGATTGGGACTTGGCGAGATCAGGGTGAGCAGTTGAGGGCTTGATAATTGGTGCATTGATTTGTCAAGGACATGTATTGGCAGTGGATCCAGCGCTAGCGTAGAATCACCAGTACATAGTACCTTGTTGTAGCGTCTTGTATTACATTTTTCGATCTCGACTGCCGGAATTTAAGCTGCTGACAATGGGGCGGGATCCGAGGGCAATTCCCATTCTCGAACCCGAGCGCTAGGTTCAATGCCTCGCGATTTCTTGGTGCCACGGTTCAGCACCACCTCAACCCTGGAAGACTGTTAGAACGGGACCTCGGGGGCGTTTCGGTATGGACGAACGGCGAAAAGGACGGTCGGGGATGAGAAAGATAAAATTTACGCCACGAGTTAGGAATAAATCAGTTTTGCGAAGTATAATTGATCGCTTTATTGAAATTCCGGCTTCATCTTCAGTCGCCCTAATCTGTCAAGTACGTACTACGTAGCGAAAATCTTGGTGAAGCTTCGTCGAGTAACTGAACGTACTGCACAAACAATTTCTCAGATTTGAACCGGGCAATGTGCCCCGCTGCAGCACCCCTGTCCGGCGTCCTCGTGAGCCAAGCCAGCTGGAACCCAGCAAATCGACGTCATCTCCCAGCAGCTGGGCGGCAGCGCCAAGGCGGTCTGGCCAACCTCCACTTTCAGTTCAGTCGAGAAACCGGTCAAGCGCTGGACCGTTTCCTCACGCTACAGGGCGGGGGTAGCTGTCCCAGGCGAGACAAAAGACCTGGCACTCGCCTGCTTTGACATCCCTAGCAGTTCCTCTCCTATCTTCTTCCATTACCGCCCCTCTCCATCGCCCTCCTTGTCGCAAGCCAGCAGCAATTAAACAGCAGCAATGGGCAGGTTTATGAATTGGGGGCGCATGCTGGGCTGGGACCGCCATCCCCACCACGGGCACCACGATCACTGGTGGACTGATTCTCGACGCCGCCGTAAGAAGACCTCGTCTCCCCTTTCCCAGCTGAATGATGCAACCCCGCTTTCTCTAACTGCCATGGTCGCAATGTAGTCCTGCCAAGCTACCACGACGATTCAGTTGTGTCGGCAATCCCTGCACACACCGTTACCGAAGTCGCTCTTCGTCTGCGACACCTAATCGAGCAGTGTGTCCCTTGCGAGCTCGACGAAGCCTTGATTACGCGCCCGCATAGCAAAGTCATCACCAAGAAGGTCATCAAGGCCGCCAAAGAGGCTGGCGGCCAGGAGCACAGGGCCTGCGTGGTCTTTTGCCTGCTGGTCAACAAGCGATGGTGGAAGCATCAAGCCCTCGTTGAGCTGTGGGATGCTGATCTCCATAACGTCCGCGCTGTAGCCTGCGAGGTGATTGCGAAGCAAATGTAGACCTTCCCGTCGAAGCCTGGACGCTTTGAGTTATTGTCACTGACGGATGGCTAGAATCGAAACGGAGGATGACACAGAGTATCTGTTGCAGCACGTACTGCTCAAGCGTTACTCGATTGTCGTTGACGGAGAGCCCACTCCTCCAGCCAACGTCGTCGAGAAGGCGGTCGACCTGCACGCCCTTCGTGTCATTGGATCTTCGGGCTACCAGAAATGCATCAATTTTCTCTGGAGAGGCTGGCTGGTCCAGGACGAGAATGATCCGGCCGCGTTTGTTGACTACAAGGACAAGGACAACACGACATACGCCGCCCATCTCGACCCCGATCGCATGAGGGCACCGATGTATCAGAACGCTACTCAAGTGCTGATCTCCTTCGTATACCTCGCGCTCTACTCATCCGCCATCAACACTGTGAATCCTGGCGGTGATATCGATTTCATCGAAGCACTACTTTACGTTTTCACCTTCGGCTTCATCTGCGAGGAGCTTGCTAAGTTCTGGAAAGCGGGGTACCACATTCTCGGTTTCTGGAACGCCTTCAACGGTCTTTTGTACGCCTTGCTGACTACCAGTCTGGTCTGTCGCTTCATCGCATGGAGTCATGGTGTGCACGATCCTGACGGCTTGCGTCAGCACTACAACACCCTTAGCTACAACTTCTTGGCCGCGAGCGCGCCAATGTTTTGGATTCGCCTTCTTTTGTATCTCGACAGCTTCCGGTTCTTCGGCGCCATGCTTGTAGTCCTAAAGGTCATGATGAAGGAGTCTATCATCTTCTTTGCATTGCTGGGTGTCATTATCGTTGGATTCCTGCAGGCCTTTATTGGATTGGACTACGCGGATGATCAGGTAGCGGGCGACATCACGTTCATCATCACAGCCATGGCCAATGCTTTGATGCAGAGCCCCGATTTTAGTGGCTTTGAGAAGTTTCAGCACCCTTTCGGCTTGATCCTCTACTACATCTTTACTTTCGTGGTGATGTACGTGGCCTTGGCTCCCAGGTCCCACTCCCGGTACTAACTGGTTTGCAGGGTCGTACTCCTCAACATCCTCATTGCGCTGTACAACTCTGCGTACGAAGACATCTACGACAATGCGAACGATGAGTATCTGGCCATGTTTGCCCACAAGACCATGATGTTTGTGCGGGCGCCTGATGAGAATGTATTCATCGCCCCGTTCAACTTGATCGAAATCTTCTGCCTCGCCATCCCCCTGGAATGGTGGATGGAAAAGAAGACGTATGAGCACGTCAACGATATCGTCATGGGCATCATCTACTTTCCTCTGCTCCTCGTGTCGGCCTACTTTGAGGTTCGGACGGCACAGGAGATCCGCGCAAATAGGAGCCGCGGCGAGGAAGATGACGATACTATTGAGGAGTGGGAGCAGTTGTCGGGCAACCTTGACTTTGAGGCCGATGGCTGGGGCAAGCGAGTGGAGTCGGCCAAGAGCAATCTCGAGGAGGAGGTTGCCGTGGTGGAAGTCAGAAATCTCAGAAAGGAGGTGGAAGAGCTGAAGGCTATGATTGAGAGCCTCCACAAAGCTCTAGGAGCGAGCGTGGCTAATGGCGAAGGGTCCTCCAGTCAGGATTGAAGCTGCATCTCTACCCTAAGGGGGGTTATCACGATTAATGACAGTCTAGTTCAGGTTGCATTTCGGATTCGGCAGACATGGTAGGTATATAATGGTTTACAACTTGGCTAACAGTCCAAGGTTAATACAAGCAGGACCTTTTCCAAAAGACTCAATTTATATTTCTCGGTTGAAACGGACTCGGCGTGAAAACCTAGGGCCTTGATACTTGAACCTGGGACTTAACCATCACCTCTCAACACCTGTCAGCATCCCATCTTGTCCAACGCTAATAATATTTCAGGGGTAAACCCCGTTCGACGACACTATCCAACGAGTCAAGAATACTACCACAAGCGTTAAATCTTATTGAGGCAGCGACTTTGCATATGCCTCGGAAGCCTTTTCCATTTCTCCCGGTTCCTTTCCCAACGGAGAAGACTTGGCCCTGTCCTCCAAATCCCTTCCCCTCCTCGTATCCGCCCCTTCCATGTCGTGCTCTGACCCGGAAAGCTCTCCGGAAAAGGCCTCCTCACCAATAACCTCACGGGCGTCAGCATCATGCGACACGTCGAATTTCCGACGCAAATGTTCGGGCCCGAGGAGCGTCAAGACAATGACATAGACGTATACACAGCCCATAAAGATGCAAATCACCTTGCCATATTCATAACGGGATTCTTGCGCGTGAGTCCTCGGCAGAGGAAACCGTTCACCAATAGTACTCTCAATCGTCGACGATGCCGAGGACACGAGGTTTCCGAGCTGATATGACGTTCCGACCACAAAGGTGCGAAATGCCCCCGGGGATAGTTCCATGAGATGAATGGGTATTACCCCCCACGCACCCTGGACGCAAAACTGTTCGAAAAAAGCCGCAGCGATTACGGCCGAGGAGGACACAAAGGTATAGGGATAGAGCAGGGCGGCGCCGGCAATACACATGGTGATTATGCTGACACGGCGACCGAATATCTGGCTGGCAAACCCGACGACCGTCCCGCCGAGCATGGCACCCAGGTTGGCGACCACTTGGGTTATGGTTACGGCATCGGGGGAGAAGTTGAATTGGTTCTGTAGCATGGTCGGGTACAGATCTTGAGAACCGTGAGACATGAAGTTGAATCCCGCCATGAGGAGTACAAGGTAGATGAGCAGGAGCCAGTGATGGCGAAGGGCGGCTTTGCCCTCGCGGAGAAAGGTGCGGGAGATGTCGTCGCCGCGGAGCTGAGCGTGGTGGCGAAGTCGGGCGCGTTGCTGGTAGGCTTGAGTCTCGGGCAGGACGAGGCGGAAGAGGATGATGAGCACGGGAGGACACGCGCCGAACCAGAACAGCGGTCGCCAACCGTGCGGGGTGGTGTTGACGAGTCCTCGGGCAAAGGCTGCAGCCAGGAGATAACCGAAGGCGTAGCCTTGTTGGAGGATGCCGCTCATGAGACCCCGCGTATCCTCGGGGAGGTCTTCAATGGCGGTGGCGGCTGCGTTCCCGTACAGACCGCCCATGGCCACGCCGAAGAGGGCGCGACATGCGAGGAATTGGCCATAGGTGTTGCAGAATCCTGTGCCCTGTAGCAGATGTCAGCGAGGGATCAATACAGTACTGCGAAGTTCAATCTTTGTAGGGCTCTGTGGGGAGGTGAGATCTCTCGGTATTGGAATGCAGGGCAAAGAAAGACCTCAGATCATGAACTGGAGCTCCAAGTCTCAAAAAGCAGATGATACATAGACTTGGCCCTCTGTAAACCTTCAAACCCATCCAAAGAAAGGGAGAATTTTCCTCTCAAAAAAATCCTCCAGTCCTTCCCTTCAGGAGTTGTTGGTTGGTTGGTTGGACTGTGTGCAGTGTGGGTGGAGTGATAAACGCCAAGCCTTCTTGGCCGCAGAAGCCAAAAATGCTTGTCCCCAAAACAAGCGGGGCCGAAAAGGCCCCTCTTCCCCTTCTCCCCCTCCCCCCGTCTAACCATTGACGTCACCGGTTGATGGCGGATCATGATTTGACGTAACAAGCAAAAAAATGATTGTGAGGAACATACCAGCTCTAATATGATGAATAAAACATTATTGACGATAAATGGCCATTTTCGACCATACCGATCAGAAGCAATGCCAAATATGACGGACCCAACCGATCGGAACATTAACACGAGGGTAATGCCCCAGGTGATGTCCGTCTTGGAGCGGCCGAAATCGTTGGCGAGATCCGTCACGGTTAGTGATACCGTAAAAAAGTCAAAAGCATCCCAGGTCCACGCGGCGAAGGCGACGAGGAAAAACGCCCAGTGCCGCCGGTTCAGTGACCGAAGGAGACGGATCGGATTCGGTGGCCGAGTCAGCGGCAGCGGTGGTGGCTGGAGACTGGATACCCGAGTGGAGAGGTATTCCCTAGGTGACATGCCGTGATGTGGAGGGTGATCTTGGACGACGGTCATCGCCGTGGATGGTGGTGGTGTTTCTTCTGCTCGTGCGTCGCTCCCCATTTTTTTTTTCGGTTACCCCGCGTGAATGATCCAGTCCTGATGGGTACAAACGTTGGTCCAAGTACGAAGGACCTGAGTCTCCAAGTCTCAACTAGGTGGGACCGTGTAAGTGAGGGGAACGGTTAGGTATTCTAGATGTATGAGGAAGGGGGAGGGGGAAACCAGAATACCAACCGGAAACTAATGAAGCAACTAGATATATTTAGCGATGCGTTAAAGAAAAGCTTTTGTGGACCGGTAAGTTTTTCATGAGTGTTTTGCGCTTGTTTTATTTGTGGAGGAGCCCGCCTCGGTGGTGTGTGGTGGTCCCCAGTATCCCTTGCTACAGAATCCGCAGTCCATGGTTCCATGGCTGCCAGGCCAGGCATGCGGGGTTCGGTCATGGGAATTAGTAGAATCGGAAGGGGCAATGGAGTCAAGGCCAATCCAGTGAGGGAGTGAGTGATGCGTCATGGGATGATCACCGGGAACAACGAGAATGCAGGTGAATGAATGCTCTTTCCCTGCTTCCGAGATCCCCCTCCCCCCCTCCCCGTCGAGCGCCTGCCCGAACATGTGGTTAGTGTCACTTAGTCAGGACCTGCAGTGTGACTTGAGCGAATCGGTCTCGGAGACAGTCCGGGCGAACCGTGAGCCAACCGATTGTAGCGATAAATCATTTGAAAGCCGGGTTTCCCCCGTTAATGCTAGGGGGGTTTTGTTTTATGGGCTTTAACAGTTCAGAGCAGCCGTTTTGGTAGGGGCACAATCCGGCCTCGTGTTGACAGACTGCATTTGGACTGTGTGAAAATGGATACTCAGGAGAGTCCAAATGCTCAAGTCTATGACTGATTGATTAGTGGACTCGGTTCCAGACAGAATCGTAAAAGTCGACAAAATTCTCTTCTCTTGCTCCTTAACCACACAATCTGAGTTGTGTTAAGACCCATTTATCTGGATTCATACAGAGTATAAAATACTATCCCGTGAAGAGCCACTGAGGTCCCGTTGAGTAATATCAAAGTCTGAGGCCAGGCAGGGCTGAACTTGAAGGAGATGCTGGAGCATGCAGGCGTTGGCAAATTTCTGACACTGGATATGTCAATCGTTGAAGATTTTGAGCTTGGTGCTTCTCCTTGCGAATAAGATACATGTACATAAGTCTTACATGTATGCTGTTGAGGGAGATCAAAAAAAGGTGGTGGATGAGACCTGATCACATAAACATTGGGGGAAGGAGTATTTGTGTCCGAGCCCGGGAGTTTGGTGGTTTTGATTTGGTGATACTGCTGTGTACAAAGTCCTACGATGTCGAAATAGCCAAGGGTCTTCGAGCCCATGTTACATTTTGATCTAGATTGGAAGTATATGCAGTATCCCGATGTCATTGGGTCGGGTGGGCGCCGGTATCCAGGTGTCACTGACATGAATTTTGCAGAAAAGTATTGCGCGACCTCCTGCCGTCTCACAAGCCAGCAAGACCGAATTCATCGGAATCAGGAATGTGGTTGCACCTGTGTTTCATAAGTGATGCACTAGAATTGTTAGTGCAGCGAACCGCCGCTCCGATTCGGTCGCCTGAGCACCTGACGGAGTCGGATCGGTGGTTGCCTAAATCGTCAGGCAAAAAAAGACCGAATCTCCGATGCGCCGGCGCGCACAGCCAAAGACCCGAAACCCCCAAAGATACGAGCGCGCCCAAGTCGCAGCAAACGGAGCAACAAATTTGCAAGGCATTTTCGCCGCAGGCCGACAGCATCCGTATTGGACCGGAAAGACGGACGCACTCAGGATAAAGCCGGGCCCTAACATTTTTTAGATTGTGGTGTCGATTCGCAAAAAAGGGATTTCGCGAATAATCTTGTCGATGAGGGGGGATGCGTCGGCATTGCCGCGTGATCCTGAGTTTGGAACACGCGACGAGAAAAAAGGGGGGGGAGGGGGCTTTCTCTCGGCGGCAGAGAGCGGGCGACCGGGCACGAAAATGGCACGCCCACTTTAGTTACCAGAATCAATCGCTCCAAGTCTGGCCCCCGTCTCTTGGGACGCGCCTCGAGGCCAACAGGGCCGGAGGACGGGATAAATGGGACTACCGTGACTACCGCCAGAGCGGTCTCGACAAAAGCACTCTACGCCAGTGCGCATATTAGCCTGTCCCCCGAAAAATGTAGGGCGCGCGACAATCGACGCAGCGGACTGGCTGTGTGTGTGTGCAGGCGGGTGGGCGGGCGAGTGCGCAGTGACAACAACAAGGCGCTGCCCACCTCCGGTCATGGACCTGACCGTTGGCAACGGACGAATGCGTGTACACCATTCGGTCTGCACCACCATCTTCCCCCAACTCCTGCTGCCTGGGAGACGGCCGACATCTGGGGGGGCAAAGCAATAGAAATCTGGGCTGTTCGCAGGAAAAAGAAGACGCGAACGGCCCCTCTTTAAAACTCTCTCACGCGGCCTTGCATTGCTCAAGCCGCCTCACCCCGAGATTTTTGCCCGTGCCGCCGAATGCCGTCCGAAAATCGCCACTGCCAGGATGGGACCTACCCCCTTCTCCCCGTCGCTGACATCTCCGCGTCGTGTGTGAGTTGCAGCCTATTGAAACTCTGTTGCCGAAAAGGCAACCTCGCAGGATTTGACTCACGGCGCAAGAAAAAGGCACAAGACTGGGTGATGACTGGGTGCTGGCTGATCCGGAAGTTTGTCTAAAAGCTTGGCCCGGGAATTGTGGAGACCAAGGGTTTTGGCGGAGTGTGCCGGTATTTTTTGACCATTGTCTCCGAGAAATTGATCCCTCCTCCTTTTTTCTGTGCCGTCGCCATCTTGGGGCGACCCCGCTAGCATTCCCAGCCCGTTTGCATCTCGATGCGTCTGGTCTCGATGCGTCTGCACACGTGCTTCTCGGGCGGCACAGAAAGCCTTGACCCCGCCGCAAAGAGGAAAGAAAAAAAATCGATTGCCCGGCCGCGCCATGCCAATTTCGTGGTTGGCCGAAGAGTGCCGTCATTGATGGGGACGGCGCGACTCGTGCCGCGGGCCTCGCTGATTGCGGTGCCCTAAAACCCTCATCCCTCCCTCTCCCGCTCAGGAAGGAGGAGAAAAAAAAGGGGACAGAAATGGCCCAAAATTACGGCATGCTAATCCATCCTCTGATTGCCGATGAGCTGAGACGGGATGGGATTTGTTCAGCCCCCAGACCGTCGGCGGCAGGAGTGGTAGGATATGTCGCCCCGAGCGGGTGATGCACGCTGACAGGCTTTGCGCACGCGGCCGCACCGGAGGTGATGAGTGTCCACTTTTGGCCCAGAGGTCGGTCTGTAGGCCGGAAGGCGATGAGGGTAAAAAAAATAAAATAAAAGCGCCGTGGAATGTAGTTACAGATTCTTGGCTGGCATCCCCGCCAATTCTCCTCCCCCTTACCGCTCGGGAGAGGGGCTCCGGGGCTCTTGTTCTCTTGTGCATTGTGGACATTTCGAGCCAGGGTAGGCAGGAACGGTACGTACAGGTTGTTTTAGGTAGCACAGCGCCAGCCGTCGCACTTTGGCTGGCGTCGCAGATTCACGGGTGCGGCCATTCAATTCTGAGCCGAAGCGGTTCGCTCGTTGCACCCTGACACGGCGCCTGGCGTGCATGCAAAGCCCCGACCGGTGAGGAAGGCCGACCCAGGCGGAGGGGCGACCTGGGCGACGGGCAACCGCCGTGGTGAATGTGCGACATGAGGAAAAAAAAAAAGAAAAGCAACAGGCAGCACCGCGCCTTCTATTGCAACAATTGATTTCGAGCTGAGACGGCGGGTGCATACTGGTTTCTGGTGACTACGACGGGAGCGATGACGGCAGTGTGCTTGCTTGCACCGATCAGCGACGGACTGATGACTCGAGCTGGATCACCCGCAACTGAGTTTCGCCGTGTCTCGGTGTCGGCCACGTTCAGCACACTCAACCCTCACTCTCCGGACCGAGGACGGAGACTGGCTTGATGAATAAAATGGCGATTAGTAGAAAAAAAAAATGACGGAAACGGCGTCTTCCTGCCCATCTTTTTCCGGTGCGGGACAAGGGGCGTTGCTTTGGAAGGCTCTCTCCGTTTGCGCAGGGCCGCGTAGTTTTTTTTTGACATCTGGTTGCCGGGTGTCCCGTCGGCTGCTGAAGGCGAAGCTGGGGGGTGGGCGGGCTGGCGGTCTTGGTGGTGACTTCCCTCCTGGTCTCCACTTTGGTCCACGTCCACCGTCTTTGGACCCCGGCACCATCAGCCGATCCGCCCGCTCGACAGTGGCCTCCAGGCTCTTTGCCCTCGAGCGCTGCCGCCGCCTCCCTTCCCTCGCTTCTTCCTGAGGTAGGTTCCAGCTCCGCCCGAGCCCTTTTTACCCCATCGCTCCCCCGTTCTGGTCTCGTCTTTCGACTCCCATTCTTTTCCTCTCTGACTGAGAGTCGATTCCACCAGCACCGACCGACGCCTGCGCGGTGTGGTAATCTTTTTTGCTCCTCCGTTCCCCGCCGCTCATCTGATTTTTGTTGCCGAGGGCGCCGTGTCGAATTTCCACCGCACGCTTCGGAAAGCGCGCAAACCCTATCTGCTCGGCCGAGGCAATACAAGTCGCCCCTCCGTGGGTTTTGGCCTCCCTCAAAAACCTCTCGGCCCTGCTCCGGACTTCACCCCCGACCACGACCACAACCACAACCACAACGTCGGTCAACCTCGACCACAAACCACACAACCGCATCACCACGCCACCACGACCAAACCTTCAACTTACATCGTCGCGCGACACCGTCAATCATGTCCGCTGCGGTGCGCTCTACCGCGCTTCGTGCCGGCGGCGCTTGCGTGCGCTGCCGGAAAGGAAAGACCAAATGTGTCTACGAGAACGGCCGAGCTCCGTGCAAGAACTGCGCCAAGGGTCTTCACGAGTGCTACCTCCCGTCGGAGTCGATGAGCCACGGAGGCCATGGAGTGTCACCCGCCCGTATTCACCAGGCGCGTGTGCGCGAGTCTCTTCCTAGTGAGCGAGCCGTGTCGGGTGTCGCGGGCGACCGTCAGGGAGTTCCCGCTTCAAGTGTGTCGCGTCACGTCTCATCCACTGCTGAAAAGTACGTATTGTCCATTTCTTGGGCTGTCTTCTCTTCTTTTTTGCTTTTTTTTTTTTTTTTTACATC
>Ga0247765_1000057_pt1 | contig 82755 bp, 73 predicted proteins | sample UWRJL106311C6_FD_179949 | JGI IMG/M metagenome (GOLD analysis project Ga0247765, IMG submission 179949) | Plant litter microbial communities from Arlington Agricultural Research Station in Wisconsin, United States - UWRJ-L106-311C-6 | ecosystem: Environmental > Terrestrial > Plant litter >... | reverse complement strand
AGGGTGAAAAACATGAGAGAAAAAAAGAAGCACAAAAAAAACCCCCCCCCCCCCCCCTTTCAATGACAGTGAAAATTGTGTGTGAGGAAAAAGAAAAAGAAAAAGAAAGCAGATCGGAAAATGCGCATATGAAGCATTAAGCAGGGGAAAGGGGTTCATAGTCACAAACAGTCCAGGTTTACGAAGTAGACAGAAACAGAGATCACACTGTACACCGTGTGCTTTCTCTTGGGTGTCACACATCTATCTCCGAGTGTAGCTAGACCTGGACATAGGTCTTCCGCACTGTCTGAGTTGGACACAACCAATTCACCCGTGCCTCGAAAGAAGAAACGAGAAGAAGAAAAAGCTATTGGAGGGGGTGGTGTGCGCACTTGGGTGTGTATCGTTTGTGTGTGGTATGGAAAAAGCAAATAACAACAAAATTTGGTGAAACCAAACATCGAGGTTACTCCATGCTCATCATCCAAGAGACCAACTCGTCTGTTTTCTTGCTCGCTGCCACCAGTCACATTTGCACCACCATCCAAAAACATATCCAAGAATATTTGAGATTATCTATGCCCCCGACAATTGCTTGCAATCTATCTAATTTTGGGTTGTCCAGTTCTTTCAAAAATGCCCCGCCCCTAGACGTGTCTATCTGATGCATCGTGAGAAGAGAAAATTTATATCATTTCGTTACAGAGAGAGGGGGAGAAATTTGGCCTGGCGAGCATGCTGTGGTGACTGGTCGCCGGTCAAGTAACAAACTGTGCGTCTCCCTTATTTTCCTTTCATATCGGTCATTAATACCTCAAGACAAATTTTGTCTTCACTCTTCTCCTCCTGTGGCCACGAGCGTGGGATAGGAGCCCCCGTGGAGAAGATATTTCTCCAGCCCAAGACAGTCTATAGTCTTGCGCGAGGGGCGCCGCCTCCCGGCAACATCGACCCAGTTGTCGTCAGTGACAGCATGAAACTTGTACAGCTCTCGGGAGCTAGTCATAAAGTCGCCTGCCTCAATGTCTCCTTCCAGGTGGAAGCGCTTCAGCTTGGGCAACTTGCCCTGCAGCGAGACAAACAAGGAGCGGAAAGTGCCCTCATAAAGGTGGACACCGCCGATGCTCAGCTCATAGGGCTTGGCAAGACCTCTCCCACCAAGCCGGAGTCGTTCGAGCGTTCGGCCGTGTCGTACCAAGAAGTAGCGCAGGTCTTCTTCCGCGCACGTGAGACCTTCCAGCTTCAGATCGGTGAGTTTCTCATACGTGAAATCACCGAGGAGCGCGCGGAATGACAGCCTAAACTTCTCCAGCGCGGCGTGATAAGTATGCACCCCAAGCCGGAGGTGAGTGAGATTGGGCGAAAACTGGAGGACGTGGCCGAGCCCATTGATGGCGCGGGCGCGGGCTCCGGGCAGCAGGGTGCTCGGCGGGTCCAATATGAGGTCCAGCTTTGAGAGGCTGGCAAAGGATCGCGCGCAGTCGAACCAGTGCCGCCTGTCATCGGCTAGACGGAAGATCTCGAGTGGGAGTTGGTCGATGGTGAGCGACGACAGACGTGCGTGTCGGATGGCCGAGACAATGGCGTTCATGTTCTTGCAGGCTTGAGCCCTATCTCTCTTTCTGCAGTTCCGGACGAGAAAGACTTCCTTGAGCACCTCGATGTCGTAGGGACACTTGGTGTATGTGACCTCGAGCTCCTTCAGGTTCGAGAGACGTTTGAATGCCTCCTCGACCATGGCTGATCGCGTGTGGAAGGGCGGGAGGCGGCGACTCTGTTCCTCCAGCTCATAGAACTTGATCCAGGCATCCTGCAGGACGACGTTGCGCTCCTCGGGCTCCTGGAGCCAGTGCTGGAAGAAGGAGACGTTGCGAGCGTTGTATTCGTCGACCTTTGAGAAGTTGAAGGTGACGGATCGAATGCTCGACTCGAGACGGTCGTGGCTGGCAATGGAATGGAGCGTCTTGACGTCGTCTTTCCACTCAACGGCGGTGAAGTGTGAGGGGAGCAGGTACTCGTACCCGACATCCGCTAGCCCTCTCGACACGAGGCGCAGCGTCCTGGTGGTGGGGGCATCGCAGTAATCGAATATCAAGCGGATCAACTCCACTGGCAGAAAATCCATACTGCCAAAGGAGAGAGAGAACCGCCGGACCAGCCTCCACAGATCAAAGCAAACAGAGATGAGCCGGCAACAGGGAAAATGCGGGTGGAGGGGAGACGACAAGAGAGGCGGGCGAAAAGGCGGACATAATATATGAGCGAGGTGTCAGGCGTGCCTGGTGGCTGACAAAGGGCCTCACCAGCTGCCCACTTAGCCTGGCTGCAACTGCGACCTAACCCCGTCTCCGCACCGCTTGAGTGGACGGATCCAGGGGTCCGCTGCGCTGTGCGTGTGCTGCTAGCTTAGCTGCATGCTCTTTGGGTCGCAAATGAGAGAAAAAGGCGACAGCAACAGGGCCCGACGCCGAATGTTTTTGCGGCAAGAAGTCGGTGAGCTTAAGACAAGGGCGGAGAACAGCCGACACTGGGTCATGCATCGTCAAGCCCTACCCATCCGAGGCAGGGCCCGCAGTATACCGCAGACCGCAGGGGAGCGGGCGCATTAGCGGCACCCTGCAGTCCTTGTTGCTCGAACCCAGCTGCAAGCCACGACAGGTACACATGCAATCGTCTTGCTGGTGTCACAGGTACCGGAACAGCGGTAGTCAAGGCGGTGAGAGCAGCTCCCCGACACCCTGTTTAGAAACGGGCCAGCGAGCTGTGACGGGCATCCCTGGACCTCGCCAACAACATCCGGTTTTCGCCCCGCCTGTTAGTGCCCGAGGCCGTCAGCACCACGTGAAGCGTCGTCGATGTGCATTGCGAGCTGGCTGCGCGGCCGAGAAGCCACTCGTCGATTTCCCAAGATCTCGGTCTTGGCTGCCTTGGTGACAATCTGCCACACCGCACTTCTGTTAGGGGTTACAGCGGGGAAAGAGCAGGAGACTTTGTGCTGACATGAGATCCGTTCAGCGAACACAAACGTAACAGTTTTTGTGCTGTGTGCCCACCCCGCTGCCAACGTCAGGCGCGAAAATCAATCTGGGCACCATAGTTGGCTTATCGAGAACAGACAGGGAAAAAAAACCTGACCAAGCCGGACGGATTGGCCTTCCGATGGTGGGGGGACATCTGCCAACCATCCATCAGCAATGCTTGTTCAAAACGAGCCGGCAACCGGGGAGAAATTCCTCACCGCGATTTCAAGCGGGGCTCCGCTGTCAAAGCGCCAAAGGTGAAGGCAAAAGTGACGGCCAAAAAGCGGAAGGCGGAGGAGGTTTGAAGGTGACGGCGCCGTGGTCCCGCATGCACAACCTTCGCTCGTGCAGCGATTGTCACAAACACCCAACCAGCAACGAACAGCGCGGCAAGGTCCCAGGCGGTCCCACCCTGTGAGTCCACCATTCGCCGGCGTTCTAGAGGGGAAGAGAAACATGGCTCCAGCCGTGGGAAAGATTTTGTTCCAGGTTCTGCTGTCATCGAAGATCACAGCGCTTCTCGAAGGTTTCCTTATCGGCGGCTCGACCCACACTCACAGTCAAATATACCTGACTGTGAACTTGTGACATGTCATCGAGCTATCCTCGTAAGAGTGAGAGAGCGGGGTCGACCAGTTGAGCTTGGAAAGCGAAGGATTTCTGATCTTCTTGTTGGACAGGAAGGTGTGACTAAAATGGCGGGAGAGCATGTGTGCAAGAGACAAATGCTTCCCACTGTAGGCGCTGAAGATGCCTACTTCCGTACTTCCAGACCTAGACCTGAGGAAGATATAAAACCCGTAGACAAAATAGTAGAGCTAACGAACGAGGTCGGTGGTCTGTGTCCATCAAAAAGAGAAAAGGAAGTCTTCTTTTCGGGTGCCAACTCCCAAGATATTGTTAGTGCCGGACTTTTGACCCCTTCTCAGGAGCTAGTCTCTTCCCAGCACCTGTGCAAAGATTTTACAGACGAGAAATACTTGAACCTCCAGGGGATAAATATGAATGCCTTGGGGTTCATGAATTCACATAGATTCTCGGGCCGCGCTTTTTTGTTGGGAATATTATGTTGAAGTTCGTTCTCCGACTCCGGAGCCCTCTCATTCATCCCAGTCGCGCGTTGAGGAGATTGCAACCTGGCAACAAGTTCTACGTTGTATTTGTGATTGAAAAGGTGGAGAAAATGGTGAACAACGTAGAATTCTTCCTCATACTTTTGGTTTTCATGCATTTGTATTTATTCGAACGGGGAAAAAAGAAGAGACGATGGTCAAAATACCGGACGAGGGGGGCATGATGTCTCGCTGGTGATGATGGACAACTGGAGTGGGGCGAGGCCCCACCTCTCTGGGGAGCTGGGCTTGGCCAGCAGGTTTTCGGCAAGCCTCAGCTGATGTTATCCCAGCGCAGACTAGTTTTGGCTGTGGATTAGTTAACTAGGTGTGGCGCAGGCACCTGCCAAATCCTGGCAAAATCTGGGGCGAAAAAGGTTTGAATCATTGAGATAAAGTTGATGGGCTTGACGCGTGCAACCGACTACAACTCCTCGGCTTGTATCAACCAGTCACCCGACAATCATTGAGAGCGCCATTGCTGCCACCAAACCGCCAAAAGCGCACTGAGAATGCGCGCGGAGATGCCGCTGTTCGTCATGATCCCATTACAACCGGGGGCATAGTCGGCTTCGACCCACGCTCTGTAGACTCACCAAAAATGGGGTTGTCGGGTCTCCTCGGCTCATCGAGCAGGCGGGATGGAAATCGCAAAAATCTCACGTCTCCCAGTACCCTCTCGGTTGCCTCTACCGCCTCGGTGTCTGTCCGTGTTCCAGCGCGACCCGATTTCATCTCCAACGGGGACCACCTAGATCCGGTCGTGTCTGAACCCCCGAACCTGCGAAACCTCAACACCTGCCTCGAAGCACTCGCCGTTGTCTTCCCCGACATTCAGATTGAAGTCTTTCGCGAGATGCTCAGCCACTTTGACGGCGAGTCGAGGCTGGAAGTTGTCGCAGATACCTTGCTGAAGAACCGTGTCGAGTGGGTAAAGGGTCGTTGGAGGGCACGCAATGCACACGGCACGGCTGTGGTGCCGAAGAACGAGACTTTCAGAGATGAAGGCTATAAAGACGCCGTTAAGGCGCTAGCATGGCAAGAGTTTCGGGGTCTCTCCCGGTCAGCCATCAACGCCGTACTCGCCGAGTCAAATTACTTCTACCTCGATGCCCGTCGAGCCTTGGTAGACCTGTCATCAAAATCGTGGCGGTTTGCCATCAGCACCTTGTTTTCCTCTCGACGAAAGGTAGTGCCGGAGACGGAACCAGAGAATCACCCACTAGTGATATGGAGATCGACGGGCCGAGGATCGATTGAACCTTGTATCAAGCCCACTGGAAATGCCGAGCTTGATCGCGAGCTCTACGATTCGCTGGTTGCACCCATCTTCGATCGGCGGAGAGCCGAACAAGAACAGAATGATCACTGCTTTGCCGTCGCTCTCAACAACACCGAAGCAGAAGATGCCCAAGACACAATTGAGTGCGGGTGCTGTTACGCCGACTGTGCGTTCGAGGAGTTTACATCATGCAATATGGAGGGCCACATGATTTGCTTCCGCTGTGTTCAGCACTCTCTCACGGAAGCTGTTTTTGGGCAAGGCTGGCAACGAAGCATTGACAAAAATACAGGTACTCTCCGATGTCCAGCGGTTGCTTCTAAAGAGTGCCAGGGCTGCATACCACAGGATCAGATGTTCCGGGCCATGCTCGAAGAGCCGAAGGGGCCTGAGATTCTGCGCCGGCTCGATATCCAATTGACGGAACAGAATCTCATCTCCAGTGGATTGTCCCTAATACGCTGTCCGTTCTGTCCCTACGCAGCAATGGACGATGTCTACCTTCCGCGGGGTCGCAGCCGGTCGTTGACGCTGCAACAGCTTTACAATACCATGGCAATTGGAAGCCTCCTTCTTCTTCTGGTCCCGTTTGTCCTCCCGATGGTCCTCGGGATGCTCATTATCTGTCTTCTGGCGAGTTTGCACAAGCCGCTGTGCGAATATGTGTTAAAACAACTGCGTCAAGCAGTGGCACGTCGGCGTCGCCGCCAGTTTGGTCTCAGGTTCAAGTGTGAGAACGCAGAGTGTGGTCGCCCCTCATGCTTGAACTGTGGGAAGGAGTGGATCGACGTGCACATCTGCAACGAGTCATCGCTCACAGCGCTGCGGACTCAGGTGGAACAGGCCATGAGCTTGGCAGTCAAACGGGTCTGCCCCAAATGCAACATGTCGTTTGTCAAAATGAGCGGGTGCAACAAGTTGAAGTGTCCCTGCGGATATAGCATGTGCTACGTCTGTCGCAAGTACATTGGTGGCAACGAGGGCCCTGACGCCGGGTACCAGCACTTTTGCCCTCATTTCCGGCCTGAGGGGGACCCAAAGGCGTGTACCCAGTGCAACAAGTGCAATCTGTGGGAATCGGAGGATACTGAAAGGGTGCTGGAACAGGCCAAGCAGGAAGCGGAACGGAAATGGTTTGAGACGGAGAACCGCGAGTTGACTGGAGCTGAAAAGACATATCTCGAAACTGGGATGGCAGTTGATACGGGGCCTCTAAGCTTGAATGGAGTTTGGCGCCGCGGCAGACTGCTCTCTGTCAATGAGGTTCTTGATATCCTGGTAGAATTTGCGAATATGTAGTGAGAGGGGCAGCATTACAGCATCGGGGTCAAACAAAAAAGGTGGCCAGCAACACATCGATGGAGTTCAGCAGCATAGCTTATAGATAGAGGTCACTTCGCCGCGCAGACCTCGCACTAAGTAGGTGGGCTAGTGTGCACGGTGCAGATAAAGAACTGTGCTCCTCACAGCCTTCAGTCGCGCCAATGTTCCTACCCCACGCGTGAAGTCGCTTGGAATTTAGGAGGAGCTCCAAACAAGCTTCCAAGCAAAACAGCGATATACAGCATAAGCCTATTCGTGGCCAGGAATCCAGGCACAGATTGCGTGAATCGGGCTCTTGACACGACGAGGACGGCGCCATGTCAGGCCAAACGGGAAAATGGCGCGAGGAGCAGATTCTCATCATCTGTCCGGGCAGCCAAAGCACAATGGCCCAACTCGGCTGCAGCGAACTCACACCGCCCGCCCGTCGCTTTCCCACGCGCATGTTCAAGGACGAGGATTCAGACGACTGGCGCCCCTATTACACATATAAGCGCAAGAAGGCGACAGCCAATGGCACCGCTGCGACTGAGGAGGATGAGTGGGAGTGGGTTGAGGACATCGACTCGGCCGAGGGTGCTGTCTATCCCATCCAAGGTAAGCAGTGCTGAGGCTCTCGCAATGCACACGCGGCTTATTCTATCTTAAAATTTTCTTAGGCGGTCGCATCGTCAATATGGAGGCCTTTCTCGCCTTTCTCGAGCACGTCCATGGGATGCTTACAACGACGTACCATAACACACCCGTTATCCTCATGGCATCTCCCCAATGGACGCGACCTGACTGCGAAACGATTGCACGCTACATATTCGAGAAGACCAAGACACCGGCTCTGTGTCTGATCCACAGCGGCATCGCCACCCAGTATGGCTTGAAATGGCCCAATTTGACGGTTGTCGATGTGGGCTTCGAGAAGGTTGATGTCACATGCATCTACGACAGTCGTGTCGTGTCGCATGTCGACGTCGGCGCGCAGCCGGTTGACGATGAGCGCCCGATCAGCGGCGGTGAGGTCTTTACAAAGAAACTCATGTCGCTGCTGAAGGGGAAAGGGTTCGACCACGAGATGGCCGAACAGCTGAAGAAGAGTGCCATCTGCGAGGTCCTACCGTATGCACCTGATGCGCCCGATCTCATGGACTTGCCCGAAGATACAGGGAGCGGGCCTTCAGCCGACGCGCCTAGGATTGTAGAGCCGACCAAGTCCTTAGTAACAGGCGGCGATGACGACCAAGGGGATGAAAACCGAATAGTAGACGACGAAGGCGTTCTTGATGTCGCAAACATTGTCGCCAGCGGTCAAACTCGAGAGTTTCTTGCTAAACAGGAGAAGCTCAAGGCTGAGAAAGGTAAAGGCAGAAAGGGGAAGGACAAGGAGACAGCAGACGCGGCAGCCAAAGCCCAAAGACTGCCCAACTCCAAGCGAAGCCGCAACATTTTTCACTACGAGGAAACCGTCACAGAAGACGTTCCGATCGCGCCGTCGCCTAAAGAGAACGGCGCTCCCAAAGACGTTGAGATGGGAGATGAGGGCGCCCCAGCCTCGGCTGCACCTCCGGCTGAAGACGCTGCTCCTGCAGTAACGGATGCACCGGACCCTGAGGCGACTGCCGATCCAGTAAAGGCTCCGGAACCCGCCTCGACAGCTGCTCCTCCTCCTGTAGAAGAGTCTCCCGCAGTCCATCCACCACAGGCAATGGATGAAAACATGACTCCCCCAGAGGGGGGTCCACGGCCTACCCAGAAGGTGACCAAGCGAGTGCGCCGCGACATCGAAATCGGCCTAGAGCGCTTCGCCTTCGCAGACCGGGTAGAGATTGACCGGATTGTCACGGCCATCTACCGAGCCGTCCAAGGAATTGAAGATATGTACATGCGGCCCCAGTGCTGGGAAAATATCGTCTTTGTCGGAAACGGGGCGCGCCTTCGTGGACTCAGGGACAATATTATGCAGACTCTTCACGCACGACACTTGGTTTCGCCTAGTTCAGCCACCATGTTCACGTCGGAGTTGCCATCTAACATGGGCACGCCGTCAGGCACTGGATCACAAACGCCAACAGGCTCTTTTACAGGAGCCCCTCATCAACTGCCAACCGCGAGTAGTGTGAATCCCCTTCTTCAAGCCGCTACTACAGCCAATCTGGGTATCCCAGGCGGTCTCGGTGCTCCTGGGTCCAATATTGCAGCCTCCAATGCGGGTGATGGGCCGGGAGGCGTCAGCCACCATTTCCACAGCCAGACCCCCACCAACATTCGGCTGGCGGCCTTGCCGACCTATTTGTCCGAGTGGACCAAGAACGGGTTCGAAGAGGCCATGTTCCTTGGTGCCCAGGTGGCTGCCCGTCTCGCCTTTTGCATCCACAATCTGGATGCCCAGGGGCTGGAGGCTCAACGACTGATGAGCTTGAGCAGGGTTGATTATAAGTGAGTGCTTACATATCTATCACTTGATTTGACAGTTCTAACCGTATCATAGCGAGCTTGGTCCCAAGGGCATCAGGTCACACTCGATGCTGGGCTAAGGCACCTGAGTACTGGGAGGGAGTTGGGCCGAAGGGGGTTGGCTGCTTGCTGTTATAATTGGAGTTTTGGGGGGGTTAGGGAAAATGTTCATAGTCGACCCCAGAGCGGAGCGAAAGGTTAAGGCTTGGAAGGCGCATCGTTCCCGATCCATAACGTGAACCAGGCTGCAAGTTCTTGAGTAGCCGGGGGGTCAGGTTTACCTTTGACACTGGGCTTTGGTAACGAAAAGAATATATCGTAGGTGTATCATAGTGTTGTAGGAATATGTCGAATAAGTACAGAGCGAGTGTGCTTCAGTCACTGTTTCTCCGCATTTGGGATTACAGTTTTTGTCTCTTGAACTTGGTCACTTGATTGTCACCATCGCGGTGTCCTAAGTAGATCAATAGTGCGATTCAAGGAAAACGTTACTGGTGGAATTTTTGCCCTGGGAGCCAGTTCAGCTGCATCTCCCAGATTCAAAATCCCAGTAATAGATATCTATCCAACGACCTCTACAATCATCACCTCACCGAAGAGATGGCAAAGTCTTGGCAGGGGTTCCTGCATTCCAGGTGAGTGGGTTCAAACCCCACCAAAACCCACACACCTCACACACACACACACGCACACAGACAAATATTTGCCTATACTACGTACTATGTACATAAACCCAAATCACGAACCACACATTCCAAGATCCAATCTCATCCCAATGGCAAAGTGGCCGAGTTGGTCTAAGGCGCCACGTTAAGGTTCAATCCTTGACTTTCCTTCCCCGTGGTCCGAAAGGGCGTGAGTTCGAATCTCACCTTTGTCATTATTCTTTTATTTTTAGCCTCCTTCTTATCTCTGTATAAGCATTTTTATTTTTATTTTGGCCGGGGAGGTTCTTGGTGGGCATATATATGACCATGAGAGTGTTGGCTTTCTTCATGTTCCTTGAAGCATCACGTTTATCAAATGTCTTTGGTCAAAAGGACTGGGGGACTGCGCCTCCATAGAACCTTGTTGCCGTATGCCTACCTCACCTAGATATCCCAGTTGGAGAGTGTCTGGCTCAGCCGCATAAAAAGAACTCCTTGGTGACTGGATGTTCAGAACAAAGCAAAGTAGTTTCATTCCTCATTCGACCATATCCGGGCCATCAGATCTCCTCAAAACCCCAAGTCATCAAACATCCTAACCAGAGAACCTACAAAGTCAATCCCCCTCCCAAACCTAAAACACCTTACCCCCTTCAACTTTGAGCGGAACATGCAACAGCCTATCCCCATTCGGCGTCCCTGCCGGCGTAGGCAAGTGTCCCGCGCGAATATTGAACTGCAGAGCCTGATGTAAGAGCTTGGGCTCACCAAGACTCGCGTCCCGCTCGTTCCGCCACTGGACAAAGCTATCCTCGGTGGTGCCTGTCTTGAAATGTTTATTGTTCTGCTTTTGCTCGGCAACGGTGCAGTAAGGGAGGGGCTCAGTGCGCCCTTCTGCCGCTGGTGGGTAGTCGTGACCGGTCCAGATCTTGGTGTCGTTGGGTAGGGCAAGGAGCCTGGAAGCGGAGTTGAATCTGAGGGGGGTTTAGTATGAGTCTCAACAACAGCAGCGCATGTAAGAAGAAAACTCACAGTTGGTGGGCATCGCCGTCGGGGAAATCGCATCGGGCAGATCCGACGTCGGTGTTGAAGAGGGAGTCGCCGCAAAAGACATTGTCTACAGAGCTGTGTTAGTCGTTGGTCTACCCAAGAAGTGATCAAGATCACATGCCTCCGATCATGTATCCTAGGTGATCAGGGGTGTGTCCCGGTAGGTGCAATGCCTTGGCCTTCATCTGGCCGATGCTGAAGACTTCGTCGTCATCAAACAGGTGGTCAAAGGCACCCTCGTATTCTGACTTGTCGATGCCATAACGCTTGGCAAACCGCTCCTGGACGCCGGTGATGCGCTTGCCAATGCAAACCTTGGGTTTCTGCTGTTGAGTAATCTCTAGTTGGTGCTGTAGGTACCGCGATGCTGTCAAGTGGTCGGCATGTGCGTGTGTCTCGAGGATCTTGTCGACCGTGTATCCCTTTTCCTTGACGAACGTGAGGAGCTTATCGGCAGTGCCAGTAGAAATGGTATTCTTGGACGGGTCAAAATCGAGGACAGAGTCGATGATGATAGCTACCTTGGTAGCAGGGTCAGCTACGATGTATTGCCACGTCGAAGTGGCTGTCTCGAAGTGGGAGTGGACGATGGGTTCATTTGAAGAAGACATTGTGGCGGTTCAAGTTACGACAGAAAGACTTTCTGACTTTGGACGATGGCGGAGAATGATGTCGAGAACGAGATATTTTGTCATATTTCGTATGTTCAACCAGTTGGGCAGCTGAGGATGCTAGCAATAACCCCGCAGGAGAACATTTGCCCCAGTGATTTCATCGCCAGGCTGTAAGTCGGCGAACAATATCTGCCAATGGCAACCGGAAACGGGGATCCGTGACAAAGACAAATCCTCAGCCCCGACTTGACCGGTCATATCCAGTGTTACACGGCGGCAAACGCAAATCTCATGATGCCCGGTATGTCGAATATTCTGGAGACTTTAGGCCGGGGGGATTGTGATGAATTTCTGGCCAAGTTCGCCGATAGCTTACGAAAGCATACCTTATTGATGACAGTGGCATGATGGCACCCATGACGTCCATCGGGCTCCCCCCTCCCCACGTGTATAGACAAACATTCGAGTGTTGCCCGTCGAGGTGCCCGATTCCAACATCAAATGTGCTCCGTGATGTCCGAGGGAGATGTCGTTAATGCAACCCGACAGGGGGCTCCGGTGCGGTTCAGAGTGGAGGATTTTCAAGGTCTAGAATGCGAGAGTGGGTCACCGGGGTGCTTCCTTTTCATCGGCGAACTCTCTGTCGAACATTCCAACGGGAACAGGGGTCGCCCGATGCTTCGCCAGGTAATCGGCGACCAGCACAAGGCAAGACGTTGAACAAAAACAGCCGCATTGCGAACCCTGTCGCTTCGATTCCAGCGCGTCGTTCCTGAGAGATCTCCATGCAGCGCGATCCAGCACGTTATGCGATCGTCGAAGATCTAGAGAAAAGTACTGATGTCGGTATAGGAGAATATCGTCCTGATACTCATGTGATAAAACAGCCAAAGTAGCAAGCGACCGGGGAGATCACCATCTCGAAACCCAAACTTTTCGAACGCGAAGCGAGGACGCCGAGTCCAGCGATGGAAGCCCTAACATAATCCCACCCACAGTGACCGCAGCGCTGTTAGCGAGACGCTAATTTCCCCGACGCCAAAATAAATGTGATCCACATGCATCCTTATCTCTTTTTGGTAACGCCACAAAGACCTCATCGACTCGGCCGCCCGGTTCCACGAATCTGGGACTGCGCCCCGTCTCCTTATGGCCAATTTCGTAATTCTTGGAAAAATGGCACACAAACGTCACCCTTGCGTCCTCGGCCCTCCAGCGAGTCCTGGGCTCGCGTCCCCGCCAGAACGCCGAACGGGTGTGCCTTCCTCGCACTCCTACCTTGACATTCTTTCTCCCTGGCACCTGCCCGCAGACTTCGAGGACCCCGCGCCTCCCTTCCCCTCCACCTTGCGTCATGGGGGCCACCATCTGTGCCCTGGTGTGCTTGGTATAAAGAAAATGGCAAGTGCCATTGTGATAACGAACCCATTTTGTCTCCTTGACTCGAAACGGTCTATGATCGACGGTATCTCTCAACGGTTTCCCGCTTCGATATAACGTCAGCTTTCACGTCCCTTACATCTTCCCATCATTATCTTCTGAAAGCTATCACCATGAACAACCTCGTCTCAGGCGCTGCCTTTGGCGCCGCCCTAACAGCTTCAGGCGTCTTTCAGCCCTCTGTTATCTTGGGCCAGCTCAAGTTTGAGAACTTCCACATGATACAGGCCTTCCTCACGGCAACAGCCAGCAGCGCGTATGTTTTTTCTTGTTTTCTGTATCTCCCCTAACTAACACCCTGATTAGAGTAATTGTCACCGCCGCACAAAAACTGGGTTACGTTAAGTTGAGCCCCCGCAACTTTTCCACGTTCGGTGTCCTCGGTCCCTTCGATGGCAACATTGTCGGGGGTATGCTCCTGGGTACCGGTATGCTCCTATCCGGTGCCTGTCCGGGCACTGTATTAGCGCAGATTGGTGTGGGCGTCCGCTCGGGTTATTACGCCTTCGAAGGCGCCACCATCGCCGGCATAGTATGGTCGGGCTTCCTCAGAAAGTTTGTTCGCTGCGAGCGGCCAGCCGACGACAAGCCCAAGACGGCCGCTTACGAGAGCCTCGGCGTCAGCCGGTCAACGCTCCTCCTGGCTTTCGAAACGGTCTGCATCTTCGGCGTCGCTGCCGCTTACTCCCTTACCACACTTGGCCCTGAGGCCAAACTGTCCCCCATCGCAGGTGGTTTCTTCATCGCCGCCGCGCAGTTGCTCTCGATCCTTCTCCGGAAAAGCCTCATGGGAACCTCGACCTCGTATGAGGAAGTGGGCGATTGGTTCTGGGGCATCCTGAAGGGTAATCTCCCACAACGCTACAGCACTAGTCTCTATTGCACCGGCATGGTTGGTGGCGCATGGCTTCTTTCCAGAATGTATCCTGCCCTTGCCCAGGTTACAGACGTGGAAATCTCACCTCTCGCTGCCGGGATGGGTGGTTTCCTCATGGCGCTGGGCTCGCGCCTTGCGGGAGGGTGCACTTCAGGCCACGGGATCAGCGGCATGTCTCTCCTATCAACGTCGAGCTTCCTAACCATAGGTACGGCGTTTGCTTGGGGCGGTCTGTTGGGATTGGTCCTAGGCTGAGGTGATACGATCACTACGGCAGGATGAGCACTGTTTGAATACAACGTTCCGGTACATGATTTTCTGACACTTGTTTGTATATAAATTGCTGCCTTACGCATATGGCCTGTGATGTGCACGTCCCATGCATGTCAATGTACAAATGGAACCCTTTGCATCCATCCCGTCCGTCACATCGGTTGAGGGCAACGGCGCCTTGGCATTTCTGTTCTTGAGCAAATTCCCGACGATTGGCAAAAACAACAACCGCACGGAAAAACTGGCCCGCGTTTTGGACCGCCGGCTGGGAATGGTAGGTTTTGGTGTTAGGGTCGCATTCGATGCCGTGGTGGCTTTCACTGCTGGTTCAACCATTGTTGATGGAGAGCAAGTGTTTCATACAGCTTTCCTCGGACTTGGTCTCTTGGTAGCTGTTAGAGTTCGTGGGAATAACAGCGGCGCTGTGAGGACTCGGCCAACTGAACGACAGCAGTTTAATTGTCTTGCAGAACTTGCACAGTGCAGAGTCTTGATCTAGATCTAGCCCCTTTTCATCGCCAAGGCCTGTTGCCCTCAATAGGGTCATCTGCGTACTCCCCTCCTGTTCATCAGCAGCCTTCATCCCAGGGCCATACCAAAAAACTCCCAACAGCCACGCTTGACTGCACGTAAGTGGACGAGTCTAGTCACCGGATAGGTCTTTGGGATGCTAGCAGAGAGGCGGAGAAACCCTCCTCCCGTCTGTTATCTCTCTTTGCCGCACACTTACACTTGGAAACAATCCTTCGGCGCAACCCTACGCACCCTACCTACTCAAGCGAGGATAGGTAGGTAGTTAATATACGGAGTACGCTAGGTTCATATCTAGTAAACACCAAAAGTGCCACAGCGGCAAAGACTTGATGACCCTCGACATACATCCCAGCTCGAGTCCTAGGCAGTGCCTAGGTATCTAACCTACCTATCTAGGTAGCCCCAATGCCATACACTACATGCAGTTCCAAGTGACCCGCGAAAGATTGTCCACTCACAACAAAACCACATCTACATTCTCACTACTCCCTTTCTTTGCCGTGACCTCAATCTCAATCTTCATTTCCTCTTCCATAAGCCCCGCCTGTATCATCGTCGCCGCGGGCCTTGTTTCGCCTAACCAGGCTCGTAATACCGGCCAGGCAGGCTCGAAATCTCGTCTATCCGGTAAAATGTATCGAATCCGGACGATATCCGACACGGTTGTGCCCGCGGCGTGCAAGGCGGTGGTGATATTACGGGTGCATTGCTCTGTCTGCGCGGTGAGGGAAGAAGGGAGAGTGGAGGTTTGGTAGTCGTATCTTTTTGCAATTTGATATGTGAGTTTTTCAACGCCTTAGGTTCACTCATCATTTTCACGAGTAACGTAGGTAGCCAAGTAGGTTCTAGGTGCTAGGTACATAGGTAGGTAGGTAAGTCGGTAGTTGAAGATCAGGACTGAGGAGGAGGGGTCAGGTCATAGGTAAATAGGTACCTAGGTACAGTGCAGTCTTGTATACAAGTCAGGGAATTAATACGCACCCCGTACAGCCGGATACAAATACCCACTCGCCGCTCACGACGGCGCGGGAGTAGCCAATCTGTGCCTCAAAGGCGGAGCCGGAACTGATCAGAGTACGAGATGTCGCCATACTGACTGTTGAAATGAAAGGTGTTATTCTCTCTTGGGGTGGGATGTACGTGGAGATGGTGATAGCCTAGATATGAACATGAAAAGGATGAGGCGCTTCAAATGTGGAGGGAGATTGAGTTCATTCCCCAACTAGAAACCCATCGTGGAGTCACATCGCGCAAGCACCTAGTCATCGAAAGGACGCTACCCTAACCCTGTGCTATTATGCGCTGTCTATTGGTGAGCTTGAAGAATGATATCGCAACGAGGGCCCTCAAAGCTTGGGTGAGTCCACGTCCCGATCGATCAATATCACCAACTTGCCAAACTGTTTTCCCGTCTTCATATCCTCGAACAAGCCGTCGATTCCTTCCAGGTTATCCAACCCCTTCACCACACGACTCACCACGGGCCTGGTCTTGTGCTGCCTCACAAACTCCACCATGTCCCTAAACTCCTTCTTCGACCCCATCGTGCTTCCCTTCAGCTCAACATTCTTCAGCATGGCCTGCACTACCCAGTCCATCTTGGGCCCCAGTGTCATTCCATAGCAGACAATGACTCCTCCCGCCTTGAGCAACTTCACCGTCCGAGCCACCACATCCCCTCCCGCTCCATCCACCACCGCATCCAGAAACGGCCTCTCCTTGGGCAGCATCCCCACCAACTGTTTATCCCAATCACCGTCTTTGTAAACTACACCGCCTTTTGCGCCCATCTCTACCGCCCGCTCAATCTTGTTCTTGTCCCCGCTCGTCACCCAAACATTACACCCCAGCGCTACCGCAAACTGTAGCGCCTGTAACGCTACGCCCCCACCGATACCCGTAATCAGGATATTCCTCCCCTTCTCCGCATTACCCGTCTTGGTCACCAACGCACGCCACGCCGTCACGCCCACCAACGGCAGCGCCGCCCCCTCCGCCGGACTAAGATGCTCCGGTGCTGCCACCACCTCATCCTCGGGAACTACCGCAAATTCCCTTGCCGTGCCCGCATCCTCGTACAGCGCTGATGAGCCCGTAACGCTATGCTTGCGCATGTCCTCTGGTCCATCCGGATCCGACTCCCATCCCCGGGAGGGGGTCAATAGGACGGGTTTCCCCACAAGAGCGGACGCAGCGGGGGAGCAATCCGGACTGGCTTCTACGACGGTGCCATAACCGTCAGCGAGGAAGGGAGCTGTGAAAGAGATGCCCGGGTAGAGATGTTGGCGGATGAAGAGATCGCGGTGGTTAAGGGCCGCAGCGGAGAGTTTGACAAGTAATTGACGAGGTCCGGGAGAAGGTCTGGGGATCTCATTGAGTTGGAGACTAGCAAACCCAAGTAAGTCTTTTTTTTTCTTTTCTACGTGGTGGGTAGTAAAAGACCAAAAAAAAACACTTACGGGTAGTAAACCTGGCCGGGCTTTCCCTCGGTTTTCTTGACGGTAATGGAGTACGGCATTTCGAACAGACAAAAGTCAGTTGGGACAAAGTTGGTTGGATAGAGAAAGAGACGGAATGTAAATATCTTTTTGTTGAAACTTTTACCTACTCAATGTAGCGACGTCAGTTCCCGGCTGATCGTCCCCGGGATTTATCATCAAGGGGGAATACCTCTCCCGCTGAGAGGTGGGGCAACCGGTCCGCTTGATTGCCCCGCGCCGCAGGAGCTCGAGGTTACTTGCCGAGGCCCGCGATCCCGTCCCGATTTCAACATGAAATTCTCCACTTGGCAGAGAACCTATGTTCCATGTTCCACTTCAATACTTGATACCTTGGCACGCAGGAACAACAATAATTGGCAAGAAAGGCAGGGCTGATGTCTTTGGGTATCACGATGTCCTGGTGTGGCCCAGCTTCTCCACCATTCGGCCCCATTACTCGTGTGACGTCTTCCGCTTCTTCGGCTTTGCCGATGTCTCTTCTGGAGGCACAAACTCCTTTTCCCTCTCCCTCTTCTTCTCCTCCTTCTTGACCTTTGCCTTTTCCGCCCTTTCCGCCTCGGCCACCCTGTGTTTCGCTTCTTTGCCGAGGAAATACTCTCCGCTCTCGATCTGCAAGTCCACCTTGCTCTTCTCGGGCGCAGGAGGGAAGGGCGTATACGTCTTCTTCGTCTTGTCCGTGATCTTGTGCGGCACCCTTCTCTTGGACAGTGTCCTCCTCTTGAAATTTGGTAGGTATCGGCTCCAGTCCTCGTTGGCCAGGGCGGGATCTTTGGCGAGCTCGCGCTTAATCCTATTTCTCGGTCAGAGGCTATCACCAATCCAGCATGTGAAATCACTTACATGAGCTCCTTAATCAAGTAAATGGGATGGATGTTCTGCATAGTATCTTCCACAACCCTCCGGACTTCCTTCAAGCCCTTGAAGGGGCCCATCACTGAGACTGTGTTTCCGTGTACTAGGATATATGTCTGTGTCAACAACTCCAACGCTTTCAGTGCTGCCAATTGTATTGTTAGCCTGGTTCATATCAAGCCCGTCGGTCAACCTACTTGTGCCGTCCTGCCCCAATATCCGCTGGCGTCGCTTGACAAATCGTTCCTTATTCCGAACCATACTCCGGATTTTGATGATGTCACAAGCCATACCATCCTCCAAAATCTTGATTGCTTGGGGTGCGGGCACTGATCTAGCCAGGAGCTTGATCAAATCTCGCGCATTGAGGATCGCAGCAGGATCATATGTCTGCGCAGACCCAATTAGCAGATGGAGACCAGGAGAGCAGGGGCAAGCTTCACCTTTCTCGTCGTCTTCACTGTCATGGAGCCCTCGACGAGATCTAGGATGGCTGTGATGCCATATTTTTCGAGGGCCTTTGTGATCAGAGGCCACGAGTCGCGCAAATATCGCTCGCGGTATTTCGGGAAAAGCGTCATAAAAGAGGACTCCTCAAGGAAAGGCCCCGACCCATCTTCCTTGTTGAACGGATCGATTTTCCACTTGTCGATGTCGTCTGTGTCCCACGGCTTGTCTTTTTTATGTGTCGACGGCATTTTCGGGGGGTCTCGTGGCGGTATATGAGTCGGGTTATGAATCGATGTCTGAATTGCGTTTAACGCTGTGAATTGAGGGAATATACCGAGAAAAGAGCTTCGTGTGCGATAATCGAAGATTTTGGAGACTTCAGCAATCGCTAGGAAATTTTTGGATAAGGATCTTGGGTGGGGCAGAAAGCTACGACGTTGCTGCCAGCTGGTGACAACCGACAGCTGGTTGCCAGCAGGACTTGATCTGGCTCAAGGCCAAATATCACAAACAATTTCTCCAAACAGTGTGGGTATCACAATAATGTGCACGAGAATTGATGAAAGGCAGGGCTTTTTGTCACTGCCTGTTCCGTCACTTCGGGCCTGTATTATAATCTAACCCACAGGAGACGCCCTCCTTTGGATGCCACTACCACAGCAGCTCTCACACTGAACACTACATGTGAGACTACACACTTGGCTTTCACATCGCAATGCGCTTCGGCTCACTCATCTCCGTTGCTTTGTGAACCCGGAAAGTCTAAGTCTATATGGACCCTTCTCTGTTGATCAGCAAGCCATGACGGAGGAGAAACCTAGCTCCCTAACCGTTTTCTCAAGGATCTTATCTGTACGTAAGCTTTCAAGAATATTCACAGCTCGTTGTTATCTTTTGGCAGGCTTCATCGCTATCAACTATCGATTAGATCGAAGGTCAATCGCAATGATGTGCAGGCAGATAAAGCGCAAGGCTACAAAGCGAGTCTCAGGCGGAGTGCAGGGGTCAAGGTGCTCTTATCTTCACCTGACCAATCAGAGAAGTCACCGCGCCCAAAAAAACGCGGCGGATGATGGAGCAAAATATTCGCAGCGGTCTGCTGGTTAGTTAGAGGACAATGCGCGGAGCGGCGGAGGCTCTTGCCAAACTTCATTTCCACTTGAACTCTCTGCTTCAATCCGGACTTTGTTGCGTCGCAAAACCCATCGCTGTTGTAATGCAATAAACATTCCCCAGCGAGCAGAGTTTTTTTGTTTCTTTTTCCTCCCTCTACCCCTCCCCCAACAGTCGCTTTGATTGAGTTGTTTGCAGCACGCTCTCCCTCGATCGCGTCTTGCCGCTCCGCCGAGACACATTTCCGCAAACACTCTCTACGAACTACGAACTACGAGCCACAAGCGCGCATCCAGCGTATCGCCGCCCGCCGATCATTCGCGAGCAGTTCACACCGACTTTCATTTCCTGTCCTAATCTACCTCAACAATCACCCCGAACCGTCAAACTGGCTTCCGAACAGTCTTCGTATCCCGACCTGCCTTGCACGGAGTCGGTACTCACACCACCTCCCGACCAGGAGTTATCGGCGGGCAAAATGGAGGATAACTCGCAGGTGTTGCAACTTCAGGTGATGGAGACTGAGCCTATCTCCCGGCCTAGTTCGACCTCGACGCAGAACTCAGCGGCCCAGAACCTCCCGCACATGCTTCCTTCAATCGCAGCCGCTGCTGCGGCTGCCGCAGCGGCAGCATCGCAGCAACCTCAGCCAAGGTCAGTTGCTACACATACAAAATATATCCTGCCTACAAGTACCGGGAGGCATGTTGGATTGTGCTTTGCCTACAACTACGCGTAAATCGGCCATAACCCGATTTGATTCGGCACCTTCCGCCATGCTATTTCGCCCTCTTGAGCCACGCTAACTTTTGAACAGACCCGTTGCAATTGCACCAGCCGTTTACCCTTCTGGGACTTCTCCTGCTAGTACACATCCTGGTGGTCACGGCGGACCTGGCGCAACCTTGGTAAGTTCATAATCTGTTTGCCTTAGCATCCTCCATCACTCGGCGTTTTGCTCTTGCACACATCGAAACGCCATTGATGAAAGGCGTGGGCCACCGCATGAGAAAACCCTCGGCTTTCATTGGTCATCTCAGCAAGAAAGAAAATTGGTGGAGCCGCTTATCTAACTGCCTGGTCAATTGTTATCGGCTGTTGTCCCACCTCTTGGCCCTGTTCAAAAATTTCGTTGTTATCTGCTTCTTATCATCTCCCTCCACTTCGTATCTGCCATCCATATCCTGGCCTTATCGTCGCCGCCATCTTCCCCTCTGGCGCCGACTCCGCCAGTCTGCTTGAGTGTCGCGCTACTAACGCAATGGCGACCATGGCTAACCATAATCGCGAACCCGTACAGACAGTCTGTCAAAACTGCGAGACCTCAACCACGCCGCTATGGCGCCGCGACGAGATGGGAGCAGTGCTCTGCAATGCTTGCGGTCTATTCCTCAAGCTGCATGGCCGCCCGCGCCCAATTTCCCTCAAGACCGACGTCATCAAGAGTCGCAACCGCGTCAAGACTGCGCGACCCGATATGAGACATAAGAAGGTATGTCGTTTCTCTTCCCGCGCTGAATTGAACAGTGAACGATGGGTTGATCATTCAGCAGCAGAACCCTGGCTTGGCCGCTGCTGACCCGAACGGTGACTACGCGCAGAATGGCATGGCTGCGGCGAATGCGCGCAGAGCTTCGCAGCGATCGGCGAATGGCAACCCTGACGGCACAGACTCGCCTGTCTCCCGCACTGCGACGCCGAACATGTACAGCGCCCACCCCATGTACCAGACAGCCGAGGAGCAATTCCAAGCCCAGCAATTAACCAACTTTGGAGTCACGGGCGCCTCCCCCGGTAGAGTCCCATCCCCCATGAACGGCGAGCGACTCGATCTTCCGCAAACGCAGGAACAACTTATACAAGCGAACTCTACGCTGAAGACGCGCGTTAGCGAGCTCGAGGTCATTCAAGAATTATACCGCGGACGGATCCAACAGCTCGAGCAGGAAGAGAATCTTAGACTACAGGAAGCGGCACCTAACAGCGAACTCCTCGCCCGATTGGCTGCCTTGACGGAGGAGCTTGCGCAAAAACAAAAGGACATGGAGGATGGCCACCGGAGGGAAAATATGCTCAAACGACGTCTCGACGAGCTTGAACTCGAACTAAAGAAGGCCAATGAGTCTCGAGGTACACACGAGAATGGGCGAGCCAAACGGCCCCGCCTCGACGACGAGTCGGCCAGCAGCATCGATGGCGCTTTGGAGGAGAAGCCTAACCTCCCATAGTCTTGATACCCGGTGCCGCTTTACGATTCGGCATCACAACATGATATGATGTGTCTTGCGGCTGGCTACTGTTCCAACAGCCACGCTTCTTGCCCTTTCGTGCTACCCATGTACTTTTACCGACTCAGCATTCACGGCTCTTCCCAGACTCTCTGCCTCACGAACTACAAAAGAAGTGGATGGCTTGATGGCATAGGATGGATAGCCTTTTTCTCTTTATTATACCGGTCAGCTGCGGCTGATCAGGCGACAAAACTTTCTCGTCTGGTTTTCCTTTCTTGTCATGCCTCGGAATTCTGGAAGAGGGGAATTGAGACCAGGGGGTGGCAATTCTCGTCTTGGACTGGGTTAATGAGCGAGACGAAGCGGTGGCGGCGTATGTTCTGCGATTCCTTTTTCACATTTTGTTGGTTTTTGATCACGGTGTCGGGATATTTTGTCAAGTTGAGACGGGGCTCGACGAAGGAGTTGGTGGCGTATACACTCATGGGGTTCATCAAAGACCCAGATGTTACAGTATACAGGAAGGATGGATTGGGAAAAGCAAAAAAGTCTTTCTATTTGTTTGGCTGGCTTCGCTACGTCACTGGTTTCGCGTAGCTGATAGCGCTGATACCATGGTTAGGTGGTATCTAATCATAGGTACCCAAATGAATAATATTCCAACGAGTGTCTCGGGGTAGTATGTCAGTCTGGTCCTAGGCTTGGGTCTATATATTTTGCGGTATTCGTACTGGAGCCGAATATTCGTCTGTCTGCTGCTTGGCTCTTGGGTAGTTGTTCTCGGGTAGTGTCACCGCTGACCTCGTTACGCTGCTACCCGAGTAGGATACGTCAGCGATCTCCTTTTTTTCCACCTTGTGGTGAAAGGGATGAAGATGGAAACAACACACACCTTCTCGGCCTGCCGCTTCGTATACCGATTGAGACTCTCACACAACCGATCAAGCACCCACTCGGCCTCGGTAATGTCCGCCAGCATCGGACTATCCTCACCAATCCAATCCCACTCGACGAGATCCTCCCTGTCGTCGCTGCTCGAGCTGTTACTTTTGTTGCCACCGCCGCTGCCGCCGCTGTGGGTCGATGAGGTTTCCTCGTTTACATGTACATGTACTCTAGAGCCAGAGCCGGAGCCAGAGCCAGAGCTAGAGTTATTGGGGTTAGGATTGTTAGAGCTGTAGTTTGAGTTGTGTCGTTGTTGTCGTCGACTAAAGCGAATCAGCGTCGTGAAACGCGTCCATTCTTCGTACGTGTACCGCTTGGGTCGGTCGGAGCGAAGATCATGCGCGACGCTCTTGATGGCGGCGGCGAGCTCGGTCGCGAGGTCGTGTTCTGCCACTGCTACGGTTTCCAGGGATGTTTCATGACCAAGGTCAGGGTTGTGGTCAGGGTTGTAGTTGGGGGTGGTGAAGAGTGTCTCTTCTGCTGCTGCTAAAGCTAGGGGCAAAGGTTGGGCTACGGATTGGGGTTGAGGTTGTTGTTGCTGTTTTCTTCCCCTTTTCGGCATGAGAGTCCAGTCGGCGAGCTTAAAAGTGCCGCGGTTGATAGCGGAGACGATGGTGCGAGACATTTCTTGGATGAGCAGGGTGACGATAGGGACAGCGACGAGGGACCAAACGATGAAGAAGGGTTTGCCAATGTTGGATTTGGGGGATATGTCTCCGTATCTAAAGAAGGGGACCTCAGCGGGGGGTGGGGAGCCGTGGTCTACATCGAGAGGAAGAGGAGGAAGAGGAGGAGTAAAGAATAAAAAAGGGGAAAGAGGGGAAGGGAAAAGAGAAGGGAGGAGAAGAGAGACTCACCCAATGGTCAACAGCGCAACAAAACAAAAGTAAAGACATTCAAAATAGCGTAGCCCTCCAATATGTGCCTCGGTCACCATGAACACAAACGCTCCCATACACCATAGCAACCCGAATGCTAGCGCCGCCATACCCAGCGCCCAGTACTGCTTATAGCGTCGCGTTTCCTTTTGAATCTGTCGCATCGCCTCGAAGCGGTCTTTTTCTCGCTCGAGTAGCAAGAGCTTCTGTCGTCGTCGCTTACGTTTCTCCTGGGATGTTTCTCGGCCGCCTCGGAGAACCGAGCTGCGTGAACGGCCGCGCGGTTTGTTTTCGTTTCCGTTACTTTTTCCACTGCCATTTTCATTGTCATTGCTATTGCAATTGCCGTCAAAACCCCCCCAGCGTCGGGTGGAGGCGACTTGGGAGGATTTCTTGCGGTTCTCATGGAAGGTGACGGTGCGTCCGACAATTTCTAGCCGCCCGTACTGGGCGAGCGATCCGCGGCGGCCAGACTCAGCGAGAAGGCTGCTTTGAGTTGCTGGCGAAGGGGATACGGGGTTGGAGCGTGGAGGAAGGCCGAGACGCTCGCGCAGCTCACGCTCGCTGGTGACGGCGCGGCCGACGGTAGACTCTCGGGCGTGGAGCTGGTGCTGCTTTATGATTTTGTCGGCGCTGATGTTGGCGGCAAACTTGGTGATGCTGCTAATGACGAGACCGAGAAAAATGACGCCGACGAGCTGGAATACAAACAGAAAACCCCGACCGGGGTCGGTGGCGGGAGCAAAGTCGCCGAAGCCGATGGTCAAGACGGACTAGATATATATATGTTAGTCAGGCGACATGCTTTCAGGGGTCTTTATTGTATGGAAGAAGAAAAAAAAACAAAAAAAACAAACCACGTCGGCAAAGTATAGCGCATCGGCATAGGTGAATCCCTCGGTAATGCAAAACATGCCTGACCCCCCAGCAAGCCAGAAGAAAAATGTTGTCGTCTGCAGAATCAAGGTGCGCTGATCGTCGTCTAGGTCGAACTGTTGCGGGTAGTGGCCGCGGAAATAGCCAACCAGATTTATGGTCAGGATGCTGCTCCCAATGAAGTAGAGCACCGATGCCAATACGGCGTGCCAGAAACCCTGTGAGTATACCTCAAGCGGAGGCTTGGGCGGGACGTAGACATCCATTACGATTTCAATGGCAACCAGCTAAGCGTTGTTGTGGTTGTTGGTGTTAGCTTTCCACAGCTCAAGCCCGCGATGTTCACTTCAGGGGTAAAACTTGCAATGACAAACGACGACAGCCAGCACAGAATGGCAGCCGGGAGAGCAATAATGTATCTCACTCTGCTAGTGAAATGCAACAGAAGGAAAAGGTTTCCGGCAAAGCCACAGGCTAATGACAAGGCGTTGAAGATGAGCTCCCTGTCAAATCATGGTAAGCGACATACCATCATCACCACCGACACCTCAACAAGGGAGACAGGCTTACCATTTTGGATCTGCTATACCGACAGCAGCGTCCTCTGAGCCCCTCCCGATGCTACTTGGAATGCCATGAATTGGGAGTGTTAACCTCCAAGGAGACACCAGAGCCGCAATGGAGAGCACATTGGAAAGGGGCCCGATAGTAGCTGCGATGAGCGGTATTACCGTTGAGGCAAACCACCACTGCCTGGATAAAGTGTGAGCTACTGACGGGACACGACAAGAATTTCCAACATGGCTTACTGTGGCAAGTTATCGCTTGGTCCCCTCAGCCGGATCAGTCCTCCAGCCAACACCTTGACCGTACCCGTGTCGGCGTTGTCGAACGTGTATGATCTCATGGCGAGCTGAGCAAATCCCAGATTAAGCAAGCAGACCTCTGGATGCACGGTAACCCTCAAAAGTCATGAAGAAGAAGAAAAGGCAGACATAAATAAAAGCTATCTCTATGATGCCACTCCTCTCAACTCTGTCCTACCACGTTGTACATCTATCTCACTAACTTCGCCTATTCCTAAGGAGACTAGGGACGACGAAACCTGTACCACACTTCCAAGCCCGATAATGTCTATGCGCGATTTAGCAGGCCTGAGGTTTTTGTTCTCCTTGCGTTGTCCTGGTGTTTAACCAAAGGCTCTGAGCGATTCAGTCACAACATTACCCGCGATGACTTCACCAAATGAAACCTCAAGCCGTGTGTTCGTTTTTTGAAAGGACCAGAGAATTAGCGATACAAGGGAGCACTCACTGCGCCCAACTAACCTAGTTTGTATGCCTGAATGAATACATGTACTCTCTTGAAGGACACATGGTACCTGCGCCGCAGTATGGAATGCATTGCGTCTGCGCCTCCATAAATAAGACCCCGACCCCTGTAGTTAGCCAAAACCCCGGATTCCATCTACGTCTGCTGCTGTTGCCGATCCGTTCACACCTTCATCAGTCAACCAGAACAACTTCTGTGTTTTGTTTTTTTTTTGAAAGAAAGGGAGGGAAACCATGTCTCAGAAGTCAGATTCCCCACCTCGCTCGAAGGTACCATCACCACAAATCCAGTTTACCAAATCTGCATTCCTCCTCAGCGCCTCGGCGACGTGACCAAAAAGGGGCGGGTGTGCTTTTGTCTTACGGCAACCCAACCACAAACTCTCTCACTCTCACTCCCATCACACTCACACTCACCTCCCATTCCGAAAAGGTGGACGTGTTCTTTCCCTTCCTTCCTTCCAGCCCCCCCTCCCCCCTTTCTCTCCACACTGAGCTGACATACTCCGCCACCAAACCACCATATCCCGGTCGAAAATCATCACGGGCTGAAAATCATCACGACTAAAGGTCATCACAACTTCACCACCACCACCACCACCACCACCACCACCACCACCGCAACCGAAACCTGGCCCAATGCCACCACAATCACCACCCTCAGAAAAGGGTCCCAAAAAGAGCAACACACACACCCCCATTCCATACAAACCACTAACCTCTTCCCCTCTCAACCCCTTTATCATTTCTGACTCTCACGGAAATGGCCCCTCATCCATACAACACCTCCCCCCTCCCCGGCCCAGATTCAAGCTCAACCGCGCCGCCAGTCCGCGCAAGTGGCTCCTCCGACAAAAAGCCACAGCCGCCATGCGCGCCTCGGAGCTGCGCCGGGGATTATTTTCCACCAACGACATGACCGCGCTGATGCGGTCGGGTCGGTCTGATTCTGAACCAGGATCGGAATCCAGACATCAGTATGGACATGAACTAGGGCGATTCGGTGACGGGGAGGATGGTGATATCGGGTTATGCGGTGCCGGTGCTGGTGTCGACGTGGACGGTTCCAGACTGTTGAAACCTTTGCCAACATCAATACCAGGGCGACCCCGAACACCACTTGGGCCAGAGACACCAAAAGTAAGGTATTTGCCAAGGAACGGGGACGGGAACAGGGACTTTGAACTGGCGCATGTTGTTGGAGTCGGACCAGCGCGGGGGTTTGCGACACGGCAATTGTTGATGACGACTGAGGCCGGCACTGTTACGGCGTTTCCTGTCCGTCATCGGCCTCGCCATCTGGCCATCTCACCGGTTTTATTTCTGCTTGGTCTCGCCTGTGTGGTTGGGCTTGTCCCATGTCTCTTGCGAGGCTTCACCCCGTCATCCGGGACCATCGCGTGATCACCACAACACAAGATACATCTCGCCTACCTCCTCAGGTTTCCCATGGATGGGGCCGCGGAAAAGAATAACGCTGTCTTTCTAGAGTGTTACCCTGAGGTATGAGTGAGGAGAGTCTACCGTCCAATGTCGAGCCCAAGATACCCTATATCTATCGCCCTCTAAAATCCCAGCAAGGTATCGTACATCGTACAGTCATCTCCGTGGCACCCTGTGTCTTATTGTGACTTTTTATCCTCCTGGCGCTTTTCCTCTGGCGTGCCGGGTGTGTCCAGGCCCGTCACCTCGACATTCCTCTTTCGGACAGCCGTCTCGACCTGCCAGATGGCTCTTTCTAGCTCGACCTCGAGCTGTGGCAGATCCAACGCTTGCGTCATCTTCCTGCCATTGGCTTGCGACAGCAACATCGTCTCGCCGTTGGGGTTTGGCACCTCTGTTCCTGACGGAGGATCAAGAGTCTTGAAGGCCTCGGCTTCGGGGTTGGCAGTCGTTGTGGGCTCAGGTGTTGAGGGCAGGGGTTGCTTCTGGCCGGCATATACCTCGTCAACAACAGGCGATGGGGTCAGCACGAGAAGATTATTCTGCAGCAGAAACTGGATGTGCTTGCCGCCCGATAGTGCCCTCCAATGCGACCAGGCACGGTAGCACAGGTAGAAAAATGGAAGATTCGGAATTCTGTTGCAATCAATGTTGTTAGCGACTCCATCAACGCCGGGGGGAAAGGCTCAACGTACAGTGGAAGGATACCTATCGGGATCGTCAAGGGCATGCCCACAAAACACCACAGCAGTCTCTTCCTGTGTAGCGCTTCTCGCTCGGTCGATAGCGCGTGTAATATTCTGGGTACCTTGTCCATGGCCAGCAAGCTTTTCGGGTACACCACCTCAACCTTCTCTGTCCCATTAAGTTCCACTTCGCGACGCCGTTGCGACAGTGGCGGCACAGACTTGAGTCCCCATTCCTCGTACGGGATCCGGCGGAAGGCGTAGTTGCCGTAGTTAACGACCGACTTCTGCCAGCCCTTGTCTTTCTTTTCCCAATCTGCCCATGTGCGCGCTGCTTTTGACTGCACCCAGCCCCCCCACGTCTGCTTCCCCGTCGATTCGACGTGTAGCTTCTGGCAGTACAGCAGAGTTCGCCTTGTCGATATAGGCAGTAGGTAAACCCTCATCATAGCTCGGCGACGCCAGCTGTCCTTGGATGCGCTGGTTAACGAAGAGGCAAAGCAGCAACTGAAGACTTGAGCTTAGTTGGGATCGTATTCGTCGTGTGGGTACATGCGATTGCGACCGTGCAGTTGCTGGTGGAAAGACGAGGGAAAGTTGCGCTCTTTTTACGCGTGGGAGAAAAGGAAAGCGTGGGACATTTTCTGCTCCTAAAATGAAGGTTTCATGCGTGGCAGGTGGTGGAGCGCATCAGAAGGAAAGAGCAAGTTGACGCGGGAGGTGGGAGCCGGTAGAGGCCATTCCAGTGACGCACATGGCTGACAATGGCTGGGCCAGTCTATAGTTAACTAACTCGGAGCTGCGAAACCAAGACAGTGAGGGAGCCGGGAGACGCGCACTGTTCTGGGGTGCCTCCCAGCAGGACATGCACCAGACCCTTGTTAGGATCCCATCGTGCACATCTGGGGCAAATCCATGGTCCAGAACAATCCACTTGCGATGTCTCTGTGTTCGCCTTCCGAGGTCCAAGCTTTCTCGGTAGGAGGCCCAGTTTCCAAGCTTTGGGGTGTGGAGAGGTTCATCTTGCTAAGTCTCGCGATATTCGACCCGCTCCTTTTGATAGACACCGATGGCGGGGGATTCTGGTACAAATTCTTATCACAACCATCGACTTCCATTTAGGAAACGTAGGACAGTACACAAACTGTGTAAGCTGTGCCGCAAACATGCATTGAGTGTGTCTGTCCACGATGGAAGACAACTGTTTTGAGGTAGTGCCGTGGAACGTGTGGGTAGTTGCCATCGGCAGCGCTCTGTCCAGGAACTGCAAATCTAAAACTTACCCGGAGACTACACATAGTACGTGATTAGGTTGGAGTCCTCATCCGCCACTTTGCGCGTCCCTGTGCTGAAACCTGGAATTGAGCTGTCACTGGCGCTGTCGTCATTGGCCTTGTTTGGTCGCTTTGGTGGTGGGCGAGGTGGGGCGGCGGAACCATTGCCTCGAGGCCAGTGGCTGAACGCTAGGGCGCAACAGAACAGGGAGCAAGCGCCTTCCAACACAGCAGCTCCCCACGCAAGGTGAAAGTCTTGGTGAGCCGCAAACACTCCGGTCAGATGGGTAACCGCCAAACCCGAGTTAACTCCTCTCCCTTGGCTTAGGCCAGCCGTTGATGTCCAGCTTGCAGGCAAAACCCTCAATGAGCGAATAAGGGCATCATCCAAGCGAAACCGCCATGCACCGTTCGCTGGTGCTGATTTCATTTGTCTAACGTCTGTCGCTCAATCTTGGACGCCCACTTACCGTGTCGCAACGACGTCGGGTTACTAGTTGCGCTTGCTCCTTCATGCCTCGCGATAACCTCAGCGACTCCATTACGAATCCAGGCCTCCAAAGGGGTGATAACCACTCGCCACCGCCATGACGGCCGTGGGCTCGTCGCCCTCAACGTCGAATCGCTCCGACCCACGTGCCTCTACGCGATCCGTCGCTACGGCTACCACGGCCAACACTCCCCGGCATCGACCACCACGCTCTCTTCCACGTATGTCTTGAAATCTTGCCATGCTGCAGCCGTGCCGCCTACTAACAACTTTCAGCGTGGATTGATTCGTACGAAGAGAGATACGGCGAGCCGTCAGACGACCAATTCCGCGCCCTCGATTCACCACCGCCCCCGGCAGTGCCCGCGCAGCACAACCATGCTCCGAGCCAACCCCAGCGGCGAGTTTCTAGGGATGGATTTGTCTACGAGAACCTACCTCCGGCTGAGGCGAACAAGACGGCAAAGGGAAGGATTCGACGCGTGCTGATAGGGAAAAACTCGGAGCGAGGACGGAGATGGGACCACCTGCGCTCAGCTGAACCAGTAATCGTCCCTCGATACAGCAGAGCTTCGCCAAGTTCCCCTTGGTATGGCTTCCTTCAGTCCTCTCGGTACGGCCACATACCAAATGAGGAATCCGAGGTTGTCGATCCTGAGACTCTCGATAAGTTGCAACCATATTTCAACCAGAGCGTTGATATTGAACAGCCAGCCGACGGCGCCAAGAGCAAGGTCGCAAGGACGGTGGTCTTGTACAAAAGAGTCTGGAATGTCATCCTCAGACATCCTTTAGTGCCACTCGCGTTTCGGCTGATAGTGTTGCTGACCTCGATCATGGCACTGGCTCTGTCAGCTCGCATTTTCGAGATCGAGAGCGCCGAGAGGCAAAAGTCGTCCGAGACGACACAATCTATCGTGGCCATTGTGGTGGACACAGTGGCTATCCCGTACATTGGTTACATGACCTGGGACGAGTATACGGGAAAGCCACTCGGCTTGCGGCCCGCGACACAGAAAATATCATTGGTTCTCATGGACCTTTTTTTCATTATATTCAAATCCTCTAGCACGACTTTGGCATTTGAGGCGCTGGTTTATCATAACGCGGGGGACGCGAGAGTGCGGCAGTTCAGCCGGGCGTTGGCGGCGTTCCAGACAGTCGGTTTAATATCTTGGAGCATGACATTCACTGTGAATGTATTCCGGCTAGTACAGAAGCTCGGAGGAGGGGAAGAAGATGGTTCTTAGGGGAGAGGATACCCCTGCGATCGAGACTTTTCTTTGGCGGCCTTCTGCCGCAACATCATTACTATGTATTTGAACATGTACTCCACGACCACGGCGGACCACCTATCCCCATGATTTTATTTTGTTTATCAACTAGATGACTCGAGGATACATGGAGCTCAGACGTGAGGTCACACAATTGAACACTTGGGGCAGGTGTCAGAACACCTAGTGCGTTTCATCGAGACATTCCGGAAACGGGTATCGCCTTACGAACTGGAGATTCACGTCGTGGGGAAGATGAATGTTTGGAAAGAGTATGTTTGTAACTTTGAAGCATGAGAAATCACCTAAAAGAATACCTCTGCCTTCAGGCGGATACTCCAGTGAGCCTGTCTTGGCAGAGAGCCTCGCGGCGCTTAGCGCTTGGAGCTGCTGCAGGCTTGCCGCCAGAACGCTAGGCAAATTTGGGATCCGCCTGCGACACAATCAGCGGGTCAGGACAAGTGAACCACGACATCATATCGAGGCTGGGGCGGCCCAAATCGGTGCAAACCGCCTGCAACCTCGATCTGCTTCACTTTACGTTGCTTGCATATGTCAGGAAGGCGCCCAACTGTCTCTTCCATGGTCACCTGGCGAGACTTTAACTCGGGTACTGTCCCTTCATATTTTTTTTCCGCTGCCGTGCTCTAGCCACTGCCCTATGAAAATTTAAAGCGCCGTGATTCACCCCCCGCCACTCCCCTCCGAACGTTTCCCCACATTTCGAGGGCGGAGGCTGCCTGCTTGCCTGCCTAAGATCAACCTTTCCGCATACCTAAACTCACACACCCTCTTTCCTTCTTTTTAACAACAATTCTTTCTTCAACCACCCTAACCTAGCAGTGCTAGCCACGCAAATCTCGTCGCGCGCGACACAACCCCGGTCGACTCCCCACGAATTTGATCTGTTTCCGGACTCGGTCCAGCTGTTTGCTCGAGGGCTCCGACGGACGCCTCGCCGCCCTTTCGGCAGTATCACGTCTCCCGCGAAACCTTTGGTCGCTAGGACCTCGAGATCTGACCCAAAATGGCTCGTGCCATGCATCACGGCCGTGGTGACGACATCAGCGCCACGTACGTACCGCGCGCCCCCGAACCGCGTGGTGGCGGCCCCTTTGAGACCTGAGCCTGACGCTATCACAGGTGGAAGTACCTGCAAGATGGTATCAACAAAATCATGCTAGACCTCCAAGATGGTGTCGATATGGATACTGTACGTGCCTGTTCTTTCTGGACTCCGGTGACGCCTTGAGATACGGCGAGACTGACGTTGGGAATAGTACATGGGGATATATACGTTCGTTCCCGTCGCGTTGACTCGCGCCCTAGCTGCCTGATGCTTTCCTGCAGTACTGACTCTTTCCTAGCGCGGTGCACAACTTCTGCACGTCTCAAAAGGCGGTCGGCTTCTCGACAACTCAGCAGACTGGTCAAGGGTCACATAGAGGTGGTACGTTGCCCCGCAAGGGGTCTCCGTAGAGAGCTGGATCTGATACTAAGTGATTTGCAGCGCATCTTCTCGGAGAGGACCTTTACAAGAAGTTGACAGAGTATTTATCGCAACATCTTTCGGGTCTCGTGGAGGAGTCGAAAGCCTACACCGATGAGGCTCTCTTGGCCTTCTACATCCGGGAGTGGCAGCGCTACACCGTTGCTGCCAAATATATTCACCATCTCTTCCGATACCTCAACAGGCATTGGGTTAAAAGGGAAATGGACGAAGGCAAGAAGGCAATTTACGATGTCTACACGCTACACCTGGTCCGGTGGCGCGACGTACTCTTCAGCCAAGTTTCAAAGAAGGTCATGGATGCTGTCCTGAAGCTGGTTGAAAAGCACCGCCATGGTGAGACGATTGAATACAACCAAATCAAGCAGGTAGTCGAGTCGTTTGTATCTTTAGGCCTCGATGAGGGAGACTCGGCAAAGACCACACTCGATGTCTATCGCTACCACTTCGAGAAGCCATTCCTCGATGCGACGAGACTCTTCTACCAGAACGAGAGCAAGGAGTTCGTGGCTCAGAACAGTGTCGTTGAGTACATGAAGAAAGCAGAGGCCCGTCTGAACGAGGAAGAGGAGCGTGTCAAGTTATACCTACACCCCGACATCGCTATCCCACTGAAGAAGGCTTGCAACCAAGTCCTTATCGCTGAGCACTCCAATATTCTGCGGGAAGAATTCCAGGTCCTCCTCGACAACGACAGGGAGGAGGACATGGCACGCATGTATAGTTTGCTCTCACGTATCCCCGAAGGTCTTGATCCTCTCAGGTCCAAGTTCGAGGCCCACGTTCGCAAGGCAGGCTTAGCGGCTGTCAAGAAGGTTGCCACGGACGCAGACAAACTTGAGCCCAAGGTCTACGTGGATGCCCTCCTCGAGATCCACACCCAGTACCAGGGCCTGGTTAAGCGGGCCTTCAACGATGAGGCGGAGTTTACTCGCTCCCTGGACAATGCCTGCAGGGAATTCGTGAACCGGAACGAGGTTTGCAAGTCGGGTTCCAACAAATCCCCGGAACTATTGGCCAAGTACACCGATATTCTGCTCCGCAAAAGTGGGACAGGTGTAGAGGAGACGGAGCTAGAGAATACGCTGACCCAGATCATGACTGTCTTCAAGTACATTGAGGATAAGGATGTATTCCAAAAGTTCTACTCGCGCATGTTGGCCCGGAGATTGGTTCACAGCAACTCGTCATCGGACGATGCTGAGACTAGCATGATCAGCAAGCTGAAGGAGGCATGCGGATTCGAGTACACGAATAAACTCCAGCGCATGTTCCAAGATATGCAGATCTCAAAGGACTTGAACACGGGATTCAAGGAGCACGTGTCGGCGCTAGGAACCAAGGGGCTGGATTCATCATACTCCATCCTCGGCACTGGCTTCTGGCCCTTGACGGCTCCTGGTACCACATTCAACCCACCCGAGGAGATCTCAGCGGACTGCGAGCGGTTTTCGCGGTTTTACCGCAACAAGCATGAGGGACGCAAGCTTACCTGGTTGTGGCAACTGTGCAAGGGCGAGGTCAAGACGGGATACATCAGAAACGCGAAGATGCCCTACACCTTCCAGGTATCGATCTATCAGATGGCCATTCTCCTGCTGTTCAACGACAAGGACAAGAACACATATGAGGAGATTGCGTCAACCACTCAACTGAACAGCGAGTCGCTGGACCCATCACTTGGTATTCTCATCAAGGCTAAGGTGCTCAACATGTCTCCGGAGGGAGAGAAAGTCGGGCCAGGCACAGTTTATGGGCTGAACTACGACTTCAAGAACAAGAAATTCCGCGTCAACCTCAACGTGGGCATGAAGTCGGAGACGAAGCAGGAGGAGGCCGAGACCAACAAGACAATCGAGGAAGACCGGAAGCTGTTGTTGCAGGTATGTGAAGTATGGTTGTATGCAGTAGTGATTCACTAACATTTTCCCAGTCTGCCATTGTGAGGATTATGAAGGCACGAAAGAAGATGAAACACAATCAACTCGTGAGCGAGACGATTGCCCAGATCAAGCAACGTTTCGTTCCCAAGGTTGGAGACATCAAGAAGTGCATCGAGATCTTGCTCGACAAGGAATACTTGGAGCGTCTGGAGGATGATGAGCTTGGGTACCTGGCATAATTTGCCAATGATGGCAATTTAACCTAGTCTTTCTCATGAATTTGTACGAGTATGAAACACACCGGAGCCAGCAGCCAGCAGCAGGTCCAGTGACAGCTCAAAGGACGACAGAAACATTCGGTGAAGTGGGACAGTGATGGTTGGTTGTTCTTGCGTTTGGTGGCGCCATGCTTCTCCTATAGGCCAGCGGGATAATTGGCGGAAAGGCATGTTCTTCAGGGCAGCGTGGTTAGTACAGGGACATCTGATTTCGACCATTTTACCCTTTTTGACCTATTCATCCTTTGTCCTATCTGTCTCTGGACGGATGGTATACCATAGGCAATGATGAAACGAGAGAGAGAGAAAAGATTTAGAAGACGTCGAGCAATGAGGTAGGGACGGGGCCTAAGAAAAACTCACGAGCAATTAGGGCCATTGGGAAATACAGAAAGAACATCTACAATCCCGTGGTGCGCTCCGCATGTCCACACTCGTTCCCGTCCCATGGTCCCATTCTTTACTGGAGGAGGCTTATGGTTCAGGTTGTGCGGGCGAGCAATGGAGGAGTTGAGCAGTTTACATGAGCATCGATGGATAGGGACCGTGGAAAGCCGACTTAAGATGAATGTCTTTCTCCTGTCGGTATTGATGATCTTTTACCACAAGCGGAAAGGGACACATCAACCAGGGGTCACGCCACGGTAAGCCTTGGCGCTATAAGCTGTGGACATGTCGTTTCAGCCTCGGGGCGCTAGAGCCTCAGGTTCCAGGCCCTGGGTGTTGCTGGAAATGAAATTTTGGCAGCAAAAAAAGCTTTTCTTCTCCCCCAGGTCGGGCACTTTCCGGTACCGACGGGAGTGTCATTTGACCTGTCTGCAATCGAGATTACGCCACACTCCACCACGCGGGAAAAGTCAAGATGAGGGAAGATGAAAGGAAAACTACACTACTCCTCACCGGTGTTAGTCGGAAGGACAAAAATAAAACAGTTGCCATGATCCTGACCCCTGGATGTTTGTCCTGATGTTGCTGTTGTTAGTTAGTCTGCGTGATGCACGGCTTGGCAAGGTTTGGACACGTCTCGTGAGGGTTGCTACGTATTGTATCAACAAGCGCACGACAATACCAGAGGCGTTCTGCTGCCCCAAGAGAGAATCTCCATGGCAACAGTAGATTCGAGGCTGCTGCTGCGGTGTCTGTCGGCAAAGCCCATCTGACAAGCAGGAGGGCTGCGAGTGGTGCTGCGGCGGAAACATTCTTGAGACACGGGCACGCTAACTCGAGGTGAAAACCTTGACCGTGAAATGGGTTTAGTGTCCACTGCAGCCCGGAGCATCGGCGGTGTAACTCGGACAAGTTAGTTTGAGCTAGTGCAGCGACTCACGTCTTCGTAATGCCATTGGACAACTCGATGACGGCATCACATCATCAAAAGCAAGGCTGTAGGTCCTGACTCGCCATGATGCGCAGAAAAGGGGTCCAGCCAGCATGGTGTTGGTCGTGATTGTTCAGGTGAGAAGACGGCCGCCAGAAAACTGTCAGGTTTTACCATCGACTCCCGAGACAGGTAAAATCCCACCGTTTTATTAGGAAGTTGGGTTGTCGAGAGATAAAAGGTTCAACCCCATCCAAGGGCGAGAGAAAGCAGCTTCCACTCCTGGCGTAGCTCGACCAAGTTCCAAACGTGGGAATATGAAATTCCAAGTGGGGAAAAAGATGTGCATGAACAGGATGATAGTTCTTTCCAGGATCAGAATGGGGTCGATTGGTTGGATCCAGGAAGGACGGACGAATTGAGAATGTTCCGACACGGAGATCAAGTGTCAGCTTATCAAACTCGGGCAAAAACGCCTGCAAAAGTTTCCTTTGAAGAAAATGCCAGGTACGGCAGCATCATAGGACGGGTGCATCCAAACAGTCCTGCGAATCTCTTGTGCCACGTTCGAAACGGGCCGGTCCCTTCCAATCGAAGGACGCCCATCGACCTGGGAAGGAAGGGGCACGGAGCACCGTTGCAGCCCAGCGAAGTTCAGGCAGCCCACCCCTGACGCTCAGCATCAACGAGTTCAAGCAACGCCCTGGCGATGCGATTCCTGGCGATGCGATTCCGTGTGATGCGATGGGAGATCCGGGGCACATATGGACGACCACGTGGGTTCCGCTTGAGATTTGTGTCGGAGTTCCTGGTGGAACGAGGTTTTAGATTTGAGGTTGCAGAGGGCGTACTCCGTAGGTAGACGCCCGTCGACTTTCTCGGGACTTCAATCTCCACGTGCCAGCGCTCGAACCAGTTGGTCGATGTTTCTTTTCATTCGTTGAATCGTTTTTGCAAACCAAATCCGCGGCTTCTTTTTAAAGGCTTGTCCGACGCTTGGGCGTGGATGCGCTAACCGGGACGGTAAGCGGTACGCTTCACCGGCCAGCCCAGAGGATCGGGCTGGGATCATGAAATGAGGTGTCACATTATCTCTCACCTTGAGGGGTTCACTCCACGTGCTTTGGTGGCAGCAACTCCATCGGCTGGGCATCGCCACTGAGGCCGGAGAAAAAGACTGATACTACGGAGTACCTAAGTAGCCATCTCGGATTTCCATGCCTTTGGAGATGCAGCAAGTCGGGCAGCCGCCAGTTCGGCGATGCAATGCCCGTGGCGTCAAGAAACGCGCAGCGCGGCCTCAGCTTCCCGAACCCAATCCGGGCAGGTGTCCATGCGATGCGGCAGCCTGCCTGTCTTCACGGCCGCGCATCTGGGCAGTCCATGCCTAGTTCAGGAACCTGAATCGAAGTGAGTGAAGTGCCTGGTTTGGCACAGCGGTTGTCTATGGCTGTTGTTGCCGGTTCTCTGTCCGCCCGCCTGTCAGCTGGATCCGATGCGCCGCTGTGAACACGACCTACCCCGCCGCACACAGAAGAGGTGGCAGGAGATGCTCGCCTCGGCGTGTTTATTGCCCAGCAGGTAACGTTATGCCTTCCGGTTATTCAGAGTTGTCCTTTCTTGGACTATCCAAATTACCTTGTTACTCTGCAAGCTTATGTATCAATGTGTCTCAAACCTTACTAGGTAACCCGGGTAAGTCGCAACGATGAGGCCAATTTCGTGACGGGTCTCGGGTGGCTCCAGCTTGGTGAATAGCGTCGTTGTTGTTAGGTTGGCTCAAGCCACACAGCTCGAGGTTTTGGGGGGCGATCTGCGGCCACGACTACCCCCGTCAGGCTGATGGGACCACAAGAGAGAGCCGTGGAGCACGAAATGGAGAACAGCATGGCGAGCAGGGAATCGATGGCAATGGACGGTGGCCCTTGCGCGGCACCCAGCACCTGATACTTCTGTTTCGGTGCGGATCTTGTCGCAACCCCAGGTACTTGCGGTTTCTGGCCCTACTGCGGAGGGATCGTGTCCCCTGCCTGCTGCTGCTGGGGAGGCGACCCTTGGTGCCGTGCTTGGTGCAGTGCCGTCCAAGTCGACAAGACCGACCGACCGACTGGAGGTCCTTCCAGGTTCCCTCTTCTCCAAGTCTGCCGGAAAACCCTTCAACCTGGCCGACACAACAAAGAACTGTCCTTTGCAGTTCAATCCAGTTCCACCCGTCCATCCCGTCGCCGGCACCAAGCACCCACACACGGTGCTTTCCTTTTTTGTCTGCCCCAGACTGTCTGGACCGCCCAGGAATTGCTCTGCATTCTGTCTGCACCTTGGGCTCCACTAAAAGTCGTCACCCTCACGGCCAGTTTACAAGCGCAGCCCGCCCCAGACCTCACCGAGTCATTCCGAACCAAGAACCACCGGCCGAGCTCTCTTGAATCTCCTCGCTCGCCAGCAACAGGGTGGACTTCTTGCAACGACCTCGGTTCTCCAATCGCGATACATTGCAACATTCGCGGCCATTTTCCCCGGCTGCCCCAATCTGTCCCCTCCAATCGCTTCGGGCCCGGACCACCTAACGCCTCCCCGCTGCCTCCTCACCTCACGCTGACCGACTTGTGCACGTCGAGACAACAGCCGTCGCCCCAAACATCTTCCCCCTCTCAAGTCGCTCCTCATGGGTTTCTAGGGAAGCCAACGATCAGACGTGCACTGGAAAACATTTTCTCCTGCATTCGAAGCGCTTGAATTCGCTGGACCTTGTCCAGATCCTTCACCGTATCCACCGGTCCGCGCGCTCCGCGTGGAATTCATGGTCAACATGGGGGCGTGCATGAGCACAAATGGGGAGGAGTCGGAGATGAAGAAAAGGAGCCAGAAAATTGACAAAGATCTCGAGGAGGACTCCAAGAGGTTACGGCGAGAATGCAAGATATTGCTGCTCGGTAGGCTCAACGAATCACCGCGAGAACGCGGGGCATGCAAATAACACCGCTGACTGCCGTGCACAGGCTCTGGAGAAAGTGGAAAGTCCACGATTGTCAAGCAGATGAAAATTATCCATCTGAAGGGCTATTCTGAGCCAGAACTGTACAGCTACCGACCTACAGTTTACAAGAACCTGATCGAGTGTGCGCGGGCCGTCATCAATGCCATGCGCCAGTTCGAGATCGAGCCGGTTATCGAAGAGAACCGGGCGTACTGCGATTTCTTGGTCGATTACACGGTAGAGTCGGGTCCGCAGGCGTCAATAGATCCTAAAGTGGGGATGGCAGTGCAGTCGATATGGAACGATCCAGCGAAAGAACAGCTGATGGAGAGGCAAACAGAATTCTACCTGATGGACTCGGCTGAATAGTAGGAACTTGAGCTGCCGCTGAGACACTACGTCCCGCTGACACTGCAACAGCTTCTTCCAGCATGCTATGCGAATCGTCTCACCGGACTACCTCCCAAACGAGGATGACGTACTCCGAGCCAGAACGAAGACAACAGGTATCTACGAAACAAGGTTCAAGATGGGCCAGCTCAGCATCCAGTAAGCCCCATCATCATGGTTCCCGATTCCGTGAAGGATTTGACTAACAACTAATCCAGCATGTTTGATGTCGGCGGCCAGAGAAGCGAGCGTAAGAAATGGATCCACTGTTTCGAGAATGTCACATCCATCATCTTCTGTGTCGCCTTGAGCGAGTACGACCAAGTATTACTCGAAGAGAGCAGCCAGGTAGGTTCCGATCCTATGCACTACTAAGGCTCCGCTGACGGGTCCACAGAATCGCATGATGGAAAGTCTTCTATTATTCGACTCCGTCGTCAACTCGAGGTGGTTCATGCGCACGAGTATTATTCTCTTTCTCAACAAGGTCGATATCTTCAAGCAGAAGCTCGGCCGCTCGCCACTTGGCAACTACTTTCCTGACTACTCGGGAGGAAATGACGTGAATAAGGCCGCCAAGTATCTGCTTTGGAGATTCAACCAGGTGAACCGAGCTCACCTGAATCTCTACCCCCAGTATGTCTCGCGTACCCTATCCAGTCCTGTTTTACGGCTAACTCTGTGATAGCCTGACGCAAGCCACCGATACATCAAACATTCGTCTCGTCTTCGCAGCGGTCAAGGAAACAATTCTCAACAACGCCCTCAAAGACTCTGGTATTCTCTGATGAGCTTTCCTCTTGATCGTAACAACCGACAGTGTTTTTTCTTCTGGAATTACTGCGCAACCTTTCCTTGATAATGTTTAGACCGAGGAGCCCTTTGGCGGTCAACGGCCCTTGCATGACACGGCGTTGGAGTTGCGACATTTAATGTCAGGCGTTTGAGACGACTTGGCTGCGGTGTTTATTCATCCCAGGGAGGAGACACGACATCCTGCAGCGAACCTATGACATTTAATTCCGGTTTCCTACCCTCCGCGATCTTCAGTGTCGCCAGGCGTTGAGCCGTGACCTGGTCTCTATATACCTATGTCTCCTGCAGCCTATGCTGGGTAAATATCTCAGTGTGGTGGTATGGAGGCAGGCTGGGACCTCTTGTTTTTACGGTACCCCCACGAACATAAAAAGGCAGTGTTTTCTTTTTTTCTTGGAGAGGTTTTAACGACTTTCTTTGTTGGCTTTAGCGACCACCTTTGGCGGTTGGTGAACGGTCTCTTTCGAGTAGCCCTACCGGTTTTTCCTTTGGATTGAGGAAGGTGAAGAATGATGGTTTAAGCCTGTCTGATTAAGCAAGGGGGGGTTGGTAGGCAGGACAGAGTGGCCGCAGCACTCAGACTCCCAATGTGGGTGATATCATGTCAAATATCCAGGCAGAGGCAATAAGGTCGAAAGCATGGAGAATTAAGGCGCGATATGAACCGGCAGATGTGAAGAAGAGTTTTTGAATTGTCGTTGTCGGATCACTCTAGCCACTCAACTCGGGGTTAGGGACGGGTGAGGGAGTCATTTCGATGCTGGACCGGGAAACGGAGACCAACGGTCCCGTCGATCAGCCAACAGGAAGAGCCCGGTCCTTGTCAGCCGAGCCCTGTCCCGCGTGCCAGGCAAAGATGATGCGGGCTCGGAAGTTTCCCGAGGATCATGTTTCTTGTTTCCGGCTCGGCCGCCCGCTCTTGGAATCCGTCCGAGTCGTCATCGATTTTTAGGTTCTACCTAGGCCCAGGATTGGGAATTGAACAGCGCTGTAAATAGCAACATGACAGACTCTGGCTCGTGGCAATGAACGTCAGTGTGCTAACCGACGTGGCTCACCGCTTCCGTCGGTCTGTTCGGTATGTCTTGAGCCGAAAACAAAAACAGCACTGCCGCTGTCCTGAGTAACTCACTAAAGGTGACAGACGTGGCAGGCCACAAATACGAGAAGGGTCATGGTTGTCGCGGGAGGGCATAACATAACGTGCTGTCGGTGTCACACCAGCAACGGCTTGCGAATTGGGATGCTGTGCAGCTATCTTCAGTGCGCGCTGCCCGCCGCGGCCTTGATGACCAAAAGGCCGGCTCATAGCCAAGGCAGTTCGAAGTCCACTCATGGAGCACGATCTGATTTCGCTGGCTTATCGGACTGGCTAGAACTCTTATTAGTAACTATATCCGTAGCCCAGATAGCAGCATCGCCTGTTCATGTTCCCCGTATTCCATATATCAACGTGCTGCTCTCTTATCGCTGGCCCTGGTTAATATCGGCTGCTGCACGATAGGCTGCGGACTCTGGAATCTGGCGAATGGGAACATCGCTTGCAGCTGCAGAGAATCGTCATGATGCAATTGAACGCAGTTGCAACTGGAAACGGACAGAGAGCACAAAGTCACCCAAACTTGAACCCCACCTTCCCCCCGCCCTCCCCGCCAACTTTTCTCCTCTACCTGCGCGGGCCAAGTACAAGAGGTATGCAGAGTGCCCGAGAATGGTCTCAATTCATGATCTCCCCGCCCCTGGCGTGGGCGCTGCGAGCATTACAGCGCTTGTGGATGCATGCAGCGAAACGGACTGGAGCACAATGACATCTTCGCCGAGCCAACGTTGCTGCAGCATCGATTCAAGGTGGTTCACCAAAGGCTCTCTGGTGCATATGCAAGACCGTCTCAGTAGCCAATCACGGACCTTGACAGCTAAGCCAGGAAGAGGTGCGAGAAAGCTCTCCCATGCTCTCGCGATACTGCTGCAGTCATCACAGTGGAAGGGCAGGCGCCGGATATGGGCTCGCGGGATTCCAGCTCTTTAAGCTCCCAGCATCTGTGTGTGGCTTCCGATCACCGGAATCGCTTATAAGGTTTGCGTTCCTTTCTGCCATTACCCACATCCTCCTTTTCTCCCCCTTCTGACTTGAGGTATAACTACCTACCTTACTCTTCACTCAGACAGTATCTCTTGAACCTGGATTACCACCTTTCATCGTCCCCCAAGCCCTACATCTTATCACCCCACTTCAGGCACTTCCCACTACGCTAGCGCCTATCCACTCCTCTGCAGGAGCTACCCAGCCCTCAAACAAACCGCCTCCCCACCGATCGGCGTGGGCTGAGCTGTCGCTCAGCTCCACGTTTAGGTCCATTACACCTCGAGCTCCCAACTTCCCATCGCTCTCTGCTCTCCGACCTATCCGCCCTCCTCTCACTCCTGTTTCCTCCCTCTAAACCCGTCTCCCTCCTATCACATACACGGAAAATCTTTGCGACATCAATTGGGAAGTTAAGGACCATGGCCACTGGAATTCCCCGCCGAGAGCGGCGCCCTTCCACCAGCGCTCCCATTGTGGACATCCAGGGCTCGGTCGGCCCAGCAGGCATCTCCCGCCCGAAGCACAAGCGCACCTTCACTGGCTTCGGGGCTGGGGAGATCAAAAGCGTCGAAGGTATTTTGATTCCGTTCGCTTGATTGGAATTATTCGAAAGTTTTGTGAGCCGAAGGGAGCTTCGGCGCCGTGCAACTCTCATCGCCACCCCTTCCCCTCATTCCATAGCTCCCCACTGCGGGGTCAATAGCTTGGGGCTGACCACTCTCATCTCATCAGCATCCATTCCTGAGCCTCAGCGAGAGGCTTGGATGAAACATCAGACCCAAGGCTTCAGAGATAAGGATGGATTTGAGCGCGAGGTTGTCCGTCATGTCGAGACGACGCTGGCCCGGAGCATGTTCAACTGCGACGAGTCGGCGGCTTACTCGGCCTGCAGCTTGGCTTTCCGCGATCGGCTCATCCTAGAATGGAACCGCACCCAGCAGCGCCAGACCTATGTCGACAGCAAACGCGTCTATTACCTCAGCTTGGAATTCCTGATGGGTCGGGCCTTGGACAATGCCATGTTAAACATCGGCCAAAGGGATGTCGCGAAGGGTGGGATCCCTTAGTCGAACTATTCCCCTGATCTGAGAGCTAATGCTTGACTCGTAGCTGGCCTTGCCGAACTTGGTTTCCGGATCGAGGACGTCATTGAACAAGAGCACGACGCCGCTCTGGGAAATGGCGGCCTGGGCCGCCTCGCCGCCTGCTTTCTCGACAGCCTCGCAAGCTTGAACTACCCGGCTTGGGGCTACGGTCTGCGCTACCGTTATGGTATCTTCAAGCAAGAGATCATTGACGGGTATCAAGTTGAGGTACCTGATTACTGGCTGGACTTTAACCCATGGGAGTTCCCTAGACATGATGTGACTGTTGATGTAAGTGACGGGAGGTCTCTGAAGAGCCGTGGTGAAGACTGACCGTGCAGATCCAATTCTATGGCAGTGTCCACAAGTCCACGGATACCTCGGGCAAGACAATCTTCCGCTGGGAGGGGGGCGAGACCGTCAAGGCGGTAGCTTATGACGTGCCTATTCCAGGCTACGCTACGCCCACGACCAACAACTTGCGGCTGTGGTCCAGCAAAGCTGCCAGCGGTGAATTTGATTTCCAAAAGTTCAACAGTGGCGACTACGAGAGCTCGGTTGCTGACCAGCAACGGGCTGAGACCATCAGTGCCGTGCTGTATCCTAACGACAACCTAGAGCGCGGAAAGGAGCTCCGCCTCAAGCAGCAATACTTTTGGGTCGCGGCATCTCTCTACGACATTGTCCGCCGTTTCAAGAAGTCCAAGAGGGCCTGGAGGGAGTTCCCTGATCAAGTGGCTATCCAGTTGAATGACACCCACCCCACCCTGGCGGTTGTGGAACTCCAGCGAATCTTGATCGACCTCGAAGGCCTCGAATGGGACGAGGCGTGGAATATTGTCACGAATACTTTTGGCTATACCAATCACACAGTGCTGCCAGAGGCTCTCGAGAAGTGGTCCGTTGGTTTGATCCAACATCTCCTCCCAAGGCATCTTCAGATCATCTATGACATCAACCTATTCTTCTTGCAGTCAGTGGAGCGTGCGTTCCCTGACGACCGCGATATCCTACGGCGCGTCTCGATTATTGAAGAGTCGCAGCCAAAGATGGTCCGCATGGCGTACTTGGCGATTGTTGGCTCTCACAAGGTCAACGGTGTTGCCGAGCTGCACTCCGATCTCATCAAGACGACGATTTTTAAGGACTTTGTCAACATTTTTGGGCCGGACAAGTTCACTAATGTCACAAACGGCATCACTCCTCGTCGATGGCTGCACCAAGCCAATCCTCGCCTCTCAGATCTCATCGCGAGCAAGGCAGGCGGCCAAGAGTTCTTGAAGGATCTTACCGTGTTGAACAAGATCGAGCTTCATGTTGACGACCCCGCTTTCCGAAAGGAATGGGCTGCAATCAAGCACGCCAACAAGACTAGGCTTGCTGAGCACATCAAGAACACCACGGGGGTGGCAGTCAACCCATCGTCGCTGTTCGATGTCCAAGTCAAGCGTATTCACGAATACAAGCGCCAGCAGATGAATATCTTCGGTGTGATTCACCGATATCTCACTCTAAAGTCTCTCTCTCCGGAGGAGCGGAAGAAGTATCTTCCCAGGGTTTCCATCTTTGGCGGCAAGGCTGCCCCCGGCTACTGGATGGCTAAGCAGATCATTCATTTGATCAATAGCGTCGGCTCTGTTGTCAACAATGATAAGGATATTGGTGACCTTTTGAAGGTTATTTTCCTCGAAGACTATAATGTCAGCAAGGCTGAACTCATCATTCCCGCCTCTGACATCAGTGAGCATATTTCGACGGCTGGCACCGAGTAAGCATTGGGAAGGTTCCTTGGTTTGATTTCCACGCTGACGGGTTCTAGGGCCTCGGGAACAAGCAACATGAAGTTTGTGCTCAACGGTGGCCTCATTATTGGAACATGCGATGGTGCCAACGTATGTGCCGCAACGGTGTCATTTCTCAAACTGATACTAACATCTGCTAGATTGAAATTACGCGTGAGATTGGAGAGAACAACATCTTCCTCTTCGGCAATCTTGCCGAGGATGTTGAAGATCTCCGCCACGCCCACAATTATGGCTCGCACACCATCGATCCCGATCTCACCAAGGTCTTCGAGGAGATCGAAAAGGGCACTTTTGGTGAACCCCAGAACTTCGCTAGCATGGTCTCGGCGGTTCGGGACCACGGGGACTACTACTTGGTATCGGATGATTTCCACAGCTACCTTGAGACACACGCGCTTGTCGATGAGGCATACAAGAACCAGGAGGAGTGGATCACCAAGTGCATCACCAGCGTTGCTCGCATGGGCTTCTTCACCTCAGATCGTTGCATCAACGAGTACGCTGAGGGCATCTGGAATATTGAGCCCCTCCACGTAGAGCAGGCGAAGGATGGGCTTGTCAAGACAGATGCGTAGTGCGCGCCGCTTAGGTCGGGGCAGCAGGGCGATTTAACAAGTTGTTGGGTATATACACGAGAGTTGCGACCGTTGATTCGCTGTGGTAAATGGGCTACGGTGGCGGGTCCTAACCCATAACTTGTCTAGTGGTTCAAAGTAGTTACGGCCAAATCCCCTGAAAGATTGTTTGCAAGCCCTCGACGGTTCGGCATCCGTGAAGGCCCATCTCTCAGGGGGTCGAAGTGAAAAATGCGAGGTGGTGCTTTTATACACCCAAAGCCCAATTAGATATCTTCGCCCGACCGCCCGAGATCCCACGAAAACCCACGCTAACCATCGTTTATTAGCAGCTGAACTCTACTTCGTATAAATCCAAGAGAATTGGAAATTTGGATGGAGGAGCTCTATATTACGCAGTCGCTGCGTGAAGGCGTTGCAGCAAGTCGCAATGATGAGCCGACGACGGCTGCAATGTGGTATCTGCCGCGGCACTGTTCAGCTGCCTTCAAGCTGTACCAACTCTCACACACGAAGTGCAGAGAAGAGGTGAGGTCAAGACGAGGGTCAGCCGTCCCGAGGATTTGCTTCACCAATCTGCTTGACGAGTGATGGTCTCGTGTGAAGCTCTCCGACGCGCCAAGACTGGGAACAGACAGCATAGCATTCATATCCGAAGCGCAGCTTCCAATAGGCTCACAAGGCTTTTGACAATGAAAATCGATGACGATCTTCCGAGCCCTAGGTGCAGTGTTGCAGTGCCAGACGAAACCTCCAAACCCACATGGACGCGAAGGTCGTCCCCACGGGCGGGGAAGTTGGGAAGATTCGAGGGAATAACCAATGACGTCATTGTGCATGCGAGAATCTTCCCCCGCTGAGGCGGCCAGGGATCTCGGCGTGCTCGGCAAAGAGAGAGGGGGACATTGGCGGGCTTGGGCTGGCAGGGGTTATGGGAGGGGAGAACATGCGGCGCAACTTCCGGCGTGTTCATAAGCGCTGACGGGAGAAAAATAAACAGCCGCGGACCTGCGGTTTGTGTGTCCATCAATTTTTCCAACGGGTTCTCTAGTGTGGTTGGTCGGGTTTGAGCTTGCGGCCCATGGACAATGCGTTCCGTCCGTTTTCTGAGATGCTTCCCCATTCCCTTGTACCGCTGATCAGAAAAAAAATGCCCCGGGTCGGTCATGTCCCTGATGATCACGGCCAATGTCGTCCCCTCGAGATGGAACGGACGGACTGAGGGACATGGCTGGGCATGGACCCTCGTCTCGTCGGCAATGCTGTTCAGGGGTCCATCATGAACCGAAAGAAAGGGTTTTCACCACTACACTATTTTTGTGTTTTCATGGACTCGAGACTGAGACCCTGTTTATTCCCCGTTACGGAAGGGCACATAACGTTATGCGCAATGGCGTGCTAGTTCACCTAACCTTGTGGGAACGGTGAGCAGAGCACTCCTATAGCACGCGCCGCTAACTTGTTTCTGCTACACAAAACCGGAGCGAAAGCTCCTGGAGGCTTTGGCGGTGTCGAAGCGGATTCTTGAACCCGTGACCGGGTTCGCGCCCCAGGAATGCCAGACTGGCGAGACCGGGCTCGAGTCCGACTGGATGTTGCCAGGGCTCGCTCGGGTGTGCCAGTCACCGCCAGGTGGGAATCGGGTGTTGATACTCGATCGCACGCCCAAACAGTCGATGCTGAGCGTTGGTGGGGAGCGGAAAAGCTTGGGCATCGGGGTGGGGAAGAGGGAACGGGCTTGTGTGGCATGCGTTTCGCGTCGACAGGGGTCTCGAATAGCTGACCCCACCTCACCACCTACGTCATCGCCGGCCTGGTCACTGTTGGTCAGGCCTCCGCTTGCCGCAGTTGCCCCTCACTCGCATGCGCGTTCGTCCAGATTCCTCTGCATTGATGGAATAGGGATACACGCAGGGCCGAGCGAGCGTTTGCAGCCACCTGCAAAACGAGCAGAGTTCGAGAATGGCCATCTTCACCGGAGTGCACTACAAGGTTTTTGCGACTTGTGACAACCCGACACTGAAGCTGGATGCAGCAACGCTCTCGAGAAGTCTTCAAGGTGGCGCAGATCTTCTAGCGTTGTACAATCCAACCCATCACTTTGTAGAGAAGAGGGCGAACTAAGCTAGCAGTATAGCAGTGAGAACATCAGACTCGGCACCCGCTGAGTGTGGGATGGGGCATGGGGGTTGGAAGCACGGGAAAGCGGCTGTGAGAATCATGGAATTTTGGCAAGATTCTGATATCCCGTTCTGCCCAACCTACCTGAGCTAGACTAGGCTGTTGTAGCTGTCCTGCGAGTGGTCGTATTCCACTTAGTGCGCTGGTCCCGTCCCACCCTTTTCTGGGTCTGCAACCAAGGCGAACAAGCTTATGGCCATGCCTGCCATTTTTTATGTACCTTACCTCTTCCATGGCTCCCACCTCACTTATAGCTTTCCTTCCGCTCCCTGGTTAAATTCTTTTTCAACAGACGTCGAAGAGCTACCTTTCCTCTCTCCCCTTAAAAGACTTCTCTGCTATATATCTTCTCGAGCCACTCTCTTTAGCTTGACTGAGTGTTGACTCGACGTTGCTTCAAGTGTACTTGGTAAGGACCAACACCAGGTTGAGACGACACGGGCAACTTCTGATACTTGCAGAAGTTTTTTTCCTCGCCGGCGACCAACCCGAGATTCAATTTTGCGCCACAAGCAAGTTTGCACGACACAACAAACCAGGGTGTCTGAGGCGAACCTTATACGTCTCTCTGGGCTTCTTCGGCGGAGATACTTTGTTCTCCTCTCCAACGGCGCGTTTTGCAGCGCACTACAAAGTACCGGGCACAGCCATTCATCGCCCCACCGCAAAATCGAGGTCCTCCACTACCACGACTTCAAGAACACCTCTGACGACGAGGGAGATTATTCATTGTCACTCTGACGAATCGCCCTCATCAAGCGACTCCGTGAAGCTCACCTCCCTCTCCCGCTCGCCACTGCGGGTAAGTGGATTGTCCCACAGTGCGGGCTGCAGCCTTTGATCTGCCCGATATGCTCTCGTCCGCCTCCATACTATCTGTCGGCAATGCTAAAGTTTATCTTTGCTTTTAGATTTCTGTGTTTTACCGCGGCCCGCCAGGCACTCGATTGTTCGACCCCAACTCTTTTTGCGCCGGACACGAAAGCCGCCCGCCCTCAACCTCGCACACATCTTCGACAACCCGAGCACCTTGTTTGCAATCCTGTGTTTTCCAGCCAAGAGATTTTCGCCTTGAAGCGTCTGTTGCGTGGAGCCTCGTCGCCCCTCTGTCGCGTCACTTTTGCGATCGAGATACCCCTCTTTCTTCCAATTCGACCCCTCTAACCCCCCGATCCCGTCCACCATGGCTGAATTCGTGCGCGCCCAAATCTTCGGAACTACCTTTGAGATAACTTCCAGGTATGCAAACCGAAAACGGCGAGTGCGCGTAAATCTGACCTTCAAGCAGGTATTCTGATCTCCAGCCTGTTGGCATGGGAGCATTCGGCCTTGTCTGGTACGAGCCACCACCCCTTCGTTCTGACTCGGCGCATCCGTGAATGTCTCGCTAACCAGCTGGCCCCCACAGCTCCGCAAGAGATCAACTCACCAACCAAAATGTCGCCATCAAGAAGATCATGAAGCCTTTCAGCACACCAGTGCTTGCCAAGAGGACGTACAGGGAGCTGAAGCTGTTGAAGCACCTGAGGCACGAGAATGTCATCTCACTCAGCGACATCTTCATTTCCCCGCTCGAGGATATGTGAGTCTTGGCCTACGTGGAATACCCGAGCATCGCGATACTGATGCTTGCAAACCTAGCTACTTCGTCACTGAGCTTCTCGGGACTGATCTCCACAGGCTTCTTACCTCCAGGCCATTGGAGAAGCAGTTCATTCAATATTTCCTCTACCAGATCATGGTATGTCTCTACCTGGCTGCGTGTCTTGCTTTTGGGGATGCTGACGATTATGAAGCGGGGATTGAAGTACGTCCACTCGGCAGGCGTTGTTCACCGCGACCTCAAGCCGAGTAACATCCTGGTGAACGAGAATTGCGACTTGAAGATTTGCGACTTCGGCCTTGCGCGTATCCAGGACCCTCAGATGACGGGCTATGTCTCGACACGATATTATCGAGCCCCCGAGATTATGCTAACCTGGCAGAAGTACGATGTCGAGGTAGACATCTGGAGCGCGGGCTGTATATTTGCGGAGATGTTGGAGGGAAAGCCGCTGTTCCCGGGTAAGGATCACGTCAACCAGTTCTCCATCATCACCGAGCTTCTGGGCACTCCGCCGGAGGACGTGATCAACACTATTGCTAGCGAGAATGTAGGTTACTTTATACTCTGATAAGCAGCTAGTGAGATCGTTAGCTAACGGATATCAGACTTTGAGATTCGTCAAGTCTTTGCCCAAGCGCGAGCGGCTGCCCCTGAAGAACAAATTCAAGAACGCAGATGCCTCGGGTACGTACTTATTGCGTTTGGTGCCGCAGCGTGGGGACGGAAATGCTAATAGACTTCAGCAATCGATCTCCTGGAAAATATGCTCGTCTTTGACCCGAAGAAGCGGATAACAGCAACCGAAGCACTCGCTCATGAGTATTTGGCGCCGTACCATGACCCCACAGACGAGCCCGTCGCCGATATGAAGTTCGACTGGAGCTTCAACGATGCGGATCTGCCAGTTGACACCTGGAAGATCATGATGTGAGTGGGTGTGACCTGCTTTGGGGAACTGAGTTAACACTTCAATCAGGTACTCCGAGATCCTGGATTACCATAACGTGGAAGCTGGTATCACACAGATGGAGGACCAATACAACGGTCAATGAGTCAACCACACGAGCCAGTCAACATCAGGTCGCAGGTTACCCAAATTTAAGGCCGTTTTTGATACCATGGAACCACTTCGCATGTGTCGGCTGTTGCCCCGATGTTCTTTGGTGTCAGGCCTGTCCGTTCTAACAGCAGCACTCATCCGCAATGCCAGCTAGAGTGGGTGCCTTGTCGACTGAAGCCAAGGCATAATCATGTGGGGTACCTGCCACAAATCACTGGCGCAGTATGAATGATGATGTTATTCTTGTTTTCCTGGTGTTCATCTTGCGTGGCAATAATATAATGGGAAAACTATGGACTTAGGCGGGGCAGACGGGCTTCATGTTTCTTGTTTTATATGGCATTGCTCCCGGGGTCAGCTGAGCTGGGCGCTGAGGGGTCTACTTACGGGGGTTGGTCAAGCGGGCCATTCCCGGATAGACTTATGATCACAACATTCTAAGAAATCAAAACAGAGCAAAAGAAAAAAAAGACAAGATCGAGGGGTTTTTACAGTTCAACCCTGAAAGCATGTTCTGCATGGGTCCTATGGCTTGGAAGTTGGTTCCCAACCAAGGACATACCCTTTGTGCCTGCGCTAAACGCAAAAGATATACAGCATTCCAAGGTTCTTTAGACAAATCTCTATTTGACTGGTATTTACCAGGGTCCTAGGTTATCTGCTTCATGCGTTGAACTTTACAGCGAATATTCCGTGATTCCCCCGGTTCTCCCCATGAAATCGATTAGGTTGGGAGTCCCAAACCGGCCCCTGTTGGGTAGGTTATTGTCTAAAAAACCGTGGAATGCTGTAGGTCATACCTTCAGACTGTAGGGGGCGGGGGGTTGAAACTCATAGAGTCAATCTTGAGCTCTCTCGTCGTTCTCGAATACCCAAACCTGCCCCCCCTCTCCTTGTGGGACATCCCACCAAAGTCCCACGCTAACAGTATTTCAGGGGTTGAGCTTGGTCAGAATCTGACATTGCATTCCGTGAAAAACTTCCAGATAGGTTTTAGTGACGGGCATGCAGTGGGAGCCCGCTGGACCGAAAGACGCGATGAAAAAAAAGAGGCAGGAGGTATTGAGACAGAAAGGTCCTGCATTTGGACTTGGATGTTGACTGGACGGCTGATACTTTGTGCATCCAGCGTCATCTCGAGATTTGGATCTCAGAGAAGAAGACAACGCGTCAATCGTCAATCAATGTACTAGACCGTAGATACTATATTGGCCATGATGAAATACTAAGGTAGGTAAGTACCTTGGGTAGGTAATGGAGGTCTTGGCGAGTGAGTGTAGGTTATGGAACGGTATGGTTGCCGTATGAGGCAGCTAGCGAGCTGTTTCTGAGCAATGTTCTCGTGCATTCATGGATGTTCCTATTGAGCGGATGGACGTTTATGTTACCGTGCTTCTTTGCTGCTGCTGGCGAAAACCCTACATACCTGGACACACAGGGAGCTAAATAAGCGGGAAGGAAATCAGGTTCCCCTTCCCGGAAAGACTGCCAGTGCAGGACTTGAAGAGATCAAATGTTAGCATTCGCGGATGGCCGGAAAGCTGTTTAGAGAGGTGTTGAGTAATGGACAATATTTGGGCCTTGAATTTTTGAAAGTCGAGGCCTTCACAATCGAGGCTATCACTTCAATTCTGTCCTTCGTAAAGTATCATGACAACAATTTTTTAGGTGTCAAATTGTAGATCCCATCAGCAGAGCTGTTCTGTTCTGTGCTCTTTTGTGCTTCCGCCCTCGCCTGTGCTCTGCCTCTGCTCTTCTTCCCTTGGCCCCTGTCCCTCGGCCTTGGTACATATCCAATGCTGGGGTGGGTGCTGTACGTACGGGAAGGCAAGGTAGTGCTCATGCAATGCAAGACACGCTGGCAGCGTAGATGTGTGTGGGATGACAAGACAAGAAACGGGCGGATTGAAAATCCAGTGAGCGGTACAGAAAAAAGAAGGAGGTAGTTTAGAGGAGCGGAATTTATTCCCAAATTGCAAAGGGCAGGCAGAGATGGTATTTTTAGACCGGCTTATGCTGGCTTTTTACTCCAGACTTGTCTCGATATCTGCGGTTCTCTCCTTCATCAACGACTTTCGCTCACCCTTGTTGGGATCACAAACCGAAGCAACCCGCCACCCTTGTCGGGTCCTCAGCTGGAATGATTTGACTATGCGCACGTGATTCGCGGGAGCCCAGCGAATTGGAACAGAGACGTTGGCACGGACGGCGGTGTGTGGTGGTGGCAGTTTTTTTCTTCTTCATTTTGGCGGGGTAGGTTCCCGCGATTTCCGTCTGTGCGACGGGGGGGTGAGAAAGTTGGGGTATAATTTTCTGTCGGCCTGTTTTCTTGCATCAAACTCATCGTCGTAACTGCGTCCGGCGCACACTACGGCTCGGGAGAGGTGTACTAATTTAGATATAAAAAAAAACTCCCTGACGGACTGAGTTGTGCGTTGTTCAAGTCTTGGCATCCATATTTTCCGCTTCCGTTAAGTAAAAGCACGGGTTTCTGGAGCAGGTGAATGTACCATCCTAAAATGAGATATGAAGACGTGGGCACAAGGTGGAAAGTTTTACTTGATCCATTCCTTGATTTGTTGGTTTGGGGTCTTGGGGAGGACGCTGTTGAAGGGTTCACAATTGCTGTCGTGCGACAAGGACGAACAGTCTCACCGTCGCCCACGTCACTCGGTTCTGACTTGAGCAGCAGTTCGGTACCCAGACTACCGGCCTTCCAACATCTAATTTCTCCATGCCGCACCCGAACCGATTGGACCAGTCTTCTCGGGGATAGGTGTGGCCCGGGTAGCTGCTGACCGCCTTTGTTGATTCTCGCTCAGGCAGTGCCAATTGCGGCTTTATAAAAACGTGGTCGACTCCATCCCTTGTGCGATCTCTCTTCTGCGTGTCTCGGCTTCTGTCGTCTGTTGGAGCTGCTGGGATTGCGCTGTTCTCCTTGGCCAATTGGCTCACCCCGCCCCTCGCCAGCGCGCTTACTCGGCAGCGCTCCGCTTCACGACGTCCAATCTTCAGTGCAAGGGTCTTCCCCGACCAGGCCAAGCCTGAGCCTCACCCTCACTCTTCATCGCCAGATCCAGCCCCGCCAGGTTGGCAAACAGCATCTGCAGCTCGAACCAAACCACGGTGCGTCAATCGGCACGGCCATTGGCATATTTCATGGCAGAATTTGTATAACAGCGACACCGCACAAGCGCGTACAGTCTCTGCGAGGGGAACGAAATCGACAACACGCCGAATTTCGAACCCCCCGCCTTCCCTCTGGACGGACAACATGTCGGTCCCTCCAACGCCAACCAACGGGGCAAGCCCAAGAGTCCTGCCTGTATTCACTCCGCTGGTATGCGTCGTCGACTTCCATCATGCGCGGGGGCCCGAGGTCGAGAAGTGGTTTGGCGTCCAAGATGGTCACGATCCGGCCGCCGAGTACGACTGGACCCTGTTGCCTTTCATGGCCTTGAGCGACGGTGCTCATGCGTGGGTCTCCTGTTTACGGCTGTTACCGGCTGCTCAATACTGACTCTCTTCTCCCTCTTCTAGGGCAACTGAAGACTTCTCTTACTTTACCCTGCTGCGCCCCGTGTCGGGGAAAGACGAAACGGCGACGTCCCTTTTCGGCATATCGTGTACGAGGCAAATGGATGCTTCACAACTCCTGGTCAGACCAGCCGATGTGACACGGTCGACCGTCCAGAAGGCGGTCGTGGTGATTGCCGATAGCCCGCAATATTTCGGCGTTCTCAGAGAGCGTCTGAGCGTTGTGACCAAGGCGTGGTTTGCTCAGCGCGAGTTCACCGACACAGAGATACTGCGGCGTTTCCAGGAGAGTCTGGCGGAAGAGAAAGTGGAAGAGGATAGGGACCAGTATCTGGGTATGAGCTTGAGAGAATTTGTTCGAGAGTTCAGGTGGCAGACGTTGGTGCTTCTAAAGTGCTGCTTGCTGCAGCCCAAGGTCGGCAACCGTGTTCTTGCAACGAGTCAAGGATTTTGCGCTAACGCATATGGGCAGATGCTCTTTTTTGGCTCGCGGTGCGAGCGCCTTTGCATGATGCAATTTTCTCTGGTTTCTTTAATACCTGGCCTTCTCCGGAATCTTCAAGACTCTGCCGGGCCTGATCTAGACAACTACGAGAAAAAGCTCACACAGCCAACTAGCTTGAGGACTAGTGACCGAAATTCCTTGTTGTCTTACATGGGTTTGCCATTACAAATATTCGGCAAGGTAAGACATGCCTACTGTGTGCCGAGTCTTGGGGCCCTTGCTGACTGCTCCTAGGGAAGTCTGTTTGGGCCGTACACGCCATTGCAGCAGCTAGACATCCTGGCAGATTTTGGTACAAAGTCGTACATAGTGGGCAGCACAAATTCGCTGTTGCTACAGCAGAAGGACCGATACAGCGACATCTTAATCAACCTCGACGAAGACACAATCAACGTTACATCCACGTCATTGAAAGCAGCACTGCAGTTATCTGTTCCAGACCGACGCTGGATAGATTTCATCACACAAAATGTCAACGACACATGGGATGAGGCCAACCCGGGGCGACCAAAGACGTTGGGGTACGTCGGTAGCGAGGAGTTTATCCGATTGCAATTCGAGGAGTACCTCCTCTCCTTGATCTCATCGGTCAAATACCACAATCACCTCACCAAGCACAGCAATAACCCGCGCATGCTGCTGCCCCACATTGAAGGTGACCCGTCTCTCGATTTTAGTCAAGACTTTGTCGATGCTTGGAAGCGGACTGACAACTATCGAATCTGGAACACCCATACTGACTCACATCTGTTCGACATTGTGGAGCCAAAACATCCATGTGCTGGTGGCCTGACCATTGACGACGTCCAACGCCGCATCACGCAGCAGGTCCAAGATCTCCATCTTGATGAACGGTTTGCTGTTGGCAAAGAAGTGCTCGGGCGAAATCTGGCTGCCGGGCGTGAGAAGGCTAGCACCATGTTCAATAAGCTCTACGCAGACATGGAAGCATTGCGTGAAGCGCAGAGAAAACGCGCCGAAGAGGTCAAGCAGCAACAGAGCAACGAGAGCGATAGGAATAGTGGGGGAGCTCAGCAGACGATGCAATCAGTCGGCGTCAAGGCTGGTGCATTTGTCAACAGCTGGGCAGCTTGGGCTGGCGAGAAACGCAAAGCGGCCGGGTGGGGTAGATCTTCCAGCGCTGCCACCCCGAATGACTCTCAATCAAACAGCTCCGGGGGAGGCGGCTGGGGGTCTGGCTGGGGAAAGGCCAGCAAGAATCGGGTCTCGCTGCTCGGAGGAAAGTCAGACACGGTCTCGGAAAAGGATCCCAAGAGCCCAGGATACTCACCGCTGCCAACGCCTACCACGGCACGCTCCGACCACAAGTCCGAGGAGCGGCCGCTCAACCGGGAGTCACTCACATCACTTAGCGGTGAGTCCCTGGTAGATGCTGCAGGCTCCGAAAGTGGCATGTCGTCGCCTGTGTCGCCGAGAAGACGACCGCTGTCTGCAGAATCCACGGCCGCCGCGGCACCCCCTATCGCTATCGATAGTGTGGTAGCCACCACCGGCCGAGTCGCCATTGGCGAGGTTAAGAAAGCCGGGACCCCAAACGGGACAAGTGCTGCAAACGCGCCTCCGGTGCAAGAGCCAACCATTAGGAAGGTCATAGAAGAAGAACCGGAAGATTCTCCCCCGCTCACCCCGGTGCCTGTGGCTGTCGCCGCCGCCGAGGCTGCAGAAGCGCAAGGGGCCTGGGGACGGTCGTAATCTGATGTGTCAATGTATAAAGCAAGTACATGAAAATATGGGAAGGTGTTGTTGGTATTGCATTGGGATGACTGACTGCCGACCGTTACAACCACCAGGGTGGAACGGAGCATCAGATCAGGTTGCATGAACGGAGCATAGCGGTGATGATGCATGCCTGCATGGGATATGGGTATGGGTGGTTCATTTTGCGTTTGCAGGATAGCACGGGATGAGAATAGAGGTACACCAACATGGAAATGTTGGTGTTCTGGATTGGTGTAATTCTTGGGGGACTCGTGAGCGCTTCACTTGTGAGTTTTTGATGGCCTGAGGGTGAACCCGTAAGGGTGTTTCCCCAGTTATTTATTGCTTAATAGGTAGTGAGGGCCTCGCCTTAAAACCCGAAGGACTTGAACTGTAAACTAAGGGTTGCAACATCTTTACTTAACTAACCCCTCGCATACAGCTCTCCGGCTGTTCAGATGCAGAGTAGAATAAACCCCTGCTTAACACCTATCAAGCCCTTAGTCAACAGTTGCTCTAGGGTTTTGAATTTATTCCTGAGGCGTCTTGCGCTATGTGGCGGCGAGATGGCATGGCTACAACAGGATCGTGTGTCTTGTCTTGCTTGCCAGCGAGCAACCTGGATCTTGGTGTACTGGCACCGACTAGGAAGAGACAGACTTATTCCACATATCTTGAGTACGAGGCGGGCCCCTCCAACAGCCGAGCGTAATGTATATCCAATCACGTTGGAGGCTTGGATCACAGCCACCTTAGGATTTTGATATATATGAAGGACAATGGTATAGTGACTACGAATACACAAAAACCGAGATCGGCTTTGCGAAGGCCGTAAGTGTCTGAGGTTTAAAGATAAATAAAATAGGAATGCCAACATAACCATGTCAGCGAATAGGTTCGATTCCGGCAGAGAAAATTCCCGGCCGTCTATCGGAGGAGACCTGGTCTGATCTCATGCAATGCCATGCCATGCCATCTAGAATGACAAGCGACACTACAATGTCGTCCATGCCGTTGGCTTGATGAGAGCGCTTCCGGCCCAAAATCAAAGAGGATTTTGAAATCACCAATCCCCTCTCTCCCATCCAGTGTGACCCAGCTATCTATACAAGCCAACAAACCTTTGACTCGGAAGACCGTCTAATCGCCTAGACGAAGAAAGGGAAAGAAGAAGAAGAATCTACTGCCTTGCAGCGCCGACATCAACATCCATCTCGATCACCTCATCTGCGCTCAGAATAATGCCGTCAGGTCCTTCTCCTTGTATGACCTCACCACCTTCGTACGTTACACGGCGCCAACCGCACTCCTCGGAGTTATCCTTGATCCACTCCATTGTAGGGAAGTAGTGTTCGTTCTTCTTCATGGTTACCACCCATGGCACGCTGTCGAATGTCATAGCTCTGAGGCGGAAGTCTAGTTACATGATTAGCTTGTGAGAAGGCGAGGCAAGACGGTTAGGCACGGTGATGCTTACAGGTGTTGTCAGGAATCTTGATGACGGCAGCCAGGAACGATTCGAGATCCGGAGTGGGCTTCCCGTTGACGTGCGTAATGAAGTTGGTCGGGGCGAGGCCGTACTGGTATGCGGGTGATCCCCTAGTCCTAGCAGAGACGTACACCTCACTGAAGAGCTTGCTGATCTGCTGCCGGACAGCATGATGCGGCCGATGGAGTATTGCGCCGCAGAATGAGATGGCGTGGTCGGTCTCGACATCATCGGCGGCAACGGTTGGGAGCTTCAGTTGAAGCTCCTGGCAGTCGCGAACAATGGTAGCGTCGAGTACTTCATGTGAATACATGACATCCAGTTCCGATATTTTGGTGATCAACTTGTCGTTGAGGGTGAGGAGAATATCGCCTTCCAGAAGAGCGCCGCCTTCCTGTTCTTTCCGCTCAAACGTTCGCTTGGTCACCATAAATAGCTGATGGTGCGCGGTATTCGCCAGCGAGACCTTGCGAATCCAGTCCTCTGACACACCCATGAGTCGGGCCTGAGACATTTGGATAGCACGGAACTCAACGGACAGCATTCGTAGTTTGGGTACAATGCCCTGCTGGATTTGCGAAATGACGGGCAATACAGTGGGTGTGGCAAGACCCAGGTGGTACTCTTCATCTCTGTGCGTTGAAGGAGACCTCTCGCCAAGATACGTCAACCACAGCGCCTGGACAGTACCATCTTGAGCAACGAGAACACCGCTGCCACATTGACCGCTCAGACTGGTGTCTACCGTGATAGCGTCGACATTGACTGCGCGGTATCTTGGGGCGCCCGAGTTGGCGGGGATAGTGACGGCGAAGATTTCTGTGACGGTTGTTGCAGCATGCACAATGCGGCCGATTCTGTTGTAGCCGATGAAGTACGTAGAGGCGCCTTGGGTGATCTCTTCGGTACTCAGCTTGGCACTGAGCACAGGGGCATCGACAAGTTTGGGGTCGTACTGAATGATGGCGTAATTCTGTAGGGGGTGGAGAAACACAACTTTGCCCTCAACCACGATAGAGTCAGCAATGGTGATGGAGATATCACAGAGGTCGTAGGGTACAATGGCTCGTGAAATGACCACGAGGCCTTTGTCGGCGTCGATGACCAAGCCCATTCCCCACTTTCGGTTCTTTGGGAAGCCGTCGAGCTTGACGGGCATGGTGCAGTTCACGTGCACAAAACTGCGAACGAGCTCCGCGACGGCGGGATGGGACGTGTGCTCGAGCTGGATAAACGAGGCAGTCCTCGGTACTGGGGGCACGGCTGGTAGTGCGTCTGCAAGGTTGGAAAAGTCCCACAAGCCCGTCTCGTCGTTTCGCACGGCTAGTTTCATCTTCTTGGACCAGTGTCGATCAACATATATGATGGTGGTGTTGAGCGTGTGCAGGTCCCTCAGGTGTTTGTATGTAACAACCACTCGAGCTTTGTCGGGGATATTCTTGACCACTTCGATGAAGGTCTCGAGGTCCGGGGTCTTCTTGTGGTCAATACTTTGAACTAGCCAGCCATTGTCCGCACTATCGACTCGGAAGGACCCCCCGGCCTCGCAGACGTAGACACCTTTGCAGGCCACGCCATACAGGCGCGCTTGCTGGTAGGATAGATTGTGGAAACTGCCGCCTGAGACCGAAACAAAGCGATCGGGTGTAATCTTGTGAAGGTCGCCTACTTCGATTTCAACCTCCATCTCCTCACCCCCTCGGAGGAGGAGGAGCTTGACGGAATTGCCAACGTTAGAGTCAAGAATGTCGTCCAGACGAATGAACTGGGTCAGCATCTCGCCGTTCACCTTGATCAACACGTCGCCCTCTTCGATCTTGTAGTGGGATGGGCCCTCGGGAAGGACGATTTCAGCGACCAACATGTTGGTCTCCTTGGGAAATGCTTTTCTCGTCTTGGCTTCCCATTCTGGAGTGAGCCCTAGCCGTCGGCATTCGTCGAAGGGCTTGAGCAGGAACTGGCACTGGATATCGCCGCGAGTAATGGGCTGTTCATCCTGAAGACACTTTAGGGCTCGTAGAGGTCGATCGAGAGGAAGGAAATAATCTGTAGACGCTCCATCCGCTCGGCCACCAGCTTGCAGGGCGACAGCGTACCCATCGATGTTAACAACGGGACTGCCGGAACTGCCACCGCTAGCAGCGGCGCTGGCCTGGTAGTAACATGTGTTAAAATCGCTATATCCTTCGCCATATTCAGGCGCATTGCGATCCAATCTGCTGATGACGCCCGACAGAATGCTGAGCTTCTCGCCGGCGTCATTACCCACAACCCTGATCTCGACACCGACCTTGGCAAGATCCGGCCGCAGCTGCAGCGCCGCGACGGGCATGTACTTGATTGCTTTGGGGTCGAACTTGAGGATACCGAAATCGTGGACGGGGTCGCGATACACGGGGTACGCATCAACCTCTTCGTGGTTGTCGAAGACACAGTAGCCCCAGAAGGGGCCTGAGCCGACGACGTGACGATTTGTGAGAATGTATCTGGAAGGAAAGATTGTTTGTTAGAAGGCGCGCGCTGAAAATATCGATAGCAGGCTTACCCCCTCTCGGCATCGACGACGAAGCCAGTGGCCTCGCTGGTCAAGGCCGGGTCTGTGTCGAAGGAGCAAGTCTGGCAGAAGCGGATCGAGACGACATTGCGGACTACGTTCTCTATGGTGGCCTGCCATTCTGCCGTGTCAGGGCCGACGGGCAAAAGAGCCTGGAGTCGGGGATCTTCGTATTCTTCATAGCCAGCTTCAAAGTCGTCGTGGTTCTCTGGCGTGTTCTCGCCGCCCGACGAAACGTCGCCGTTTGCACGGAGATGCTTGGGGTGACGGCCATCAATGGCATGATGGGGTGGGTCCTTGCGCTTGGAGCGTGCGGCAGCGTTTGGGCCGTTCATGGCTGCGATGTGGGAAAATGCCTGTGTGCTTGTACTTGCGCCGTGGTTGCGTGCGAGGAAGTCGGCGACAGGGAGTCTGGTGGAGTGTCTGCAGTGGCTTGTAGGGGGTGTTTTGAGGGCAGCAAAGTGCACCTTTACCGGTGTCGTTATGCGGAAAGCCCGGCCAAAAAGGAGCGCAGGCCGCATTCAATGTGACAGAAGTGCAATCTGCGACGCTCATCAAGTCTCTGCGGCGCAAATTGTTCCCAATGTTGGCATTCTACTGCGTAAGCTTTGCGAGTGCCCGGCGACGCGGAAAAAGTCCCGTCATGCAGCACAAGTGCAGTTTCGCGGCTCGACTTTGGTTCCTGGTTTGCGAGGGCAAGGCAGGCGCTAGCCCCGATTGGTCATTTAGACACCGCCTGGGATCGATGGAGTGCAGTCTTGGCAACTCCATATGTATGCACTTAACGGACTGGTCCTTCAAGCACATTGTTACGTAACTATCGGGTTCGCCAAGCTGCACAATCGAACACCTGGATCATTGTTAGCGTGGCACTTGCTAGGGTGTTAGCGGGTACATTTTCGGTTTCCAAACAGCTGAAGTTGTTTGAAGAGATGTCACAAGCTAGGCTGATATACTTAGTTCTTCGGTTTAAAAATAAGTACCATGGATTGTTAAATCCAGGCTTTGAAATTCTATACCAAGGCCTCAATGACTACGGAAATTCCCTCAATGGATTCGCCCTGGGGAGATTTTTCAAGAGGTGCTGACGGCCACTGTGAGTTTGGCTCAAGAAACGGCAAACTCTACCATTGGAACAGCTGTACTGGTACAGACAAGAAGATGGAGTTATATGTACACTAGATGATTTCCCGCGCGCCTATCCTTACGCCAGCTCGGCTGCGGCGCCGCCAATGGCCAATTTGCCCGTCTCCTTGACCTTGGTCTGGAAAATGATCTTTTTCCCGTCCTTCCACATCTCGGTCACCAGTGTCTGCCCAGGCAGCACCGTGCCCGCGAACCGGACCTTGATATTCTTAAAGGGGCCAAACTTCTCGTACACAGCCTTGCCAGCAATACCAAAGAAGCACAGACCGTGCAGAATGGGCACCTTGAAGCCGCCCATCTTGGCGAAGCTGGGGTCGACGTGAAGAGGGCTATGTCGTTATGTTAGCTCATGAACGTTCCTCCGTGTTTGGAGCATACTGATACTCACTTGTAGTCACCGCTCAGCCGGTAGAGCACAGCCTGCTCCTCGGTCGTCTTCTCCTCGACCACAACATCCGGTGCCCGGCTCGGAGGCTTGTTGGCCGCAGTGCTGGCCCCGCGGTCTGCAGGCTTCTTCTGGCCGCCAAACCCACCACACCCGCGTAGGAAAACCGTCATCTCATTGTAGAAAAGCTCCTCGCCAGTCTCAGCGTTGACCGTGGTGACGCCGTTCTTAACAACGGCAGCGTTACCTTTGTCCACCACTTCGAGCAGCTTGCCCTTGGAGATGAGGCGCGCGCTGGTCGGGATGGGGTACTTCTTGATCTCAAGGTACTGCTCACCGTGGAGCAGCATCATGGGCGAGAAGTTGGGAACAATCTCATCCATGCTGTAGGGCACTTCGGCGTCGAACGGCGGGATGACGCCAAAGGTAGGAATTACTTGGAAGTCGTCATTGCCCTCACTGGACCGCACAATGGTTAGCTCGGTTTGCTGCCCCTGGAGGCACTGTAACCTACAAAACGTAGCGGAGGTCGTTTCGCTTGGCTCCGATGCCGAGATTGTAGAGCATGACATCGCGTTCCGTGTACTTGAACTCGGTGCCCTTGGCCTTGGCCTTGAGGGCTTTTTGGATGGCATCAAGATATTGATTGCCACCCTGGACGCTCTATGTAAACCGTTGTGTTAACATATCATGATTGCTACACTAAATCCTATGGTACATAAATCCAAGGGGGCCAGGAAGTAATCCAAGAGGAGTCACGGGACAGAAAGGATAAGGGAATTCATACCTTTCCACCGCTCCGGTTCTCCAGGTTGGCCATAACCTTGCCTATGCTGTCCGCAGCCTTCTCGGGGTGGTCTGCGCGGCTGTCGAAGGTTACAATGTCCTTCCAGTGCTTGACCACCTCCTCGGGCGTCAATGACACGTCAACGGGGAAGCCGTGACCACCAGTCCTCTGCCACCTCGTCCTGCCAACCCAGCCGCTGCCAACCTCGTACAGACCACCGGTGGGGTTCTGGGGAACCTTATCACTGCACAGCGCCAGGACCACAGGCGCAATGTAATCAGGCTTGAATGCCTGGACAAGCTCCTCTGGAAGAATGGTCTTGGTCATGGCAGTGCCAGCGTTGGGAGCGATAGTGTTGACATAAATATTGTACTTTGCGCCCTCCAGGGCAAGGGCCCGCGAGAAACCCAAAATGGCGCATTTCGCAGCCGCGTAGTTGGCCTGGCCAAAGTTGCCATAAATACCGCTGGTCGAGGTAGTGTTGAGGACACGGCCGTACTTTTGCTTGAGGAAATATGGCCAGGCGGCCTTGGTAACCTTGTACGTACCCCGAGCGTGCACGCTCATGACGGGATCCCAGAGGCTATCGTCCATGTTGGTGAAAGCCTTGTCTCTGAGAATACCAGCGTTGTTCACAACAATGTCAACACGGCCAAAAGCGTCGATCGCAGCTTTGACGACAGCATCACCATCCTCAGCCGAGAACTTGGCACCCACGGCCTTTCCGCCCGCCTTCTTGATCTCGTTCACCACGTCATCAGGGTTGACAAGGTCATTGACGACGACGGCAGCGCCATACTTGGCAAATGCCAAGCAGTAGGCGCGGCCGATGCCAGCACCGCCTCCGGTCACAAGAGCGACCCGGCCGGTGAAGTCGATCTTCTCTCCCTGCTCATTCGGGCTCATCTTGACCGACTCCTCGAGGAGAGTCAGGAAGTCATTGGGTCCGCTAGGGTACTGGGGGTTGGAGAAGTCAACAACCTGGTCCCACTTCTTGAGGACGGCGCTGGGAGTGTAGCTGTCGTCGCACTTGAGGAGCTGGCCGCTGGAGCGCTCCCACCGGAGCTTGGCAATGTGGCCACCACCGACCTCGAAGATCGATCCCGACTCGCTGGTGTTGTTCTTGTGCACAAGGACAGCAACCAGAGGAACAACCCATTCAGGCTTCATGAGAGCGAGGACATCTGGCGGCATGATGGTCTCGGTCATGCGGCTGGCGGCAACAGGGGCGATAACATTGGAGATAATGTTGTACTTGGCACCCTCCTTCGCCAGAGTCTCGGTAAAGCCAACCATGGCGAGTTTCGCGGCCGAGTAGTTGCACTGACCGAAGTTTCCGAAGAGACCCGCGGCCGAAGCCGTGTTGATGACACGGCCATACTTTTGCTTCCGGAAGTGCGGCCAGGCAGAGCGCGCGCATTTGTAGCTGCCCTTGACGTGGACCTTGAAGATGAGGTCCCAGTCCTCGTCCTTCATGTTCTTGAAGCTGACATCGCGCAGGATGCCGGCATTGTTGATGAGGATGTCGATGCGGCCAAAGGCCTTGATGGCCGTCTCGATGATCCTGTCGCCGTTCTCGACGCTGTCGTAGTTGGCAACAGCCTTACCGCCAGCGGCCTTGATCTCGTTCACCACTACATCGGCAGCCTATGGATTGGGAGGCGTGTTAGTGGCTTGTACGGCGTGTGGCGGGGATTGGACTGAGGCTTGCGGCTCAAACTCACCTTGGTGGAACCACCCTCTCCCTTAAAGGAGCCGCCGAGGTCGTTGACGACAACGCTCGCTCCCCGCGAGGCGAAGAAGAGGGCATATGCCTTTCCGAGACCTCCACCGGCACCCGTAACGACGACGACCTGGCCGTCGTACCTCAATTGCTCAGCCATCTAAAAGTTTGGCGTTCTTGGAGTTGAGGAGAAGGAGAAGAAGACAGCAGTAGAGCGAAGTGCAAAGATTTGGAAGTTGAATTTTACGACAATCGACCCTCAACTCTCCGGCACGGGGAAAAATGGCAAACACAATGCAATGGCAGCAGACGGGATTGTTAATAAAGGGTCGTAGCTAACGAGTCGGCAAGTGGTATTGCGCCAGGTCAGCGGCGAGGGATGCCGGTTGCTAAGCCGAGGCAACACGGCCTGTCGCCAATGACTTCCACTCCACACCACCATTTTGCCGAGAGCGGGGCACAAGCTCACCCCTGCTCTATCCCAGTGCCGTCACATGCAACTCAACCTCGCCCTGGTCCCAAGCGCTGTTTGTCGGGTGTGTTTCCCCATGACACAGGCCTGAAGCCAGAGCGAGCTCTCCTGATTATTCGTTCACGACAGCGTCCCTCGGTTCTAGTTCCACGTCCAACGGCTTCCGCCGTCGACCGAAACGTCTCGAAGTGGGTGGTGGAAAGGATCGCATCCATCTGGCTCATGGAATTGACCGTTTCCGGGCACTCGGCGGTGGTGGAAATCCATCTAGGCCCCCAGCATGTGAGCTTACGCCTGTTCACATGAGTCGCATCCGGGCTTCCAAGGTTGGCAACATCTGTAAATCCTAGAAAAGGTCTTGATTTTAGGGTTGTAACTACAATCGCGTCCGGAGCTAATGCCAGGGGATTGTTTTATTCTGCTCAATTGTGTAGACCCCGGCGTTCAAAACATTTCCCCCAGCACTTGCCGCAGCTATCAGAGAGCTTCCCCGGATTGCAGCTTGGCGCGGGCTGGATTCAACCGCCCGAGGCGAAGCAAAATATCACGCTACTTTTTCGAGGGATCCATGAGAACAGCTTCCCCACAGTGGTCTCTCCCCAACCCCGCTCTGCCCGGTTTCGGCGGGTCCGGAGACTTTGCGGGGCAGCCACTGGCGTCATCGGTCCCCATTCCAAGAAGCCTTCCCGAGTGCAGGATCGTCAGTATGCGCAGCTGGAAACTGAAGCTTAAGCTAGACCGCGACCTCAATCTGCCAAACACCATGCTCGTTTTCTTGACTGCGATGACACCGTGGGCGCCGCCTTCAACACTGGAATAGGACAGAGCACCACTTGTGTACTCGTGCGCCTTACCTAGCCCAGCCCCGTCACATCAACCGCCGTCATGGTCTCCCTCATGGTTAGTACTCCAGATGTACCGCTACAATCCCGAGTGCTGGACGACAAGTCACCCATCTGCATCCCCTTCATCCTCTCACAGCTCGAGGCGCACAAAAAACGGAGCTTGGAGCCCCGACCCTTCATCATCGGGCTGAACGGCGTTCAAGGTGTAGGGAAAACGACTTTGGTGCGCGCCTTAGCCGAAACTCTTCAGGGCCGTGAGGGATTGCCTACGCTGGTTGTCAGCATTGACGACTTTTACCTGACTCACGCAGAACAGCTGGCGCTGGCCGCAGCGCACCCGGATAATGGACTGGTTCAATATCGGGGCGAGCCCGGTGGGTTTTCCACTGTCCTCTCGCTTCGCGTTGCCTTGCCTCCCCCTTTTTTGGTTTCGGTTTGCTTTCCGGAGCCAGACAACTTGCTAACCTCTTCGCGGCATCTAGGCACCCACGATATTCCTCTAGCCACGTCGTTCCTCTCCGCGGTATGCGCACGCGAGCCTACCCACGTCCCCCAGTACGACAAGGCGGCGTATTCTGGCCTTGGTGATCGCGTGCCTGAATCGCAGTGGCCAGCTATCAACCAGCCCGGCCAGGCGTCCATCGAGGTGGTGATTCTCGAGGGCTGGTGCGTTGGTTTCCGCGCCTTGCTTGACGATGAAGTCGAAGCCCGGTGGAAGGCGCCCGCACGAACCCTGCACTCCCACACTCTCGAGAGCTTGCTCTTTGTCAACGACCAGCTACGCGCCTATGATGGGCTAACGAGCCGTCTTGACGCGTTCATCCACATTGACGCCGAGGACACCGAATACGTCTATGCCTGGCGTCTACAGCAGGAGGCACAACTACGACGAGACCGGGGTGTTGGCATGACTGACGAGCAGGTTGTCAAGTTCGTTGACGCCTATTACCCTGCCTACGAACTATACTCGGACGGTGTCCGACAGGGGATCTTTCGGGGCCGGCCTGGGAGACAGCTACGACTCATTGTAGGCGAAGACCGCAGTGTTCAGGACAAGATCATTATATAATCGGACCGAGGCAATAAGGAGGGGAGCTATTTCATTCCTGCCGAACCTAATGACCAAGTAAAAATTGCAAACAAAAGTTCATAAAGAAAAAAAATTCAAATCTACTTACCCCTCCCAACCACTACGTTCCCAATGTACCATCTATGGTTTGACCAAACCCCATAAATGCCACGCTCGTCGTGTAAACCCCAGCCCAGGCCTGTGATACCTGGTTGAGAACGGCTGGGTTCCATTCTTTCGAATGTAGTAGCCCTCCGTAATGCCGCCGACCCCCCAGTTTGTATCCCCCGCTGGATGAAAACACAGAGAACAAACATAGAACTATAGCCATGCCAGATGACGTACCATCAGCTACCAATCAGCCAACCTGCTAGTCATCCTGATAGAGAAGAAATTGAAAAAAAAAACCGAAATGAAAAAAAAATTCCCTCGCCCATCATCATCATAGGTCATAACATTCGTAATAAGCGCAAGAAAAATATCAGCAAAAATGTGTCCTCATAAATCGTTAATGTCGTCGTTTCCTCATGGAGGGATATTGCGCCCTCTAGTTGCAATAAACTCGTGTTTGTTCTGGTCGTAGCGTCGTGACAGATCAAAAGAAGAAATATGTCCAGAAAATTCTTCACTGGATAACCGGCCGTTAATCTGTTTGAGAGGGAGAGAGAATGGCAGCAACGATGAAAAGACGAAAATGTGCCCTCCAACATACTAGTGCTGTGCTGTACCGAGAGTCCTACATCCCAGATACATTCCCAGGACGCCTCGAATCACCCAGGCCGATGTGATGTAAGAGTGTAGTCATGCAACGAGACCAGCCAACTCCAAAGGATAACCCCCACCTCTTCTTTACTACACTCCTTCGGCTCTCTTACAGAAACCGAAATCAAAACTCCAACTCCATTTGCTTCCCTTCCATCATCGACTGTCCTTCATGTTTGAGGTCTTCCAGCGTTCTAGCGATACCCTCCATCTTGCCTCGAACAGCCTCTTCGCGCGTGGCAATCTCGGCCTCAAACTTCTCCACCATCTGGCGTTTCGCCCTTCTCCCCTTGCGGATCTTGACTACCGCCTCAGTGAACTGTGAGAGGAACCAGTCGCCTGCCTGCTCCCACTCATCGACGCTCATACTCGCAAAAAGCTGACGCTGCTCGGTCTTGTCCTTGTCCTTAAAGTGCTCTAGGCGTTGCTCCAGCGATCCGCCGAGAGGCACAGTTATGCCTCTCTGTTGTTGCTGCCGGATAGCCGCTTGCTGGGGATCGTAATCAAAGGACTGCGTTTGAAGGTCGGCGTAGCTCATGGCATGTAGCTCAGCGTCGTTGTAGTCGGGACTCAGCGGGCGTTTCTTCTCCTGTATCGGTGCTGCTGATTCTTTCAGTCGCCGACTTGTCGTACGGGGCAACGTCGTCTCACCAATGCCGAGAGGGAGGGTGATCTTGCCCACAGTTGCAGTCGGGGGGAGGTTGGGCAGAGGGCCTCGTGGGGCTCGTGAGGTACGCTCGAGGGCCTCGTTGAGGCTTCTCGGGCTGGCGTTGCTACTTGACGTTGGTGCGACGGCAACGTGCGTGTTATCGAAGGTGGGATCCTCGGGAGGGATGGGGGTTAGATTCTCAAAGACGGTAGAGCGTTTGTGCAGCAACTCTCGCTCGCGCTCTCGCTCACGCTCCCGTTCTCTCTCCCTCTCGCGGTCACGTCGTGCTCGCTCTTGGACTCGTTCCTCTCTTCGCACCTTCTCAATCTGGTTGGCGGCCTCGGCGGGCCGTTCTGGGGACATGCTCAGGCTCTGTCCGTCCGACGAGTATCCGCCGGCGGAAATGGATTCTCTTCGGGCCTCACGGGCGTCCCGGTGGGGGAGTTTAGTGCGTCGTAGAGCGAGGGTAGCGTGCTTTGTGGGGGTGACGTCCACAGCCGGGTGATCATCGTCAAAGAAGATGTCTTCGGTCTTGACAGTCTGTCCAAGGGCGGCTGCCCCGGGCCGGGCGTGAGAACTAGACCCGGGAATTACCTTGAGCATGCCATTTTCGCCGATAATAAATGGCATGTTGTCGTCGAGTCGCTGTGGCTGTTCGCGGTTGGTGGCCGGCTGGTGCGCGTGGGCCTGGCCCTGTGCCTGAGCCCTCTGGTAGGCAGCGTCACTGTAGTGCCGGAGGTGGGTGCCCTGGATGCCGGCATGGTTCCGAAAGCGATCGGAAGCAGCTCTCCCGTCCGAATTGCCGTCAAACATGGAGGCGACGGTCGAATCTTCCCACGCGTTTTGGCCCGAACGCGGCGGGTCGCGCCCAGTGTCGGAGGCGGTTGTGCGCGTTCGATGCATGGGGTGGAAGTGTTGTGGTGCAGCAGGCAAGCTCATTGTTGCCGAAGCCGGTTGGCTGTTGGCAAAACGGCCACCTTTGGGCACGGGAATGGATCGAATCGAGAGTGCGGCAGGCACGTCCTGCCCCTGACGCGCCGTCAGGATTTCTGGTGGGGGCTGCAGCTGTGGAGGTTCACGGGTAAACTGTGGAGCGGGAGTTGCCGGCAGACCCACCACCCTGGGGCTTCCGCCAGGGCCTGTCGCGTTGCCATCAGCGCTCTGGCGCGTAAAGAGGCCGATGCCCGCCAACTTCTTCTTTGCGGTCGGCATCATACTAAGTCGCATAGACAACAGACCAGAGTCGAGACACTTTTGCAGCGCGGGCGCTTGTTTTTGTTTATGCGGGGGACGCCGCAGGAACGGGCGTGGGGCGCGTCGGGAATTTGGTGGTGGGAGCTGGAGGTCAATGGCGGCAGCAGCATGCGGTAGGACTCAGACACACAAGACAGGACCGAAGATGATGAGTGGACAGGAATCATGGAACGGCAGACGGGAAGCTGCGACTCGGGTGATTATTATTTGCTCGCGGATGCGTGCGCGGCGCCGTTGGGCTCGCGCTCTCCATTCAGCGGGAGTTGGGTTGGGATGCCGACGAATAATGCGGCATCGCAGAGCTGCAGCGGCATGGTGTGGAGAGCACCGAAAGGGTTCTCTAGCATCATTCATCAATTCCAGGTGTGGAGTGTGGAGGGTGCGGCATCGTGGTTCCAATGACAAAGGCTATCGTCTTTGCAGGGCGATGAGCAAATCCTGTGGTATTTCGCGCTAGCAAGCCGCCCACCACACGATGTCAGGTGAGCGCTCGCTGCAGGGTCTTGACGGCAGAGGTTGACCTCGGGGGGAAGCGAGCGGCCCCGGCCCTGTGCCTTCTCTCACAGGCCGCCTCGTTTGCGAATTGGCGCTCTTGACAGACGGGATGTGCATTGTGCTGCCGGGCCTGCACCGCGACCATTAACTAATGCTATCGTGCTCCATGGAGCCTCGACGAGCCGTTGCGTCCAGACCTGCATGCAACCCATGTCTACCCAACGCCCCCCGCGGCCGAGAACGCCATAGAGGCCCGATGATGAACACACCCTCCGAGGCGCCGTTACATCCATGCCAGCGAACAAATCTGATAACATGGTTGGCTACACCCGGCCGTTTGACCAATCACATTGCGAGCGCAAAACTCATGGTGTCGATCGAGCGCGAGGGGCTCAGGAGAAGAGAGCACAACAGCAACATCACAGCTTGAAGGGGGGTTGGGAACTGCATCCTGCATCCTCTCCTTGCGACCACACTCGACATTGTCCCTTGTCCCACCGAGAAGCCACTCCAGTCCATTGTTTGATTGGTCCTCGATGATGAAGCAATTGGAGGGTGGTCTATTATACCCTCCACATCGGCCATGTTGTTGAGGTGTCTCTTATCGGACGGCGGCACCCGTGAGTCAGTCTCACAGCACCACCATCACGGCTTCCCCTTTGACCGAAGGAGAGGAGCTGTCAAAGGTGAGCCAGCACTGCTCTATTGGACGTATCCTTTTCGATGGCAGACTCGACACGTCGAGACTCTCTGACGCAGGCCAGCAGCACACCCTCAGTGAACGATTTGAGGCTGCCGTGCGTGTTTATTGCCACACCTTTTCCTCCAGACGACAATGATGCCGATGTCTTCTGGATGCAGGTTGGGCGCTTACACCGAGCTAACCCCGTGAACTGCCGGGCATCCTGCAGATGTATACGTCCATCTACCTTGAACAAGCGAGCCTTCACCACAGTCATCCGCAGCAAAGAAGGAGTAGACACAATCAGACCGTGTTCGGGAGATACGAACGTCTTTTGCTGCAACATCGGATAAGGGATCTGCGCGAATTTTTTGCGCTCTATCCATCCTCGTCGCAGCGTTCTCCATTGTAGCGTCGAGCATCCAAGTCGCCTTTACTTGGAGAGATTCGGAGATACCGTGCCGCCTTCGAGCAGGTTGCACAACGGTTGTGGCAACGGCGAACCAAGGACCAGGACCAGACTAGCCTACCACCCCACCTGTTGCGTAGTGAAATGCCGCCGCGATAACGATAAGCCCCTCCATCCGTCGTAGACCGCAGCGTCATGGGACAAGGAGGGGCCGAACCGGCGATTTCTAATCCACGCACAGGTCGACGAGACAAAAAGTTAGAATATTTTGCAAGCACACACCTATCCACCTACCGCCACTCATCTGTCGTGGCAGCACTCCCTTCCTTGTGCTGAATCATCTCTTCAATCCAACACGACAAGCAACCATGGTGCCGTCGCTCGAGGCGCCCGAAGGCGTCGAGGACGTCCTCGCCAACCCGCTCAAGCAAAAACCAGAATTAGTCGCCCCCGAGCCTGAACACTGCCCCGGCCCCGAATCAGAGCAGGCCGGCGTCGCCGATTCATGCGCCGGATGTCCGAATCAAAAGATTTGCGCCGCCGCACCCAAAGGCCCCGATCCTGATATACCCCTGGTCACGGCGCGCCTCGCTGGCGTGCGGCACAAGATCCTGGTGCTTAGCGGGAAAGGAGGTGTCGGAAAGAGCACTTTTACCTGTCTACTGGCTCACGCTTTCGCCACAAATCCGGACAATGAGGTTGGCGTCATGGATACGGATATCTGCGGACCCAGTATCCCCAAGATGCTAGGCGTTGAAAAGGAGACCATTCACGTCAGCAGCGCGGGCTGGTCACCGGTGTGGGCTTTGGACAACTTGGCTGTCATGTCGATCCAGTTTATGCTACCGAACCGCGATGATGCCATCATCTGGCGCGGGCCCAAAAAAAACGGCCTGATCAAGCAATTCCTCAAGGATGTCGAATGGGGGGGTCTCGATTTTCTCTTAGTTGATACACCGCCCGGCACGAGCGACGAACATTTGAGCGTGAATACCTTCCTCAAGGAGAGCGGTATTGACGGGGCGGTAATGGTCACAACGCCACAGGAAGTGTCCCTTCTGGACGTGAGGAAAGAGATAGACTTTTGCCACAAGGCGGGTATCAGGGTGCTTGGGTTGGTGGAAAATATGTCATTGTTTGTCTGTCCAAAGTGTAAACACGCCAGCGAGATATTCCAAGCGACAACTGGGGGAGGCAGGGCGCTTGCGAAAGAGATGGCGATACCCTTCCTCGGATCGGTCCCGCTGGACCCCAGGATAGGGATGGCGTGCGACTATGGTGAAAGCTTCTTCGACAGATTCCCAGACAGCCCGGCCTGCGCTGCGCTGAAGGGGGTAGTACGAGAACTTGCAAGCCAAATAGGCTTGGATGCAAACAACGTCATGCCAGAATGAGAAAACAATGATGAAAAACAGAGTATAAAAAGATATAGGGATACGGAGGTTCGTGATAGCCATCGGGACCCGGCATGCATCTCTCACTTATACAAAACCGACCCCAATGAATATATATCAAGAGATTTCTCTCATCAAGTCATGTCGCAGCCCGCGCTGAGCTGTCCCGAGTTAGCACGCCGTACCACGTCGCCCAAAGATAGACACCACCGCTTCCTCAAGATAAGATTCACGCCGCGCCGAGCTTCTCGGGAATCTCTTCTAGGTCCTCAGCCGACTCGATATCAATAATCTTGGTCACCTCGCTCGTGTTCCGCATCAACTCCTTTGCGCCCGCATATAGCATTCGCTGCTCGCTGTTGCACGTCGTCGGCATGTAGTAGAGCATCACATAGGGGACGGAGAGACGACCGGATGGCTAAAGGACAAGAAACCCTGTCAGCACGGCTTTGCGACTTGGGAGATCTTGACATCTGGTTATGGATTTGGAAGGAAGGGAAAAAAAAACACACCAGAGTAAGCGGGTAGCTGAGTAAGATAAATCGCGGGGAATGGTCTGGCAGGTCGTCGCCTATCTCCTCGAGCGTCTTGTACACAGTTTGTTCCTCATCTTGGCGGATCTCCTTGGTGGTTTTATCAATGAAGTCTGCAGAGGGGGGACGGGTTAGCGTTGAAGCTCCTAGTGGTAGTGGTAGATACCCGTGGGAAGGGGGGGCAAGAAGGAGACGTACGTACAGATCACGGCTTGTGGATCCTTGGCCCGCGATGTCCCGAGGCGGAACTTGCGCAAGTGGTCTTTGGTCTCTTGCGAGAATGTATATAGCCTTGCTTCCGATGTCTAGAACGGGGGTGGAGGTTAGAGTCTACCAAAGGAGAGCTAGGCGCAGACCGTCTGGGGGGCTCGGAGGGAGGCGGAGGGTGGAGCGTTGGGGGGTGAGATACATATCAAGGGATGCGAGGGGGAGGGGGGGGAAGACTAGCGCGCACCATTGTGAGGGGTTCTAGGTCCGATCGGTCGGAGATTCGAGAAGCTGTAGGTTCAATGGAGGTTGCTGCTGGGTTCAGATCCAGACCGGCTTTCTGTGGAGTTCAGTTCAAGGATGATCTCAAGATCTGACACAGTTATGGCATTGAATGCGACACTTTGCTGAGCTGAGGTCCCTCCCTGGGGTGAGCCGCCTAAACTGCCCCGCACTCCACGCCAGCTTAAGCTACCCGTCTACCCCGCTGCGCGTCCGCGCCTCCTCGAACTAGGTAACTAGGGCGAAGGTGAGCTGGAGCCTTAAGCTGACCCGGTGACAGACGGCAGGCTGAAAACCCGTTATGAAACTCACCGTTTCGGATATCAACTCGTTCCAGAAACTATATCTTTCGCTGCCTCCCCACTGAGAAGTTCCAAGGGAAGATTCCGACCGGGGAATCCCTATCTTTATCCCATTCCTTCTTTCACGTTCCCATGTTCTCGCGCCTCTCTCAAATATCACGCCACCTCCCACGAGCTAAACCATCAATAACTCAGCCTATCTCGGCAGTTGGTCGACGAGATCTTTTCAGAGTTACCAAAATGGCGACGCCAGCCACAGCTGGGGAACAGAACTCCAGGACAATACATACGGCCGCATGTCTTATCATCGGGGATGAGGTGCTGGGCGGAAAGGTAGGTTGATGAAGACGAGTTGTGAGATGACACTCCGGCGCTGACCGAGATCCCTTACACAGACCAAGGATGTGAGTCCACAGATGACGAGATCTTAGTCACCAGGTTGACAGTTGAGAGCAGAGCAACTCTCACTTCATGGCGAAATGGTGCTTCTCACTAGGCATCGTATGTCGCGCCTCTCATCACCCCCATGGCGCCACGCTTACCTACCATGGGGATAGAATCTCAAAAGGATCGAGGTCATCGAAGATGATGAATCTGAAATCATGGAAGCAGTACGCCGGATGAGCGAGCGATATGACTTTGTCGTCACGAGGCAAGTCCCAGGGGCACAAACTCTACATCGCACTGGAAGTTGACAATTTGGTTGGTAGTGGCGGGATAGGTCCGACGTAAGTTGAATACGAACTCGGTCGTCTCGAAGAATGAAACTGAGTATCTTAGGCACGACGACATCACGTACAGTGCCATCGCAAAGGCATTTGGGCTTCCACTAGTGCTCCACCAAGAAGCGTACAGGCTGATGAAGAAGTTTTCCAAACCTCATCCAGGGCAGCCAAAGTTCAACTGGGATGAAGACTCAGCTGCTCTCCGCGCTAAGCTCAGGATGATCGAGATGCCGACCGACGCCAACCGAGATCTGACCAAGCAGTTCCTCTTCCCGTGCGAGGACCTGTGGGTACCGATCGCCGTCGTCAACGGCAATGTCCACATCCTACCAGGGGTTCCTAGATTATGTGGGTTTCGTCCAGCCATCAAGGTCCTCCGGATGTAACCTTCCCTAACAGCTTGGCTTAGTCGAGAAGCTGCTCGAGGGCATCAAGCCCTACATTTCTGACCGCCTCGTCGACCCAGAAGGCAAGGGTATTATGCGGGTTATGATCTCGACACCGATGCCTGAAAGTGCCGTGGCCGAGTACCTAGCCGGACTCGCCGAAAGAGTTGGCCCCAAGGGGGTTAAGGTCGGCAGCTACCCACGATGGGGCAAAAAGAACAATACCGTGACACTGGTTGGCAGGTGAGTTTAACGTAACGCCCATCCGTTTCCAAGTCGACCAAACGTTGGGAGGCTGACCGGAAGTATTCCATTGTTGAAGAGACAAAGAGTTTATTGAGGCCATCACACCCGAGGTCGTCTACTACACCAAAGGCCGTGTCATCAAGGTCGAGGGCGAGGACGATGATCAACCCGAAAAGCCTGACGAGCGCACAAGTTGAATGAGGGTCAGGATTCAAGCCTGGGACGAGGTAACCAGGTCGCAATGGCGACCCCCACGGTTGCGCGAGTTTTTGGTGATGAATCTGGGGTTATCAACTGCGATCACACAGCATCCCCCTGCATGCAGAAAGGGGACGTGCTGATCTGTCCGTGCAACAAGTCGGCGCGTTATCATCTTGTCCGGATACCGTTTTGATGACGTGACAGTTTTGATAGGTGCGAATTGCATCCGTAGGTGGCTTGGGTGGCTACTATTATGTTGTGGATCGGCCTTCTCGCCGGCTAGCCAAGAGGGGAGACAGAGCACTGGCAATTCATTGAAGCCACGGCTACGACTTCTCGGCGCGGCCACGTCGTTCTCGCTGCGACGGTGGACTGCCGAACCGCAGCAGCGAGTGCCCACGTGCCCGAGCTGTCAAGGGAGGAAATAAAGAGAGGAAACAAATATCAATCTAGATGCGCAGAACCCCCAATTTTTACCCCTACGTGTTTGGTCTTCAAATGCTGTGCGCTTCTTGCACGACGGAAGGAGGGGCTGGTGTGTGCTATGGGGCGACTGACAAATCTGCCCCGAGCCCCTCCTCAAGATTAGGGGTCCTTACGCTACACGTGGAAGTGGCGTATGCAGTTGACCTTTTTTGTTGGGCTTTGGGCTTTCACATTTGTTCCTGTTTTTCTAGAGCGCTTCCAGAACCCCCAAGCACCTAACTATGTATAGGTAGTTATTAAGTCTATCTACTTTCCTTCCTGTCAAGTCATTCGTACAGCCAACCGGAGATGCCGTGGTACGTGTACCTTGCTGATTATCCAGTCTATCTCTTGAACAACAAAAACGGCATTCATTCCTGCAAAATAGATCAGACTAATCTTGGGCTGGGCCCGCCTGCCGTTCAATTGCTTCTTTGTCCCGTGGTGATAAATGCCAGTTACCCATCTCTGTCTATGAGCCGTCAGCGCGCGGTCCTAGTTTTGCCTTTGGTTTTTTTCTTTCTTTGTTGTCGGACCTGGACTTTTTACAAGATTTCTTTCAAAGTTTTCCTTGTCTTTTTGCGTCCGTGATGATTCCCCAGCTTTCCATGTGTTTAGTGTACTGTTTGCTATGTCCAAGCCGATAGCAGTGTTGAACTGGAGAGCTCAGCCAACACTCTTGCAACACACGAAGTAAACCTACCTACTTACTATATAGCGGCTACCAGAATCAGCCCGAGGTCGGGAAACAGGCGTCGCTACATTTTTTGCTGCTAGGTACCGCCGCTGTAAGTAGATGCTTACCTTTCGGTATATGCGTATACCTATACTTGCAAAGGAGTGTATTGCCCCTCGAAGCCCGTTGAACGATGAATTGGCGACAATCTGCTTATAGTGTAGAATCTCTCCCCAAATTTCGTTCAGGGGCAAACACAGTGTGGTTGCACTGTGCATCCCCGCCCTCCAGGCGGTTCCATCACCAACGGCAGGGCCAGGGCAAGGGCGAAATCCTGCGAAACGACCCAAGAGAATTATCACTTGAACACCATTTCAACATTACATATTAATACCACCAATCCAGAGAAACTCGCAAGGGCCGTAAAATAGTCTGGTCAAAGAGATACCTCCCACAGTTCGTTTCAAAGTTGCACGCATCCGGCAAGGATTTTGAGGCCATAGCTTCTTCTGGAGCTGCTTCCTCATGCGTGCGTGCAAGCAAGGGAAGGAAGGACCGCAAACCCCACTCTCCCGTGCCTGCCTTGGACCTGGTCTTATCAGGTCAACACCAGCAAATTTTTCCCAGAGCAGTGAGTTTCCAGCTGGGGCAAATAACGTTGAACTTACCTTAAAAAAACCGAAAAGGGAATTGCCAAGCCGCCGGATACCAGAAGAGATTTGGCTACTACCAAGGCTATGAACCTCGACGGTTCTAGATTTGTTAAGGTGGTACTTACCTTCTGGCTCGTTCTGCCAAACTTGGCTTTTGGGTGTTATATGGAATGCGGGGAAGCCTCGGCCCTTGCAGCCGTGGATTGTGATGAAGATGGCAGACAGACTGGATTAATCATGTGCTGGGAAACCGTCTCGCTTCTGGAGATCACAGTTGATAGGCCCGCCACTGTACAGAAATTACTCCCGTCCTGGGATGTCCCCAAGAACAAAAACGGGTGTTCCGCCGCCTCCCACTCTATGTGCCATAGTCTCGCACACGGGGAAGTGTGGCCGGCAGAAGTGTCTGTGTGGCGCGGACTGAGAGAAAAGGTTCAATTGGGAAGGAGGGGGTCGAGCGCCAGCGTCTTGTCCCTGTTGGAGGAGCGGGACAGCCCCTCTGGAATGGTACGTGCCACCAAAGCTGCTCTGCGGGATCACGATGATCATTGTGCCAACTGAAGGGGCAACAGCGGTTGGGAGAAGCGCCGCGATCGTCTACCCGACCGATGGTGTTGCGTGCTAGGCAGGTAGCATCGAAGCGAACCAGCGAACCAGTGGCCGTTTGGGAGCCGAGACTGGGTTGAGACGCAAGAGTATCGCACCAAGTGCTGTGCGATCGAATCTAGCATGTTGGCGAATCACGAGCGTCGCTGGTTGGGCCATCTCAGCAGACGGCCGCTGCTAGGCGCCCAGAAGACACGGTTGAGAGCGCTCGCAACGAGGCCAGATGGTCGCATGCCCCATTCGACTGCCGTAGACGCTCACATGGCATGGAATCCGGGCGCTACCAATGGGTCTCCCTCCAAGACTGTTCGAGGCAAGATTTGTCGGTGATATTCCAGTCTCCCGGTTTTGCCAAAAACAGGACGGGCGCGAACATTTTTGCTGATCGGAAGTCCCGCCGTACTAGCGTCCCAACTGCGCCGTTACGACCGGTTTTGTTTGGTCGGAACAAAAGCACCCACACTGGTGCACCGCGTACTCAAACTGCTGCGGCACAGGAAAACCACCGGGCCAAAGTCGTACACGGCGTGGCCAAAGTAACCGCCTCAGCTGCCGTGGAAGTTTCTCGACCGCCGTTGAATTGAGGGATTGTTTGACGCGGCAGGCAAGTGAGACGCCATGGTGCCGAGCCGGCCGCTGCGGCGCTGCGTCGCGCCTTAAGGGCCCCAAGTCCGGTCTGACGATGCCTGTTGGTCGAATGAGGCTCCGAAAGACCGTTTTTACCTCAGCCCTATCCCGACGACGGCTGACGAAGCGGAACGGGGAGTTCATCGGTCCAGGGCCTGTAGTACGGCCCCAATCCAGGCTGCCTATGGCGCAAACACCCGCTCCAGCTGCATCCAAAGCCTAGCGATCCGCTCGGGAAACCTGATGTGACCCGTACCGGGGGAGTGATGCAGCCAGCCTCTTGGAGATACTATTTCGATATCTCGGACAGATCGTGGCGGATGTTGATATCCTCTGTCCGTCCCAGCGAGATATGGATGCCGTCACAGCTTTCCATCCGCTCTGCGTGCTAATTAGGTAGTTCGGGCTGGGCAGGCCCAGGGCAACGCACCTGCAGCTCGAGACGAGTGGCTGGGACGACGTGACGGTGTCAAAATTCATGCTGTTGACACTTGAAAAAAAAAAAGTGATATGAACCAGGGCAAATTACTGCCTTTGCTATATATCACAAAACATGCGGACACAATTTTTCTGAGGTCGAGCTTACTGATTTATAACCATTTGGCGTCCACAGTGTGAACTGGATTGGTATTGGACGCCGAGTCGCCTTGTACCGATTTGGCAGTGATCATGATTTCAGACGCCCGAAAGGGACGAAGGCGCTTTCATGGGGGGGGCTAGGTACCTCCGTACCGCGCCATGTCGCCCACCCCCATTTGCCAATCGAAAGGGGGTGGGGACCCATGGTTGCCCCCAAGGAGAGGATGGCACTCGGACCCCTTCGCTCGTCTCCTGCAAGCCTGCTGCTCCTTCTGCACCTCTTCGATTCGTTGTCCCCGACCACCGCCATGCAGCTCTTCGCAGTCTAAAACCGCCCGCAACAGCCCACACCCTTTTTTTTCAATCCGCGATTTTTTTCAGCCTACAAACTCTGCCCTTTGTCCCGGCCGGTTGATTTCTAGGGACATTGCCAGTCTTTCCAACAGGTCGTTTCCCCGCGAGCTGCAAACTTGAGACTGCGAACCTCAGGTGGCTCCTGCACCCAGAAATTCCATTGCCGATCGATCCCCACCCCCAGGGAAACCATCCCGTCTTTCTTCACCGCGGCGGCTCTCTCGTTGTTTTTGAAACCCTTGACGAGCTTCGAACCTCCGGGATCCCCTCTCCACTTCGTCTTGACAACAGCCCAACTCGTACCGCGTTGCTGCGTCGCCGAGCGACTCCATAATTGCCGAGTCGCCTCTCCTGGTCTTTTCGCGCCCCGTCGTCCGATTGTTTCCGCTCCTTTCATCTCTCTCCGCCAGTCGAAGAGATGGCCTCCAAGGTGCGTCACGACCTATCGGGGCGAGCAAATCAATTGCCCGGCACGATTTTGTGTCTCTGTCTCGGGCTAACTTGTTGTCGCCGCAGTTTACGAGAGAATACAAGCTCGTGGTGGTCGGTGGAGGAGGCGTGGGTAAATCCTGCCTCACGATCCAGCTGATCCAGGCCCATTTCGTCGATGAATATGACCCGACGATCGAGGGTGCGCGTCATCGTCCTTGGTATCACAGCACTCGTAACTGACGTGTGCTCCAGATTCGTACCGGAAGCAGTGTGTTATCGACGATGAGGTGGCGCTGCTCGACGTTCTAGATACGGCTGGCCAAGAAGAATACTCGGCAATGCGCGAGCAGTACATGCGCACCGGCGAGGGTTTCCTGCTTGTGTACTCGATCACGTCGCGGGAGAGCTTTGATGAGATCACAACCTTTCAACAACAAATTCTGAGAGTAAAGGACAAGGACTACTTCCCCATGGTCGTTGTCGGGAACAAGTGCGATTTGGATCACGAGCGCAAGGTCACCTACAATGGTAAGCGACCTAATTACCACCATACCAAGACAACCTGGGCTAATTTATGATACACAGAGGGTAAGGCGCTCGCAGAGTCATTTGGGTGCAAATTTCTCGAGACTTCGGCCAAGACGACCATGAACGTTGAGAAGGCTTTCTACGATACCGTCCGAGAAATTCGAAAATACAACCGGGAAATGCAAGGCTACTCGACAGGGAGCGGCATTTCCAACGGCGGCGGTCAAATTGGCAAGATGGAGGTGGGCGACGATGACCCGCAAGCTGGCTGCTGCTCCAAATGCGTGTTGATGTGAGGGGTGTCATGGGTGCGAGCTACGGACTTGGAGTCAAGCAGGGGGGTGGCACGAGTGGTGTCAATTGAAGGAGGTACCCCACGTCGATGCGGGCTGACGGTCTGTTCTCTGACGAGGGAGCAGAAGGGGTGGATATACCCCGGAAGTGGAGTGTTTGGATTTGTTTGGGCGTTGAGCGTTCTTGACAGATGCTCAGGGACCTAGACATTTTCGACAAAGGATGATGGCAGGCGAAATGCTTGTCAGGGAGGCATATATTGGCGGTGGCCTTGTCTCTCGAAAACGGTGGGCTATGGCCACAATGACAGCCACATACCCATTTTCGAACCCACATTGCGGTCTTCTCTTTGGGAGTTATTTGAGCTAAAGATGGGTTTCTATATTGACCGCTCTCGAACTTGTAATTCCCTTTCTTTTTTGCTAGTTATTTCATGTCTCACGGCAGTCCTGCGGTTTACTCTGTCGGTTCAAGAAAAATGTCCATACTCGTCAAAGTCTGCGTTTACACCGGAATGCGTGAGTTGTGATATCGGACTTGTTCGAGAAGATGCAAAAGAAATATTTCGAATGATCCTCACAGCTAGACCAGGGCACAGTTTCCATGTCGCAGAGGAGATGGGACGTTCTATATTTACATGTGCCGATCTCGTGGACCCGATGCTATATTTACACCGTACCGGCGCCCGGTCTATGTCGGCTCGATCTATAAAGGGATGCGTCCCAAGTTCCAGCTGTGTGGTTTTAGTTTTGCCCGGCCTGCGTGCTTATCTACCTAGGTACCTAACTTGAACAGTATGAAGTTTCGTATTTAATCAAGTTCAGCCTTGCCCTTCTTTTCATCTCGTCTCATCTGCCAAACCCCAGTTTTTTCGGCCAGGCGGCTGCCTTGGCTGAGTTTGGACTACGTATATGCACCTGCAGTTTTGCCTCTGGCCGGCCCCCAACATATCACTCTACTCGGCGCGTTTGATGATGTCTGCCTGCCTGCTTGGGGTTCATGGTTTTGCTCTTTTTTACTTTGGGGTGAAAGAGACGGGACGTAAATTGGCACATCAGGAGGTGGGTGGGTAGGCAGGCAAGGCAAGGCAAGGCAAGGCAAGGCAAGGCAAGGCAAGGCATATACGGGTGAGTGAGTGAGTGAGTGAGTGAGTGATGGGGGTGGGATGGCTTTTTTCTCTTCTTGATCTCGTCTTTGGGACCATGTTGGGCTTCCTTGGAACTAATACCTAAGTACCTACATACCCCTACCTTCCCTCCTTACCTAGGTACCAGCTTTACGTCGTCGCGCCGTACCGTGCCGTGCTGTGCCTCGTTTACTTTCTGGTCTGGTTGGTACCCATCCATGTCCTGGAAGATTTGGTGTTGGTGACCGGACGGATCCAAAGGTTCTGATAGGTGTGTGGACTTGTACTCCTTACTACCTACCTACCTTAGTTGCGGGCTCGACCCAAAAATTCGCGAGTTAGTTTTTTTCCCATAGGGTACGGAGTATGTCGTGCAGTAACAAATGGGTCCAGTGATGAGTGTGTGACATCCCAGTCTCGTACATGTATCCAGTCATCCTGCTCGCGTGCTTCAATCTGGTCTGGGTGTTTCTTGGGTCCCGTCGGGGTTTAAATCCCCCATTTTGCTTGCAGGTTCGGCGTTCAGATTCCCCCATTGGGATTGATGGGTGAGTGAACGGACATCTATGTGGTTAGGAACCCCAAGTTGCACTCCGTGTTGGAAGGAAGGATAGAAAAAGAAAGTGAGGGAATGGCCCCAAGTTGGTTGTGCAATGTTTGCGTTGCCTTGCAAAGGGGTTCCCGCCTTCAACGCCAAATACGCTGCATGCCGGTTTTTTAAAGCAAGCCCGGTTGGGTTTCTAAGTTTCAACGGTCTCGCCCGTTGCCCGTACCGTTTCTTGCTTAGAGCGAGCTGATATCTCATCACTCCCGCCGAGCAGTCCCCAATGTCAATATACACGTAGGTAGGTAGGTAGGTTAGAATCGGCACGAAACCGCTTTGCTCCGGCCATCGGGCCGATCAGTGAACTTGGTCTTCTTCTTCCCTATTGCGCAAACAATCACCCGATAATCAGCAACGCAGGTTGTAAGTAAGATGAAGAGCTCCACCAACCCTGCGGAACCGTGGAGTAGTGTAATTTATTTAGCGTGTCTTTTTCTACATGGTTTCCCCACAGCTTACATCTGACTGGCACTGGACTGTCACTGACGACAGGCGACCCCCCCCCCCCCCCCCCCCCCCCCCCCCCCACCCCCCGACCAC